>JFJP01011101.1_pt1 | contig 65498 bp, 41 predicted proteins | sample 431651 | NCBI WGS metagenome assembly JFJP01 (sample SAMN02602958, study PRJNA72255) | Microbial mat metagenome, whole genome shotgun sequencing project. | biome: fresh water; feature: sink hole; material: water; isolation source: purple microbial (photo- and chemosynthetic) mats found in... | reverse complement strand
CCCGTGGTGCCCCACATGTAGTGCGCGTCGCGCGTGAATTCCTCCACCACGGTCGAGTTGTCGGGCCCCGTGCGCATGGTGAACATGACCTTGCGGACCGAGCCGGCGGAGGTGAGGAAGAACTGGCGCGTCGCGTGGCCCGCACCGGGCGGGAGCAGGGGGCTGGCCGTGTAGATGATGTCCGTCGCCGGCTCGTCGTACCGCGAACCAATGGCGTAGACCCGCACCTCGTCCGGTCCGGCGGACGTGTAGTCGAAATCCACCGTCACCGGTTCATTCGGCGTGAGCACCGCCGGCGCCCGCGGCGTGTACGCGGCGGCGCCCATGGCATTGGGGGAAAGGCGGAAGTCGCCGGGCACCCGGGCGCGGAACAGGTTGGCGAAGTTGGCGTGGTCGCACATGTCGAAGACGACGTACCGGAGGTCGACCGTGACCGAGTTGCTGTAGAAGCACCGGGTCACATGTCCGCCGGGGGCCGGCAGCACTTCGCTGGGACAGAGGATCTCGCCCTCGAAGCCGAGGGCTTCAGCGGTCACCGCGCCGCGGGTCCAGACCCGGCAACCCTCCGGGTCGCTGGTGAAGTAGTCGAATTCAACGGTCACCGGCGTGCCCAAGGCCAGATTCTCCGGGGATGGCGGTGTCACCACGATGTTGGCGACACCGTCCGACCGCCAGCGCAGGTCGACCGGCACGAAATGGTCGAGCAGCACCAGGGACTGATCGGGGGTGGTCATCCGCAGGCGGATGTGCGTGATATCCGCGTCGGCGGCGAACCGGAACCACTGGCTGCCGCTGCCGGTCGCCGGCAGGAGCTCGCTCCCGCTGGAAACCGCGCCCGGAGTCTGCGTGCCGTCGGTGAAAGCCCGCGCGAAGATCCGTACCCCGGCGACGGACGCGCTGCTGTAGTCGAACGTCACGGTGAGATCCTCGCCGTGGGCCAGCCACGACGGGGGCGTGTGGCTGACGGCGATGTTGCTGAAACCGTGCTCCCCGAACGTGTAGCGGATCGCGATGAACAGTTCGAGCAGCGTAGCGGAGGACGCGGGGTCGGCCATGCGGATGCGGATCTGATCCACCTCGTGGAATCCCGAGGCGATCTGGAAAGAACAACTGGTGGTTCCCGAGCCGGCGGGAAGAACCGGCGGGATCAACCCGAGTCCGACGGCCACCGGGCTTCCGTCATGGAAGGGTGTGACGTGGAACCGGGCTCCGGCGACGTTGTCGATCTTGTAGTCGAACGTGACGGTGGCGTTCACGCCGTTCGCCAGATGCGAGCCGCCCGGTTGGGCGAACTGTGGGCAGGCGATGTACGCAGCGGATGCGCAGGTCGCCCACAGGATGCAGATGATGAGAGCCTGAGCGGATGTCTTAGACAGCGCCATGACCGCACCTCCGGGTCGTCGGTGAGGCGGTGTGGCCCGCCCCGATCGGAAGCAGCGCGCTGGTGGTCGGTCGGCCCGGGCGCGGGACGACCGGGTAGCGGCACGAGTCTAGCACCGCCGCGCCGGCACGGCCGAGGATTCGCCGATCAGGCCGCTGACGGTCGGGGCTTCGTGGGGCGGCGCGCGGGTTGCCAGCGGGCGGGTGAACGCATTCGTTCCTTTATTTTTCATAACCAAAAGACATAATTTCGTTCAAATAGTCGCGTTCGGGGAGCGCCTTCATTGTGGTTAAGTGATTTTTAATCAATGTGTTGCCACATCCGTGCGCCGTCGCCGCACCTGTCTTCCCAGATCCTTCCCGCCAACGAGGGCCTGGAGCCGCCAACGAATCACTGGCGCCCGGCGGCAGCGAGGCGCTTAATATCAGGGTCAATGTACCCACCGTTCTGAAATTCAGATCTGCAGGTCATGACGGATTCCCTCGATCGTCGGGGGATGAGGCCGGGACGCCGAACAGGCGGCCGGGCCATTCTGGAGCGCAACGGATCCGCCGTAATTATCTGGCGATCCCGAACGCTTGGTTAAGCGGGACTGCCCGCACTTGGAGTGAAGACCTTGAAGAAACTGTACGTGGGCAACCTGCCCTTCACCGCGACCGACGACCAGATCTCGCAGATGTTCGGCCAGCACGGCACCGTTCACTCGGTGGCGCTGATCAACGACCGTGAGACGGGCCGCCCCCGGGGCTTCGGCTTCGTGGAAGTGGATGACGACGCGGTGCAGACGATGATCCAGGCGCTGGACGGGAAGGATCTGGGCGGTCGCGCGCTTCGCGTGAACGAGGCCCAGGATCGTCCCCGCACCGGCGGCGGCAGTGGCGGCGGCGGCGGCGGCGGTTACGGCGGTGGTCGTAGCGGCGGCGGCGGTGGCGGCGGCAGCCGTTGGTAGTCTGAGGCAGGATCAGCCTGCGGGTTGATACTCGCGAAGCCCCGCTCCCGAAAGGTGGCGGGGCTTCTGCATTTTCAGGGGGGCGGCGCCGCCGGCTGTATCGGATCCGTGGGATTTCTGCTAACATCAGGCTCCAGGCAATACCCGGAGGATCGACGATGTCACCCGCGGCGAACAATGCGCCCTCTCCCGAATACAGCATCGCGCCCGGGTTCATCCGGTGTCTGGCGCCCTTTGACCTGCCTGCGCTCGATGCCCAGGCGGACACCGTATTCGCCTTGGACGCCGAACTGCGCCTGGCTTTCCTGAACCGCGAGTGGTTCGCGTTCGCCGATGCGAACGGAGGTTCGCCGGCCATTGCCCGAGACTGGGGTCTGGGAAGATGTGTGCTGGAGGCCTGCCCCCCCATCCTGCGGAGCTTTTTCGAGGACGCCTACTCCACGGCCATCCGGCTGGGCCGGGTGTGGGAGCACGATTACGAGTGCTCGAGCCCCGGGCGTTACCGTCTGCATCGGCTGACTGCCTACCCTTTGCCGGACCGCGCGGGGCTGCTGGTCGTCCATGCGCGGATCGTCAGCCGCCCCTATGAACAGTACGGACCGGCCTTCCCGGCGCTGGGGTATGCCGCCTACCGCGACGAACACGGGTTCGTTCACCAGTGTTCGCACTGCCGCAAGACGAAGCGCATCGGAAGCGTCGATCAATGGGATTGGGTCCCGGACCTGGTGTCCAGCCCGCTGGACGACACGAGCCATGCGCTGTGCACCGCGTGTCTGGACTTCTACTATCCCGGCTAGCCATGCCGCAATCCGGCCGCGCGCGCCGGGGCTCCTACCAGAACGCCCGTCGCTGCCAGAAAACATAGCTGGAACTGAGCAGCGCCACGGCGATCGTCAGGTCGAGGGCGGCCACGGCGCACAACAGCGGATAATTCACCTGCGCCAACCGCGACAATAGCGCCCCGCTCAGGATCATCACCGCCAGGGCGATGAAGAATCCGGGTTTGAAGAACTGCCACACCTTCGGATCGACGAGTTCGGCGATGCGGGCCAGATTCCTTCGGCAACTGCGGTTGAATAGGAACCTGGCTTTGGCGGCGCCGAGCAGCATCCCGACCGCCACGACCACGGCCGGCCCTTCCTGGTCGGGCCTGAGCGCGTGGGCTTCGAGCAGCAGGCTCACGGCCTTCCGCAGAAGTGCCACCCCGCCCGCGTACCACACCACGCCAGCCAGAATGTTCAGGGTTCGCTTGGAGACGGTCACGGTCATCGGCCTCCCCGAGGCATGGGCGCAGCAAGAAGAGTAATGCTGTCTCCAATATCCATGACAGGCGTCCGCGGAGCAACCTCGGGGAAAGAGCCTCGGCCCGCGCCGGCGGATCCGCGCCTGGCCGCGATGCCGGGGTTGCGTGCCTATGGCGTTGGGATTGAATCGGCTTGGCACATTATGATATCATGACATCATCTTTCCGCGCGTTCCCCCCGGGGGGAGGGGACCGCGAATCGGCCGGCGCTGCTCCGCGCCTTAATTTTCCGGTGACCGCGAAGCCAGGGGATAGGCATGCCCATACGCACATGGTTCGTTCCGTTCCTGGCCGCGGTCGTGGTGCTGCTGGGCGCCGCCACGGCCCGGGCGACCGTCGCCTACGCCGACTCCGATGTCTTTTTGCTCGACACGATCACGGGTGTGGACGATCCGACGGGCCGTCTGCCCGCCATGACGCGTCTGGCCGCGATCCAGCCCAATCCGTTCAACCCCAGCACGACCATCGCCTTCGAACTGGCCGCCGACGGACAACTTGAATTGGCGATCTTCGATCTGCGCGGCCGACTGGTGAAGATGCTCGTCTCCGGATCGGGTACGGCCGGGAGCTACCGGGCGAACTGGAACGGACTGGACCGGCAGGGCCGGATCGTGCCGTCGGGGGCCTACATCTGTCGCCTGGTCTGCAGAGGGCAGGAGCAGACCATGAAGCTCCTGCTGGCCAGATGAGACGTCAGCAACACACGCCTGCGGCCCGCGGCCCGTTCAATCGAGGTTCAGCCGACATGCATCCATCCGGGCGTTCACCTTCGGTCCTCTTCATCCTTCTGTTCCTGCTCGGCGCGGCGACGGCCGCTGCCCAGGGGACCGAACTGGTGGTCAGCAACGTCCAGGTGGCGCAGCGTCCATTCACGGCGCTGTTCGACATCACCTATGACCTGCAGACGGTCGGCGACATGGCGGTCACGGTTTCGCTGCTGCTGTCGACCGATGGCGGAGCCACGTTTCCGTTGTCCTGCACGACGGTCACGGGTGCCGTCGGCGACGAGGTCCTGCCCGGTCTTTCGCGGCACATCGAGTGGAATGCCGCGGCGGATCAGCCGGGTCTCGTCGGGACCAACGTCCGCCTGCGGGTGCTGGCCGACGACCAGCTGGGGAATCCGACGCCGCCTCCCGGCTTCGCCTACATCGCGCCCGGCGTGTTCCTGATGGGAAGCCCCGTCGGCGAGCCCGGTCGCGCCACCAACGAAACCAGGCACGAAGTGACCCTGACGCGGGGCTTCTTCATCTCGCAGACCGAAGTGACCGAACAGCGGTGGTACCAGGTCATGGGCGGCACGCCGTCGTCGCTGCAGATCCCGAAGAACTACGTCAGCTGGGATCTCGCCGTGCTGTACTGCAACACGCTCTCGATCCAGGAAGGCCTGACACCGGCGTACACGATCGGAACCGGCGTCAACAACGTGACCTGGAACCAGAGCGCCGACGGCTACCGCCTGCCGACCGAGGCCGAGTGGGAATACGCCTGCCGGGCCACCGCCACGATGGCGTTCCATAACGACACGAACTGCCTGTCGTCGGACACCGAGGCCAACTACAAGGGCAGCGAACTGCAGCTGACGGGCTGCGCGATCGGCATCTTCCGCAACGCCCGCACGGTGGTCGGATCCTTCCCGGCGAACGACTGGGGCCTGCGCGACATGCACGGCAACATGCTGGAGTGGGTGTGGGACGCCTACCGGACGGATTACCAGAACCTGGATCCGGTCGATCCGGTGCACGACGCCGGAACGGGTTCCTACAGGGTGTTCCGCGGGGGGCGCTGGAACATCGACGCGCGTTATTGCCGGTCGGCCTACCGGTACTTCTATTTCCCGGGGGACTCGACGGCCAACTACGGATTCCGGCCCGTGAGGTGGGCGCCCTGACGGCGGGTTTGGCAACTCGTTGAATGACATTGGATTCCTGGAATTGTTCTCTTTTTGCAACAAATTTTCCGCTGCGCTGCGCACGCTCGTGGTACGCTTCGTCCCGCTGTGGCCCCACCGTCCATGAGGAAGGAACTGTTCCGCGGAGGAATCGATCGTCCCATTCGCCCCGGGGGCCTGCACGGGATGATCTCCCTCGTTCCCTGGAGGTCGTCATGCCACGCGCCCGACTTGCCAGTGTTCCCCAGGCTCAATTCGTTCTTCCCCTGATTGTGGTGGCTGTCCTGCTCGTCCTGCCGCCGCCGGTCCGCGCCTACGACAACGACGCGACCCACCAGCACCTGGTCAACACCGCCACGGAGATCTTCGCTTTTCCTGATCTGATGGACAATCTCCCCATTGTCGTTTTCGGCGCTTGGTGTGAAGACGAAACGGACCACGTCTACGACACGAGCGGGGAATGGATCACGCTGCCCCATTTCTGGATCGCCGACGAAGGCGACGAGCAGATCAACTGGTGGGGCGCCTACGGCTACGAGAACGCCTGGATGAAGGCGCGGATCATGATCGTCCGGTCGCGCGACTTCTATCTGGCCGGAAATCACTTCGAGGCCTACCACTACCTGGGCCATGTCTGCCACCTGCTCGCGGACATGACGGTTCCGGCCCACGCCCACTACGACGAGCACTCCGACGATGCCTACGAGAACTGGATGGCGAGTTGGCATTACCACGTCAGCGCCGGTGTGGCCAACCTTTACGGGCCGGTGCCGCCGATCACCGACGAGATCATCCAGCAGATCATGGACGCCTGGGGCGGCGTCAGCCCCGGACCGATCGACCTGTTGCCGCCGCTGTACTACCTGATGTACACGGCCAACCAGCGGGCGGACTACTTCGCGTCCGATGGCGACGACGGGAATCTGGACACGCGGTACGGCTGGGTGGACTACACCGGGTGGCCTTCGAGGCCACGTACCAGGGATGATCTCGTGGACTGCGACGAGAATGACACCGATGTTGACGGCAAGCTCTCGAACATCGCCTACAAGTGCGCGTCCTACGCCGTGTCGGCCACCGCGCGTCTGTACGAGGTGTGGAGCGACTCCATCGACCCGGTGCCGCCCGAGACCCATCTGGTGATCGCCGGCCCCGATTCGGTGCACGAGGGCTGGCGGCCGGGGAACGTCGTCATGAACCTGACGGCGGACGACAACTACACCGGCGTCCACGAGACCCGACACGGCGGTTACCAGTACGCATCGGTGCTCTACACGGAGCCGGTGCTGATCGACCACGAGGGCATCACCTACTTCAGCTACCAGTCGCTGGACCGGTTCGGGAACGAGGAGGAACTGCACCAGCAGATGGTCAAGATCGACCGCACGCCGCCGGTTCTGTCGATCCTCTCGCCTGTGCCGGACGGCCACTACCTGTCGTCGGGTGTCTTGACGGTCGATTACGAAGCCGACGATGAGCCTTCCGGCCTCTACGGCTTCACCGCCACGCTCGACGGGCAACCGGTCGCCGATGGCCAGACCTTCGACATGGCGCTCCTGGCCGGTTTCCACACACTCGTGTTGACGGCCGAGGACAAGGCGGGCAACACGTCCTCCTCGTCGGTGGACTTCTCGATCAAGATCGACGCGACCGTCCGCTTGCAGCCGGAAAAGCTCGACCTGGAAAGCGCGGGCGGCGTCCTGACCGCCTTCGTGGGCTTCCCGGCGCCCTATTCCGTGAACAACATCCAGGTGCCGGCCACGATTCTGAGCGTCGGCGGCGTGAATGTGCCGGCCAACCCGAAGCTGAGCGAAGTCGGCAGCGTTGGTGTGGACGGGCTGCCCGAGCGCAGTTTCAAGTTCAAGCGTGCGCCGATCTGCACCGCTCTTGCCGGGCAGTCCGGCGCGTTCGAGCCGGTCGTGTCGGGAGTGTTGACGAACGGGACCGAATTCTGGGGCGTCGGGCATCTGGAGATCACAGCGGACGACGCCGTTACTCTGGAGACCGGCGATCCCGGGTCCGACGGCGCGCAGGTCGTCGTCCCCACGGTGCTCGCGGTCCGGGCTCTTGCCGGCGCCGGTGTGTCCGGGGCGTTGATCGAGTACGCGCTGCCCGAGGCAGGCGAATACTCGCTGCGGATCTACGATGTGCGGGGCCGTCTGGTGACGCCGTTGGGCAATGGCCAGGCCGCTGCCGGGGTGCATCGTCTCGAATGGGATGGCCGCGACCGGAGCGGGGCCCGCGCGCCGCTCGGCGTCTATTTCCTCCGGCTCGAGAATCGCGGCGGGGTCGCTGTCGGCAAGATGGTGGTCGGCGGGCGCTGAGCGCGCCGCGAACGATGCCGCGTGGATGAACAGTGCACGGACGGGTGCGCGGGATCCGGGACTGGCCGTCGGGTGGGGGCCGCCTGGCGGCCCGCGCATCCTCTACCTATCGTGAGCGCTCTCCAATCCCACGCCGCCTCGTGCCAGGAAACGGGAAGCTCATGAAGCTCATCGCCGCCGCCGCCGTTGCCCTGATCCTGGCGCCCGGCGCCACCCGGTCCCAGGTGCTGGACCCGCCCCTGCCGGCGTCGGTGGTCGCGACCGGCGGGCAGGCGTACGGCGTCGCCATTGCCGGGAATCTGGCCCTGGTGTGCCAGCATGATGCCGGTGTCATGCTGATCGACCTGACGATCCCCGAATCTCCCGTGATCCTCGACAGCCTGGACACGCCCGCCTTCGCCCGCAACGCGGTCATCGTGGGCTCGCTGGCCTACGTGGTCGACCGGACTTCCGGACTGCGCGTCATCGATCTGGCCACGCCCTCGGCCCTGAGCGAGACGGGCGCCGTCGACACGCCGGGTCTGGCGTTGAGCGTCGATGTCGCCGGCTCGTACGCCTATGTGGCCGACAAGGGATTCGGCCTGCAGGTGATCGACATCGGCAATCCCGCGGCGCCCGTCATCGTGGGCGCGGTGGACACGCCCGATCTGGCCAGCGATGTGGTCGTGGCCGGATCGTTGGCCTATGTGGCCGACTTCGCGTCCGGCGTCCGGATCATCGACATCAGCAACCCCGCCCTGCCGGCTGAAGTGGGATCGTTCAACACCGCGGGCGAAGCGAACGGTCTGGCCGTGGCGAACGGGTTGTGCGTGGTCGCCGATAGCGGCGGTGGACTGGTGGTGCTGGACGTCCGCGTCCCCACCGCGCCTTCGCTGTTGGCCACGGTGCCGACGGTGGGCCTGGCCACGGAAGTCACGCTGGTCGGCGATGTCGCGCTGGTGGCGGTGGGCATGCAGGGTCTGTTGGCGGTTTCGCTGGCCGATCCCGCCGCGCCGGTCATCCTGACGGAGTATGCCACCGGGGGCAGCTCGATCCAGTTGAGCGTTATGGGCCGCCATGTGGCCATCACCTGCGGCGGCAGCGGGCTCGAGGTCGTGGAGGTCTTCGCCCCGGCCGCACCCGTCCCGGAACCGGGCGACGTGGTCCGGCTCGACGTCGCGCCGAATCCGTTCAATCCCCGCACCACGCTGCTGTTCACCCTTCCGCAGTCGGGTCCGGCGCGGCTGTCGGTCCACGATCTGGCGGGGCGTCGCCTGGCCTTGCTCCACGACGGTCACCTGGAAGCCGGTTCCCACGCGATGCCGTTTTCCGCGGGGGACCTGGCCAGCGGCGTCTATCTGGCCCGTCTGGAATACGACGGGGTCATCACAGCGCGTCGGGTGACGCTGGTGCGGTAGGCCCTCAACGCGAAGTTTTCAGGGATTCTTCAGCGCCGCGCCGCGCCGCCGTAGGCCACAAACCCGCCCCAGGCCCAGGCCCCCGCATACGGCTGCGTCCCGCCGACGGTCGTGAACCCCCGCAACCGCAGCTGCGCCGCCCGCAGCGCTCCGGCCACGGTCACGGGCCGCCCGTGGGGATCGCTGCGGCCCAGTTCCTCGTAGAAATACGACATCAGCTTCGCCGTGGCCTGGTCTTCGACCTTCCACAGGCTGCTGACGACGTTGCGGGCGCCGGCGGCGAAAAAGGCCGAGGTCAGGCTCAACATGCCGTCGTCGAATGTCTGGCGGCCCAGGCCGGTCTCGCAGGCGGAGAGCGTCACCAGATCCGCGTCCAGAACCCAGCCCAGGCGCACTTCGCGCGCGGTGAGCAGGCCGTCACTGCCGGTCCCGGAGGCGTCGTCGCGGTCGGCCAGCACCAGCGCCGAACGGTCGGGCGCGCGGCAGTCGACCAGCGCGTGCGTCGCCAGGTGGATGAGGCCCATCTCCTTCAGCGCGCCGCGGCGGGCCATGGTCGTCAGTCCGGATTCGCTGGCCTCGGCTCCCAGCAGCGAAGGCCCCAGCGGAAACGCGGTGCGGATGGACGCCGCTTCGTCTCTCGAGGCCGTCAGGCGGGGCAGGCTGCCCAGCGCGCCGCGGTTGTGTCCCAGCGCACTGCGCAGCACGGTAAGGGCGGGCATCGCGGCGGACGTGTCCGCCGTCGCGACCTCCAGCGAATCCGCGCCGACGGACCGGCGCGAGGCCAGCATCGTCGCACGGCCGCCGTACGGAGGGTCGGCCACCACCAGCGCTGGGCGCAGATGCAGGCGTGTGGGCGAGGCTCCGGTCCGCGTGAAGTCCAGGGCTGAAGGCGCCGCGAGGATCTCGCAGCGTTCGAGCAGCGCCGTTCCGCCGCGGGGGCCCAGCGGCGCCAGCGGCACGCCCCCCATGGGCGCCGCGGTCACCACCAGCAGCCTCTGCGCGCCGGCCAGTTCGGTCGCCGCAGCGGCCAGACGCAGTGTCCACACCGAGTCGGCGAGCGCCGGCCACCGTTCGTTCCAGGGCGATGCTTCGGCCACGGCCTCGCGGTAGCGGTGCAGCAGGCGGGTGGTCTCTTCCCACGGCGCGTCGGGCAAACGCCGCCAGGCCACCGGGCGGCCCGGCTCCATGATGTAGATCCAGGAGCCGCGCTGACCGCGGGCCAGCGACACGTCGAGCCACCCGATCAGCACGTCGCCGCGGACGAGCAGCTGTTGCACGCTTTCCCGCGCCGTGGCGGCTCCCGCGGTGCCGCCGGCGGCCGTCAACACGGAGCCGGCGGCGTCGCATTCGTTCCATTGCTCCTGCAGTCGCTGCCTCAGACCGGGGTCGGTGGCCGTGGCCAGGGCGGATTCGAGTTCGAGCAGCCGCAGCTTCAGGCTGTCGCCCCGCGACGCGCGCCAGGCCGCGCCCAGCCGCCCGCGGCCGCCTTCGAGCGCCTGCCAGCCTTCTTCGGGACGGTTCAGCAGCAGCAGCGTGTGGGCCAACAACGACCGGGGCGAGCCGCCGATCGTGGCCGCCTCCATGTCGCCGCCGGCGACGGCGCGCAACTCGTCGTGCCGCGCCACCGCTTCGGTCAGCAGCGGAAGCGCCGCCGCGGGCCGGTCCTGCGCGACGCGCACGCGGGCCAGGCCCATCAGCGCCCGCACGCGCTCCTGGGTGGCGTCGAACGACGACAGGTTCCCGGTGGCGATCGCCGTCAGCGCCCGCTCGTAGTAGTGGACCGCGCGGTCCAGGATGCCGGCGCGCGCCATGATGTCGCCCATGCCGCACAACGGCGCCACCATCTCGGGATGGCCGGAACCGTACAGGGCTTCGGTGATGAAGACGGCCTGCCGGAACATGATTTCGGCCGCGAAGTCGGTGTTGATCTCCATCTGCACCGCGCCGATGTTCTGGGCGGTGGTGGCGGTCAGCGGGTGCACGTTGCCGTGGATGGCGCGCAGCCCGGACATCACCTGGACGTAGAGATCGAGTGCCTTCTGCGGTTCGCCGTCGAGCCAGTGCACCGACGCCAGCAGGTCGAGGGTCCGCAGCGTCTGGGGGTGGCCTGGGCCCCACAGTCTCCGGCGCGTGGCCAGGGCTTCGTTGAGGACTTCTTCGGCCTCGATCATGTTGCCCTGGTTGATCAGGACGGTGGCCAGGCCCTCGCGGGCGGCGGCGCCTTCGGTGCTGACGGGGCCTGCGTCGGCGTCGATGAGGATCAGTGCGCGCCTCATCTGGTATTCGGCTTCGGCCAGCTGGCCCAGCCGCAGGCGGCACACACCCAGGTCGAAGTGGAGGCGTCCGGTGGCGAGCCCCTCCGCGGCGGCCGGCGCGGACAGGGAGGCGGCGAAGCGTTCGGCGGCCGCGACGTAATCGCCGGCGCGGAACAGATCCTCGGCCCTGACGGTCGAGGCCCCGGCGCACGGCGGGGCCGACGCGGCCAGGGCCGCGCCCAGCACGAGCGCGAGAAACATCCGCCGGCCCATGATCATCAGATGCCGCCGTTCCTTCCGATCACATCAGGATGCTATCGATTATCGCCGATTTCGATCATCCCGCGCAACACCCGCAGGCAGCGGTGCACGTGCACGCGCAGGGTCTCGGGGGCGCGGCCCAGTTCGGTGCCCAGATCCTCGTAGGAACGGTCTTCCAGGAATCGTCCGCGCACCAGGATGCGGCAGAGCTCGCGGATGTCCCCCAGGGCCCGGTGCAGCCGGGTCAGTCGGTCCTTTTCCTGGAGCAGATCCAGGGCGTTGCGGCCGTCGTCCTTCAGGTCCTCGTCCAGTTCGACCAGGAAGCGCTGCCGGCGGTGGCGGTCGATGCGGCGGGCCAGCGCAATGCGCACGGCCAGGCTGCGGAACGAGCCGCGCAGGACGAACCCGTCGGCGCTCACGTACCGCCACAACTGGACCGAGGCCTCCTGCAGCAGATCCTGCAGATCGTCGGCCGGCAGGTGGCCGGCGGAAAGAACCGCGGCGCGCATCTGGGACTCCACGCGCCGGCAGGCGGCGGTGTCACCCTGGCGAAACAGCAGGAGAAAGGTGACGTCATCGACGTCCCCGGGCGAGGTGTTCTGATCATGGGCGCGTCTGCGTATCGTCATGGCACGGCGATCGTTGGCTATCGGGCGGGCCTCCGGAACGAGGCGAACCGCAATCAAAGTTGAACATTAGGGGAAGTCGTGCGACATATCAACGCTCATCCCCGGACCAAGGACGAAGATGGACCATCGCGAAGCCAGCCAGCTGCTCGTGGAGTACGTCAAGGGCGGCATGAGCGCCGAACAGCGCCAGGCCGTGGCCGACCACGTGGCCGCTCATCCGGAGTGCGCCGACACGCTGCGCTTCCTGGAGCAGCTGGACGCTGATCTGCGGCGCCACCGCGGAAAGCTCCTGGCCGAGCATCCGGCTGCCGACGCGCTGGTGGCCTATGCCGTCGGCGCTTCCGCAGACCTCGAACCCGTCGAGCGCGAGGCGGTGGCGGCCCACATCGCCCGCTGCGCGGGGTGTTTCGGGGAACTGCAGACCGTGCGCCGCGTGCACGCCGAACTGATCGAGACGCCCCAGGCGGAGCCGGCCGGCGGCGGTCGCCGGTTCGGCGGCTGGACCACTCTGGGCGCCTCGCTGGCGGCCGGTCTGGCGCTGGGCATGCTGGTGCAACGCGCCTTCGGTCCCGAGGCCGGAACCGCGGCCTGGGAAGGGCCGGTCCCGGTGGTGCGTCTGGCCGGAAATCTGCGTGACGACGGCTTGCCCGCCTTCGCCGTGCCCGCCGCGGCGCCCGCGCTCCCGTTCGTCGTGATGTGGGATCCCTGGCAATTGCCGGGAGCCACCGCCGAAACGCCGCTGCTGATCCGCGTCCAGGATGCGTCCTCCGGCCGGGAAGTGTGGCGGCTGGCCACCACCATCGGCGCGGCCTGGGACGCCGGCGGCCGTGCGATCTCGTTCCTGGCGCCGACCGCGGCGCTCGGTTCCGGCGCGAAAACGCTCACCATCGCCGGCCCCGAAGGCGCCACGGCGTTCAGTTCGCGGCTGTCCCTGTCCCCTCGGTAAGCACCCAGCGCCGCCCTGCCGCCAGTTGGGCCCACCATTCGACCAGCCCCGAAGGCCAGTTGACCGTCACGCGCTCGGCGGCGGCGGCCTCGCCCAGTCCGCAGTGCAGGTCCAGCGGAGGCTGCATCGAACCGGTGCTGCCGCCGCCGCCGACAATCAGGGCCTGCCGACGGCCGCCCGACCGCACCTCGACGCGCGCGCCGATGGCCGAGCGGTTCGAGCGCGTGCCGACCAGACTCAGCATGATGGCCCTGCCGACAGTCGAGGTGTTGCGGTACAGGGCGACCGGGTTGTCGGCGGCCGGTGCGTTCTCGGCGTAGTGGGTGAGCGGCGCGCCGATGAAATCCAGATCCAGGTCCCCGTCGACATCGACGCAGACGGCGTAGAACAGGGCGGCGCGGTACGGAGGCGTCAGCGCCGTCCACACGGTGCCGAATCGGCCCTGGCCCAGGTTCCGCCGCACCGGAATGTCGATCGGCGAGACCGCGGCGCCGTTCAGGCAGGGAATCAGGTCCTGCAGGCCGTCCTGGTCCAGATCGCCCCAGGCGGCGCCGCTCATCAGCGAATAGGCGCTCCACAGGCCGGACGCCGCGCCCAAAGAACGCCAACTGCCGCCGCCGTTGTTCAGATAGATGCTGTGCTGCCCGCCCTGGGCGTCGGCCTGCAGGGCCAGCAGGTCGAAGTCACCGTCGGCGTCGGCATCGTACCAGAGGGGAGCCATGGACTTCGGGCCGCGGTCGGCGTCCAGCGTGTCGGGCCGGGCGGCGAATCGTCCGCCCCGGTTGGCGTGCACCAACACCGGCGCGTCGAACACGAAAAAGCCGGTTTCGGACACCACCGTCAGATCGGTCCAGCCGTCGCCGTCAGCGTCGAAGCAGGTGGCGGCCGCCGTGCCCATCAGGATCGAACCGTCGCCGCGCGTTTCGACCATCTGGACCGCCTCGAGGCGGTCGCCGCGGTTGATCAGGAGCCAGAACCGTTCGCGCGTCATGTCGGTGGCGCCGCGCACGCCGACCTGTTCGCGGGCCACCAGATCGACGCGACCGTCCCGGTCGATGTCGGCCAGATCCACATGGTGCCACGCGGAGCGTCCGCCGGCCGGCCACGCGCCGGCATCCGGGTTCCCGGCAGCCGGACCGACCACGGCCACGGGCGCGAAGGTGCCGTTGCCGATGGAGCGGAACGCCCGGATTTCATGCAGCGGCACGGTCCCGAAGTCGCCGCGGATGTCGGTCAGCGCCGTGCTCGGCGGCTCTTGCCGAACCGTCTCGTCGCTGGCCACCAGCACCAGGTCACACCGTCCGTCATTGTCCAGGTCGGCGCGCCCGGCCGCCTGGATGTAAACCGGAAGTCCGGTCCCGTGAAAGGTCGTGAAGATCCCGGTACCGTCGTTCAGCAGCAGTGCCGAACATCCCGGATAAGTCGGGCTCTTGGCGATCAGGAGATCGGGGTCGCCGTCGCCGTCGGCGTCCAGAACGACGAGCGCGCCGTTGTTGCCGCCCGTATCGCCGGGCATGGCGTCGACATCGCGGACCAGCTTCAGGTGGCGGGCTTCGACGCGAAAGGTGCCTGCCCGCTGCGTGACCGTGTCGCCCAGGACATCCTGGAACAGCCCGAGTTGGTGGCGGCTGTCGAGCGGCGTCTGCGCCGCGCCGCCGACGGGCAGCAGCCAGAGGCCGAGAAGGCAGGCTAAGACGGCGCGGTGCGATCGATTCATGATTCCCCGTAACAAGTGGCGGCGACGCGCGACATCCCGGCGCGTGGTTCCCGATTCCATTGTCATGCAATCAACCATATATGGGCCGGCGTATCAAGCATCCGGGGAGCGTCCCCGATCGCAGCGGACAGCCCTGCCGTTCCGACAGGGGACCACGCGCAATCCGCATTGCCGTCGAATCGGTGCCCTGCCGCGCCGGATGCCGCCGCCGAAGCCGCTGAATCTCAAAATCGATGTCAATTCCGTTTTCATTGGCGGCGCTTCGCCCGCGTTGGTACGCTGATTATCATTCGCCCGGTCCATCGCTGTCTGCGTCGTCTGTGTCGCAGGGGGCTCCGCATGATCGGTCGCACCGTTGCCCACTACCGCATTCTCTCGGAACTCGGTTCCGGCGCCATGGGCGTGGTTTACCGCGCCGAAGACCTCGCGCTGGGCCGCCAGGTGGCCGTCAAATTCCTCTCGCCGCGACTGGATCCCGACCCCGAGGCCCGTCGCCGCTTCGTCCACGAAGCAAAGGCCGCCGCCGCCCTGGACCACAGCGGCATCTGCACGGTGTACGAAGCCGGCGAGGCCGATGGCCGGCCCTACATCGTCATGTCCCTTCTCGAAGGTCGAACGCTGAGGGACCGCATCGCGGACGGACCGTTGCCGATTCCGGAAGCGGCGGCCATCGCGCTGCAGGTCGCCGAGGCGCTGCACGAAGCGCACGGCAAGGGCGTTGTCCATCGCGACATCAAGCCGGCCAACATCATGCTGACCCCGCGGGGCCAGGTGAAGGTGATGGACTTCGGGCTGGCGCGGGTCGCGGGGGCGTCGCAACTGACGCGCAGCGGTTCGACGATGGGGACCGCGGCCTATCTCTCGCCCGAACAGGCGCGCGGGGAGGAGTCCGATGGCCGGTCCGATCTCTGGTCGCTGGGCGTGGTCCTGTACGAAATGGTGTGTGGCCGGCGGCCGTTCGCGGGCGATCACGACGCCGCCCTGCTGCACAACCTGCTGTTCTGCGAACCGGAACCCCTGACCGCCGTGCGCACGGGCGTGCCGCTGGAACTGGAGAGGATCGTCGGCAAATGCCTGGCGAAAGAGGCCGGCCAGCGGTACCAGCACGCGGACGAACTGGCGGTGGATCTGCGTCGATTGCGGGCGGATCCGGAGGCGACGCGGACGGTGACGGTCGCGGTGGTCCGTCCGCCTGTGCGCGGGCGCACGCTGCGCATCCGGACCGCGGCCCTGCTGCTGGCGCTGCTCGCCGTGGTCGCCGCGGGCGCCTGGGCGCTGCTGCGACCGGGACGGACTCCGTCGTCAGGCGATGCCGCCCTGGCCGTCGTGGACTTCGCTGATCTCGGCGGCGTGCCGGATTCACTGGCGGTCGCGGGGCTCGAGGGGTTGCTGCAGATCGGCCTGATCGAGCGCAGTCCCATCCGCGTGGTGAGTCCCGAATACCTGCAGGACCTGCGTCGCCGGCTGTTCACGGGTGAGCGGGGGGACATCAGGGCGGATCAGGCTCTGGAAGTGGCACGCAAAGCGGGGGCGTCACTGCTGTTGCTGGGTCAGATCGGCCGGCGGGACGGGTCGACGTTCGCGGTGTGGCGACTCGTGGAGACCGGGAGCGGACGCGGCGTGGGGGGGCAGCGCGTCGTCGCGGCGGATTTGTTCGGCCTGGCGGACGGCATCATCGCCCAGGTCCTGCCGTTCATCGCCGGCGACAGGCGGGCGGCCACGCCGGACGAAACGGGATCGGTGGGGGAGATCACGACGGCTTCGACGGAGGCCTATCGGGAATTCGTGGCGGGTGAAGCGGCCTTTCGGGAAGTGAAGTTCCGCAACGCCCTGCCGCGGTTCCAGGCGGCGGTCGGGATCGATTCGACCTTCGCGCTCGCCTGGATGCGGATCGCGACCATCCACTGGTTGAACGGCATGGGGCCGTCCGCCAAAGATTGCGCCGATCGCGCCTGGCGTCTGCGGTCACACCTGGGCATCAAGGACCGCATGATGCTCGAATCGCGTCGACTGGAGATGGACCGCGACCTGCCGGCCGCGCTGGACGTCTATCGGGAGATGCTGGCGCGCTGGCCGGACGACCGGTTGATCCTGCAGACCTACTGCCAGGCCGTCTTCTGGTACTGGATGTGGCCCGAGACGCAGGCGATCGCCGAGCAGGGCCTTGGCCGCTTCCCTGACGACGAACACCTGGGTCGGCTGCGATGCCTTGCCCTGATCTACCGCGGCAGCGAAGCCGAAGCCTACGCGGCCATCGCCGATTTCCTGCGGCGCCATCCCGGCAAGGCCCGCGGGTGGGATCTTCTGGGCGAGGCGCATCTGGCCGCCGGCGAGCCGGACAGTGCGGCGGTGGCCTTCCTGCAGGCGCGACGCCTGGAACCGGACGAATGGGACCGGCAACTGGATCTGGCCCGTTGCGCCAACGTGCGCGGTGACGCCGCCGAAGCCGAGGCGATCTTCGAACGCCTGCTCGCGGAGTCCGATCTGTCCGCCGTGCAACGTCGGGTCGCCATGGCCGGACACAACGAATTCCCGGGGCTGGCGACGATCTGCGCCGGCACCGGACGTTTGCGGGCGGCGCGCCAATGGCTGGACGAGGCATCGCTGCTGGGCGGGCCGGATCCGAGGGTGGCCCAGGCCGGGTTCCTGCTCGTCGCGGACCGGCCGCTGGAGGCCCTGGAGATCCTCCGCGGGATCGACGTGTCGCAACTTGCGAGGTGGACACAGTTGTGGCTCGGGTCGGTGCGCGTGCATGCGCTCGCGCAGGCGGATTCGCTCGCCGCGGCGCGTGCGGCGCGGTCGGCCTGGCTCGCGCAGCCGGATCTGAATCCGGTCCAGTCCCGTCACGGCCCACTCATCACCGAAGCGGCGCTCTCGCTGGCCGAGGGTCGTCCGGACAGCGCCCTCGTCGCGCTGGCGAAACTGGAACGGATCACGCGCCTGTCCGCCGGCGAACTGAGGACGCGCGCACGCGCCTGCCGTGCCCTGGGTCGCCTGCCCGAGGCGGCCGCGACGATGGAGCGTCTCCTCGAACGTTACGGATCCCACTTCATCGCCCGCTACGAACTGGCCCGGATCCGCGATGATATGGGGCAAGGCGCCGCGGCCGCCGCCGAATACGAGAAGTTCCTCGCGGCCTGGGAGCACGCCGATCCCGGTTTCCCGCAGGTCGCCGAGGCGCGGCGACGACTTGCGGCCCTGCGCGCAGGGGGTTGATCCCGACATGCCGCGCGGGCCCGCGATCCTCCGCCCGCCGGCCTTCTTGTCGTCACCGGTCGAATCGGATACGATCCACCGTCCATCATGAATCCACCGCGGGGATCCGCCTCCGGCCCCGACCACGGGCCTTCCCCGGGAGCGAGCCGATGCAGTTCCGTCGCCAGAGCCGACTTCACGGCCCGCTCCGCGCGTTGCCGGTCCTGGTCGCCGGGCTCCTGTTGTCCGTGCCGGCCGTGAGAACCGCCGCCGCAGGGGCACCCTGCGTCGGCGCGGTCTCCGGCGCGGGCCAGGCCACCTGGTACGCCTATCCGCCCGGCGGCGGCGCCTGCGGTCTGGCCGGAGATGACGGCGAACCGCTGGTGGCCGCGATCAGCAGTGAGGACTACGACGGTTCGTCGATGTGCGGCCGCTGGCTGCGCGTCACCGGTCCGCTCGGCGCCGTCACGGTGCGCATCGTCGATTCGTGTCCCTCGTGCCCCGCCGGCGATCTGGACCTGAACGAAGCCGCGTTCGCGCTGATCGGCGACCTGCGGTCGGGCCGTGTCCCTGTCACCTGGGAAACCGTCGCCGGCCCCGGAATCGCTCCGGTCACGATCCATGTCAGCCCTGGCAGCAACGCGCATTGGGTGGCGCTTCAGGTGCGTGACCACCGCTACGGCGTCGCTGCGCTGGAATACCATGGACCAGGCGGCTATTTGGCGGCGCCACGCCGGAACGACAACCACTTCATCATCGACGGAAACCTCGGCGTACCGTTGCCGATCGGCAACCCTTTCTCCGTCCGCGTGACGGATGAGAACGGACAGACACTGACCGTCGCCGGCCTGTACGTGATTCCGGGCCGGGAGTTCACGGGCGGCGATCAGTTCCCGCTGTGTTCCGAGGAGCCTTCGCCGGTCGGTCCGTTCCCCGCTCGTCTCCGTCTGGCGCTGCGGCCTCCGGCGCCCAGCCCGTTCCATCCGCGCATCACGCTGGTCTTCGAGTTGCCGGTGCGGGCGCCCGTCCGGTTGCGGGTGCTTGATGCCGCCGGTCGGCTGGTCACGGTGCTGCTGGACGGCGTGACCATGGACGAAGGGCGCCACGCGATCGTCTGGAACGGCTGCGACGCTGCCGGCAAAGCGGTTGCAGGGGGACAGTATCGTCTGCGGATGGAGGCGGCCGGCCAGGTCGCCGTGCAGCGAGCGCTGCTGATCAGGTGATCGCGCCGCCGCGCGCGGCGCGCGGGACGCTTCTTCGAACTGGCAGCAATGGGCGTCCTCGATTATCAAGGATCGGCATCTCGTGCAGTCTGAACTCCCTCGTCGTCAGGGCACCTCATGATTCCACTTCTCCGCCACAACCGCTGGCCTTTCCTGTTGCCGGCCCTTCTGCTGCTCGCGGCCCCGGTCCATGCCGCCGACGCACCGGCCGATGCCACGGCGAAGCCGCGCAGCAGTCTGTCCCTGATCCCGGCCCTGTTCTATTCGCCGGAAACGCGTCTCGGCGCCGGCGCTTTCGCCATCCGCACCTTCCGGCCCGCCGGGGCCGAAGACGATGCGCGGCCATCGAGCCTCACCGTCGGGCTGATCGGAACGGTCGAGAAGCAGGCGACGCTCATTCTCGCGGCCGATCTGTACCGCCGCGGCGAGGCGCAGCGCTGGCTGGGGCAGGCGTCCTGGAGCTACTTCCCGACGAAGTTCTACGGCATCGGCGCGCAAACGCCGGAGACGAACGAAGAGGACTACACGCCGCGGACGTTGTCCCTGCAGGGGCAGGCGCTGCTGCGCCTGCGGCCGGGCCTGCGCGTCGGCCCGAGCCTCGAGTTCCAGAGGCTGCGGCTGTCCGCCGTCGAAGCGGGCGGGCTGTTGGCGTCCGGTGGCGTGCCCGGCAGCGAGGGCGGAAACTCGCCGGGCGCCGGCCTGGTCGTGCAGTGGGACACGCGCGACAACGTCTTCTTCCCCACGCGGGGTCATATGCACGAGGCGTCGGTGACCGCATTCGGCGGCGACGACACCTGGACCCGCTGGAAGCTCGATCTGCGCCGCTACCTTCCGCTGGGTCCGCGGCACACCGTGGCGCTGCAGGCGCTGCTGCTGGCCAACGGTGGCGAACCTCCGTTCACGCAACTGGCGCTGCTGGGCGGCCAGAACGTATTGCGCGGCTACTACGAGGGCCGTGACCGCGATCGCCAGCTCGCCGCATTCCAGGCCGAGTACCGGCGTCCGCTCGGCGGTCGTTTCGGCGCGACGGCTTTCGCCGCCGCCGGCACGGTGGCGCGCGACATCGACGGACTCTCGCTGGCGCGGGCGCGCGTCGGCGCCGGTGTCGGTCTGCGCTACCAGCTCAGCGTAAGCGAGGGGATCAACTTCCGGCTGGACTACGGCGTCGGCAAGGACTCGTCGGGGATGTACTTCACGGCGACCGAAGCGTTTTGAACGGACAGCCCGACGCCCAGGCCGCGCACGACCGCGCGCTCGGCGCCCTCTGGGGCCTGTTCCTCGGCGATGCGCTGGCCATGCCGGTGCACTGGTACTACGACCGCGACGCCCTGCGGCGCGATTACGGCGAAGTGCGCGATCTGCTGGCTCCGCGGAATCCGCACCCCGGCAGCATCCTGCACCGTTCGCGCTACACGCCCCTCGATGCGGATGCCGACATCCTGCACGACCAGGCGCGGTACTGGGGCCAGGCCGGCATCCACTACCACCAGCATCTGGCCGCCGGCGGGAACACGCTCAACCTCCTGTTGGCGCAACGGCTGCTGGCCATGCTGGACGAGCGGAGCGACTACGATCCCGATCTCTGGCTGGAGCGCATGATCGCCTTCCTGCGCGATCCGGACAGCCACCGCGACACCTACGTCGAGGAATGGGCGCGCGGATTCTTCGAGCGCCGCGCCCGCGGCGTGAAGCTGCGCGACTGCGGCGTGGTCGAGAAGCACATCGGCGGGCTGGCCGGTCCGTTGGTTCTGCTGATCCGCCTCCACCGCGAACCGGAGCGCGCCCGCGCGCTGGCCCACCTGCACCTGGAGCTGACGCACAAGGGGCCGGCCATGGCGTCGGCGCTGGACGCCGTCGCCGACGTGCTGCTGCCCGTTCTGGCCGGCGCACCGCTGCGCGAGACCATCGACGAGGCGCGTCGTCGGGGTCGCAATCCCCTCTTCGCCCGCGATTTCGCGCGCTGGGAAAAGCTCGACGATCTCGAAGTGGTCGGCCGCCTGGTCTCGACGGCGTGCTACGTGGAGGACTCGGTGCCCGCGTCGCTGCACCTGGCGCGCAAGTACGCGGACCGGCCCGTCGATGGCCTGGTGGCCAACACGATGGTCGGTGGCGACAACTGCCACCGCGGCGCGGTGGTGGGGGCGCTGCTGGGCGCGGCGTCGGGCGTCGGAGGCTGGCCCGACCACTGGCGCAGGGGACTGCTCTATCAACCCGCGTTGCCGGAGTTCGAATCGCGGTAGCTCGCCTCCTGCCGCCGCGGGTCGGTCGTGGCTCGCCGCGCGGCTACTCTTCGCAGACGATCTCGCCGGCCGCGGTCACCAGCGTCAGCCGGAACCGCTTCCTGACCGGCTGCCCTTCGAGGCTGGACATCGCTCCCAGCGACAGCGGCAGGCGCTCCTTGATCTGGATGCCGAAATACCCGTCCAGATTGCAGTCGCGCCAGGAAACGCCGCTCGGCAGTCCCGCCGGCGGACGCACCTTGCGGAAGAAATTGAAGCGGGCCGGCCGGTTCGGGTCCAGACCGCAGACCGTCTGGTCCAGGGCCACGGCGTCGATCCAGCCGTCGCCGAACTGCTGGGTCACGGCCGCATAGATCATCTCGACGATCGTCTGATCACCCACAGCCAGGGCGCTACTGAGGTATGCGCGGAATCCCGCCGGTCCCAGTTGCAGCAGCAGGGTGGGCACGGCCACGTCGATCTCCAGTTTCCAGACGCCGGTCGTGGCGCTGATCGTCTGGGGCCTGGGCGGACCCCAGGTGGGCAGTCGGATGTCGTCGTTGCCGCCCCCGTCCTGGATGACGTTGAACGGATCGCAGGTGTTGGCGACTTCGTAGCGCCAGCCTCCGATGCGGTTCAGCGGATCCGCCCAGGCATCACGAGGGTCGTCTTGGCCGTGGAGCAGCAGGCCCATCTTGTACAGCCGCGCGGGCAACACGAAGTTGGCCGCCAATTCGCCCGTGGTCGCCGAGTCGGTCACCTTCAGGAATCCGGTATCCCTGTTCACCAGCATGGTCGTGTTCCGGTAGTACTGCAGGTCGTTCGGACCCTCGCCGGCCAGGGTCACGCGCAGTTCGGTCACGCCCGCCAGGCAGGGGTGCGTCGCGACATCCGCGGCATTCTCGACGCAGGGGACCGTCCGGTCGAAGGCGGAATCGGTCAGGCCCGGCTTCGGCAACAGTTCGATGCACTGGATACACGGCGGAAAGCCGACCTGGAATGAGAGGGTGGCGGGCGTGCCGTCGCGGCGGTCCAGTTCATCGATCGAGAGCATGTTCACCGTGAACGCGGTGCTCGGCGCCGTCAGGAAGCCGAGCGTGTCGCCGTACCAACCGCCGACACCGGCGTCCCACGCCGGGTTGCCGTTGATGACGCTGGTTTCGGAGGCGAAGTTGAACACGCCGCCCGAGTAGTTCTGCCGCGCGCACTGGAGAAAGCCGGAAACGCCGATCCTGCGGTTCGGGTCCAGGCGCAGATCGCGCGGATCGTCGCGCGCCAGGGCCTTCACCACCACATAGGTGCGGTCGGGGATGCGTTCGCCGGCCCGGAACGGATGGCGCGTCCGCGCCGGATCGTCCAGTTCGATGTAATACGGATACGTTTCCGGGTCTTCCGGGTGCGCCCAGTCGCGCTCGCCGTTCAGGATGAGCGTCTGCGGGTCGTAGTTGACCACGAACTTGAACTTGCGCCGACCCTCGGCCACTTCGACGCCGGCGATATCGATGGCGTTGACCGACAGTTCCAGCGTCCCGCTCGGAAGCCGCCGGCGAGCGAGACTTTCGTCGGCACCGTCATTAAAGAAGTACAGCGACGAGTCTGGACCGAACACCGAGAAGCTGTCGCCCGTGCTCTCGTTGAACCGGCGCGGATGCCAGCAGTCCTCGCGCGTGGGGTCGCATTCCTGGCCCACGAAGCCGCCCACCATCCACTTGTAGCCGAGCACCCCGTCGTCGGCGGGGGCGATCGTGTCGATCCGGGCCAGCGTTTCGGCGCCGTAGCCGCGCACGTTGAGCGATCGGCTTCGCCACAGGAGGCGGTAGGGTCGTCCGAAACCGAGAGTGTCGGGCCGGCTCGTCGACAAGGCCACGGTGTCGGCGCCGTCGACGCGGAAAAAGCGCAGATCGGGAGTGCCCAGGCTGTTGGCGAAGAAATGCAGGCGAGCGGGCGTGCGGTCGAACGCGCCGCGATCATCCACGGCCACCAGATGCAGGGTCCTGTCCGCCGACGGGCTGTCACCGGCGTTGATCGTGAAGTTGAAGACCGAGTCGGTGCGGGTGGTCCAGCGGCCGAGCGTGAGCGTCGAGGCGTTGAGGCCCGGGTTGAAGCGGGTGTCCTCTTCGTCGTCGTCGGTGTCCGGATCCTGGGTCGTGGAGTTGGTCAGGGCCCAGACGAAGCGTTCGACGCGACCATCTTCGTCCCGGCCGTACCAGTAGACATGGAAGCGGTAGTACCCGCCGCCGTGTTCGGTCGGGGCGCCCATGATGAAGGTCTCGGGGGCCTTGTTGACCGTGGCCGCTTCGGGATCGAAGGCCCGGCAGCCGGACAGCGCCAGGCAGAAGGCCAGGAAGGCGACCGTCGTCGCGGCGATTCCCGGGGGGCGGAAGTGCGTGGGGGCGATCATGCCCAGGGCGCCTCTTCGGTTCGCTGGTGTCGTTGTCCCGGGATCTGAGCACCATCTCGTCCCGTGCCCCGCCGCCACCGGCGCCGTCCGCGAACGGAATCTATGCCGCCGCCGGCCGCGCGTCGAGGACTCCGCTGCGCATTACAATAGGCTGGCCCGTTGTGATCGGCTGTTTGGCGCGATTCTTTCGGGTCATTGCGCCTGTGTCCGCCGGCTTCAGGTGTCGCTTAACTCCATATAAGACAATCAACAAGGTTCAAGTAGACGCTTTTCTAAAAATTGAGGCTTGCGCTTGATGTTGATCGTGAATTATTATTCACATAATGACGATCAATTCGTTCGCTGACATTAGAATTCTCTCAGGGAGGCCGCCATGCAGGAAAGCCGCGAAGAGCGCCGCCGGCGCGAAGACGAGAACGAGGTTCTCGACGCCGCGCTCGCCCTGTTCGTCGCCCAGGGCTACCACGGGACGAGCATGCAGCAGATCGCCGACAAGGCCTCGTTCTCCGTCGGCAAGATCTACAAGCTCTTTCCTTCCAAGGACGACCTGTTCCGCTGCCTCCAGGAACGGGGGATGCACGAACTGCGCGCCGTCTTCGAGTCCGGGACCGCCAGCGACGCGCAACCGCTCGAGATCCTGCTCGCCACGCTGAAGACCGCGTTCGATTTCGCCTTCGGCAAGCGCGACATCATCCGGATCCAGGTGCTCGAAAGGCTCGGGCGCCCGCAGGACGCCGCGCAGTCGATCACCGACATGTTCCGTGATCACACGCGGGAAGTGCTCGATCGGGCGATCGTCGCCGGGCAGTTGCGGCCGCTGGACACCGAACTGCTGTCGACCATGATCGTCGGCGCCGGCAGCGCCCTGGTGGACCGTCTGGCCGCGAACGAAGACCTCGACCCCTATGCCGAGATCCCCGAACGCATCATGGACCTGATGATCCGGCCGCACCAGGTGCGGCGGGAGGAGCCATGATGAAACGCGCGATGTGGTGTGCCGCGGTCCTGTGCTGGACCACGGCGACGAGTTGGGCCGCAGCCGCCTCGGTGCCGACGCCGGTCACGCTCGCCGAAGCCGTGAGGCTGGCCCTGGCCAGCGACGAGACCGTCCAGCAGGCGAGCCAGGGCGTGGCCGCCGCCGAGGCGCAGGTCGCCGCCGCACGGTCGGGCAGGATGCCGACCCTGGATCTGGGAGCCGAGTACACGGCGAACCTGAAGAAGCCGGTGATGTTCCTGCCGGCAGATATGGCCGTTGCGTTCGGGGGTGCCACCAAGCTGGAAATGGGCGGCGACTTCGAACTGCTCGGCGCGCTCACCGCGCGGATCAATCTCTGGACGGCCGGCCGTCTGTCGTCGTCCGCGGGCGCGGCACGCGGCTGGCTCGACGCATCGCGCTTCCGGGAGCAGGCGGTGCGCGATTACGTGCGGTACGCCGCCACTTCGGCCTATTACGACGTCCTGCTGGCGGAAGCCGAACTGGCCAACGCCGAACTCGCGCTGGCCGAGACCGGCGAGGCGGCGCGGTTGGCGCAGTTGGGACTGGCGCAGGGCACCATCAGCCGTTTCGACAGCCTGCGCGCCGAGGTCGAACTGGCCAACCACAGGCCGCGACTGGTCCAGGCGCGCAATCGCCGGGATCTGTCGCGTCTGGCGCTGGCGCGGGTCTGCGGCGCGGAAGTGGCTCCGGCCGATTCGCTGGATGCGGCGGCGGGGCCCGGCGACATCGAATCGCTGGTGGCGCGCATGCGCGAGGGCAGTCCCGAGTTGAAGGCGCTGTCCGCGGTCGTGAACGCGCGCGAGCAGCAGGTCCGACTGGCCGGCGCGGCACGGGGTCCGGTTGTGCAGCTGTCCGCCAATTACGCGCTGCAGGGCCAGTGGGACGACGACCTGCTGCCCGGCACGGACGAAACCGCCGCCAGCAGCCAGGCCGCCCTGGCGATACAGTTCCCGATCTTCGACGGCGGGCGCGCCCGTGCCGACATCGGCGCCGCGCGCGCGGAACTGCAGAGTGCCCGTCTGGAACTCGCGCGTGCGCTGCGCGACCAGGAACTGGCGGTGCGCCAGGCGGCGCTTTCGCTCGAGAACGCGCTGGCTGCGCTGGATGGGGCGCAACAGAACGTGCGCCTGGCGCAGGAAACCTATCGCCTGGCGGTCGTGCGGCTCGAAAGCGGTGTCGGCACGCCGCTCGAGCGGCTCGACGCCGAGCTGGCTCTATCCACGGCGCGGGCCCATCTGGCCACCGCCCTCCACGCCTCACATCTGGCCCGCGCCGCCCTGGAACTGGCGGTCGGGCCCGGAGGATCGGCATCATGAAGCTCCGTTTCACGCGGACCCGCACCATTCTGGCCGCGCTGGTGGTCGTGGCCGTGGCGGCCTTCGCCGTCCGTTTCCAGGCGCTTGGCCGTTCGACGACGTCGGCCAGCCTCGAGTCGGTGCAGGCCGAGCAGGGCAAGCCGGTGGAGGTGGTCGCCGTCGAACGCGGCGATCTCGAGCGCTGGGTCACGCTGGCCGGCACCGTCGAAGGCGTCGTGCAGTACGCGGTGACCTCGACCAACGCCCTGCGCATCGCGGCCATCCCGGTGCACGAGGGCGACACGGTGCGGGCCGGCGACGTGATCGTGCGGTTGGCGCGGGAAGCGCCGACGCCCATGGTCCACAGCTACGGTCGCGCCACCGCCACGCACGACAACCTGCTGAAGGAGGTCCAGAGGCTGCGCGCGCTCCACGCGCAGGGCGCCATCAGCGACCAGGCTCTGGATCAGGCCGAAACCCGTCTGCGGGTGGCGGCGGCCGATCTGCAGGACGTCGAAGGCAGCACATCGCTGGTCGCGACGAAGAGCGGTGTGGTTGCGGCCATCGTCGTCAACCCGGGCGATACCGCCGAAGCGGGCAAGCCCCTGGTCTGGATCGCCCGTTCCGACGAGGTGAAGGTGTGCTTCACCGCCGGCAGCCGGCAGGCGCTCGAACTGGCCACCGGGCAACCGGTCGCCTGGAGCGGGCCCGACGGCGTCGCGCGCGAGGGCGTCGTCTCGCGGTTGGACCTGCGCGCGGATCCGAAGACCCACCTGCTGGCCGGAGAGGCCTTGTTCGCCAACCAGGACGGTCGTCTGGTCCCGGGTCTGCTGGTGTCGATCCGCATCCTCACCGACGTGCGTCGCGATGTCCTGCTCATGCCCGCGCCGACGCTGGTGGACGGGTCAGCGGTCTTCGTCGTCGGCCAGGACGGTCTGGCCCGCAAGCGGCCGGTGACGGTGGGAGCGCGGACGACCGATGTCGTGGAGATCACCTCCGGTCTGGACGCCGGCGAACGCGTGGTGCGCTTCGGGCAGAGCCGTCTGGCCGACGGCGATCGCGTCCGTACGGTGGAGAACTGACATGAACCTTCTGCGTGTCTTCGTGCGGCGGCCCGTGCTGACCACCATGCTCGTGGTCACCATGCTCTACCTGGGCTACAACGGCTACCGCGCGCTCAATCTCGAACTGATGCCGCGCATCGACTTCCCCGTGATCGTGGTCACCACCGTCTATCCTGGCGCCGCGCCCGGCGAGATCGAGTCCCAGATCACCAAGCGCATCGAGGACCAGGTGGCGACCCTGGCCAACATCGAGGAACTCGAATCCACGTCGCGCGAGAGCGTGTCGCAGGTGGTGATCCAGTTCGCCCTCGAGGTGAGCCAGGACCAGGCCGCCATCGACGTGAAGGACAAGATCGACCGCATCCGGTCCCTGCTGCCCGAGGACGCGGACGACCCGGTCATCGCCAAGTTCGAGATCGGCGGCGAACCGGTCATCAATCTGGCCGTCGCCGCCGATCGCCCGCTGGAAGAGGTCTACCGCACCGTCGATCAGGTCATCAGGGAGCGCCTCAGCCGCGTCGATGGGGTGGCCGAGATCGTCGTCACGGGCGCGCGCGAGCGCGAGATCCGCGTGGATGTCGATCCCGAACGGCTGCGGGCCTACGGGCTCACGCTGCTGGACGTTGTCCGGTTGATGTCGGCGGCCAACCTCAACGTCCCGGCCGGGCACATCAGCCGCGGCGCCGACGAGATCAACGTGCGCATGCGCGGTGAAGTGCGTGATCCGGCCGAGCTGGCCGAGTTCCGTCTGCCCCTGGCCGGCGGCCAGTCCATCCCGCTTTCGGAAGTGGCGACGGTGCGCGACGCCACGGCGGAGTTGCGCGAGCAGGCGACGTGGCAGGGCCGGCCGGTGATCGGCATCGGCGTGCAGAAGCGCACCGACGGCAACACGGTGAAGGTCGTGGCCGGGGTGAATAGGGCGCTCGAACAGTTGCGCGCCGATCTGCCCGCCGATTACCGGATCGAGCAGGTCTCGGAGAACGCCCAGTTCGTGCGCGATTCGGTGAAGGACGTGCTGTCGAACCTCGGCCTGGGCATCCTGCTGGCCGGCCTGTTGCTGTTCGTTTTCCTGCACGACTGGCGCCAGACGCTGATCGCCGCGCTGGCGATGCCGATCTCGGTCGTGGCCACGTTCATGCTGATGCAGTCGTCCGGCTTCACGCTGAACGTGATGTCGCTGATGGCGCTGGGCATCTCGGTGGGCACGCTGGTGACCAACTCCATCGTGGTCCTGGAGAACATCGGTCGCCTGGTCGAGGAAGGTGTCGAGCCGTTCGAGGCCGCCGAGCGCGGCACGGCCGAAGTGGCTATCGCCGTGCTCGCCTCGACGCTGACGAACATCGTCGTGTTCACGCCGGTGGCGTTCATGAGCGGCATCATGGGGCGCATCTTCCTGCAATTCGGCCTGACGGTGGTCTACGCCACCATCTTCTCGCTGGTGATCAGCTTCACGATGGTGCCCATGCTTGCCGCGCGCATGGTGCGGCCCGGTCGCGGAGTCGGCCATGGACCGGGCGTCGTCGCCCGTCTGGCGCGCGCGTGGAACGACGGCTACGGTCGGCTGGCGGTCAGCTACCGCGTGTCGCTGGACTGGATGCTGCGCCACAAGTGGGTGCCGCTGACGGTGACCGGCGCGGTGCTGGTCGGCAGCCTGATGCTGTTCCGGTTCGTGGGCGGCGAATTCATCCCCACCACCGACCAGGGCATCTGCCAGGTGCTGCTGGAACTGCCCGAGGGCACCAGCCTCGAGCGCACCGGCGAACTGGCGCAGCGCGTGGCGGACATCGCCCGGGCGCATCCGGAAGTGGTCGGCGTGATGGTGAAGGTGGGCGGCGAAACCCGCGGCGTCGAGGATGCCGCGGTGCTGGTCCGGCTGATGCCGGCGACCGAGCGTGACCTGGACGTGACGGCGTTCATGAACGTGCTGCGGCCGGAACTGGCCGGCATTCCCGATGCCCGCGTGTCGGTGAACGCGATCGGCGAAGGGCGCGCCGGCGATGCCGACCTGGAGATCGAGATCCTGGCCGACGACGCCGCCCAGTTGCGCGCCGCCGCCGCCCAGGTCTACGAGGTGGTTCGTGCCGTCCCGGGTCTGGTCGAGGTGCAGACGAGCGATCAGCCGGGCAAGCCCGAACTGAATGTCGTGCCGCGCCGCCTGCCGCTGGCCCAACAGGGCCTGACTGCGGCGACGGTGGGCGGCATCCTGCGCGCGGCGTACGAGGGCGCCGAGGCCGGCGTGTTCCGGCAGGACGGCGAGGAGTACGACGTCGTCGTGGCCTACGACCAGGCCAGCCGCGCCGATCCCGCGTACCTGCGGGATCTGCCGGTCACGACGCCCACGGGCGCCACCGTGCCCCTGGCCGATCTGGCCGACGTGAGCGCCGGCGTGGGAGAAGCGACCATCCTGCACGCGGACAAGCAGCGCAAGGTGGACATCACCGCCAGCATCGCCGACGGCACGCTGTCGCAGAAGCGCGCCCTGATCGACGCCGGTCTGGCCGGTCTGGACCTTCCCGTCGGCGTGCTCGTGCAGTATGCCGGCACGGCCGAGATCCAGGACGATGCCTTCGCTTCGATCCTCGGCGCGCTGCTCATGGCCGTGGTCCTGATCTACATCGTGATGGCGGGCATGCTCGAGAGTTTCATCCACCCTCTGACGGTGATGGTGACGCTCCCGCTGGGCCTGATCGGCATGGCGCTGGCGCTGTTCTTCAGCGGGGCCACGATCAACATCATGTCGCTGATGGCGCTCGTGATGATGGTGGGCATCGTCGTCAACAACGCCATCCTGCTGCTCGACCATACGGCCCAGCTGCGGACCCGGGGGATGGGCATCGGCGAGGCGCTTCTGGAGGCTTGTCCGACGAAGCTGCGACCGATTATCATGGCCAACCTGGCGATCATCATCGGCATGGTGCCGCAGGCCATGGGCGGGGCCGGTGCGGAATTCCGGACGCCGATGGCGGTGGTGCAGATCGGCGGCGTGCTGGTCTCGACCGTGTTCACGCTATATGTAGTGCCGGTGGTCTATGTGCTGTTCGATCGTCTGACGCTGGCGGGTCGGCGCGAGCGGGCGGCGGCGAGCTCCCGTGCGGTAGCCTGAGGTCTGCCTGAAGCGAGGGGGGGACATCATGAGACGATGGTCGTTTCCAGGTGCCCGGCCGGGTGTGGCCGGTGCCGTGCTGGTCGTGGTCTGGTTGGCCGGCGCCGGCGCCGGCGCCCGCGCGCAGGACCTGACGCCGGTCGAGGGCTTCCAGATCGTCCATCAGGGCTCGGGCCTGACGCTTCACGATGAGTGGCTCATCCTGCCGTTCACGCACGCCGACCGCTACCACGGCCGGAACACCGAGGTCGTTTTCCAGATCAGCGCCAAGCAGGCGCTGGCCGGATCGCATTTCTACTTCGCCTACACGCAGATCTCGTACTGGCAGGCCTACAACGCCGACGGTTCGGCCCCGTTCCGGGACACGAACTACCGGCCCGCGGCCTTCTACCGGACGCCGGCCCGCCCTTTCCGTGGCGGCCAGGTCGGCGCCGACGCCGGATTCGAACACGAGTCGAACGGCCAGCGTGAACTGCTGTCCCGCTCCTGGAACCAGATCTACGCCGCCCCCCATTACCAGCGCGACCGCCTCCTTCTGAGGCTGAAGCTGCGGTGGCGGATTCCGGAGAAGGCGAAGGAAACGCCGCTGTCGGCGAAGGGCGACGACAATCCGGACATCACCGACTACTTGGGCTCCGCGGATCTCCACCTGTACTATCGCTGGCACAACGAACGGCAGATCCATCTGCTGGTGCGCGGCAACCCGGGGACCGGGCGCGGCTATGCCAGCCTGAACCTGAGCCAGCCGCTTCCCCACGAGCAGCGCGCCTGGCTCGTGGTCACCCTGTCGCACGGCTACGGCGAGAGCCTGCTGGACTACGACCGCAAGGTGAGCCGGGCGGGGATCGGGTTCATGTTGGCGAGGTGAGGTCATCCGGTCCGGCGCCCGGTTTTGGCATCCGGCGTCGCGCGTGCTACACTGGCCGGCGCTGCTGACCAGACGAAAGACGCCCCCGATGGAATGGATTTCGAATCCCCAGGCCTGGATCGCGCTGCTGACCCTGACGAGCCTCGAGATCGTCCTGGGCATCGACAACATCATCTTCATCTCGATCCTGTCCGGGCGGCTGCCCGAGGCGCAGCGCGCCCGCGCGCGCACGCTCGGGCTGGGCGCCGCCATGGTCACGCGCATCCTGCTGCTGGCGTCGCTGGCCTGGCTCGCGCACCTGACGAAGGCCCTGTTCGAGGTGGCCGGGCACGAGGTCACTGCGCGCGACCTGGTCCTGGTCGCCGGCGGCCTGTTCCTGCTGGCCAAGGCGACGTTCGAGATCCACCACAATCTCGAAGGTGAAGAGGAACACGGCACCGCGAAGAAGGTGGCCTCGTTCGGGGCCGTGATCGCGCAGATCATGGTGCTGGACGTGGTGTTCTCGCTGGACTCGGTCATCACGGCGATCGGCATGGCCGACCATCTGCCGGTGATGATCGCGGCCGTCGTCATCGCGGTGATCGTGATGATGCTGGCGGCCGGTTCGATCAGCCGCTTCGTCGAGGGTCATCCGACGGTGAAAATGCTGGCGCTGTCGTTCCTGCTGCTGGTCGGCATGTCGCTGGTGGCCGACGGCTTTGGCCAGCACATCTCGAAGGGCTACATCTACTTCGCGATGGGCTTCTCGGTCTTCGTCGAGATGCTCAACCTGAAGATCCGCGCGCGGGGCAAGGATCCGGTGAAGCTGCGCGGTTCGATGGAAATGCCGGACTAGACGCTTACTTCATCAGCGTTATCCGTCCCATCGCTTCGTGGCCCGGTGTCTGCAGCCGGTACAGGTAGAGGCCCGAGGCCACCTGCCGTCCGGTGCCGTCACGTCCGTCCCAGGTCGCTTCGTTGCGCCCGGCCACCGAAGGACTTTCGGTCAGCAATGCGCGCACCAGGCGTCCGGACGCATCGAAGATGCGCAGGGAAACGGGTGCCGCGGTGGGCAGGTCGAAAGCGATCGTGGTCGTCGGGTTGAACGGATTCGGCGCCGCGCCGTGCAGCGCGAAGGCCGGAGCCGGCGGACCCTCGACGGCGGTGATGCCGTCGTCGGACCAGCCCTGCACGAAGATCTCGTGTTCGTCGCCGCTCGTGGCGGCCTGGTCGCCCGACCAGGCGACCAGCTTGTACCCGTGGACCGTGTTGATGGACACGGCCGGGGCGCCGGCGCCGGCCACCGGGCCCAGCAGAGGGTCCATGCCGCTCAACATGAAGGCGGCCGGGTCGATCGGAGCGCCGCTGTCGTCGAAGCGCCGCGCCCAGACTTCGGTATCGTGGTGCGTGACGCCGTCGTTCAGGTCGCCGCGCCAGGCCACGAACCACTTGTCGGTGACCGGGTCGACCATGATCACCGGATGCGAGGCCTCGCGCAGGTCGCCGTAGGGTGTGCCTGCGCCGCCGGACACCGGGAACCTCCCGCCGAGCAGGATTCCGTTGGAAAGCAACCGCTGGCCGAAGATGGCCGGCGCCAGCAAAGCCCCGTCTTCGCCATCCCACACGCAGACCAGTTCGCCGCTGCTCGGCACCCAGGCCAGGTCGGGATGGCGGGCACCGACATCGTCGAAGATGCCGCCGCCCATCACGCTCAGGTTGACGGCCGAGGGGTCCGGGTCATCGCCCGTCACGCCGTACATCCAGATCTCCGGATCGTGCACGCCGTTGTCGTCGACATCGGCCTCGAAGGCCACGAACCAGCGGTCGGCGCCGGGAATCACGGCCACCGAAGGCTCGAGCACGTCGTTGCCAGCCGGATCGGCCAACGAATAGGTGATCCGGAAATCGTTGGCGCCGGTGTCGAAGCCAGTGGCCCCGTCCACCAGCTGCCCGTACACCTCGAAACGACCATCGTTCAGGTCGCCCAGATCGTCGTCGGCGGCCCAGACCACGACGAATGCGCCCAGGACCGGATGCCAGGCCACATCGGGAGTGACGGCGTCGAAGGCCGGGTCGAGGTCGTTGCTGCCCATGTCGCTGTAGCGCTGTTCGGATCCGAGCAGCACGCCGTCGGCGCTCACGACCTGGCCCATGATTTCATACGCGCCGGCATGCTGGGAGTCGCCGGACCAGACCACGAGGTAATGGCCGAGCTCGGGCGCGAAAGCCACCGTGGGCTGGCGCGCGTCGGTGTTCCCGGGGCCCGGCGTGCTGATCGTGAACACGGGGCTGACGTCGGCGGCCCCCGTGCCGCTCAGGAGGCGGCCATGGATCCGGAAGCTGCCGTCGTCCTCGTCGGCCGACCAGACCAGCAGGTGGCGCTGGTGGATGGGGTCGAACGCCAGGGCCGGGGTCACGGCGTCGCTTTCGGTGCTGCCGATCGGCCCGGTGAAGCTCACCTGGCGGTCGTCGGGGCCGAGATTCGCGGCGAAAGCCGCGCCGGCGCCGCCGAGGGCCAGCGCGGCGACGAGCAGTCGGGATACGATCAAGGCGCGCATGGGCGGGCTCCCGGTTCGCTGGCGCATCACGCGATGCGGGTGATGACGGCCTCGAGACGCCGGTCGCGTCCGGGCCGGTTCACGGGCGAGAAGTACAGTTCGTCGACGCAGACCTCGTCGCTCTCGAGCCGGTAGGCACCGCCCGGCGCTTCGCGGTCTTCGACTTTCAGCAGCAGCGAGGTCTGCTCGGTGCCCGTGGCACCCGGCCGGGCCGGATGCACCGCGGTGCGCACGCTCGCGACGACCGCGCGCAGTTTGAGTCCGTCCGGCCCTCGCAGGACCACGGCCGTGCCCGGAGAAGGCAGTCCTTTCGCCGCCGCGAGTTCGGCCAGGGCCAGGCGGCGGCGCTGCATGAGCGTACCGCCCAGGCCCAGCCCACCGGCAGCGGTTACCGTCGCGGCGACGCCCAGGAAAGTTCGGCGGGTCATCATCGTTCGCTCTCCTCTCAGCTCCGCGACGGGAAGATGCCCTGCAAGGCAATGATGAAACGCAGGCAGAGGTACGGCGGCATATGACCAACCGGCTGGCTGTTGCCGGCGGGTCCCACCTGGACGCCGTTGGCGCCCATGGACGTCGAAGTGCTTCCGGCGTACGGCTGCAGCGGTTCCTCGGCCCGCGCGGGGTAGGCGCCGGTCGGGTCCGAGCGGTCGCCCTCGCCGCCCTGCGCCAGGATGGTGGCGGTGTGGCTGTGGGCCGGCATCTGCGTGGTCAGGAGGGTGTGGTACTCGGCGCCCGCCTTCTCGCCGAGAACGCGGGGCGACAGGCCGGGTCCGGTGCCTTCGTGCGTCGGAAAGCGGCCCCGCAGATCCGGCAGGGCGAACGTGGTCACGCCGTTGCCGCCGTAGTACGTGCCGATCAGCGAGAACAGCGCCGAGTTCTGGGCGATCGGCAGCAATTGGCCGTTGCAGTCGGCCCAGCCCTGGGGCGCGAAGTTGAAGGGGACGATCCTGATTTCACCGATGAACGGGTCCGACATGGCGGGTCCCTTCGCTGGGGATGGCAGGGGGACGGAACAGCGGCGCCGGCCGCTCGACGGGCGCTGCTTCATTATAGAACAAATTTAGTCCCGTTTAAATGACTTTCTGCCACAAAAGCAGGTCGTGGACTTCGCCCGCCGCTTCCACCCGGAAACCGAGCCGTTCATAAAGCCGGCGCGCCGGGTTGAACCGCTCGACGTGCATGCGCACGGGCAAACCCGCGGCGGCCGCTTCGTCCAGGACCGCCTGCAGGAGCCGCCCGCCCACGCCCTTTCCGCGCTCGGACTCCAGCAGGGCGATGTCCACGACGCGGATCTCGTTCGCGCGGCGGTCGCGGTACAGCCGTCCGATGGGCCTGCCCTCCCGCTCGATGACCAGGAACGCGCAGTCGGGGTAGTATTGGCGGTAATGGGCGTCCTGGCCGGCGAACTGGCTTGCGCAGAACGCGGCCTTCTGTTCCGGGGTCCAGCCTGTGGGGGCGAGCTCGGCCGCGCGCGCGTCCATATAGACACGCAGCAGGAAGGGGCGGTCCGCGGGGGTGGCCGGGCGAAGGGTCACGCCGGCGCCCGTCACAGGATCCCGTCCAGCACCTCGAGGAGGCGCTCGATCTCCCGCATCGTGTTGGTGTGCACGAAGCTGGCGCGGACCACGCCGTCCTCGACAGGAATCCCCAGCTCCCCGCACAGCCGGTACGCGTACATGTGCCCGTTGCGGATGGCGATCTCGGTCCTGTCCACCGCCGCGACGATCTCGCGCGACGACAGGCGCTCGTGCGTGAAGCTGACGGTACCCACCCGCTGGTCGTCGGCGACCGGCGAGCCGATCACCCGCACGCCGGGCTTCGAGCCGAGATAGTCCAGCAGGCGCGCGGTCAGCGGCTGCTCGAGCGCCGTCGCGTGGGCGAACGCCGTTTCGACGAGCGGACGGTCGACGGCTGCGTCAGGCCCGGCACCGGCCAGCAGCTTCAAATAGTCGCCCAGCGCGAGCAGGCCCGCGCAGCCCTCGTGGTTGGCGCCGCCGGGCTCGAACTGGTAGGGCAGGTCGTTGCGCGGGATGAAATCGTGGTTGGGGCCGGGCAGTTCGGCCAGGGCGTCTTCGCGGCCGTAGAGCACGGCCATGTGCGGCCCGAAGACCTTGTAGGTCGAGTAGACGTACCAGTCGACGTCCCAGGCCTCGACGTCGATGGCCCGGTGGGGCGCGAACGCCACGCCGTCGGCCACCACGCGGGCGCCGGCCGCGTGGGCCAGGGCCACGATCGCCGGCAGGTCGACGATGCCGCCCAGCAGGTTCGACACGTGCGGCAGCGCCACCAGGGCCGTCTTTTCGTTCAGCAGTTCGCGAAGGCCGTCCAGCGGGCAGGTGAACGTGGCCGGGTCCACGCGCCACCAGCGCACCTTCACACCGATCCGCTCCAGCCGTTTCCAGGGCCCCAGATTGGCTTCGTGGCCGGTTTCGGCCAGCACGATCTCCTGCCCGGGCTTCAGCACCTGCGCATAGCAGGAAGCCAGCATGTTCAGCAGCACCGTCGTCGACGAACCGAGGATGGCGTGGCCGCGCCGCGCATGGACGAACGTCCGCGCGAAAGCGTGCGCCGCGTCGACGGTGGCCGTGCACCGGCGCGAAAGCGGGTGTCCCGCACCCAGTTGCACATAGGTCTCGCGCAGGTACCGGTGCATGGCGTCGGCCACGCAGGCCGGCACTTGCGAGCCGCCGGCGTTCTCCAGGAAGACGACGCCGGAGGCCAGGGCGGGGAAGGCTCGGCGCAGTGCGTCCACATCGGGACAGGGGGCTCTTCCGGCGTTGTCGGTCCTGGCGGTCATGGTCGGCTTCCCTGTTGGTTCTGGCTGAACTCACGCATTGTTCGGGGGCCGGTTTGCCGGCCGACGGGCCCATCGTACGCTTCCCTCCGGTCAGGATGCAACGCGCGGTTCTGATTCCACGTATCCGGTGGACGCGGCCGTCAGGCTGGCAATTGCCGACCGCTTGTGTAGACTCACCCTTTGTTATTGTCCGCAACCCCGTCGCCTTCCCAGCCTCCGAGGAGTCCACCCCATGAAATTGTTGTCACTCCTGATTCTGATGAGCCTGGGCCTGGCCTCGGGCGCCCTCGCGCAGGACCCGCCCCAGTGGCTGCGCTACCCAGCCATCTCCCCGGACGGGCAGACCGTCGTCTTCAGCTACAAGGGCGACATTTGGACTGTCCCGGCCGCCGGCGGCGCGGCCCGTCCGCTGACCGTCAGCGAGTCCTACGAGTACGCCCCGGTCTGGAGCCATGACGGCCGCAGCCTGGCCTTCGCCTCGGACCGCTACGGCAACTTCGACATCTTCGTGATGCCGGTCGGTGGCGGCGAGGGGCGGCGGCTGACCTTCCATTCCGCGGCTGAGACGCCGGCCTCGTTCACCGCCGATGATGCGGCGGTGCTCTTTTCCGCCACGCGGCAGGACCCGGCCAGCAACGCACAGTTCCCGCAGTGGGGCATGAGCGAACTGTACCGTGTGCCCGCGGCCGGCGGCCGCGTGAGCCAGGTGCTGCCGGTCCCCGCGCACGACGTGAGCGTCGACGCCGCGGGCACCCGCCTGCTCTACCACGACTACAAGGGCACCGAGAACTCCTGGCGCAAGCACCACACCTCGTCGGTGACCCGCGACATCTGGGTCTACGACACGGCTGCCAAGACCTACCGCCAGCTGACCACGAACCCGGCCGAGGACCGCGACCCCGTGTTCGGCGCCGGGGCCGACGACTACTACTGGCTGAGCGAGCGCGACGGCTCGTTCAACGTCTACCAGGGTTCGCTGGCCGATCCCGCGAAGGCGACCGCCCTGACGAACTTCGCGAAGCACCCCGTGCGCTTCCTCACCCGCGCGAACGACGGCACGCTGTGCTTCTCGTTCGACGGCGACATCTATACGCTGAAGCAGGGCGGCCAGCCGGCGAAGCTGGCGGTGGGGATCGCCATCGACGGCCTGGCCACCCTGGACCGCGTGGTGCCGGTGAACGACGAGTTCACCGAACTGGCCCTGGCGCCGAGCGGCAAGGAGTTCGCCTACGTCTTCCGCGGCGAGATCTTCGTCAGCAGCGTCGAGGGCGGCGTCACCAAGCGCCTGACCGACACGCCGTGGCAGGAGCGCAGCCTGAGCTGGAGCCCCGACGGGCGCACCCTGGCCTTCGCCGCCGAGATGGACCAGAGCTGGAACGTGTACACGATGGCCATCGTTCGCGACGAGGAGCCGTACTTCTACGCCTCGACCGTGCTGAAGACCGAGCCGGTGGTGGCCACCGAAGCCGAGGAGTTCCAGCCCGCGTTCTCGCCCGACGGCAAGGAGATCGCCTACCTGGAGAACCGGGTCGCGCTGAAGGTCGTCAACCTGGCGACGAAGCAGAGTCGGATGGTCATGCCGGCCGAGCACAACTATTCCTACGCCGACGGCGACCAGTACTACCGGTGGTCGCCCGACAGCAAGTGGCTGCTGGTGCAGTTCGGTCTGCCCGAGCGCGTCATGTCGTCCGAGGTCGGCCTGGTCGCGGCCGACGGCAAGGGCGGGATCACCAACCTGACCCTCAGCGGCTACGAAGACGTCATGCCCAAGTGGGTGCTCGACGGCAAGGCGATGATCTGGGGCACCAACCGCGACGGCGCCCTGGGCCAGGGCAGCGGCGCCAACACCTGGGATGTCCACGGGCTGTTCTTCACCCGCGAGGCCTACGACCGCTTCCGGCTGTCGGAAGAGGACTTCGCGCTCGTCAAGGAGGCGGAGGACAAGAAGGACGACGGCGACAAGGAAGAGGGCAAGAAGGGCAAGGGCGACAAGGCGAAGAAGACCGACGGCAAGAAGGATGACAAGGCGCCGCCGGCCGACATCGTCATCGAGCGCGACAACCTCACCGAACGCCGCGTGAAGCTGACGACGCACACGTCGCCGGCCGACGACTGGGTGCTGTCGAAGGACGGCGAGACGCTCTTCTACGTGACCGGCTTCGAGAAGGGCAGCGACATCTGGAAGACCGGGACGCGGACGGGCGACACGGAGCTTCTGGCCAAGGTCGGCTCGCGCATCTCCAGCTTCGCCATGTCGGCGGACGGGGATTTCCTGGTCTTCCTGGCCGACGGCAAGCCGAAGAAGGTCGACACGGACAAAGGCAAGCTGGAGTCGCTCAAGACCGGCGGCGAGATGGTTCTGAAGCAGGCCGACGAGCGCGCCTACATGTTTGACCACTCCTGGCGCCAGTTGAAGCGGAAGTTCTACGTGCAGGACCTGCACGGCGTCGACTGGGACTGGTACCACGAGCAGTACCGCCGCTTCCTGCCCCACATCAACAACAACCACGATTTCGCCGAGATGTTGAGCGAGATGCTCGGCGAGCTGAACGCCTCCCACACGGGCGCCTCCTACCGGCCCAACACGCCCCACACGGACGTGACCGGCTCGCTGGGCCTGTTCTATGACGACGCCTTCAACGGCGACGGGTTGAAGGTCGCTGAGGTCATTGCCGGCGGGCCGCTCGACAAGGCGACGTCGCGCCTGCGCGCCGGGCACGTCATCGAGAAAATCGACGGCCAGTCCGTCAGCGCGGCCGGCGACTACGGGCGGCTGCTGAACCGCCGAGTGGGGCAGCGCGTGCTGCTGTCGGTGCTCGACCCCGCGAAGGGCGACCGCTGGGACGAGGAGGCCAAGCCGGTTTCGCCCGGCGACGAGAACGAGCTGCTGTACAAGCGCTGGGTCCGCAACCGGCGCGACGAGGTGGCGCGGCTCTCGGACGGGAAGATCGGCTACGTGCACGTGCGCGCCATGAACGACGCGAGCATGCGCGTCGTGTACGAGGAGGCGCTCGGCCGCAACATGGGGACGCAGGCGCTGATCGTCGACACGCGCTTCAACGGCGGCGGCAACATCCATGAACAGCTGTCGGATTTCCTGGATGGCGAAGCCTATTTCGATGTCATCCCGCACGGCCAGCACGTGGGCGTCGAGTCGGGCGACAAGTGGACGAAGCCGTCGATCGTGGTGATGGGCGAGAGCAACTACTCGGACGCGCACCTGTTCCCGGTGGCCTACAAGGTCAAGGGCGTCGGCCGGACGCTGGGCATGCCCGTGCCCGGCACCGGCACCTTCGTCTGGTGGGAACGCCAGATCGACCAGACGATCCGCTTCGGCATCCCCATGGGCGGCTGGCGCGGGATGGACGGGAAGTGGTGCGAGAACACGCAGCTGGAGCCCGATGTGCTGGTGCGCAACGAGCCCCGGATCCTGACCGCGGGCCGCGACCAGCAGCTCGAGGCGGCCGTGCGGGAGCTGCTCAAACAGTAGGAAACACCCACGGGCGGGCCCGCGTTCCCGGCGCGCGGCCCGCCCGGCCATTTCTTGACGGGATGCTCCGATGACCGACCGGATCGCCCTCCGCCCGGCTGTTCTTCACGACGCGCCCGAACTGGCCACCCTGGCCGGCGAACTGGGCTACCCTTCCACTGCCGAAGAACTCGGGCAACGCCTGGCGCCGCTGCTGGGGGACGTGTCGCACTTGGTGCTTGTCGCCGTGGCCGCCGACGACCGCGCCGTCGGCTGGCTGCACGCGACCGCGCGCCGGCAACTGGAGAGCGACGACTTCGTCGAGGTCGTGGCGCTGGTGCAGCTCCGGTCCAACGTGATCCGCGAGCGGGCGCACGGGTTCTAACTGCGGGCGGGGTGTGAGCGGGTGAAGGCGTCGTACCTGTTCCGGCGGAGGGTCAGGTAGCGGTCCGACTATTGAGGTAGCGGTCCGACTTGCGCCGGCGCAAGTCCCGCCGGTTCGTGGTACCCTGCGTCGGACCCGACCTTCTGCTGCCGCGCCGGCGGCAGCGCGTCCCGTCACAAAGGGAGGCTGCATGAGGGCTTCGCTGATCCTCATCGCGCTCATCGCTGCGCGCCCGGTCCTGTCCGCCGCTGCTCCTGATCCGGGCGCCTCGAATTCTGCCCTCGAGATCGCCGCAACGGATGCCGCGCCACCTGCTGCGGCCTGGAAGTTCCAGATCGGCGCGGCCCATCGCGCCGGCGGCGAGCGGTTCCAGGAAGATACCGGCGAAGTGCTGGTGAGCCTCGACCTGGCGTGGTCCAGGCGGCAACCCAGTCGACGCGCGTGGGGCCTGGGTCTTCATGCGGCCTTCAGCGACGACGGCGGCCCGCGATTCGCGCCCCGGATCCACTGGCGCATGCCCCTCGGTTCGGGGCGCACTTTCCTCCAGGCGGCCGCCGGCGTCTATATCGTGGCCATCGACAAGGAGATGGGCGGTCCCCCGCTGTCCCGCATCGACCTGCCCGGGTACCTCGCGGAAGTGGAACTGGGGTTGAGCGAGTCCTTCAGCCTCGTGGCGAGCGCCGAGTCGTTGCCGGTCGACTTTTTCGAAGACGGCGGCTGCGCCGGCTACAGCGGCTGCACCGAAGGCGTCGTGCCCGCGGCCAGCGACAACATCACGAACTACTGGCTGGGCGCAAAGGCCGGCGGCAAGTCCGGGATCCTCATTTCCCTGGCGGCGGCCGCGGCCCTCGGCCTCTTCGCCGCGGCGTATTCGTCCGGCGGGGGCTGACGGGAGATCCGCCCGTCGATTGCGGACACCGGCTGCCTTGCCGTGCGGCCGGGCGCGGCCGCAGTGGCGGGAAAGACCGGTTGGTGCGACCATCTACCCTTTACTGAGCATCGCCCCCGACCCCCTTTCGAGAGGTTGCCCATGTCGACCAGAGCCTACGCCGCCCCGTCCGCCACCGAACCGCTGGGACCGCTGACCATCACCCGGCGCGAGCCGCTCGCAACCGACGTCGAGATCGAGATCCTCTACTGCGGGGTCTGCCACTCCGACCTGCACTACGCGCGCAACGAGTGGGGCATGACCACGTTCCCGATCGTGCCCGGGCACGAGATCCTCGGCCGCGTCACCCGCGTCGGCGCCAAGGTCACGAAGTTCAAGGTCGGCGACACCGCCGCCGTCGGCTGCCTCGTCGACTCGTGCCGCACCTGCTCCAGCTGCGAGAGTGATCTCGAGCAGTTCTGCCTCAATGGCCCCGTGTTCTCGTACGGCGGCCCCGACAAGCACTCGGGCGGCCAGACCCACGGGGGCTACTCGGAGAAGATCGTCTGCGACGAGGCCTTCACGCTGAAGGTGCCGTCCAACCTCGATCCGGCCGCCGCCGCGCCCCTGCTCTGCGCCGGCATCACCACCTACTCGCCGCTGCGCAAGTGGGGAGCCGGCAAGGGCAAAAAGGTGGGCATCGTCGGTCTGGGCGGCCTCGGCCACATGGGCGTCAAGTTCGCCCACGCCCTGGGCGCCCGCACCGTCCTGTTCACCACCTCGGAGGGCAAGGTCGCCGACGGCAAGCGCCTCGGGGCCGACGAAGTCGTCATCTCGAAGAACGCCCACGCCATGGCGCAGCACGCCGGCAGCTTCGACCTGATCCTCGACACGGTCTCGGCCGACCACGACTTCAATGCCTACCTCGCGCTGCTCAAGCTCGACGCGAGCATGGTCGTCGTGGGGGCGCCGCCCACGCCCCAGCCGGTGAGCGTCTTCAGCCTGCTCATGCCGCGCCGCAACCTCGCCGGGTCGCTCATCGGCGGCATCGCCGAGACCCAGGAAATGCTCGATTTCTGCGGCAAGCACGACCTCGTCTGCGACATCGAGATCATTCGCATGCAGCAGATCAACGAGGCCTACGAGCGCATGCTCAAGAGCGACGTGAAATACCGTTTCGTGATCGACATGGCTTCGCTGAAGGGTTGAGGCGGGGCTGGTACGAAGTTGATGGATCGACGGCCCCGCCATCGGCGGGGCCGTCGCTGTCTGAACGCTGATGCGGGTCAGTCGCGGGTGTGAAATTCGTGATGGTCCGACATTTGCGCCCGCCACTTGCGCCCGCCACTTGCACCCGCCACTTGCGCCGGCGCAAGTGCCGTCGCCTGCCGACACAGTGACGAACCGGGTGTTCGGTCAGGAGACTCTCGATTTCCGGTTCGCAACAAAATCACCGCACGACAACGACCTTGCGCGTCTCGTCGCCCCCCGGCGTAGCCAGGCGCAGGTAGTAGACGCCGGCCGCGACCTGCCGTCCGGCGTCATCCCGTCCGTCCCAGGCCAGGGTGTGTCGGCCCGCTTCCAGGGAGCGATCGCCGAACAGGCGGCGCACGACGCGGCCGGCGACATCGTAGACCGACGCCGACGTCCGCGTACCTGCCTTCAGTTCCAGCGCCAGCGCCGCGCCGCGCGACGTGGGGTTGGGGCTGGGCGCCGACAGGAAGAGTCCCGCGATGCCCGGCGACGTTTCGGGGACGGCGGAGGCCACCGGGTCGATCAGGATCCGCGCCACCGCGAAGTTCAGGAGCGAACTCCCAGCGAGGATCGCGTTGCCCTGCGCGTCGAAAGCGAGGGCAACGGCCTTGTCCTCGCCGGCGCCGGGAAAATCGAAGAGCGTCTGCCCGGCGCTGCCGAAGCTCATGTCGACGGCGCCATCGGGCGTCAGGCGCGCGATGGCGAAGTTGGTGTTGCCGCCCTGCGCGCCGTCGCCGGCGATGACGATGGCTCCGTCGGACTGCAGTTCGAGGTCCATCGCCGCGCCGGCGGAGGAGAGGTCGCCGAGATCGAGGATGACGTGGCCGCCGACGCCGAACGCGGGATCAACGGTCCCGTCGGGCAGGTAGCGCATCACGAAGGCCTTGGTGACGGCGCCCGTCTCGGTCCAGCCGGCGACGACGATCCGGCCGTCCGGCCGCACGGCCACGCCGCGGGCAACGGCCGCTCCGGAGCCGATGGAGGTCCGGACGATGCCGCTCGTGCCGAAGGTCGGGTCCTTGAGTCCGTCGGGAGTCAGCCGGACGAGGCGGACATCCCGGTCCTGGGAAACGCCCGCCGTGTCGCCGGCGAGGATGATGCAGCCGTCGGGCTGGAGCACGGCGGCGGGTTCGGAGAACACTCCGCTGGTGTTGGAATTGTTCCAGGTCCACCAGAATCCATTGCCGTTCGGCCCGAAGGTCGTGTCGAGCCGTCCGTCCGTCTCGAAGCGCGCGGCCGCGAAGCAGTAGTATTCGGAATCGGCCACCCAGCCGGCGGCGACCAGCTTGCCGTCGGGTTGACGGAGCAGCGCGGTGGCTTTGCCACCACTGAGGTCCTTGGCGTAGACCACGCCGTTGGTGCCGAAGGCGGGGTCCGCGCTGCCGTCGGGCATTCGCCGCGTCAGGAGGAACTCGGCCCTGAGGCTGGCGCTGTTCGCCGGCACTCCGTAACCGCCGAGGACGATCCGGCCGTCGGGCTCGACGAGCACCGCGGCCACCTCGTTTTCATAGGTACCGAAGTTGAGTTCCAGGCGGCCGTCCCCGTCGAAGCTCGCGTCCAGCGTGCCGTCGGGCAGGAAGCGGACTGCCGTGAACCCGTGGCTTCCCCCGTGGCGGGAATAGCCGGCCGCGACGATGCCGCCATCGGCCTGCACGGCCACGTCGCGGGCCCGGCTCAAGGTCAGGCCCCGGTCATCGACCCGCATGCCGTCGCCGTCGAAGGCGGTGTCGAGCGAGCCGTCCGTGTACAGGTAGCGGGCCATGGCGACGTCGACGTCGTTGGCGGAACCGCTGGCCGTCCCGATCAACGTGACCCGGCTTCCGCTCACCCACATGGCGTTGGGCGTCGCGCCGGCGATGCCGAGCGTGGTCCGGGCGATCCCGTCGCCGTCGAACGTCGCGTCCCGCGAGCCGGCGAGGTTGAGTTTGACCACGGCGAACTGTTTGGATTCCTGCCCGTAGCCGGTCTGGCTGTAGCCCGAGGCCACGATGCGCGTGGCGATGCCGCCCGCGTAGAGGACGCGGACCGCGTTGGCCCCGCTGTCGAAGTCGGACACGCCGATGACGGCGTACCCGTCACTGTCGAACGTCGTGTCCAGCGAGCCGTCGGGCAGGTAACGGAGGACGACGAACTGGCTGCGGCTGGTGCCGTTGTTGGCTTCGCCGGCCACGACGATCCTCGTCGGCTGCGTCGTGCTGATCTGGAATGACAGAGCCAACCCGACGGCCTCGGACCCCACCCACGTCGTCACGACGCCGTCCCCGCCGAACGCGGTGTCCAGCGTCCCGTTGTCGTTGAACTGCGCGACCAGGATGGCCGAATCGTAGTTCACTTCATAGCCGACGCCTGTGACGACATATTTGCCGTTCAGGAGCCCGACGGCGATCGCCCCGCTCCGGTCCATGACGGGCGTGACTTTGTAACCGCTTCCATTGAAAGTCGGATCCGGCGTGCCGTTGCTGTTGAGCCGGGCGATCGCCAGATGCGTTGTGCTGTTGCCGGCGCTCCCGGCGATCACGAGGCGCCCATCGGCCTGGATGAACAGCGCGCGGCCCCAGAAATTGGAACCCCACAGGGTCGGGAAGACGAGGCCGCCGCTTCCAAAGGTGGGATCCGGCGCGCCATTCGCCTCGAAACGGGCCACGAACAGCCGCGTCCGGAAGTTGAAGAAATCGCCGTCGGTGGCGTTGCCGATGACGACGATCCTGCCGTCCGCCAGGACCGACACGGCCCTGGCCTCGAACGTGGAGTCGGCATGGGAATAGTGCCAGGCGACGCCGCCGTCGCCGAACGACGTATCGGTCGAAGCGTCGGCGTTGTAGCGGGCCAGCATCAGTGGACCGGCGGCCCACCCGCCGTTCCTGCCGGTTCCGGCCACGACCATCCGACCGTCGGCCTGCAGGGCGGCGGCATTGGCCGCGTTGAAGCCTCCGGGGAAGCCGAGCCGCGCGCCTCCGCCCTGGCCGAAGGTTGCGTCCGGCTGCCCGGAGAAGGCGCCGGCCCGCGGGGCCGACAGGAGCAGGGCGGCCACCAGCGCGACGGCCGTGAGGGCGCCGGCTGCATTGCGGCAACAAAGGGTGTTGTTCAAGGGTCGATCTCCCCGTTCGGATACATGGTTCTGATCATTTGCCGGCGCCCTGGAGCCGGCCCCGCTCATTCGGCGGTCGTCGGGTCGATCACCGTCCGCACGCGCGCGACGGCGTTGGCCGGGAACCCGCCCTGGCGCGCATGTTCGCGCACCATCTCCTCGTTCGGCGCGAGGTAGACGCAATAGACCTTGTTGTCGGTGACGAAGCTCTGGACCCACTGGAGCGTGGGGCCGAGGTCCCTGATGACGGCGCAGGACTTCTGCGAGATGGCCTGCAGGTCGGCCGCGGACAGGTTCCCCGCGCCGGGGATCTCGCGCTCGATGATGTATTTGGGCATGAATTGGCTGCTCCCTGGTTCGTGGTGGTCGCCGCCGTGCTGCGCCACCGGTCGCCGGTTTGGGGCAAACATGAATTGCGGCGCTGATTTTAACACAATTTTTGTCCGAATTAATGAAAATGTGAGAAATGCGCGCCAACCCCTGACCGCGCGCATCCCTCACGGCGAAGATCCGGGGGTGTGCAGCCCGGCTCCGCAGGCCAGCCGCCGGTGCCGGAGTCCGCTCCGTCGCCTTCGCAGATGAATACGTCCGACTCCAGTCGAACGAACACCTTCGTCGGCGCCGGCGCCCTGCAGATCACAGACCGTGCAACTATGCGTTCTTCGCCCTCTGATACGGAAGTCCGCGCGCTTTTGCTTTTCGCGCGCGTCCTGATCGTGGATAATCAAGTTCGGGTGCTGGCCCTGGGCAGCGAGTGGAGGGGAAACCTTCGCGGCACGGATTCAACCACCCCCAATGGCATTGAGAGAGGACAACCCCATGAGGAAGTTCAGCCTCGTCCTGGGTCTGCTGCTGGCCGTCACGCTGGTCGGTTGCAGCACCGATCAGCCGACCGCGCCCGCCGACACGGCCACCATCGACGGCAACCTGTTCCAGCGCCCTGAGTTCATCGACGAGCGGCCCGAAGCCGTGCAACAGCAGTTCACCCTGACCGACGCGGACGTGTTCGCCGTCACGCCGATGTCGCCGGACAAGCTCGGCGCGAAGTATGCCCTGGTGGTCGGTATCTCCGACTACGCAGGGACCGCCAACGACCTGACCTACTGCGACGATGACGCCATCGACTGGCGCGACTACCTGCAGGGCCAGGGCTACACCGTGACCACGTTGACGAATCTGGCGGCGACGAAGGCGGCCATCGAGTCGGCCGTGGCCGCCCTGGTGTCGCAGAGCATCGCCGGCAACGAGATCGCGTTCGCCTACTCGGGCCACGGCTCGCGGGGCAACATGATTTCGACCGACCTCTACTACCTCAGCAGCGCCTGGTTCGGCGGCATGTTCGCCTCGACGGGCAGCACGAAGATGTCGTTCAACTTCGACGCCTGTCAGATCGGTGCCTTCGGCACGGCGCTGAACAAGGCCGGCCGCGTGATCGCCCTGGCTTCCGACACGAAGAAGTACAGCTACGACGGCACCGCGGCGATGGCCAACGGCGTGTTCACCTACTACCAGATGCTGGGCTTCGATCAGGTCGGGTATGTCTTCGCCGAGGACGACGACGCCTACGCCGTCGCGCAGATGAAGGCGTGGGCCTTGACGGCGCGCGTCAAGGTGGCGCCGTACTACATCGACGCCTACACGGGGAGCCTCGATTACTGATCGTGGTCGTCAGTTGACAGCCATTTTCAAGAGCGGGAGCCGGTCCTGGTGGGCCGGCTCCCCGGCGTTTGCCGGATCTGCGTGCGACGGCCCAAAGATGGACCAATTGCTCCTGTTTCGGCGGCGTGAATCTGTTATCGTTGCGCGCGAACTTGAACGGCTCCCGCGGCAGGAGCCGGCGCCCGCATTGCCGGGCCGTGATCAGGACCGCCGCAGAGCCAGAAGGAGCCTCCACGATGAAGAACGCGCCCCGGTATCCCGGCATTCGGGTCACCACGAACGGCAACCAGCTCGTCTCCTACCACACCGAAGCCCGGATCACGGACGGCGGCGTCTTCTACCCGATCACGCCCTCGACCGAGATGGGCGAGAACTACCAGCTCTCATACGCCGAAGGAAAGCTGAACGTCTTCGGCGCCGCCAAGCTGGCGATCGAGACCGAGGGCGAACATTCGGCGCAGGGCGGGGCCATCGCGTTCTCGGTCTGCGGCAAGCGGACCGTCAATTTCACCTCGGGCCAGGGCATCGTCTACGGCGCCGAGCAGTACTACCACGCGCCCGGCAAGTTCTCGACGATGATCCTCGAGGTGTCGGCCCGCGCGCTGACCAAGCACGCGCTGAACGTCCACTGCGGGCACGACGACATCTACGCGGTGATGGACACCGGCTGGATGATGCTGTTCGGCAAGGACTCGCAGCAGGCGGCCGACCAGGCGCTGATCATCCGCAAGGTGGCCGAGCTGTCGTTGACGCCGGGCATCAATATCCAGGACGGGTTCCTCACCTCGCACCTCGAGCGCACGTTCCTGCGTCACGAGTCCGGGCTGATGCGCGAGTACCTGGGCGCGCCGGACGAGCTGATCGACTGCCCGACCGAGGCGCAGCGCACGCTGTTCGGGGCGAAGCGCCGCCGCGTGCCGCGCATGATCGACCTCGAGAACCCGCTGCTGCTGGGCCCGGTGCAGAACCAGGAACACTACATGAACGGCGTCGTGGCGCACCGCACGGCGTTCTACGAATCCATCCTGCCCATGCTCGAGGCGGCCTATGACGAGTTCGGCGCGCTGACGGGCCGCCACTACGGGCTGCTGTCGAAGTACCGGGTCGACGACGCGGACACCGTGTTCGTGTCGCTGGGCTCGGCGGCCGAGAATATCGAGGCCGCGGTCGACTACCTGCGCAACAAGGGCGAGAGCGTCGGCTCGATCCACGCCAACGTGCTGCGCCCGGTGCCGGAGGCCGCCTACATCGCGGCGCTGGCCGGCCGGAAGAACGTCATCATCATGGAGCGCACCGACCAGCCGCTGGCCGGCGACAATCCGCTGGCGCGCGACATCCGCACCGCCTTCACCAAGGCCGTGCAGGCCGGGACGATCACGGCGGCGCAGGTGCCGAGGTTCTTCTCCGGCATCTACGGGCTGGGCTCGCGCGATTTCCGGCCCGAGGGTATCCTCGGCGCCTACGGCTTCGTGACCGGCTCGCTGGCGCGCCAGGACGGTCACACCGCCGCCGACGGCACGACGCTGTTCGTGGTCGGCATCGACCACGAGTACGCGGTGAAGTCGGACGAGCGGCCTTCGCTGCTGCCCGAGGGCGCCATCGCCGTGCGTCTGCACTCGATCGGCGGCTGGGGCATGATCACCACCGGCAAGAACCTCGGCGAGATCATCGGCGAGCTGGGCGACCATGTGGCCGAACGCGACGGCGCCGTCGACGAGTACGGCCGCCGGAAGGAAGTCGTCCACATCAGCGCCAATCCGAAGTACGGCTCGGAGAAGAAGGGCGCGCCGACGGAATACTTCCTGGTCGCGGCGCCCGAACGCATCCGCACGAATTGCGACCTGCGGCACGTGAACGTGGTGTTGTGCTGCGACCCGAAGGCGTTCATGCACACCAACCCGCTGGACGGCATGGCCGACGGCGGGGCGTTCGTCTGGGAGTCCGAAGAGGGCGTCGAGGCGGCGTGGCAGCGCATCCCGCGCAAGTACCGGCAGACGATCCTCGAGCGGAAGATCCGCTTCTACGTCCTGCCCGGGTTCGCGATCGCCCGCAAGGCGACCGACCGGCCGGAGCTGCAGCTGCGCATGCAGGGGAACGCCTTCCTGGGCGCGTTCTTCGCCGTGTCGCCGTTCCTGGACGACTTCGGCATCAAGCGCGAGCACTTCCATGAGCAGGTCGAGGCGCAGTACCGCAAGAAGTTCGGCCGCCTGGGCGCCGCCGTGGTGGCCTCGAACATGGAGGTCATGCTGCAGGGCTTCTCGCAGGTGACCGAGATCGTCTACGGCGCCGTGGACGCGCCGGACCGTTCAAGCATGCGCGGCGATTCGCTGCTGCCGATGGCCGGTTGCGGCACCTTCTGCCTGCAGGTTCCCAAGCCGGACTTCCAGCCGGAGCGGGCGCCCATCTTCCGCCGCGAGACCTTCGAGCGCGAATTCCGCGCGGGTCTGGGCTACCACCAGCCGGCGTCGGTGCTTTCGGCCGCGGGTGTCGGTGCGGCGGGGACCGGTTCCGCGGCCTCGAAGTACGTGGCGCGTCGCCAGACGCCTGTTTTCATCGCCGAGAACTGCACGCAGTGCATGGCCTGCATCGCGTCGTGCCCGGACACCGCGCTGCCCAACACGGCGCAGGACCTGCTGACGGTGCTGTCGACGGCCGTGCGCGCCTACGTGCCGGCGAAGGAGGACCGCGAGGCCCTGCTGGCCGCGCTGCCGGCGGTCGAGAAGCAGGTGCGCGTCGGCATGGTCGCCAGCCAGATGGCCAAGACCGGCACGCCGGTCGCCGTGCTGCTGAAGCAGGCGGTCGATCCGCTGGCCGGCGTCTCGAGCGAAGGCAAGGACCAGTTCCTGGGCATCGTCGACACGCTGCCCATCGCCTACAACAAGGTCAACGCCATCTTCCAGAACGCCGAGAAGAAGAACCCCGGCGCCGGCGGCATCTTCTCGATCTTCGTGTCGGACCTCTGCAAGGGCTGCGGCGAGTGCGTCACCGAATGCGGCGAACACCAGGCCCTGAAGATGGTCGACGAGACCGAGGACCTGAACGCCCGCCACACCACGGCGATCAACTTCCTGAACCTGCTGCCGGACACGCCGCGGAAGTTCCTGGGCCTGTACGACCCGGACCAGCCGCATGATTCGCGCGAGGCGGCGCTGCGCAACCACCTGATGGTGCGCTCGAGCTACGACGCCATCGTCTCGGGCGACGGCGCCTGCGCCGGGTGCGGCGAAAAGACCGTGCTGCGGTCGGTGGCCAGCGTGACCGAGGCCTACATGCGCCCGATGTACCGCCGCAAGGCCGAGCGCCTGACGGCCAAGGCCGCGCTGATGGCCGAGACCGGGCCGGCCCGGCTGGCCGCCCTGAAGGCGAAGGACCCGACCGCGTACGCGCTGTACGTCAGGTCGGTGGCCCATCTGCTGATGGGTCTGGGCGGCGAGACCGACGGCGACACCGACGAGCGCCTGGCCGCTCACGGTGCGATTGCGGACCGCGAAGTGGTCGACGCACCGCGACATCCAGGCCGTGGACGGCCGGCTGGCCAACGGCATGTCGGTCATGGCGATGGGCGCCCACACCGGCTGCAACAGCGTCTTCGGTTCGACGCCCCCGAACAATCCGCATCCGTACCCGTGGATGAACTCGCTGTTCCAGGACGGCGCCACCGTGGCCTGGCTGTTCGGCGAGGCGTTCATCCAGGACCACGCGCGCCGTTCGGTGATCCCCGAGCGCCTGACCGACGCGCTCCTGGACCGCGACGAAGCGGTGATGACGCCGGCGGAGTACTTCGAACTGTCCCACTTCTCCGACGTGCTGATGACCGACAGCGAAGTGGCCGAACTGCCGAAGGCCTGGGGCATCGGCGGCGACGGCGGCATGGGCGACATCGGCTTCCAGAACGTGTCGAAGGCGGTGCTGCAGGGCCGCCCGAACGTGAAGCTGCTGATGCTGGACACGCAGGTCTATTCGAACACCGGTGGCCAGAACTCAGATTCCTCGGTGATCACCGGCGGTTTCGACATGAACCAGATCGGCGCCGCCACGCAGGGCAAGCTGACCGAGAAGAAGAGCCTGGCCGAGATCTTCACCGCCGGGCACGGTTCGCCGTACATCGCCCAGGTGTCGATGGCCAACGCGCCGAAGCTGTACAAGTCGCTGCTCGACGCTCTGGAGTACCGTGGCACCGCGTTCATCCAGAGTTTCACGCCCTGCATGCCCGAGCACGGGGTGGGTGACGACGGATCGACCACGCAGTCGCAGCGCGCGCGCGACTGCCGCCTGATCCCCGAGTTCACCTTCAACCCGTCGCGGGGCGAGACCTACCCCGAAGCGATCGAGATGAAGGGCAACCCCGCGCACAAGGACGACTGGTGGGAGACGACCCTCAAGTCGACCGGCGACAAGGTGCACTACACCGTGGCGCACTACGCCGTGACCGAGGCCCGTTTCCGGCAGCACGTGAAGAAGGTCGACGCGGCGAAGACGGAGTCGATGGTCGCCCTGGACGACATGCTGATCCTGCTGACCCAGGACGATGTCGTGCACCGGCGCGTGTTCGACCCGAAGAGCCCGGTCTTTGTTCCCGACTTCGGCGTCTACATCAAGGCCGAGAACAACGAGGGCAAGGCGGGCCTGTACGCGCTGTCGCGGCAGATGGTGCTGCTGTGCGTGGAGCGCCGCAAGGCGTGGCGTCTGCTGCAGAGCCGGGCCGGCGTGGACAGTCGCGACTACCGCGCGCAGCGGGCGCTGTTGGCCCGACTGGCCAAGGGTGAACTGAAGCGCGACGACTTCCTGGCCGGCGGCGCCGTGCTGCTGAAGGAAGAACTGGCGAAGCTGCCGGCCTGATCGGCGGCGACGCCGGTTGAACCGTCAGGCCGTCAGAAGCGAGAAAGGGCGCCGGATTGACGGCGCCCTTTCTGTTGGCCGTGCGCTGCTACATCCAGCCCTGGGCCCGTGCGAAGCGCGTGAAGACCCACAGCGCGGCTGCGGTGGGGATCAGGCCGATCACATAGCGTCGCCAGTGCGCGATGGTGGCAGGATCGCCGTCGGCCGTCTGTCCCTGGAATCGGGTGATGTCCAGGTACCGCACCACGATCAGGGTGATGACGATCCCTACATAGACGAAGTCGAGCGCTGACGGCGCCGGTTGCCGGGCCGCGAACATGCCGCAGAAGAACAGGCCGAGATTGCCGATCGCCATCCAGAAGGTCCGCAGGATCGCAGGAAGACAGCCGATGGGTTGGTCAGGAGAGTCCTGGGCGCGCTGACGCTGGTTGCTGGACATGGCCACCTCCGGGTGCCCGTGTTTCCACGGGGCAGGCACTTGACACAGCGTCCCCTGGACGCGTGTCGCGTGCTCTGGATGGCGGCCCGACCACCCTGAAAAGTCCTGCGACGCCCCGCCATGGGATGACGCACCCGGAAATCATATACTCCCCCCATGATAGCAGATGATCCGTCGGCCACCAGCAGATTCGGATTGCCACGCGAAGGGCCGCCCCGAAGGGCGGCCCTGATCGTCACTGCCGGTTGTCGCGGGAGCGTTACCGGTAGAGGCTCTTGATCGCGCCCCACGACGTCGTCTCGTCCGCCACGGTGCAGTTGATGTGCATCGTGATGGTGATGACGTTGCCCCAGGCGCCGAACTGCGCGCTCGGCGAGGCCGGGCCGCAGGTGCCGTCCAGGAACACAGGGTAGGTGGCCGGGATGCTGGCGAACGGGGTCTCGCCGACGCCGTTGCCGTTGGCGATGGCGAACGACAGCAGGCAGCCGTTGGAGAACTCGCCGGACGTGTTGCCGTTGATCACCGAGGCGACCGGCGTGCTGACGCTGCCGATCATCATGTACTGAACAGTCGTGATCATGGTCGTGGTGGCCAGGGTGCCGGTGCCGTCGCCCCAGGGGAAGCCGCCGGCGTAGAAGTTGAACGTGCCGCCGTTGAACGTCGACGTGTAGACGATCGTGCCGTTGCCGGCCACGCGGTTGTCGACCACGCTGAAGGCGCTGGTCTCGGTCGCGCAGCTGAGGTCCCACTGCGTGCCGAGGTTTGCGCCGTCCCACGACTGGGCGTGCAGGACGTGGGGCAGACCGCTGTTGACGCCCGAGCGCCAGGTCGAGGCGCGGCCGGTCAGGATCTGGCCGCCCAGGTCGGTCGAGGTGAAGGTGCCCGTGACAGGATCCGCCTGCGCCAGAACGGGCAGCAGGATCAGCGTGATCAGAGCCGCCATCGTGAGCCATTGCTTCATGTTCATACCCCCACGGTCGGAGGTCGGATGTGCGGCGGTCGCCTTGCCTGGGCGAAAGACGGGGCGGTGGAATCTCCACACACGACTGCCCGCCGCTGTTCCTACCTCTGAGAATCACTGGTCAGTATATCACGATTTCCGGAGAACTGGATGGAATTCAAGTCCCCCCGACCAGCCGGGCCATCATACACACGTTTTCCCAGAATACCCACCTAAATCGGATAAATACACTCCAAATGTCCAGCGAAGTGCCGCCCGTTCAAGGGCCTCGGCGGGGTAGACCAGACATGCACAAGCCGCACTGGTACAAGCCGCAACGCGTGCCTGCCATGCTGCGGCGCGCGTGGTAACTGACATCGAATGTAACATTTTGCCATATCGTAAGATAGCGCGCCGGAGGCAGGGCCCAACGCGGGTCCCAGCGCCCGGGCGGACTGCCGCGCGCCAGACCAGGGTTGCCGCAGAAGGGCGCAAAGGCTATACTAATGGCCCAGAGCTTGCATTCTCATGATGAGTGCTCTTCATGCTGACGATTCATTCTCGCTGAAGACCCGTGCAAGCTGAAGACAAGGGCGACCCGCGAAATGGGCCGCTGCCGAACCGCCGCGATTTCCAGTCTGCTTCTCGGCTCCAGGTCCTCCTGAGCTCTTTCCGAGACCAAGCCGCTGTGGATCCCGGAGCAACGAGACAGGACCTCATGACCCCGAAATCCTCCACGAAACCCAAGACCTTTGATGACCTCGGCCTGAGCGAACCCATCCTGCGCGCCCTCTGGGACTGCGGCTACCGCGAACCCACCCCGATCCAGCTGGCCGCCATCCCGCTCGTGAGCGCGCACTTTGACGTGCTGGCCACCGCGCAGACGGGCACCGGCAAGACGGCGGCGTTCATGCTCCCGGTCATCGACGACATCGCCACGCGCCCCTGCTATGCCGGCGACACGCCGCTGGCCCTGGTGCTGGCCCCGACGCGCGAGCTGGCGCTGCAGATCGACCAGAACGTGCAGGCCTACGGCAAGCATGTCGGCATCCGCACGGCCGTGCTGCTGGGCGGCGTCAATTCCGGCCCGCAGATCGACCGTCTGCGCAAAGGCGTGGACGTCGTCATCGCCACGCCGGGCCGCCTGATCGACCTGATGAAGCAGGGCGCCGTGTCGCTGGAAGACGTCGAATTCCTGATCCTGGACGAAGCCGACCGCATGCTGGATCTGGGCTTCGTGCACGACGTGCGCTGGATCGCCGACCATGTGCCGAAGCCGCGCCAGACGCTGCTGTTCTCGGCGACGGTCTCGGCCGGCGTGAAGAGCCTGGCCTCGACGATGCAGGTCAATGCCCGCGTCGTCTCGGTGGCGCCGCCGGCGGCGGTGGCCGAGAACATCGAGCAGCAGGTCATGTTCGTGGCCCGCGAGCACAAGATGGACCTGCTGGTCGATCTGCTGCGCGAGGACAAGGACAACCGCACCCTGGTCTTCACCGCGACCAAGGTGGCGGCGATGATGGTGGCGCGTCAGCTCGAACTGCGCGGCCTGCGCGTGGGCGCCATCCACTCGAACAAGTCGCAGAGCCAGCGCCAGTCCGCCCTCGATGCCTTCGTGCAGCGCAAGGTCGACGTGCTGGTGGCCACCGATATCGTGGCCCGCGGCATCGACGTCGAGGACATCACGCACGTGATCAACTTCGAGCTGCCCGAACTGGCCGAGAACTACGTCCACCGCATCGGCCGCACCGCGCGCGCCGGCCGGGCCGGCGTGGCGATCGCCCTGTGCGGCATCGAGGACGTGCCCCAGCTGCGCGGCATCGAGCGCCTGCTGAAGGAGCCGCTGACCGTCCGCGACGACCACCGCTGGCATTCGACCGACGTGATGGCCTGCCTGGCCGCTTCCGAGCGCGCCGCGCGTCATCGGGCCAAGGCGGGGACGATGCGCGGGTCGGGGTCGAAGTGGGCGCGGTGAGCTGCATCAACTAGGGATCGAGTGGGCTCGGGGAGCCGGGCCCGCTGGGTCGAAACGGGCGAGAGAATGTTGGGTGGGCGCTGTACTGGTGCCCACTTTTTGTTTTGTGGGCGGTTGCGGTGGGGCGGGGGACTTGCGTCCGGCGCGGTCTCACTTCGGGCCGCGTGGCCGAAGCCGGGGGCGGCGGCAATCACATTACAGAGTGAAATGGTCGCCTAACGGTGGTGCCGTGTCGATCGAGAGAAACCCGCCCGGCGCCTTGTGGATCTGCTACGATTCATCCCTCGCCCGGCTGTGTTTTCCCGTCTCCCGGTAATCGGCACCGATGTGACCTGTTTCCGGGGCAGCGAAGCATTCCCGAGCCCGGAGGGGAGTCACCATGAATTGCTCCTTCCGCCCGACGTTGCACCCGATCGTGAGCACATCGTGGTGCACACGGTGGCTCATTACCTTCGTGATCGGCTTCAGCGCGTTGATCCCGCCCCTCGCCGCCTCGGCGAGCACCAAGGGGATGTTCCCGCCGGTGACGGAGCCGGTGAAGCCGCTGGGCCATCTCGATCCCTCCGCGACGCTGAAGGACGGCTATGCGTCGCTGCCCTACGCGCCGTCGGGTTTCATCGCCGCCGCCGTCGACATCGACGCCGACGCTGCCGTTCGCATCGCCAGGGGCCGGGCCGCCAGCGATGTGGGCCACGCAGTCTTCGCGCCGTTGGGCGTGCTGCCGCTGTTCGATGCCGACGACCGCCTGGTCGCCTACGACATGGACTTCGCACTGGCGGGACCGGTCGACGCGGCGACGGTGGTCGCCGACTGGCAGGAGTACCTCGCGGGGCGTGTCCGCGAGAGTGACCCGGCGAAGCGGCGGACCCTGGCGGGAGCCTTTTCCGGCCCGCATGCCGACGATTACTGGCGCGTCACCGTCGCTGCGACCTATGACGCTCCCCCCGTGCGCGCGGCCGGGCCCGGCGTGTCGAACTATTACGCGCTGGCGCAGCGCCTCCGCGATGCGCTGGCGCAGCGGACGGGCGCGCCGGCGCCGGCACTGCTGCGCGCGTACCTGGTCGGCACGTGGGCGCGCGCCTACCTGTTCGAGGCCGGAGGCCGGCGCTACGTGGTCGAGGGTCACGAACCGTACGGATACTACGATGCGGAGCATTGGCTCGCGCCGCGCCGCGCGTCACTTGCCGCGGGCCGGGCCGCGATCCAGGGCAAGGTGTCGCTGTCGGCGCTGGCGAAGGCGCGCGACGACCACCGGGCGCGGGCGGCTGCGTTCGAGGCGGGACTCGCGCCGGCCGACCAAGGGACTTGGCTGGCGGACTACGACGTCTTCCAGCCGCTCGTTTGGTGGGGCGGTTGCACGCCGACGGCGGCCGCGATGTGCATGACGTTCTACCACAACCAACGGCACGGCCTGCCGCTGGTCCGCTACTACGCCCAGTGGACCGATCCCGTCTACGGCAACTGGGTCTGTCGCGTCCCGGACTGCTCGCCGGACTTGCGCCGGTTCATGGGCACCGACGATGGCGGCGGGACCTATATCGGGGACATCATTCCCGGGCTGCGCGACTTCATGGACTCGCGGAACGTCGGCTGGCAGGACGGGATCGATTTCGTCGGCTACTACCTGGACTGGCACTTCGCCGACGGCATGGCCGAGATCGATGCGGGGCACCCGTTCGTCTGGGGGCTCGACTTCTACCCGGGTGCGGACGGCAACGGACATTCGGTGACGGTCGTGGGCTACCACGCCGAAAGCTCCGAATTCTTCTGCTTCAACACCTGGGCCGACGGGCCGAACAGCGAGGTGGCCAGTTGCGAAGGCGGACTGACCGACTACTCTTCAGGTGACGGCGTGCGACCGGCGGACAACCCGGCCACCGGCATCGCGCTGGTCGAACCGCTCGGCAACGCCGACGCCAACAACTACGGCTGCGGCGTGCCTGTCGACTACGGGACTGGCGAGACCGTCCAGGTCAGCTACGACATCGTCGGCAACCCCGGCTACTACGCGATGCAGGTCGACTTCTCGCTCGACGCCGGGCGTCAGTGGACCAACATCGGCACCGGACCCGTGCTGCCGAACGAGCGGAACCAGGTCGTGCTGCCGGTTCCGCCGAACGCGGGTTCACAGGCAGCTCGCGTGCGCCTGCGCGCCATCCGCGACGGGGTCGAGGTGGCTGCTGACGCCTCCCTCGGCAACTTCCTCGTGCCGCTGCAGTCGCCGCCGGTCACCTATGCCGACGCGGGGGCCGGCTTGCCCGGTTCGAACGACAGCGCCGCGGCCTGGGGCGACTACGACCGGGACGGGGACTTCGACCTGGTGCTGGCGGGATCGATCGGTGCCAAGCTGTTCCGCAACGACGCCGGAGCGCTCGTCGATGCCGGCGCCGGGCTGCCCGGCGTGTCAGACGGGGCCGTGGCCTGGGGCGACTACGACCGGGACGGCGACCTTGACCTCGTGCTGACGGGCAGCCTGTCTACCCGCATCTACCGGAACGACAATGGTGCGTTCGTCCAAGCGGCGGTCACGTTGCAGAACCTCGAGAAGAGCACCGCCGCCTGGGGTGACTACGACAACGACGGCGACCTCGACCTGCTGGTGTCCGGCTACAGCGGTTACGCCATTGCGGGCTATGTGGCGCGCCTGTACCGCAACGACGGGGCGACGTTCACGAGCGTGCCCCATGGACTGACCGGCATCGGCGACGGTGTCGCGGCCTGGGCCGACTACGACAATGACGGCGACCTCGATCTGCTGTTGGCGGGCTACCCCGGGGCCGCCACATTCTCGCGCATCTACCGCAACGACGGCGGTGCCTTCGCGGACATCGGCGCCGGCCTGCCGGGCTTGCGCTACACCGAGGCCGCGTGGGGCGACTACGATGCCGACGGTGACCAGGATCTCGTCCTGTGCGGGCACACCGGCACTGCGCCGACGACGCGGATCTACCGCAACGACGGCGGGGCCTTCACGGATATCGGCGCGCCTTTGACCGGCGTGGCCAATGGCAGCGTGGCCTGGGGCGACGCCGACAACGACGGGGACCTGGACCTGCTGCTGGCGGGCTACAGGATCGACGGCCCGTTCTCGGCGGTATACCGCAACGCGGACGGCGTCTTCGGCAACGCGGGCATCTCGCTGCCGGCCGCTGCCCACGGCTCGGTGACCTGGACGGACACCGACGGCGACGGTCTGCTCGACTTCCTGGTGACGGGCGACACCGGGGCCGGCTACGTGTCGGCGCTGTATCGCGCCACCGGCGGTGGCGTGGGGCCCAATGCCCGCCCCTATGTGCCGCGCCAGCCCGTCGTGACCGTCACGGGCAGCCGTGCGGTGTTCACCTGGGAGGCCCCGTACGATGCCCAGACGCCCTCGCCCGGACTCTCCTACAGCCTGTGCGTCGGCACTACGCCCGGCGGCTGCGAGGTCGTTTCGCCGCAGACGATCATCGCGGGCGACCTCTACAGCCGGCGCCTGCTACCCCGCTGGGACGGCGCGGGCCAGTTGACGACGTGGGCCGTGGACCTGCCCTCGGCGCTCGGACGCTATTACTGGCGCGTGCAGGCGATCGATGGCGCGTTCGCGGGTTCGGCATTCACGTCCGAACAGTCGTTCGTGGCCGGCACGCTTGCGGACGTCTACACGGACATCGGCGGAGGGCTGGCCGGCGTTGCGCATGCGGCGCTGGCATGGGGCGACTATGACGGCGATGGCGATCTCGATCTGCTGCTGACCGGCGCCACGTCCGGCGGCTCGTTGACCCGGCTGTACAGGAACGACGCGGGTACGTTCACGAATGCGGGCGCCGGCCTGCCGGCCGTGGAGAACGGCGCCGTGGCCTGGGGCGACTGTGACAACGACGGCGACCTCGATCTCGCCCTGACCGGCTTCGGGACCGCAGCGGCGACCACGAGGATCCTGCGCAACAACGCCGGTATGCTCACCGACGGCAACGCCGGATTGCCCGGCGTGTACGACAGCGCCGTGGCCTGGGGCGACTACGACAACGACGGTGACCTCGACCTGCTGCTCGCGGGCTGGACGGGGTCGGCCAGCCTGACACGCGTCTACCGCAACACCTCCGGGACGTTCGCCGACGCCGGCGCCGTCCTGCCGGGCGTGCGCCGCGGTTCGGCGGCCTGGGGCGACTACGACCACGACGGCGACCTCGACCTGCTGCTGGCCGGCGACACCGGCACCGGCTACATCACGCGCATGTACCGCAACACGCTGGGGGCGCTGGTCGACGCGAACGCGGGCCTGCCGGGCCTTTCGTGCGGCGCGGTGGCCTGGCATCCGGACGGCGAACGCCTTGTCCTGACCGGTCTGTCCGTGGGCGGGGCGATGACGCGCGTCTACCGGCAGGTCTCTGGCAATTTCACAATCGAGGCGGACCTGTTGGGGCTGTACGACAGTTCGGCGGCCTGGGGGGACTACGACAACGACGGCGGCAGCGACCTGCTGCTGACCGGCAACACCGGACTGTCGTGCGAGACGATGGTCATGGCCCCCGACGGCAGCGGCGGGTACCGCGACATCGGGGCCGGGCTGCCGGGCGTCCAGCGCGGCACCGCGGCGTGGGGGGACTACGACCGCGATGGACGCCTGGATGTCGCGCTGGCGGGATCGGTGGGCGATCTGCGCCGCGCAGCGGTCTACCACGCCCACGGGACTGTCGCGAACACGGTGCCCTCGGCGCCGGTGGGATTGGGCGCCACGCCGGGCGACGGCGAGGTATCGCTGGCCTGGGGCGCCGCCGCCGATGCCCAGACGCCGGCCGGCGAGCTCCACTACAACCTTCGCGTGGGGACCACGCCCGGTGGCAGCGAGATCGTCTCGGCCCAGGCCGGCGCCGACGGCGCGCGCCGCGTGGCCGACGGAGGCAACGCCCGGAGCCTGACCGGCTGGCGGCTGCAACTGCCCGCGCACCTGCACACGTACTACTGGAGCGTACAGGCGATCGACGGGGCGCTGGCCGGTTCGGCCTTCGCGACGGAGCAGGTGTTCCGCGTCTCGACGTTCGACGAGATTGCCACCACGATGCCGGGACTGAGCGGTGGCAGCACGTCGTGGGCCGACTACGACAGCGACGGAGACCTCGACCTGTTCGTCGCTGGGACCATGGACAACGGTTCGCGTGTCGCGAAGCTGTACCGCAGCAGCGGCGGCGCCGTACCGACGTTTATCGATGCGGGGGCGGCGTTCACGGGCGTTGGCAACGCGACTGCCGCCTGGGCGGATTACGATCGCGATGGAGACCTCGACCTGCTGCTGGCCGGCACCGATGCCGTGGGGTCCAAGTTCACCAGGCTCTACCGCAACGGCGGTGGCTCCAGTCCCGTGTTCACCGACAGCGGCGTCGCCCTGGCACAGACCGACCATGCGATCGCCGCCTGGGGAGACTACGACAACGACGGCGATCCCGACCTGTTGCTGGCCGGCGGCGTGGTGCTTCCCTCGACCAGGCTCTACCGCAACACCGGCGGGACGTCACCCGGTTTCGTGGAGATGGTCGGCGCGAACCTGCCCGGGCTGGGCTGCGGCTCGGCGGACTGGGGCGACTACGACAGGGACGGCGACCTGGACCTGCTGCTGACCGGCGCGGGCGGTACGGCGGGCTCGTACGTAACGCGCATCTACCGCAATCCCGGCGACGGCAGTGCCGACTTCACGGACATCGGCGCGGCCTTGCTTGGCGTTTCGTATTCGTCGGCCGCCTGGGGCGACTACGACAACGACAGCAACCTGGACATCCTGCTGGCCGGTCGTACCGGATCGTCGACCTGCACGACGAAGGTTTATCGGAACGGCGGCGGTGCCAACCCGGTCTTCACTGATGCCGGGATCGCGCTGCCGGGTGTTGCCAACTGCTCGGTGGCGTGGGGAGATCGTGACGGCGACGGCGACTTGGACATCCGCCTGGGCGGCCGCACCGAGGCCGGCGAGGACATCACCGCGATCTTTGCCAACGGCGGCGGCACGAACCCCGCCTTCACCGAGGAGGTGCCCGGGCTGCCTGGCGCGCAGTACTGCGCCGCGGCCTGGGGTGATCTCGACAACGACGGCGACCTCGATCTGGCCCTGACCGGGCTGGCGGGGACCACCGCCATCGCGCGCGTGTTCCAGAATCCCGTGAGTACGGTGAACCTGGCGCCGGGGGCGCCTGCCGGCCTGGCAGCGACCCAACCGGATCCCGGCCTGTCGCGGGTGGACTTCAGTTGGAGCCCGGCGACCGACGACCGCACGCCGACGGCGGGACTCACCTACAACCTGCGGATCGGGACGACGCCCGGTGCCGACGACATCGTCCCGGGCTTGGCCGGCGCGGCAACGGGCTGGCGCCGTGTCGCTGCCCGGGGCAACGTCGACCACCGCGTGTCGTGGTCGGTGAACCTGCCCTGGAGCGGCACCTTCTACTGGAGCGTGCAGGCAATCGACGCCGCCTACCGCGGTTCCGCGTTCGCAGCCGAGCAGTCGATGACCATCAACATACAGCGGTTCGTGGACATCGGTGCCGGCCTCACGGGGGTCTACACTTCGGCCACAGCCTGGGGTGACTACGACAACGACGGGGATCTCGACCTGGTGCTGGCCGGGACCGACGTGGTTGGCGCGCGCGTCACGAAGTTGTACCGCAACGGTGGCGGCACCGCGCCGACATTCACGGAGGTGGCGGCCGGGTTGCCCGGCGTGACCGCCGCGGCCCTGGCGTGGGGCGACTACGACAACGACGGCGACCTCGATCTGTTCGTGTCCGGCGGCACTGCGACTGTGAGGCTGGCCTCGATCTTCCGCAACAGCGGCGGTGCAACGCCGAGCTTCACGGACATCGGGGCGGGCCTGACGCCGGTCACCGCCGCGGGTGTGGCCTGGGGCGATTACGACAACGACGGCGATCTCGACCTGGCGCTGACCGGCTCCGACACGCCCAGTTCGCGCATCGGCAAGGTCTACCGCAACAGCGGTGGCGCCAACCCGACGTTCACCGACGCGGGCGCGGATCTGGTCGGCGTCCAGTCCGGCGCGACGGCGTGGGGCGACTACGACAACGACGGCGACCTGGACCTGCTCGTGACCGGCGCCAGCGGCACATCCACCTCTGTCGCCCGGGTCTATCGCAACGGCGGCGGCGCCACTCCGGCCTTCACGAATATCGGTGCGCCGCTGGACGGCGTGCAGTTGAGTTCAGGCGCCTGGGGCGACTACGACAGCGATGGCGACCTCGACCTCCTGGTCTCCGGCTATGCGTCCGGCGGCGTGATTGCGACGAGGATCTACCGCAACAGCGGCGGGGCCGCGCCGACGTTCGCCGACGCCGGGGTGGCGCTGCCCGGTATGTGGTTCGGTTCGCTGGGCTGGGGCGACTATGACAACGATGGCGATCCCGATATCCTTCTGGCGGGCTGGGACGCCGCGATGGGCTCGCTGGCGAAGGTACTCCGGAACAACGGCGGCGACTCGCCCGCCTTTACCGACGTGTTGGCCACGATCGAGGGCGTCAATGCCTCTGCCGTCGCCTGGGGCGACTATGACGGTGACGGCGACCTCGACCTGGCGTTGACCGGCGCAAAGTCGGGCGGCGGGCGCATCTCGACGATCTACCGAAACGACGGCACCGTCCCTGCCTCGCCACCGGCGGCGCCGGCCAATCTGCGGGACAGCGTGGCGGGTGCTCCCGGAGCGCAGGTGTTGACCCTGGCTTGGGATGCACCGACCAGCGGGTCGACGCCCACGGCGGGTTTGTCGTACAGCGTGCGTGTCGGGACGGCACCGGGCGCGGCGAATCTCGCCGCCTGCCCGGCGAATGCGGCAAGTGGATGGCGGCGTGTCGCCGCACGCGGCGATCTCCAGCCGGCGACATGGTTCCTGCGTCTGCCGGCGGGGGTCACGACGTACTACTGGAGCGTGCAGGCCATCGGCGCGGGGCTGGACGGCGGCGCCTTCGCGCCTGAACGCTCGAACCTGACCATCGACTGGGCCGGCTTGCAGTCGCCGGCGACGCTCACCGTAGCGTCCGGGGCAACGACCGCGGCCGTGTACGGGCAGGTGCGGCTGACTGGTCTGACTGGACTGGCCGGCGCGACGCCAGGCCTGGTCGCTGAACTGGGATTCGGTCCTGACGGCAGCGACCCGTCGGCGGCAGGAGGCTCATGGGAATGGACGCCGGCCGCGTTCAGCGCCGACGCCGGCGAGAACGACGAATACGTGGCGCAGTTCGCGTTGGCGATGCCCGGAACGTACGACTACTGCTTCCGCTTCGCGTACTCCAACGGGATGTGGGTGTACGGCGACCTCGACGGTTCGTCGAACGGCTACGCGGCCGCGCAGGCCGGTTCGCTCTTCGTCGGTACGGCGAGCGGGGTGGTCGACGCGCAGGTCACCGCGCTGCGGCTGCATCCCGCGCAACCCAACCCGTTCAATCCCCGCACGACGATCCGCTTCGACGTGCCGCGGGCGATGGCCGTCAAAGTCGAGGTGTTCGACGTGGCGGGTCGTCTCGTGCGCGTGCTGGTGGATGGGACGGTCGCGGTTGGCCGGCATGAGGTGGTCTGGGATGGGCGGGCGCAGGACGGGGGGCGGCTGGCTTCTGGTCTGTACTTCTGCCGGCTGACCGCCGACGCCCACCGGGAAACGCGGCGACTGACCCTGGTGAAGTGACGTCGCCTGCACGCTGAGGGACCGTGCATCACGAACGACGGGGCGGCCGACCCTGCCGCCCCGTTTGATTCCGCATCCCGCAACTTGTGCCAACATCACTTGCGCCGGCACAAGTATCCCGCCGCCGCAACACTTGCGCCGGCGCAACCGGCGGCTTCCTACTTCTTCGCCCCGCACGTAGCCTTGCTCGGGCACTTGCCGCACGCGCTCTGGTCCGCAGCCTTGCCGTCGGCAGCCTTCACGCCTTCGAACTTCGCCTCAGGCGAAACCTTGGTCACGGCCGCGGTCAACGCGTCGGGGGCCGTCTTGTCGGGGCTGAACGTGACCAGGAACTTCGTGCCGGCCGAGTCGGGCTTGGCGGCGACGACGCCCTTGATGCCGGCCAGGGCGCCGGCCAGGTCCTTCACCGTGGAGCCTTCGGTCAGGTGGGGCACGGCGTAGACGGCGGTCTCGGCCGGCTTTTCGTCGGCCAGGACGGGCAGGGCCGCGGTCAGCGCCACGGCGGCGATCAACAGCGTGGTGATGGTGACGATACGGTTGCGCATGAGGGATCTCCTTCGAACGTGTGGTGGTTCTACTCTTCTTCGGGTTCGATCTTCAGTCCGTCCATCTCGATGACCGTGTACAGGCCGAACAGGTATTCGCCGGTGGCCGGTTCGAACACCGGACCTTCGAAAGCGTCGCGGATCGCTTCGGCGCCCGTGAGCGCCGGGTCATAGGACACTTCCACGCGCGCGCGCGAGGCGAAGGCCTCGAGGCTCAGCACGCCGGGCACACCTTCGAGCTGGCGCGCGGCGCGCTCGGCGGTGTCGACGCACTTGACGCCCTCGACCACGAACACCGACGTGCGCGGGTCGCTGCCGGGGACGGCGTCGGCATAGGCGCGCGCCAGACTCGGCGCGACCAGCAGTTTCGAGCCGCCCACGCCCGCCGCCGTGCAGAGGACCACCAGCAGCGGGATGATCCAGGCCGGCGCCCTCATGGCCGGGCCCGTCTTGACCCAACGCCCGACCAGGTCAGTTCCAGCGCCTGCGGCGTGGGGCAGGCCGACGTGCACTCGAGGCACAGCGTGCACTCGCCCGAAGACACTTCGCGCACCGTCGAGACATTCAGGTCCTGCGGGCAGGCGCGGTCGCAGGCGCCGCAGCCGGTGCAGTGGTGTTCCCGGCGCGCCAGC
>JFJP01001700.1_pt1 | contig 65732 bp, 70 predicted proteins | sample 431651 | NCBI WGS metagenome assembly JFJP01 (sample SAMN02602958, study PRJNA72255) | Microbial mat metagenome, whole genome shotgun sequencing project. | biome: fresh water; feature: sink hole; material: water; isolation source: purple microbial (photo- and chemosynthetic) mats found in... | reverse complement strand
CATTTCAGTTTTTATGTGTAAGATTCTTAACTTATTTATAAAGTTAATTTCTTAATTAGTTGAATAAGTTTCGTTACTTGATAAAAATTGAGTCGCTTGGAATGTTAAAAATAAAGCAGATTGACCTACCAGAATTAAAGGTAGACAATTTTTTAAAAGATATTTTAAAAGAATAACAATTTGAATAGATTAAATTTATTTATATAAGAAATTAATAATAATAATAATATCATATATAAAGAGGAAAAAAATATTCTAATGGCACTAACCATCTTCTCTTGTTTATATTCATTCTAATACAAACACAACACTACTAAAATTTTCTTTTAATAATCAAAATTTATAGAAATAACGAAAAAATTATAAGAAACATTGATCGCTATGGGAGATAAATTCACAAAAGATAACGTCTTAATATATAAAAAACTGATTTCATAAATCACGTAAAAAAGTTATGGAAAGAGTTTTCCAATCTTTCCATAACTTTTTTAATATGTTGATTATTTAGTTTTTGAAAAAATATCTTTGGTTTCAGAAATAATTTCTTTTAATGAAGATTCTGCTTCGTCTGTAAATTGATTAGTCGAATCAACGATTTCGGCAAATGGTTTTTTAGATGTAGTAAGGTATGAAACTAAACTTTTACAATAGTTTTTAACATCACTAACTGGTAAATCATCTAAGTAACCGTTAATACCTGTATAAATTAAAGCTACTTGCTGTGCAACAGATAATGGAGAATTTTGTGGTTGTTTTAAAACTTCACGTAAGCGAGTACCACGTGCTAATTGCTTTTGAGTTGCTTCATCTAAATCTGAAGCGAATTGCGAGAATGCTTCTAACTCAGCGAATTGAGCTAATTCTAATTTTAATTTACCTGCAACTTTTTTCATTGCTTTTGTTTGTGCTGCAGATCCAACACGTGATACTGAAATACCAACGTTAATCGCTGGACGAATCCCTGCGTTGAATAAATCGTTTGATAAGAATATTTGTCCATCTGTAATGGAAATTACATTTGTTGGAATATAAGCTGAAACATCACTAGCTTGTGTTTCAATAATTGGAAGTGCTGTCATACTTCCACCACCTAAAGCATCACTTAATTTTGCAGCACGCTCTAATAAACGTGAATGTAAGTAGAATACATCACCTGGGTAAGCCTCACGTCCTGGAGGACGACGTAATAATAATGACATTTGACGATATGCCATCGCTTGTTTCGTTAAATCATCATAAACAATTAATGTAGCTTTCCCTTTGTACATGAAGTATTCAGCTAAAGCTGCCCCTGAGTATGGTGCAATATATTGTAAAGTAGCTGGATCATTAGCACTTGCAGAAACAACAATTGTGTATGACATCGCTTGTTTTTCTTCTAGAACATTTACAAGTTGAGCAATTGTTGAAGCTTTTTGACCAATACCAACATAAACACAAACAACATTTTCTGTTTTTTGGTTAATGATAGTATCTACAGCAATTGCAGTTTTACCAGTTTGTCGATCTCCAATAATTAATTCTCGTTGGCCACGACCAATCGGAATCATAGCATCAATAGATGTAATACCAGTTTGTAATGGTTCACAAACTGATTTACGACTAATAATACCTGGTGCCATGGATTCTACTAAACGACTATCACTACTTGGAATTTCACCTTTTCCATCAATTGGGACAGCTAATGGATTAACAACTCGACCTAAGAAAGCGTCACCAACAGGAATTTGAGCAATTTTACCTGTTGCTTTAACAGTACTACCTTCTAAAATTTGACGGCCTGTTCCCATTAATACAACACCAACGTTGTCATTTTCTAAGTTTAAAGCAATACCAATTGTTTTGTCTTCAAACTCTAAAAGTTCTCCACTCATTGCTTGGTCAAGACCATAAACGCGAGCGATCCCATCACCAACTTGTAATACAGTACCAATATTATCTACTTTAACATCTTGATCATATTTTTCAATCTGTTCACGGATAATACTACTAATTTCGTCTGGACGAATATTTATCATTGTATTATTTTTAATATAAAAAGTTAATAAAAGATTTTTTTACAATTAAATTTCTAAAACAGTATCTAAGTGTTTCGCTAGATTTTGTAACTGGTTTTTTACAGTAAAATCAATAACTTTTGAATCAGTTTTAATTAAAAAACCACCAATTAAAGTAGAATCAACTGTAATTACTAATCTAATTTCACGTGCATTTGTTAATTCTTTTAATTTTTTAATTAACATATTTTTCTGTAAATTAGTAAAAGGAAATGCAGTTGAAACTTCAATCATTTTAATTGAAGCTGTTTCATAAACTAATTCTAAATAACTAGTAATAATTGATTTTAATAAATTAATTCTTTCACGATTTACTAAAACCATTAAAAATTTAAATGTTTCGGTATTTACTTGTGATTCTAATGTTTTTTTTAAAACTTCACGTTTAGCAGTTTGATTAACAACTGGATTATCTAAATAATCTGTTAATTCAGAAGTTTCATTTAAGAAAATTTCTAAATTTTGAAAATCTGCTGTAATCTGATGCATAATATTTTTTTCAACCGAAAAATCAAACAAAGCACGTGCGTAAGGGGCTGCAATCTTTATTGTTAATGGATTTGCACTCATAATAAATCTCCTTCTAATTTATTAATAGTATCATTAATTAATGCAGTCGCACGCTCTTTCGGCCCAAATGTTTCTTTTGCCCGAACTACTGTTCGTTTTAAGACAAGTGAAATAATTTGTTGTTTAATTTCCAAGAATATTTGACGTTCTTTTGATCGGAAAGTAGCTAATGCACGTTCAAAACGGACTTTTAAATTTTTCTTAGCTTCAAAAGCATCTGACTCAAGCAATACTTTCTTTGTTGCTACAGTTTCACTTCTGATTTCACTGATAACAAGATTTGCTTGGTTTAATTGTTTTTGTGCTTCATCTAAACGTTTTTGTGCTTCATTTAATCGATCTTCTGCATCTTGAACACTTTTTATAATCGTTGTTTTTCGTTCTTCTAATAAAGACCCTAAAAAATCACGACCCGTAAAAAATAAAATTGCAAGTAAGGCTATAATATTCAATAAGCCTGTTTCAAGAATATCTAGGTTTAAACCAATACCTTCATGTTCGGCAAGTAATGTAAAAATTTGATCAAAATTTTCCATGTTTTCGAGTTTTTATATAAACTGTTGACTTATTAAAAAAGAAAATTACGTCTAACAAAAAATTTAGATTGACAATCTAGTTTCGATATCAACACATAAAGATTGAACGATTTCATCTAAACTATTAAGGGCAATATCTTTTTTATTAATAAGATCTTTCGTAATAGTATCTAATAAGTTATCAATATACTTTTGAGAAAGATTTAATTCAGTCTCTAAAATTTCTTTATGAATTTTTTGTGAGTTTGTAATTTCTAATTGAGCTTCTTTACGGACGCTAGTTAATTCTTGTTCATATTGTTGTGTTAGCTTATTGGCTTCGGCTAATATCTCTGAAGCTTTGCTAAGATTTGTTAAAATATATTCTTTGCGCTCTTCAATGATAGTTAACAATGGGTTATATAAAATGATATTTAAAACAATTGTTAATAATACAAATTGAATTGCAACTAATGGTAAAGTTGCGTTAATATCAAATAATCCACCAGGTCCACTAACTTCTGAACTTGAAATTAGTATTGAAAGATTAATCATATAAAATCTATATATTCTACTATAGAATTAAAATTTTTAAATAATTTTGTCGAACTTATTTAAAACTTATCTCTAATCCTGCTTAAATAAGTTTCGACAATTTTAAGTTTAACGATAACTGAACATATCGTTCAAGTTATATTGCTAATTATTAACTGTTGAATGGGTTTGCAAATAATAATGCTAACGCTACAACTAAACCATAAATTGTTAACGCTTCCATGAAGGCTAAAGATAATAATAATGTACCACGAATTTTGTTTTCTGCTTCTGGTTGACGAGCAATACCTTCAACAGCTTGACCAGCGGCGTTACCTTGACCAATACCAGGACCGATTGCAGCTAAACCGATAGCTAAACCAGCAGCAATAACAGAAGCAGCAGAAATGATAGAATCCATAATAAATTTTCAATTGTGAATATATATATATATAATTTTTAAGAAATCTAATTGCAATAATTTGATAAATCAACTTATTCTAAAGCTTCCGCAATATATGCAGCCGCTAATGTTGAAAAAATTAAAGCTTGTACTGAACCGGCAAAAATTCCTAATAACATAATTGGTAATGGAATTACCAAAGGAACTAATGAAGTTAATACAGAAATTGTTAATTCATCAGCTAAAACATTTCCGAATAATCGGAAACTTAGTGATAAAGGTTTCGTAAAATCTTCTAAAATATTAATTGGTAGAAGAAGTGGAATTGGTCTAACATATCGTTTGAAATATCCGAACCCTTTTTTACTTAACCCTGCATAAAAATAGGCAAAAGATGTTAAGAAAGCTAGAGCAACAGTTGTATTAATATCATTTGTTGGAGCAGCAAATTCCCCTTCTGGTAATTCAATTAATTTCCATGGGATAATGGCACCAGCCCAATTACATCCAAAAATGAATAAGAATAATGTTCCAATGAATGGGATCCATTCTTTATAAAAACTTTCACCTAATTGGTCTCTAGCAATATCTGTAACAAAGTCTACAGCTGATTCCATAAAGTTTTGCCAACCATGTGGAATACGGTCTGCATTTGCAGTTCCTAAGAATGAAAATACTAATAAAAGTAATAATACAAACCAAATAACTACTAAAACTTGCCCATGCACTAAAAAACCTGCAATATTCCAGTAAAAATGTTTTCCAACTTCCGCCTCCGCTAATAATGTAAACGTATTTGAATAAAAAATTTCTGGGTACATAAAATCTAACTTATTTAGTAAATTACCCAATATTAAAAAATATACAGGAACACTTACCATTATAAGAAGTTTTTGATTATTTTAGGCTGATTTTTACTAAAAAGCTCTATTTTTGATTCGTTTACCTTTAAACTGTTAACCATTCATAACCTTTATTTTCTAATTCTTTTGCTAAATCAGCAGAACCTGTTTTAATAATTTTTCCATCTTGCATTACATGAACATAAGTTGGATTAATATAATCTAATAAACGTTGATAATGAGTAATTAAAATTATAGATTTATTTTTATCCATAAAATTATTAATTCCAGTTGAAATTATTTTTAGAGCATCAATATCTAATCCTGAATCAGTTTCATCTAAAATACATACTTCAGAGTCTAGCAAAATCATTTGTAAAATTTCATTTCGTTTTTTTTCACCACCTGAGAATCCTTCATTCACATTTCGACTTAAGAATAAGGGCGACATATTAACAAGTTTCAATTTTTCATAAATAATGGATAAAAACTCAATTGGATCAACTTCTGGCTTATTATAAAATTTTTGTTTGGAATTATAAGCTAATCGTAAAAAATCTTCATTACTTACTCCAGGAATCTCTATAGGATATTGAAAAGCTAAAAAAATACCTAAATGTGATCTATCTTCAGGATCCAGTTCTAAAATACTTGAACCTTTAAATAAAATGTCTCCACCTGAAACATTATAAGCTGGGTGACCGGCAATAACTTTTGAAAAAGTACTTTTACCAGAACCATTAGGTCCCATAATTGCGTGAATTTCACCTTTCTTAACTTTTAAGTTTAAACTTTTTAAAATTTCATTTTCATTGATCGAAACTTTTAAATCTTTAATTTCTAAAATAGGAGAATCTAAATTCATTAGCCAACACTTCCTTCTAATTTTAACGTTAATAATTTATCTGCCTCTGCAGCAAATTCTAAAGGTAATTCTGTAAAAATTTCACGACAAAAGCCACTAATCATTAATTCCACCGCTTTTTCTAAACAAATTCCACGCTGTAGGAAATAAAAAATTTGCTCTTCACCAATTTTTGAAGTAGACGCTTCATGTTCAATCTTACTTGTTGAATTTTGAACGGATATGAATGGAAAAGTATTTGCATTCGATAAATTTCCAATTAATAATGAATCACATTGAGAGTAATTTCGTGCTCCAACTGATTTACTCATTACGTTCACTGCTCCTCGATAACTATTTTTTGATTTACCTGCTGAAATACCTTTGGAAATAATCCGACTCCGTGTATTTTTTCCAATATGGGTCATTTTTGTTCCAGTATCAGCTTGTTGATAGTTATTTGTTAATGCAACAGAATAAAATTCACCTTGTGAGTCATTTCCGACTAGTACACAACTTGGATATTTCCAAGTAATTGATGAGCCTGTTTCAACTTGTGTCCAAGATATTTTAGAATTTGCTCCAGCGCATAAGCCGCGTTTTGTTACAAAATTATAAACTCCACCATTTCCAAATTCATTACCTGAATACCAATTTTGGACTGTTGAATATTTTATCTTTGCATTTTCTAATGCAACTAGTTCTACAACAGCAGCATGTAATTGATTTGTATCATACTGAGGAGCTGTACATCCTTCTAAATAATTCACTTGACTATTTTTTTCTGCTACAATTAGGGTCCGTTCAAATTGTCCAGATTTTTGGTCGTTAATTCTGAAATAAGTTGATAAATCTAATGGACAAACTGTATCTTGTGGAATATAACAAAAAGATCCATCTGTGAAAACAGCAGAGTTTAAAGCTGAAAAATAATTATCGCCAATTGGAACGACTGATCCTAAATATTTTTCAATTAATTCAGGATAATCATGAACAGCTTCTGATATGGAAGCAAAGATAACACCTGATTTACTTAATTCTTGTTGAAAAGTGGTACCAATAGAAACACTATCAAATACTACATCAACAGCTACATTTGTTAACCGCTTTTGTTCATTTAAAGAAATTCCTAATTTATCAAATGTTTTTAATAATTCAGGATCTACTTCACTTAAATCTTTTAATTTTTTTTGTGATTTTGGAGCTGAATAATAAATAATATCTTGATAATTAATTTCAGGAAATTTTAAATAGGCCCAGTTAGGTGCAGACATTTGTTTCCATTTTTTATAGGCTTTTAAACGAAATTTTAACAAAAACTCTGGTTCTTTTTTTTTTCTTGAAATTAATTTAACAGTTTCTTCACTTAACCCTGCTTCGATAATATCTTTTTCAAGATTTGTTGAAAACCCATATTGATATGTTTGATTAACTAATTTTGTTATGTTTTTATTAACTAATTTGTTTGATTTTTGAACCATATTATATTTTTAATTTTTTCTTATTCTCATTATTAAGATGTAAATATCTTTCAAATTAATTTAGAATCTTTATATATTTCATCTTACTTGTATTAACTAATATTATAGTGCTTAATTATCTTGTAAATTAAAAAAAAACAATACTGATTATAAATGGATATGCTTTCGTTCTTAAGATTTATTTTTAGTTCTAAACAATTTTATTTATTGTTTTGTTACAAATCATTTCATATTTTTTCATTATATCTTTAATTTGCAAAACTTGTCTTAAAATTTGACCTTCACTTAATAATTTTTCTGGTTTGATAATTTTATTAAATAAACCAATCTAACCATTTTGTTGGACTAAAAAATAAGAAACTAATTGAATTTTTATTTTTTTTAAGAGACTTTATTTAATAAAAAATGTTAAATACAAACTATTAGCATTTCTTTTGAATAGTTATTGTTAGTAAAGCTAAATGAAATTAACGCACTTTTAAAAAATTTCTTCCGGTTAATTTTTTTCAGATTTAATAAAAGTTACAAATTTTTTAAAATTATTTTTAAAAACTTACTCATAATATAGTCTTATTATTTCATTACAAAAAGTTATAAATAATTTAATTAAATTTTATAACTTGGATCTATTGTATCCATAGTACAATCTTATTTAAGGTTGTTCGAATTAATTCAACCGACAGAACTAATTTTATAAAAATTAGTTAAATATCTATTATATATTGCCTTTTTATTCTAAGGAGAAATCAATGTCTCAATCTGTATCAGAACGGACTCGAATTAAAAGTGACCGTTACGAATCTGGTGTAATCCCTTATGCTAAAATGGGTTACTGGGATGCTTCATACGCAGTAAAACAAACTGATGTTCTTGCATTATTCCGTATCACACCACAACCAGGTGTAGATCCAGTAGAAGCAGCAGCAGCTGTAGCTGGTGAATCTTCTACTGCTACATGGACAGTTGTATGGACTGACTTATTAACAGCTTGTGACCGTTACCGTGCTAAAGCTTACCGTGTAGATCCAGTTCCAAATACAACAGATCAATACTTCGCTTTTATCGCATACGAATGTGATTTATTCGAAGAAGGTTCTTTAGCTAACTTAACAGCCTCTATCATTGGTAACGTTTTCGGATTTAAAGCGATTTCTGCTTTACGTTTAGAAGATATGCGTATTCCTCACTCATATTTAAAAACATTCCAAGGTCCAGCTACAGGTATTATTGTAGAGCGTGAGCGTTTAAACAAATATGGTATTCCATTATTAGGTGCAACTGTAAAACCAAAATTAGGTTTATCTGGTAAAAATTACGGTCGTGTAGTTTTCGAAGGTTTAAAAGGTGGTTTAGACTTCTTAAAAGATGATGAAAACATTAACTCACAACCATTTATGCGTTGGAGAGAGCGTTTCTTAAACTGTATGGAAGGTATTAACCGTGCATCAGCAGCTACAGGTGAAGTTAAAGGTTCATACTTAAACATTACTGCAGCTACTATGGAAGAAGTGTACAAACGTGCAGAATACGCTAAAACGATTGGTTCTGTAATCGTTATGATCGATTTAGTAATGGGTTACACAGCAATTCAAAGTATTGCTATTTGGGCTCGTGAAAATGACATGATTTTACACTTACACCGTGCTGGTAACTCTACTTACGCTCGTCAAAAGAACCACGGTATTAACTTCCGTGTTATTTGTAAATGGATGCGTATGTCTGGTGTAGATCATATCCACGCTGGTACAGTTGTAGGTAAATTAGAAGGTGATCCTTTAATGATTAAAGGTTTCTATGACACATTACGTCTAACAACATTAGATGTTAACTTACCTTACGGTATTTTCTTCGAAATGACTTGGGCTAGTTTACGTAAATGTATGCCTGTAGCATCTGGTGGTATCCACTGTGGTCAAATGCACCAATTACTTCATTACTTAGGTGATGATGTAGTATTACAATTCGGTGGTGGTACAATTGGTCACCCTGATGGTATTCAAGCAGGTGCAACTGCTAACCGTGTTGCTTTAGAAGCAATGGCATTAGCTCGTAACGAAGGTGTAGATTATTTCAACAACGCTGTAGGTCCACAAATTTTACGCGATGCTGCTAAAACATGTGGTCCATTACAAACAGCTTTAGATTTATGGAAAGATATTTCTTTCAACTATACATCTACAGATACAGCTGATTTCGCTACAACACCAACAGCAAACGTTTAATAAGTTATAGTTACTTAAAAAAAATTATTAAAGGAGTATTTGAATAGTGAGACTTACACAAGGTTGTTTCTCGTTTTTACCAGATTTAACTGATCGACAAATTGAAAAACAAATTGCTTACTGTATTAATAAAGGTTGGGCGATGAACGTTGAATGGACAGATGATCCACACCCACGTAATAGTTACTGGGAATTATGGGGTTTACCATTATTCGACGTTAAAGATCCTGCAACTGTAATGTTCGAATTAAATGAAGCTCGTAAATCATGTGCAGCTGGTTACTTACGCGTAAATGCATTTGATGCAAGTTACGGTACTGAAAGTTGTGTTATGTCTTTCATCGTAAACCGTCCTGTAAATGAGCCAGGCTTCTACTTAGAACGTCAAGATGGTCCTGCTCGCCAAATTCTTTACACTATTAAATCATATAGTGTTCAAGCTAATCCAGAAGGCGGCCGTTACTAATATAATAAAAAGTAATAAAATAAAAATATCAAAAAACGTTAATTATAACGTTTTTTGATATTTATTTAAAATAATATTTAATAGTTTTTCTAAATTTTAATATGATAAGATGACTAAAAATTTAATAAAATAAAAAACATTTATAATTTCATTCGAAACTATTTGATTAGTTTGATAAATTTCAAAAAAGCGTTATTTAGTTATCTTTTTTTTCTGAATAACTAAATAACGAACTTATTTTAATTTGATTTTGCTTTACCTTCGATAATACTATCAGTTAGTGATTTTAAAATTAATTTAATCGATCTAATCGCATCATCATTTCCAGGAATAGGAATATCGACTAAATCTGGATCACAATTTGTATCTAAAATTGAAACAATTGGAATTCCTAATTTTCGACACTCACGAATTGCTGTAATTTCTCGTTTTTGATCTATAATGATGGCAATGTCTGGTAAATTTGGCATTGTCTTTACACCATCTAAACATTGACGTAATTTTTTTAATTCTTTTCGACGTGAGCCAGCTTCTTTTTTTGTTAACAGACTGAAGGTATCATTTGCTTCTTGTTGCTCTAAATCTTTTAAATATTTAATACGTTCTTTTAAGGTCGTCCAATTAGTTAACATACCACCTAACCAACGGTGATTTACGTAGAATGAATCACACCGCTTTGCTTCTTGAGCAATTAAAGTACTAGCTTGTCGCTTTGTTCCAACGAATAAAAATGTTTTTCCTTCACTTGCCTCAGATTCTAAGTAACTATTTGCTTTTTTTAAGCAAATTGCTGACTGCACTAAATCAAGGATATGAATATGGTTAACTTCATTATAAATATAGGGAAACATTTTGGGATTCCAACGATAGGATTTATGACCAAAATGAACTCCAGCTTCTAATAATTGTGATAAACTTATATCAGACATAAAATTTTAAATTACTTAATAAAACTATTTAATTTTTAATAAGAATCTTACTAGATTTTGAGTCAATTGTCTAGTAATTTTTTTTTTCAACGCTTGTCATCGATTTAACAATTCTTTTAAATTGTTCATTGACCGATGAGTAAGTTTTAAAAGAATTTCGATAATTTTGTGACCCTGTTCCGGCTGGAATTAAATGACCAATAATAATATTTTCTTTTAGCCCACGTAACCAATCAATACGTCCTTCAATAGCTGCTTTTGTTAAAACTTTAGTTGTTTCTTGAAAACTTGCTGCTGAAATAAAACTTGGATTATTCAAAGCAGCTTTTGTAATTCCCAGTAATAACGGAACATAATAAGCAGGTTCTTTTTTTTGAGAAATCATAATTTGATTAATATATTGAATATGATATAAATCAACAACTTCTCGTCTCAATAATGATGTCTTTCCTTCATAAGTAATTAGAATTTTTGTTGTCATTTGTTTAATAATTACTTCTAAATGTTTATCATTAATTGTTACACCTTGAGATTCATAAACAGCTTGAACAGATTTCAATATAAATAATTGAACTTTTTTGAAACTTTTATAAGTTCCTTCGTAATCATTAATTAAACGATTATATTTCACTAACCTAGTTCGATCGCATAAAAAAGATTTTACTAGTCCATAGTAATTAAAATAGACTTTTAACAATCTATGAGGATTAATTTTTTCATTTTCTTCTATTGTTGTTCCCAATTTTCGAAATTCAAAATTTGGATCTAAACTTGTCTTTCTAGTTAATAAACTTTTTTTCTGACTCGTTCGTATTCTCTTAACAGTTAATTTTTTTTTACGAGCTTCTAATATTTCCTCAATTCTTGGTAATCCTTGAACAATATCACCTGTTATTTCTTTTTCAAGATTTAATAAACCAATTGTTTCACCAGCTTCTATAAACTGACTGTTTCTACAAAAAACATTATTAACATCTTGTTCAAAAAAATCTTCTGTTATTGAATAAAGACCGATAGATTTTTTTGCTTTTTTAAAAGAATCTTCAACATCCACAAATTTAATTAATGCTAATTGCGAAGAAGAATTTTTTGATTCTTTAAATTCATTTCTTAAAATATCTGAACTTTTTATTAACAACATTCTTTCTAACTTTGGAAAATTTGGTTCATTTAATTGATTAGGTGGTAAAATCTTATGAAGTTTGAGATTTGAGGATCTGTTATGAATTGAAAATTTTTTAAAAAATTGTGGTATGAAAGAACTATAAAGTTTTCCATCTTTCTTGAAAAATAATTTTGAAAATTCTGATTTGGTATGTTTTCCTCTAATAGAAATTTTGAACTTATTAGAACAATTTAAAGAAATAGCTCGATTTGTTATTAATCTATTTTGAGTATAAGTCGGAGAAACAAGTTTATACTGTAAATTAATTTTATTAATTAAGTCATCATTTTTACAATTGGGAAAAAAATAAGGTTTTCCTTTTTGTAATGTTAAAAAATCATTATTTTCGATAATAATTTTGCCACTTTCATTTACATTTGAACTAGTTATAACAAAGTCATTTAATTTTTTGTTAGGAAATTTACTTTTTTCTAAAGTTAAACAATCCTTATTAGAAATAAGTAAAATTTGTTTTGTATCTTTTTTCTTGATTTTAAATTTAACAATCTCTAACAAATTAGGAATTATAGCTTCTAAATAACCTAATACTGTATAACTGTCAACAAACTGATTTTTTTGAATAAGTAAAGAAGATTGTAAGTTTTTGTATTTTAAAGAAGGTGAAATAGAATTATTTAAATTTAATTTCTCATTAAATTTAAAATCAACTGAATTTGTTTTTTTGTTATTTATTATTTCAATATTAAGTGGATGATTTAACAATTTATTAGTTTTTAAAGTTAATCTATGAATTGCTAAATTTATATTTTTACTACTTTTTAAAATTTCGTTTGATTTATAAGTATAAACAATTTTAGTTTCTAATTTAAAATTTGATTTTGAATTTACAGACTTGAGATTTGAATATGGAAGTTCATAAAGTTCAATTTGTCTAATTAATAGTTGTTCAGGTTTTTTGCCAACAATATGCTCACAAAATGATAATTTTTTAATTGGAATGTTAGAAAAAATAACTTCACCTGGATAATAAATTTTTTTCGAGATATTTTTAAAGTTTCGACCTTCGTAAACTAAACCAGATTTAATTGATATGGTTTGAACCAAGTTATTTTTTTGTCGAATGCTAACAATTCCTGATGTTTTTGAAAAAAGATTGGGAATAAGTTCAAAACCTTCAGAAATTAGATCACCTTCTTCTACAAGTAAACTGTCTTGCTCACAATTGACCTGATGGAATTCTTCTCCTAACCAAATGATTGTTCGATGAGAAATAATTGATTTATATTTCTCTTCATTATATTCAATATCATCTAAATAAAATCGTTCTTTAGTTGAACTATCGATTATTTCTAATTTAGATCGGTCGAAATAATCAATACTTTGATTTATTTCATTAAACTTAAATATATTTCTATTATCATAGTATAAAATTCCACCAGTTAGTGTTCGAAATTTATTAATTACTAATCTTCCTACTTGTTCATGTCTTGCTAATTGAAGATAAGATTTTGAATTATTTTCTTTTACCTTGACAAGATAGTTAAGATTTTCTAATTGTAATAAATAATTTTTATTTGATATAGACTTCGCAAGCTTTTTTAAATTGGCATTAAATAATGAATATTTATTATTATTAACTTTTATTGCTTGTTGATATAAACTTTGTTTATTACTAACAAATTCAATCAATCCAGGATAATGATTCATTATTTTAGTTCGAAAGATATAACTCGACTTGTTAAGTTTATAATCAGGATAAAAATTAATAAAAGAATTATTTGGACTATTATAAAGTTGACCTGACAAGATCCAAATTAGTTTATTATTATTTAATAAATTAATTTTCTTTTTTAACCGTGGCATAAAAATCTCACCAGATGTATCATTTACAATTGGTTTAATTTCTATTTTTATTTGTTTATTAGTATTAATTAATTCTCCGATAAGAGTATCTTTCAAAATATACTGATTATTCTTTGGAAATAAAATTGTATTTTTTAAAACTTCAATTTGAATTAAATCATGATTTTTATCATCTGGAATTAAAATTAATGACCCAGAATTTTTAGTAACAAGAACATCTTCACCACGATTAGTTCTTAGATTTACAGTTTTTAATGTCTTGTAAAATCGAATAATTCCATTTAAAGGACTTATAATCTGTTCTCTAGCTTCAGATGTAAAAATACCACCCGTATGAAAGGTTCTCATTGTAAGCTGTGTGCCCGGTTCACCAATAGACTGACCTGCCAAAATCCCTATAGCTTCACCAATATCAACTAAATTTTCGTTAGCTAAATCCCAACCATAACATTTTTGACAGATTGCTCTATAAAGATTGCATGTTAAAGGTGATCTAATATAAAGTTTTTTAATTTGTTTTTCTTTTAATTCATTAATTAAATTAGCAGTTATCTCTGTATTAGTTTTTGCAATTAAATTGTTTGTTTTGGGATCAATAATTGGTTTATTAAGAATTCGTCCTAATAGTTTCTCATAATTTTTATCAATTAAAATTAAAAAGGAATGAGTTGTTCGACAATCTTTTTCACGAATTAGAATATCTTGGGCTACATCAATTAAACGACGTGTTAGATATCCAGAATTTGCAGTTTTTAAAGCAGTATCAACAATACCTTTTCGTGCACCATAGCCCGACATTAGATAATCGGTAATTGTTAATCCTTCACGAAAGTTTTTTTTGATAGGCAAGTTCATAATTTCACCACTTGGATCCGCCATTAAACCTCGCATACCAACTAGTTGACGAACTTGAGAAAGGTTTCCTCGTGCACCGGAAAAAGCCATGATATATACTGAATTTAAAGGATCATAGTTTTTGAAGTACCGAATAACTTGATCTTTTAACGATTCACTGGTAAGACTCCAAGTATCAATTATCTTTTGAAATCGTTCAATATTTGTAATTTTTCCTTTCAGATAAATTTTTTCAGCATTAATAATTTCTTGATTCGCTTTTTCAAGCATTAAGTTTTTTACAAATGGAACTTTTAAATCTTCAATACTAATTGAAATACCTGATTGAGTAGCATATTTAAATCCTAAATATTTTAATTCATCAGCTAAAAAACAAGCTTGCATCGAATCATAATTAGTAAAACTCCATGCTAAGAGTTCTCTTAATTGTTTTTTACCTATTAGATTATTTTGATAAGTATAATTTTTCATAAAATTTATTAGTAGTTTACCCTTCTCAATTTATAAAAAATTTAAAGTTTTCTGAATTGTATAATTTAAGATAACTCGACCTGTTGTTGTTTTAAGATATTGAACGATTATTTCACCATTTTCATTTTTTCGAACTTGTAAATTATCATAGTATTCAATACTACTATCATCGTTTAATTTTATTTTTTTTATTAAATTTGATTTAGGTTGGTTATCATTTTTAATTCTAACCCAAATTGAACTATGAATTTCAATTTTATTTTGATTATAAGCAAGCATCACATCTTCTAAATTTGCAAAATAATGATTCGAACCAAGTAATCCTTGAATATTATTAACAGTTAAATAATAACATCCTAAAACCATATCTTGACTTGGCATAATAATCGGTTCTCCGTTTGCCGGTGATAAAAAATTATAAGGTGCTAACATAAGCATATAGCATTCAGCTTGTGATTCTAACGATAATGGAACATGAACCGCCATTTGATCACCATCAAAATCAGCATTAAATGCTGAACAAACTAAAGGGTGTAATTTAATAGCACGGCCTTGTACCAAAATTGGTTCAAAGGCTTGAATACCTAATCTATGTAATGTTGGAGCACGGTTTAAAAAAATAGGATGATTTATTAAAACTTTTTCTAAAACTGGGTCTAGAATAGATTCATTTTGTTGAATTAAATTTTTAGCAATTTTCATATTACTTGCGAAACCTTGATTAATTAATTCTCGAATAATAAATGGCTGAAAAAGTTCAATTGCCATTTCATAAGGTAATCCACATTGATTTAATTTTAAACTTGGACCTACCACGATAACTGAACGACCAGAATAATCCACTCGTTTTCCTAATAAATTTTGACGAAATCGACCTGGTTTACCTTTAATTAGATCAGATAATGATTTCAATGGTCGATTATTTGCACTTAAGGCAATTTTTCCTCGTTTTCCATTATTAATTAAAGTATCAACAGCTTCTTGTAATAATCTTTTTTCATTACGAATTATTAGTTGAGGTGCATCAATTTCTAATAATCGTAATAACCTATTATTTCTTGTTATTATTCGACGATATAATTCATTTAAATCTGAGGTTGCAAATCTACCCCCTTCCAATTGAATCATTGGTCGTAAAGCCGGTGGAATTACAGGTAAAATAGTTAAAATCATCCAAGCTGGACTCGAATCTGTTCCAATTAAATTCTCTAAAATTCGAATTCGTTTAATTGCTTGTCGACACATTTTAGAAAGTCGTTTTTGCTCCCATTTCCGAAACCAGTTTGAATCATCATAAAGGGGTTTTTCTTTATTTAATACTTTTGTACACTCACCAAGAAACTCTCTTGTCTTACCAATTTCTAATTTTAAATCAAGTTTTTCTAATTCTTGTTTTATTAATGCACTTCCAATTAAAAAAGTTGGCGTGACACGTAACAGATATTTTGGTGTATTGTAACGAAGATTTCGAGGTTTAGGCTCAGGTTTTAATGGATAACTAGTCTTATTTGATTCTCGACTTCTTCTATAGGATTGTAAATCCCAGTGTAAACCATAAAATAAAGTTTCATCTTCAGCAATAAAATAAGCTAAAGAAGCTAATTTTATCCGCTTAATTCTTTCATCCCACAAATCAATGACATGTGCAGGTGTTGGTTTAAACCCCCCACATCCTCGTCTAAAATCAATTTTATCTTCATCTATATCTAAGCCTCTCCATCTTTGTTCGGAAATTTCTCTCTTTTCACGACATCTTGGTGAAAATCTTGTATATGTCGTATTGAAGGTTTTTTCGCATTCTTCCACTTCTAAAAGCAAAGCCATAAAGTTTGGTCGACTGTTAATATACCAAACATGACTAACTGGATAAATTAAATTAATATAACCCATACGATATCTTCTAACTCTGGATTCTGTTAATTCAACTCCACATTCTTCACAAATTAATCCTTCGTATCTGACACGTTTATATTTACCACAAGCACACTCGAAACTTTGACTTGGACCAAAAATCCGTTGACAAAACAGTCCATCCATTTCTGGTTTGAAAGTTCGATAATTTATAGTTTCTGATTTTTGAACTTCTCCTACATATTGACCATTAGGTAATTTTCTATTTGACCATTGTAAGATACGAACTGGAGATGCCAATTTAATTTTTATATAATCAAATTCTTTTGTAGTTTGTACCATTATTATTAAAATGAAATATCATTACTATCTGAAGTAGGAGAGAATGTTTTTGCTGAAGCATTATATCTTTCAACCAAATGAATCTCAACTTCATATTTTTTATCTGAACTAAATTTTTCAATTTTGTAAGTATTCATATCTAAACCAATTGAACGTAACTCTTGTAATAAAACTTTAAATGATTCAGGAATTCCAAATTTCGGAATTTGTTGACCTTTTACAATTGCATTTAATGTTTCATTTCGTCCTTCTATATCATCAGATTTAATTGTTAGAAGTTCTTTTAAAGTAAAAGCCGCTCCAAAACCTTCTAAAGCCCAAACTTCCATTTCGCCAAATCTTTGTCCACCGTGTTGGGCTTTTCCTCGTAATGGTTGTTGAGTTATAAGAGAATAAGGACCTGTAGCCCGGGCATGCATTTTATCATCAACCAAATGAATTAGTTTTAACATATAAGCATTTCCAACAGTAACAGGATTATCAAATTCTTCTCCTGTTCGACCATCAATCAAAACCATTTTACCAGGTGCGTAAGGATTAAATACCCAACTTTCATTTTTGGCAATTGAAGCTTGACGTAATTTTTTATTAATTAAAATTCGTGAAATTTCTAACCCATACATTTCATCGAATGGCAAAATCTTAAATCGAGAATTTAACTTATCTCCAGCGAATCCTAACAAGCATTCATAAAGTTGACCTACATTCATTCTAGAAGGTACACCTAATGGATTTAAAATAATATCAATTGGTGTTCCATCTGGTAAAAATGGCATATCTTGTCGTGGTAAAATTCGTGAAATAATTCCTTTATTACCATGTCGACCTGCTATTTTGTCACCAACTTGAATCTTTCGAACTTGAGCAACAAATACATAAATTTTTTCAGATTTATAAGTTAATTTTGTTTTACGATTAAATGTAACAGTTTCTATTACGCGGCCGTATTCACCATCAGGCATTCGATAAGAATTATCTTTTACACCTTTAGCTTTCGTTCCAAAAATAGCTCGTAATAATTTCGATTCAGGTAATTGGTCAGACGTATTATTTGCAATAACTTTACCAACTAAGATATCCCCTGGTTTAACAAAAGTTCCGACCGTAACAATTCCATCGTTATTTAAATGATTAACTTCTGATAAGTTTAAGTTCGGAATATTTTTGGTTGTTTGTTCAGAGTTTTCAGAATTTTTATCAATCTCAATTTTGTGTCGTTCAATATGAATCGAAGTAAAAACATCATCATAAACTAATCGTTCACTTATTAAAATAGCATCTTCAAAATTATAACCTTGCCAAGGCATATAACCGACTAAAACATTCTGACCTAAAGATAATTCACTATCGCTTATTGCTGGTCCATCAGTTAAAATTTGGCCAGATTTTATGCTTTCACCTTCCCATACAATTGGACGATGATTAATACAAGTTTCTTGATTTGAACGTAAGTATTTTTGTAACTTATAAGCTAATCTTTTTCCACTTTCATCTTCAATGACAATTTCATTGGCCGTTACTGAACTTACAATACCAGATACCTTTGCATTTAGAATCATACCTGAATCAATCGCAATTTGATTTTCTAGTCCAGTTCCAACAATTGGTTTTTGTGGTAAAATCAATGGTACAGATTGCCGTTGCATATTTGAACCCATCAATGCTCGATTTGCATCATCATGTTCAAAAAAAGGAATTAATGAAGCTGCAACTGAAACTACTTGAACTGGAGAAATAGCAATAAAGTTCACTTCTGACGGAGCTACACTTATAATTTCTTGTTGATAGCGTACGGGAATTACATTTTTGACTAAATAATTTTCTTTATTTGTTGAAATATCCGCTGGTGCAATTCGATATAAATCTTCAATATCAGCTGTTAAATAAATTGGATTACCAGTTTTTAAAACTTTTCCATTGATAACTCGCCAAAAAGGTGTTTCTAAAAATCCTGATTGATTAACTCGAGCACAAGTTGTTAATGAGGCAATTAAACCAACGTTTTGTCCTTCAGGAGTTTCAATTGGGCAAATTCGACCATAATGACTTGGATGAATATCTCGAACAGCAAAACTAATTCGATCACGATCAAAACCTCCAGGTCCCAATCCACTAACTCGACGTCTATGAGTTAATGAAGATAAAGGATTCGTTTGATCTAAATATTGCGATAACTGACTTGATCCAAAAAACTCTCTTACTGTAGCATTAACAATATTGAAACTTAGCAAATGATTCGAATCTATTTTATTTGTTTGATTCCGTAATTTTCGAACTAAACGTTGAAATCCAATTTCAAATAAATTTTGTAATAACTCTCCAACCGATCTAACACGACGATTTTTTAAATGATCAATATCATCTTGAACTGTTTTTGAAATAGTTAAACTTATTAATTTATCTGTAATTGCAAAAATATCTTCATATGTTATTGTCTGAAGCCGTTCACTAATTTTTAAATTTAATCTGTTATTAATTTTTAGTCTACCAACCCGACCTAATCGGTAATAATTGGAATCAAAAATGCGTGAAAATTCCGAAATATTTTTAAAATAATTTAGATTTAAATTAAATCTAGATAATGGATTATTTGAATATTTCGAATTCATTAATAAAGGTTCTTTAAAATAGAAAAAATCAGAATATTGCAAGTTTTGATAAATTTCTAAATCTGTCAATCCCATCTCTTTCAATAAATAAAGAATCGGTTTTTGACTTAGTTTATCTAACTGAATCATAACTTCATCTTCTTGATTTTTAATAGGATATCGATAGGAATTGATTTTTGTATTTTTCTGAAAAGTAAATCGAATCCATGATCCGTATTCAGGTATTAAAGTAGCTGTATATAAATCTTTTTCAGCATACTTCTTATGATAATTGGTTTTTATTTCATGATCTTTACTATAAGAGAGAAAATCTGTTTTTGTTTTTAAATATTTATGTCTTAATGGATTATATACTAATGAATCTTCATTAAAAACGTATTTTAATTCATCTTTGAAACTTATTGAAAAATAAATTGTTGGCCTTAAAGTTTGAGAATCAATTAATTTCGTAATATCCAAAATTTTTGGAAATAACTCTTTCAAATTCTTTTGTAAAAATAAAAGATTACTCATTTCAATTAACCAATTCTGAGATTTTTTTGTAATAAATAATAATGAACTATTTAATTGAATTTGTGTCAGTTTCTGAATCTTAACTATGCTTTTATCATATCTATGATATAAGTTTAAGATTTGATTTTCTGATAATGATAAAATTTTAGTCAAAGACAAAATTTTATTCGTTTGAATAAATGGTGTCCACGACTGTTTAGTATTTTTATTTAAATTTAATTGTAAGATTTCATATTTGACTAAAAGTTGAACTAAAAAATTATAGTATTTTCCTAAATAGAAAATTCTATTTTTTTTGACATTCATTTTAGAACTTAAAAGATTATCCTGTAATTGAAACCATTTTAAAAACAATTGAATTAGTTTAACTTTGGAGTTATGCTTAGAAATTTTAATAATAATTCTATACAGTTTAAAAGATTGGAAAAAGTAGAAGGAAGCGTTTTGTTCTGTTTTTTTTAGATATTGAATAGAATAGGCATAAGTTAAATCATTATTCCAATGAGGGATAGTATAATACAAATCATCTTCTGGCTTATAAAATCTTGTAGGAATAGGAAAAAATAAATCGGATTTAGAAAGAAATGCTTCTCCTGCTGGTAAGAATGATCGTAATTTAGTTATATCCGCTGATAACTTTCGTTTAAATTTGTTAAGACTTCGTTGATTTTTATTCTTTTCAAAGTAGATGCCAGGACTGCGAATAATTTGACTAACAATTACACGCTCGCATCCATTTAGAACAAATGTTGCATAAGTAGTCATTAAAGGCAAAGTAATTATAGGGAACTGATTTTGATATTCAATGCTATTAATGATTTTATTCCTTACTTCAATTGGAATTACTAATTGTGCCCGATAAGTTCCACTGTATTTTCTTGCTATTAATAAGCTATAAGGGGGTTTTAGTAAATTATATTCTTCTCCAAATATGATATATTCAGTAGTTTGACTAAAATCATGAATTCTCGAGAATAAAGCTAATTCTTCCTTTAAACCCTGAGTAATAAACCAACAAAAGCTTATTCTTTGCATTGTCAGAAAATCTGGAAGTGCATTAATATAATTCATATTTTGCTTCATAATTTTTGTGAGTAAGTCTAAATTTGAATAATTGCATTTAGTAAATAAGCTTAAGAAAAAATAAAGTTAAAAAAATTTAAAATTTTCTTAACTTTAAATAATTAAATTATGCAGTTTTTAAATAAGCTGCTAATTTTGATTTTTTTCTTGTAGCAGCATTTTTATGAAATATATTTTTTTTTGTACCTTTGTCCATCAAACTATAAATTGAATTTAAGATTTTTTTTAATTTTTCTTTTTCTTCTGGATTTGGAGAAGTTTTATATGTTTCCAAACCTTGGAAAAAGATTTTGATTAAATTTTTCACGGAACTTTTATAATGACGATTTATTAACGAATTTCGTTTATTAATTTCAATACGTTTTTTTGCAGATTTATTGTTAGCCATATTATTATTATTAAAATATTTTTAATAGTTATTTTGCAAATTTAAAATTTAATCTAATATAATTCATTCGATAAAAAATTAAAAGTTTTTACTTTCAAAACTTTTTATTATCATAATCAAGATTAACTCTTGATAAGATCAAAAATTTTAGGCACTATAGAAATAAAATTATAATTTTAAATTTCTATGGCAAAAAATAAAGGTACTCGAATTTTAATTACTTTAGAATGCACAGAATGTCGTTCCAATATAAATAAACGATCACCCGGTGTTTCTCGGTATTTAACACAAAAAAATCGTCGTAATAATCCAGAAAGATTAGAATTAAAAAAATATTGTCCACATTGTAATAAAAAAACTATACATAAAGAAATTAAATAAAAAAGTATGATATCAAAAAAACAAAAAAGATCACCAATCCAGCTTAATCAAAAAATTAATTATAAAGATATTGATCTACTTAAATTGTTTGTTACAGAACAAGGAAAAATTCTTCCAAGACGTGCTACAGGTGTAAAAGTTCAACAACAAAGAAAGTTAGCGAAAGCAATCAAACGGGCACGAGTTTTATCATTATTTCCTTTTGTTGCATCTAATTCAGTTTAAGAATTATTAGAGTTATTATTTTTCATATATAATAACTCTAAGTCTTTAATTTTAATTGATATTAGTTTCTAAGGAGAATTTTATGGGGAATTTTATCGATAAAACATTTACAGTAATCGCTGATATTCTTTTAAAAGTTTTACCTGCAAGTAAACAGGAAAAACAAGCATTTTCCTATTACAGAGCAGGAATGGCGGCTCAATCTAGAGGAAGGTATGCTGAAGCATTACAGAATTATTATGAGGCCCTTCAAGTAGAGGAAGATCCCTATGATCGAAGTTATACACTATATAATATTGGATTGATTTATGGAAATACTGGTAAATATACACAAGCTTTAGAATTTTATCATCAAGCTTTAGCTTTAAATTCAAACCTTCCACAAGCTTTAAATAATATTGCAGTAATTTATCATTCCCAAGCTCTTAGAGCACAAAGTTTAGAAGAAGATGAATATATTGAATTATCAAAAGAATTATTTGATAAAGCAGCTGAATACTGGATTCAAGCATTAAAATTAGCTCCTGATAATTATCCTGGAGCGCGAAATTGGTTAAAAGTAACTGGACGATTTATTGAAACTAGTTAATTAATAATTTTAGGACATTTTATCAGATCTTATTATATTCAAGAATTCAAGTAATTTTGTTGTACAATGTTAAATAATAATTAGATTTCAAATTTGTTAATATTTTACAGACAGGTAAGATTGTGAAAGTATATTTATTCTAAAATATTTTAAATATGTTAAATCAAAATGGTAAAAACTAATTTAAATAAAGGTTACGTTACTCAAATTATTGGTCCTGTACTAGATATTCAATTTTCTGAAGGAAATTTACCACCTATTTACAGTGCAGTTAAAATTGAATTAGAAGATGGGACCTCAACTATCGTTGAGGTACAACAATTATTAGGTGACAATAAAGTACGAGCTGTATCAATGCGTTCAACAGATGGTTTAAGACGTGGGGTTGAAGCTTTAGATTTAGGTAGTCCTATCAGTGTCCCTGTAGGTACTCCAACATTAGGTCGAATCTTCAATGTAATCGGTGAACCTGTAGATGAGCAAGGTGATGTTTCATACGACGAAACCTTACCAATTCATCGTGATGCACCAGCATTTACAGAATTAGAAACAAAACCATCAATCTTTGAAACAGGTATTAAAGTAGTTGATTTATTAGCACCATATCGTCGTGGTGGTAAAATTGGTTTATTCGGTGGAGCTGGTGTAGGTAAAACTGTTTTAATTATGGAATTAATTAATAACATTGCCAAAGCTCATGGTGGGGTATCGGTTTTCGGTGGTGTAGGTGAACGTACCCGTGAAGGAAATGATTTATACGAAGAAATGAAAGAATCTGGTGTAATTAACAAAAAGAATTTCCCCGAATCTAAAGTGGCTTTAGTATATGGTCAAATGAATGAACCTCCGGGAGCTCGTATGCGTGTTGGTTTAACAGCTTTAACAATGGCAGAATATTTCCGTGATGTTAATAAACAAGACGTTTTATTATTTATCGATAATATCTTCCGTTTCACACAAGCAGGTTCAGAGGTATCTGCATTATTAGGTCGTATGCCATCAGCCGTAGGTTACCAACCAACTTTAGCTACAGAAATGGGTGCATTACAAGAACGTATTACATCAACTACACAAGGTTCAATTACATCAATTCAAGCTGTATATGTACCGGCAGATGATTTAACAGATCCAGCTCCAGCTACAACGTTTGCGCATTTAGACGCAACAACAGTATTATCACGTAACTTAGCAGCTAAAGGTATTTATCCTGCCGTAGATCCATTAGATTCAACTTCAACAATGTTACAACCAGGTATTGTTACTGCTGAACATTATGCAATTGCTGAATCTGTAAAAGAAACATTACAACGTTATAAAGAATTACAAGATATTATTGCAATTTTAGGTATTGATGAATTATCAGAAGAAGATCGTTTAACTGTTGCACGAGCACGTAAAGTAGAACGATTTTTATCACAACCTTTCTTCGTTGCAGAAATCTTTACAGGTTCACCTGGTGAGTATGTAAGTTTAGAAGAAACAATTAAAGGTTTCTCAATGCTATTAAATGGTGAATTAGATGATTTACCTGAACAAGCTTTTTATCTTGTAGGTAATCTTGATCAAGTAATTGCAAAAGCAGAAACTCTAAAATAAGGAGTATGACATATGGTTATGAACATTCGCGTTCTTACCCCTGATAGAGTTATTTGCTCAACAACAGCTGATGAAGTTGTTTTGCCTGGTTTAACTGGTCAGGTAGGGGTATTAGATGGTCATGCAGCATTAATTACAGCTTTAGATACAGGTTTACTGCGCATAAAGTTAAATGAGAAATGGACACCTATTATTTTATGTGGTGGATTAGCTGAAATTGATCGAAATCGAGTAACAGTTTTAGTAAATGATGTAGAAGAATTAAGTACTGTTGAACTAAGTGAAGCTACAAAAGAATTAGAAAAAGCAACTTTAGCAGTTGAAAATGCAGAATCTAGTAAAGCTAGATTAGATGCTTCTGTAGAGTTAAAAAAAGCGACAGCGCGTTTAGAAGCAGTAAACTACTTATCATAAAATTTCTAATAAAATAATTACTATACTGTTATTATGTTTTACGTTTCAAATTCGAAACGTAAAACATAATAACAGTCTGATAGAATCGTATTAATATACTTTTATTATATGACAACTAATTCTAATTTTAATTTTATAACTAATACAATGGTAACATTAGAATTACCTTTTCCTGAACATATCGAAGAATTACGTCAACGAATTTTTCTTTTATTTTGGATAATTTTACTGTTAACTTGTATAGCATTTATTGAAGTCAAAGATCTAGTTAAAATTTTAGAACTTCCTGTTCAAAATGTAAAATTTTTTCAACTATCACCAGGTGAATATTTTATTTCAACTATAAAAATATCTTTTTATACTGGATTACTTTTTTCAAGTCCCTTTGTAATTGGACAATTAATTTTATTTTTATTACCAGGATTAACAAAAAAAGAAACAAAGATTATTTTACCTTTATTATTAAGTTCACTAATTTTATTTGGATTAGGATTAGCCTTTTCTTACTATACTTTAATACCAGCTGCTTTAAATTTCTTTTTAAATTACAGCGAAGAAGTTTTAGAGCCTTTTTGGTCATTTGATCAATATTTTGAATTTATTCTAGTTTTATTTTATAGTACTGGTTTGGCATTTCAAATCCCAATTCTTCAAATTTTAATTGGTTTATTAAATATTGTATCTGCGAAGCAAATGTTAGGTGCATGGCGTTATATAATATTACTATCAACAATCCTTGGAGCAATATTAACTCCTTCGACTGATCCATTAACACAGTTATTGTTATCTTTGGCAATATTACTCTTATATTTTTCTGGATTAGCTATCTTGTTTTTAATAAAGAATTAATTTATATAATAGAATATCCATACTTAAAAAATATTTAAACTATGGCAACTAACAAGTTTTTTAAAAGTATTTTATTTGCTTTAACAATTGCTATAAATTTATTTAGTTTTAGCATCCAAGACTCATCAGCATACCCAGTTTTTGCACAACAAAATTATTCAAATCCTCGTGCAGCAAATGGAAAATTAGCTTGTGCAAATTGTCATTTAAATCAAAAAGCAATTGAAATTGAAGCTCCACAATCTGTTCTTCCTAACTCAGTTTTTGAAGTTGAACTTAAAGTTCCTTACGATACAACTAAACAACAAATTGGAGCAAATGGAAAATTAGCAGATATAAATGTCGGCGGAATTGTAATTTTACCCGAAGGGTTCAAATTAGCTTCAAAAAGTCAAATTCCAGAAGAAGTTAAAGCAAAAAACAAAGGTGTATTTATTTCACCATACAGTAGTGAATTCGATAATATCTTAGTTGTTGGTCCTATAGCTGGAAAAACACACCAAGAATTAATTTTCCCTGTAGTTGCACCTGATCCAGAAAAAGATTCAAACATTAAATATTTAGCTTATCCACTTTATGCTGGTGGTAATCGTGGACGTGGACAAGTTTACCCGACTGGTGAGAAAAGTAATGTAAATGTTTTTGGAGCTACTCAATCAGGTCAAATTACAGAAATTGAAACATCTGAAAAAAGTGAATCAAAAGTTATAATTGTAAACTCAAATGGTACAAAAACTTCTCAAGTCGTACCGGCAGGCTTACAATTAATTGTTAAAGAAGGGGATACTGTTACGGCAGAACAAGGATTAAATATTGATCCAAACGTAGGTGGTTTTGGTCAAGAAGAATCAGAGATTATTTTACAAAATCCTATTCGAATTGTTGGTTATCTTGCTTTTTGTTTCTGCGTTTTATTAACTCAGATTTTCTTAGTTTTAAAGAAAAAACAATTTGAAAAAGTTCAAGCGGCAGAGCTTAATTTCTAATTGAAAAAATAAAGAATGATTTTTCTAACATCATTCTTTATTTTTAATTTTTATTAGTATAATTCGTCTTCTTGATGTACTAAAATTGTACAGTCAGATTTTGGATATGCAATACAAGTTAAAACAAATCCAGCTGCTACTTGATCATCATCTAAGAAAGTTTGTTCTGATTGATCGATTTTTCCACTTGTTACTTTACCTGCACAAGTAGAACAAGCACCTGCACGACATGAGTATGGTAATTCAACACCTTGCTCTTCAGCAGCATCTAAAACAAATACATCATCATTACAATCAATTGTTGAATTGATATTGTGTTCTTCACTTAATAATGTCACTTTGTAAGTAACCATATAACTCCTTATTTTAAATAATTATAAAGTAAAATTTTTAAAACATTCTTTAATATTACTTTACTATTTTATATTATACTACGTAAATTTAATACAAATAAATTTTTTTTATTAAATTTTTAATGACTAGAAAAATATCTTAAAATGTTTGTTTTAAACGACTAGCTTTTCCTTTTAAATTTCTTAAATAATAAAGTTTAGCACGTCTTACTTTTGAAGAACTTAAAACTTCAATTGAATCAATTTTTGGTGAGTGAATTAAAAAAATTCGTTCGACACCAATTCCTTGTAAAAATTTTCGAACTGTTATTGTTGTATTAATTAAATTGTTTTGTTTATTTTTTTTAGCAATAATAGTTCCTTCATAAAATTGAACCCTCTCTCGATTACCTTCAATAATCTTAACTCCAATTTTAACATTATCACCAATTTTAAGAATTGGTAGATTTTTTTTAATAAAGTTATTTTCTACACTCTGTATTGTTTTTTGAGAATTTAATTTAACCATTAATTTCAACTTTTAATATAATTGTTATTTGACTTCCATATTACAACTAGATCTTCAAAAAAACAACATAAAAATCTTTAATCTGCATTCGACTGGATTCGAACCAGTGAAGTTCCATAGGAAAACGGATTATGAGTCCGGTGCCTTCAACCACTCGGCCACGAATGCAAAGATGGAGCTGATGGGAATTGAACCCACGTCCATTTAAAATTGTTTAATGCACTTGTTCACAGGTATAGTTCTTACGAACAAATCGTTATACAAAGTAAGTCTAAACTATACAAGATAAAAATATCTAGTAATAGTGAATAAATCTTTAGAATAAATTTATTTAAAATTCAAGATTAAACAGCAAATTGGAATAAATTTGAATTTTGTTGTCCAATTTTAATGTTTTTTACTATCTGAATTACAAACGAAATGATTTTATTAGCACTTATTTTAAGATATGTAGTTTTTACGAAGAATACGAGCTTCGACCTGATCGCACCTTATTCAATCTTAAATGTCGAAACCAAAACAGCCCCAATTTTTTTAACTAAACTATAAGCATGAAGGGAATCGAACCCTTGACTTTCAGAATCGGAATCTGGTGCTCTATCCACTGAGCTACATGCTTTTAGTATAAATACTTTAAATATTTAAATAACTTTACATTATTTTTCAAAAAGTAAAACGCATTTTACTTTTTGAAAAATAATATTTATTCAAGAAAATTAGTAGTAAGTTTTACCACCACCCCATTTCTCTGTAAGAATTTTTGGCTGTAATAAAATATGACCAGAAATTGCAACTAAATCTTCATCAGTCACTGAACGCATACGAGGATAGATATCTGCACTCTTAATACTTGGATGAACTTCAGCAATTGATTCTAAACCATCATAAGATGTTGGATTTTTTAAGTAATCCACTAAGCTATCAATATTATCACGACGCGGTGTTGCTAAACTTAAAGCTTCAGGGTCTAAGCCAATGTTTGGATTTGTTTTACTAATCCCACCTACGTGACATGCACCACAAGTTGCATTAAATAAACGTTTACCACGTTTAACTTGCTCAGGTGTTAAAACAATTGTTTTACCAGATGCATCTTTTACAACTGTTCGTGTTGCTTCATCTAAATCAATTGCTGATGCAGTCATTACTGACATACTGAAAATACCAAAGAATAGTAACGAAAAAAGTTGTGAGTATTTTTTAAGCATAATTTAAAAAAATTATTTACGAACTTGAAACCAAGATTATAATAAGTTAAACTATTATTTTTTATTTTTTCTTTTTAATTTTGACATATTTGCTATTAAACCTCGTAGTCTAATATTTTCCCATCCAGCAACCAAAACTGTAATAATTATTAATACTTGACTAAATAATAAAATCGGATCTAGTCTCCAACCATGAACCATTAAAATACAACTATAAAGTAAACCAATAGTTGCAAAAAAGATATCTTCATCTCTTGCAACTTCCGGTTTTACATTTCGGAGAAAATATAAAATAAGCACTCCAAAACTTACAATAATACCTAAAAAAATATTTGGACCAAAGCTAAAATTTATCATAAGGTATTTAATTTTAATTTAATAATTTTTTATTTTATATCAAATTAATAATAAATACTAGCATTTAAAATTAAAGTTTTTATGAAAAAATGAGGAAAAATTAAAATTTAGTTCAATAATTAAACAATTTAAATCATTTAAGAAAAATTCGATTATTCTAGTGTGAAAGACTTAATTTCTTTGAACTCGGTCATTAGTACTAATCAAAGCTAAAGCACCAGCAATAGCGCCTAAAACAACGGCACCAGCAATTAGACTAGATAAAAAGTTTCCTAATGAAGGTGACACAACATAAGCAACTGTAATAGAATTTTCTAATAAAGGTGTCATTTTTAATTTCCTGTTATATTAAATAATAAAGTTAAAAATAGTAAGGTTAACTACAATAGTCATTGTATCAATTTTTAAATAAAAAAACATAACTAATTATCTAAATAAAGTTAAAAATTATTTTCTTGGTTCCAACAAGAATCAACTATTAATCATTTAGTAAGATAAACTATCTGATTAATTAATTCTCTTTTACTATAAAAATTTATTTCATCAATATAACTATCTTTTAATATTCCATCTGTTAAAAAATTATTAATAAATTGTTGCAAATACAAAACTATTATTAAAAATAAAACATTTAATTTTATGGTCTTAATTCTTTACTGTAACTGGTCAAACTTCAACCATACTCTTTAATTTTCTATTTATCGAAGTCTCGGCATTGTTTAAAAATTTTTCTCTATAGTGTAACAATTAAAATATCTACAAGACTAAAAATAACTCGACTAAACATTAGACTCTCGATTTTAATAAGAAGTTTCAATAGTTTATTTAATAGTTATCTCTATACTTAATCTCTTATGCTTTCTTTAAAAATTTGAATATAAATTTTATACTAATAATAAGTATTATTTTATGGTGCTATCTTACGATTCTGGCATAGTAAATAAACTTAACAATTATATAAAACCTATATTCAGACATTAAGATAATAGATTTTGATTTAAAAGTCAATCAATAATTAAATTATAATTATTGATTGACTTTTAAACCCGTATTATGGTAAGTTACTAGATAATCTAAATTAAAGCCCGGATAGCTCAGTTGGTAGAGCAGTGGATTGAAGATCCTCGTGTCACCAGTTCGAATCTGGTTCTGGGCATTTTATTATATTTTATAACTCAAAATTAGAAAATTTTGTTCTATTTGGATCAAATTTTAACTTTATATTTCCTAAAGGACCATTTCGTTGTTTTGCAATAATTAATTCTGTTAACTGATAATTTTGAGTCTCATTTTGTTTCATATGAAAATCTTGATTTTTATATAACATTAAAACTAAATCTGCATCTTGCTCAATTGACCCACTTTCTCGTAAATCAGATAAAATTGGTTTTTTATCAATTCGATTTTCAACATTTCTACTTAGTTGTGATAAAGCAACAATTGGAATAGAAAATTGTCGAGCAAGATTTTTTAATGCTCGAGTAATTATAGATAATTCTTGAACACGATTTTCTGTTTTTGATTTCTGATTTTCCATCAATTGAAGATAATCAATAATAATCAATCCAATTTTGCCTTGCTCAAAAAGAATTGTTTTTATTTTTAATTGCATATCTTGGATAGATAAATTAGACATATCATCTATAAAGAATGGTATTTTAGACATTACCTTTATGATTTTATTTAATTTTAACCAATCATCTTTCGATAATTTACCACTTTTTAATCGTGTTTGGTTAATATTTGCTTCTATTGATAATAACCGATACATTATTTGTTCTTTTGACATCTCTAAACTAAAGAATAAAATGGGTAATTTTGATTCTTTCACTATGTTAAGTGCTATATTTAATCCTAATGCAGTTTTACCCATAGAAGGTCGGCCGGCAATTATAATTAAATCTGAGTTTTGAAATCCTTGTGTTAATAAATCTAAATCATAAAATCCTGATGGTAAACCAGCTAAAGTAGGATTTAAGGATTTTTCTTTTAATTCAATAAAAATATTATTTAATAATTCAGCGCTAGTAAATAGTTTTTGCGTTTTTATTTCTGTAACTAAATTAAACAATTTGTCTTCAAAATCATTAATTATATTTTCCAGTGAAATATTTGTGATATATCCAGAACTCATTATCTGATAACCTAATTTAATTAATTTACGTCGGAGAAATTTATCTTTTAATAAACGGATATATTCCTCAAAATATATTAAATTTGGAACTTGATTTATTAATTCCATTAAAACTTTAATACCACCTATTTTTTCTAATAATCCATTATCTTGTAGAAAGGTAATTAAAGTAAGAATATCAATAGGTAATTGATTCTTATACATGAAAATAATTGCTTTATAAATTTCTTGATGGTTTTTAAAATAAAAGGCTTCCACTGAAAGAGTTTTGATTGTAAATTCAATAGATTCAGTATTTATTAATAAACAATTTAAAACCATTTTTTCAGCTAAAAAATTATGTGGTAAATGATTTTGACCTCTAATTCCTTCGTTAATTTTTTTAGAAGATTGCATTATTTTACTTAAAATTTTTAATTAAAGTCTAAAATCTTGTAATTTCGATTTATCAAGATTATAATGGTTTATACGCGTCCTTAGTTCAGTTGGTAGAACGCTAGTCTCCAAAATTAGATGTCGAGGGTTCAAGTCCTTCAGGGCGCGTTACTCTTTGTTAAGAGGTTTTTTATTTTTAACTTATAGAATTTAAATAATTAAACATTTTGTAATTAATTCACTATCTAAAAAATTATAATATTAAATTTTCATGGCTAAAAAAATTACTGCATTAATAAAACTTGCTTTACCTGCTGGTAAAGCAACACCTGCACCTCCAGTGGGACCTGCACTAGGCCAACGGGGTGTTAATATTGCTGCATTTTGTAAAGAATATAATGCAAGAACTAATGATAAAATAGGACTTATTATTCCTGTAGAAATTTCAGTGTATGAAGATAGAAGTTATACTTTTATTCTTAAAACTCCACCGGCATCTGTTTTATTAGCTAACGCAGCAAAAATCAAAAGAGGTTCAGCAACTCCAAATAGGGTAAGTGTAGGTTCTGTAACAAAAGCGCAGTTGGAAGAGATTGCGTCAATAAAATTACCAGATTTAAATACTACAAAAATGAGCAGTGCGATGAAAATTGTTGAAGGAACTGCCCGAAATATGGGTATCTCCATTGTAGATTAGGTTAAAATGAAATAAGTTTAAAATGGAGAAAAATTATGCGAAAATTATCACGTCGTCATAAAGAAAATATAGAAAAAACGAATAAGACTCTTTATTCCAATTTAGAAGAAGCAATTGGAGTGTTACAATCAACAGCAACTACAAAATTTGTTGAAACTGTTGAGCTTCATGCCAATTTAAATATTAATCCTAAATATGCAGATCAACAATTGCGTACGACTGTAACTTTACCCAATGGTGTTGGAAAACAAGTAAAAATTGCGGTTCTAACAGCTGAAGAAAACTTTGCTGAAGCTAAATCAGCAGGTGCTGATATCATTGGAAATGATGATTTAATTGAACAAATTAATCAGGGGAATATTAATTTTGACTTATTAATAACAACCCCAAATATGATGCCAAAATTAGCTAAATTAGGTCGAGTTTTAGGTCCAAAAGGTTTAATGCCATCTCCAAAATCAGGTACAGTTACAACTAGTTTAGAGTCAACATTAACTGAATTTAAAAAAGGTAAATTTGAGTATAAAGCAGATAAAACCGGGATTGTCCATGTTAGTTTTGGTAAGTCTGATTTTGAAAAGAGTAAATTAGTTGAAAATTTAAAAGCATTATATAAATCAATTGAACAAAATCGACCATCAGGCGTTAAAGGTAAATACTTTAAGAGTTTGTTTATTTGTACAACGATGGGATCTTCGATTAAGTTAGATTTAGATATTTTTGCCTAAATTATTTCACTAAATCTTAATAAAATTAAAATTTTATAATATAACGAATATTTATTATGTCATCAAAAATTGATCAAATTGTTGAAGATTTAAAAACTTTAACATTATTAGAAGCTTCAGAATTAGTAAGTAAAATTGAAGAAACATTTGGCGTAGATGCTTCTGCAGTCGCAGGTGGTGGAGTTGTTATGGCAGCAGCAACAGTTGTTGCTGAAGAAGTTGAAGAAAAAACAGAATTTGATTTAATGCTTGATGAAGTTCCAGCTGATAAGAAAATTGCCATCTTAAAAGTTGTTAGAAGTTTAACAGGATTAGGATTAAAAGAAGCAAAAGAATTAGTTGAATCAGCACCAAAAAAAATTCAAGAAGCTGTGCCTAAAAATACAGCTGAAAGTGCTAAAAAACAAATTGAAGACGCTGGCGGTAAAGCATCATTAAAATAAATGATTGATAAAATTGTATAAAACTTAATAATCGATACAATTACAATTTACTCAAAAAACAGGCTAGACATCTTAGTTATGGACGTCGAAGAAGATAGAAATGTTAAATCCTTCAAGGGATTTATTAAAGATATTCGGTTTTTTCAAAAAAACATAAACATAAGAAAATTATAAGCCAATTTAGTAGGCAAAAACTAACTAAAATACTTATTTTAGTTAGTTTTTGAAATATATGAAAATAATCAATAAAGTCAAACATAGTTTAGAGATAAAATTTAAAATTTCTCATATTTGTTGGTAGTTTAAAATCATTACAATACTAAAGATGTCTAATAATTATTGTTCTATCTAATGTTAGACTTACTAATGAAATTAGATTTGGTAATAATTTGATTAAAAAACAAGAAAATTTGATTAGCAATAGACACCTTTCAAATAAAATTATTTCGCGAATCAGAAAGGATGCCAAAATATTAACTATTAATTATGAAATTTATCTTAAAATTTTCGATGAATAACTAGAATTAACTTTAAAACTATTTAAAATGAAAGCCAACGTTTATCTTTCATTCGGTTTTTTAGATAACTCTAGTAACGAACATTTAAATAATATTAATTTTTAATATTATTTTTTCTGTCATTGACATATTTCTCTAAAATATGTTATATATTAGTATGTATAATAATTAATAATTTCATACTAGTATCAAATTTAAAAAGTTACTTAAATAGTAAGTAATATCTTGAATACTCGCGGAGTAGAGCAGCCTGGTAGCTCGTTGGGCTCATAACCCGAAGGTCAATGGTTCAAATCCATTCTCCGCTAGGAAATTTGATAGTATATAATTTTAGTAAAAAAAGAATTTTTCTATTAAAATTATATATTGAACGTTAAAGATTTATAAAGTTTTACAAATGACATTAAATTTACAAACACCGTTTCCTACTTTTGGCGGAAGTACTGGAGGCTGGCTACGTGCAGCTGAAGTTGAAGAAAAATATGCTATTACTTGGACTAGTCCTAAAGAGCAAATATTTGAAATGCCTACTGGTGGCGCAGCAATAATGCGTAATGGAGAAAACTTATTATACTTAGCTCGTAAAGAACAATGTTTAGCATTAGGAACGCAATTACGAACGTTTAAGATTAATAATTATAAAATTTATCGAATTTTTCCAAGTGGTGAAGTTCAATATTTACATCCAAAAGATGGTGTTTTCCCAGAAAAATCTAATCCGGGACGTACTCCTGCGAACAGTCGTGCCTTCTCTATTGGAAAAAACCCAGAACCAGCTTCAATTAAATTTAGTGGAAAAAGTACGTACGATAGTTAATTTATATTTAAGATTAGTTTTGTAGCTAATCTTTTGGCGAGATGGCAGAGTTGGTCGATTGCACCTGGTTTGAAACCAGATGAACCTTCCCGGTTCCGTGGGTTCGAATCCCACTCTCGCCTTAAAAATGTTTTGCTTAACCGTGGAAAAATATTCTAAAAATTCTGTTATGAGTAAGGTGTATGATTGGTTCGAAGAACGATTAGAAGTTCAAGCAATTGCGGATGACATTTCAAGTAAGTATGTACCGCCACATGTAAATATTTTCTACTGTTTTGGTGGCCTTGTGTTTACATGTTTCTTAATCCAAGTTGCAACTGGATTTGCAATGACTTTCTACTACCGTCCTAGTGTAGTTGATGCTTTCGCTTCAGTAGAATATATTATGACAAGTGTTAATTTTGGATGGTTAATTCGTTCGATTCATCGTTGGTCTGCTAGTATGATGGTACTGATGTTAGTTTTACATGTTTTCCGAGTTTATTTAACAGGTGGATTTAAAAAACCACGTGAGTTAACTTGGGTTACAGGTGTTACTTTAGCTGTAGTTACTGTTTCATTTGGTGTAACAGGTTACTCATTACCATGGGATCAAGTTGGTTTCTGGGCGTGTAAAATTGTAACAGGTGTACCAGCAGCAGTTCCATTTGTTGGACCACCTATTGTTTTATTATTACGTGGTGGTGAAAGTGTTGGTCAAGCTACCTTAACACGATTCTATAGTGCTCACACCTTTGTTTTACCATTAGCTGCAGCTGTTTTAATGTTAACTCATTTCTTAATGATTCGTAAACAGGGTATTTCAGGACCATTGTAATTGAAAACACTTTATAATTTAAAAAATAAAATAAATATAAACTAATAGATTTTATTATGTCAGTAATTAAGAAACCAGATTTAACGGATCCAAAATTAAGAGCTAAATTAGCGAAAGGGATGGGCCATAACTATTATGGAGAACCTGCATGGCCGAATGATATTTTATATATCTTCCCACTTACTATGTTAGGTATGTTTGCATGTTGTGTAGGTTTATCCGTATTATCACCAACACCATTAGGTGAACCAGCAGATCCATTTAACACACCGTTAGAAATTTTACCGGAATGGTATTTCTTCCCTACATTTAATTTATTACGTGTATTACCAAATAAATTATTAGGTGTGTTAGCAATGGCTGCTGTACCATTAGGATTAATTACAGTACCATTTATTGAAAATGTTAACAAGTTCCAAAACCCATTCCGTCGACCAATAGCAAGTTTATCTTTTATTCTTGGATTCTTTGTCGCTGTTTGGTTAGGAATCGGAGCATGTTTACCAATCGATAAAGCCGTTTCATTAGGATTTTGGTAATATAATAAATTAACTTATCATATTGTAATCTCAAAGAAGAATTCCCCCGCATTTTTAGGTCCATTGAAGGTTCAAAATCGAGTATAACTGTGACGAGAATACAACTAAAAACGGAACCACGTGCGAACGAAACCCGTCCAATTTGGTCTATAATCTTTTTTATGGAATTAGTGAAGGGAGTTCATAGTTCGGAATTCCAAGATAAAAGATAAAAATTTATAGATTATTCATAATGAAAACATTTCTTATCAAAATGTTCAATTATCGAATAATAAAGATCAAATTCATTCGTAAGCGTGCTTTTTGTTTTTAAGACAGCTAAAAAGCTTTTTAAAAGAAAAAAACTGACAATTATCGTTGGTAACAGGTTAAACTATAGCATATGTTACTACTATTATTATTCATGAATAATAATAGTAGTAACAAATTTTTTGTAATTTAAATTTAAGACATTAAATTTAATGTTAAAGCTACACTAAAATAAATAAATATTCCAACTGCTGTTAAAATATTTAAAAATCGTTCAGCAGAGCTAGGTGAACCTAATATATCACTTTTTGTTGCAAAACTTGACAATCCAACACTTTCTTTTGGGGTACGTAAGAATATAACTCCAATTAATAAAATACTTACAATAAACCCAATTAGTTTTACCATGCTTTTTAAAAATTTTAACTTATTATTATTTATAAAATAATAATAAGTTATCATATTAATTTTCAATTTCAAAGACTTCTTTGAAAACTTTATTTACTTTATCACCTGAATCGATAGATTCTAAAGGATCTTTTCGTAAACGATGGCGTAAACATAAAGTAATAATTTTTGAAATATCTTCTAAAGTTACTTTATCACGTCCATTGTATGCCGCATGAGCTTTTGCTGCACGATTTGTTACAATATCACCACGTAATCCATCAACATCTAATTGACTACAAACTTCAGAAATTTTTACTCTAAAATCGTAATCGATTTTTACGGTTGGCAATAACTTTTGTGCTGCAACAATACGCTCACGTAATTCTTGTTGTTGTGCTTCATAATTTTCAATCCAAAGCATTGGAGTTTGATCAAATGATGTACGTTCTTCAACAACTTTAACACGTAAAATTGGATCTTTTACAGTCCGAATTTCAGCATGCATACCAAATCTATCTAATAATTGCGGTCTTAACTCACCTTCTTCTGGATTTCCTGATCCAACAAGAACAAAACGAGCTGGATGTCGAATTGAAATACCTTCTCGTTCAACAGTATTCCAACCTGAAGCAGCTGAATCTAATAAAATGTCTACTAAATGATCATCTAATAAATTTACTTCATCAACATAAAGAAGACCACGATTTGCTTTTGCTAATAATCCAGGTTCAAATGCCTTTATCCCTTCTGTTAAAGCTTTTTCAATATCAATTGTTCCACAAACTCGATCTTCTGTTGCACCTAATGGTAAATCAACCATCGGAATTTTAATTAATTCAGTTTCAACTGATTCACCTTTTTGAACTCTTAATTTTACTTCATTACCCATTAGATCTAAATCTGATTTATGAGAATTAAATGGATCATCTTTTACTACTTCGATTTCTGGAAGTAAATCTGCAATTGCACGAATTGTTGTTGATTTTCCAGTTCCACGATCTCCCATAATCATAACCCCACCAATTTTTGGATCAATTACGTTTAATTGTAGAGCTAATTTCATTTCTTCTTGGCCAACGATCGCTGTAAATGGAAAAACTGGAGTGTCAAATTTTTTTAAATTTTTTGTTACCATAGCTTATTATCAATTGTTAATCTAGAAAAGTTTTTTTATTTAAATTGCTTTCTTAAATTTATTATTCGTAAAGTGTCGAACCTAATCTAATAGCTAAAATTCCAGCTAATAAAGCAATACATAATGCTGTATAAACTTGTGAATCATAAATCATTTGAAATTCCTTGAGTTTTAAAATTTAAAATATTATTTAATTCTAAAGAGTATCATATGCTAAATTTTAACAAAAGCGTTTAATGAATCTTTTAACGTTATATATATGATTGTAAATTAAAAATTAAATTTAAATAAATTTTTATTACCAACTTGATTTCGTTACTCCGGGTAATAAACATTGATGAGCCATTTCACGTAAGACATGACGAGATACACCAAAATCTCTAAAGAAACCACGTGGTCGTCCTGTTTTCCAACATCTATTTCTAATTCTTGTTTTCGAACTATTTCGTGGTAACTTTTGCAAATGTGAATGAAGTTCTAATCTTAAATTAAAACTTTTTTCATTTTGATACTTGTTTAATAAACTAGATCGTTTTAGAGCATATTTTTTATGCAATTTAATCCGTTTCTTGTCACGTTCGATCATACTTTTTTTTGCCATAAAAGTAATTTTTTTATTAAATATAAGAGTTTAAAAATTTTATAAAATAATGAAAAGTAAATAAAAATAATTCTAATTATTTATTTTTTAGTTTACTTTATTTCTAGAAAAAATCAATACTAATCATTTTTAGTTTCACTTTTCAACAACAAGATTTTAGAATGGCTAAAAAATTAAATTAATTAATTTTTTCTATATTTGCTTATAATAATATAATAGCTAACTTTTACGTAGTTTAGTTGTAAGAAAGTCAAAAACCATTATTTATATTGAGGAATGTATTACTATGGCATTACCATGGTATCGTGTTCACACTGTTGTTTTAAATGATCCTGGACGATTAATTGCTGTGCATATTATGCATACGGGTTTAGTTGCAGGTTGGGCTGGATCAATGGCATTATACGAATTAGCTGTTTTTGATCCATCAGATCCTGTATTAAACCCAATGTGGCGTCAAGGGATGTTTGTGATGCCTTTCATGACACGTTTAGGTGTTACTGATTCTTGGGGTGGTTGGAGTATCACAGGTGAGAGTGTTTCAAACCCTGGTCTTTGGAGTTTTGAAGGTGTAGCATTATCACATATTGTTTTATCAGGGATGTGTTTCTTAGCAGCTATCTGGCATTGGGTTTACTGGGATTTAGAATTATTCCGTGATCCAAGAACTGGTGAACCTGCTCTAGATTTACCAAAAATATTTGGTATTCACTTATTATTATCAGGTATTTTATGTTTCGGTTTCGGAGCATTCCATGTGACTGGTTTCTTTGGTCCTGGTATTTGGGTTTCAGATGCATTTGGTATTACAGGAAAAGTACAACCTGTAGCTCCAGCTTGGGGTGCAGAAGGATTTAATCCATTCAACCCAGGTGGTATTGCATCTCACCATATTGCAGCAGGTATTCTTGGTATTCTTGCAGGTATTTTCCATTTAAATGTACGTCCACCACAACGTTTATATCGTGCATTACGTATGGGGAATATTGAAACAGTTTTATCAAGTAGTATTTCAGCTGTTTTCTTTGCTGCTTTTGTTACATCAGGTACTATGTGGTATGGTGCAGCAGCAACTCCAATTGAATTATTTGGTCCAACTCGTTATCAATGGGATAGTGGATATTTCCAACAAGAAATTGAACGACAAGTTGAAGCATCAGTAAGTGAAGGATTATCTGAAAGTCAAGCATGGTCAAGAATTCCAGATAAATTAGCATTCTACGATTATATCGGAAATAACCCAGCGAAAGGTGGTTTATTCCGTGCTGGTGCAATGGATAAAGGAGATGGTATTGCTGAAGCTTGGTTAGGTCACCCAATTTTCCGTGATCAGCAAGGTCGTGAGTTAAGTGTACGTCGTATGCCAGCTTTCTTCGAAACATTCCCAGTAATTTTAGTTGATAAAGACGGTATTATTCGTGCGGATATTCCATTCCGTCGTGCAGAATCAAAATATAGTATTGAACAAGTTGGAGTAACTGTTGATTTTTATGGTGGTAAATTAAATGGTCAAACATTTAAAGATGCACCAACAGTTAAGAAATTTGCTCGTAAAGCACAATTAGGTGAAGTTTTCGAATTTGATAGAACAAGTTTAGAATCGGATGGTGTATTCAGAAGTAGTCCACGTGGTTGGTATACTTTTGGTCATGCAAACTTCGCTTTATTATTCTTCTTTGGACATTTATGGCATGGTGGACGTACAATCTTCCGTGATGTATTTACAGGGATTGGTGCTGAAGTTACTGAGCAAGTTGAATTTGGTGTATTCCAAAAACTTGGTGATAAATCAACGAAAAAACAAGGTGCTGTATAAAATACAGTTATTTTGTTAAGTTTCTTTATATTTAAATAGGATTAAACAATGGAAGCCTTAGTTTATACATTTTTACTTATTGGTACCTTAATTGTAATTTTCTTTGCCGTATTCTTCAGAGACACACCTCGAATTCTTAAAAAATAAAACCAATAAAATGGTTTTATTTTTTAATCCTCATGTTCTTCAAATGGATCACGTAAGTTTTTTGACGATGGTCCGAAGGCTGTGTAAATAGAATATGCGGTAATTCCTAAGAGTAAACTTGATACAAAAATTACAATAATAGTTGCTGTTTCCATGTTATATATTTATTTAAATTAACGTTTTAATATTATATAACATATACTAGAAAAATTAATTTATTAACAATATAAATATTTTTATGGCATTACGAACAAGATTAGGTGAAATTTTACGCCCACTAAATGCTGAATATGGTAAAGTTGCTCCAGGTTGGGGTACAACTCCACTTATGGCTATTACAATGGTGGCATTTTTAGTATTTTTACTAATTATTTTACAAATTTATAATTCATCATTAATTATTGATGAAATTGATGTTGATTGGACAAATGGTATTGTATAATTACAATACTAAGAAAAAATAATTTAAAAGGATTTTAAACCCTTTTAAATTATAAAAATTAAATAAATTAAAATATAAATATATGGATATTATAAGTCTAGGATGGGCTGGTTTAATGACAATGTTTACGTTTTCATTAGCATTAACTGTTTGGGCTCGAAATGGTTTCTAATTATTTAAACTTTTTGTAACATTTAAAATTAAAAAAATTATGGAATTAATCAAAGCAGTATTCCCGTATGCAAATACAGAAATTGTTAACGCATCTGTTATATGTTTCTTTATGACTTTATTTGGTCTTTCTTTAGGATTTGCATTATTAAAAGTGCAAGGTGAATAAAAACTATTTAATAATAATATTTCTCATATTATTATTAAATAGTTTTTATTCTATTATTTAGAATTAACGGGACTGACGAGACTCGAACTCGCAACTTCCGCCGTGACAGGGCGGTGCTCTAACCGATTGAACTACAATCCCATGGTGTAATTGATAACTTCTAAGTGTAATCAATTTTTTAAATCTGTCAACTTTTTGTTAGTTTTAGTTTTTAATGAAGGAGAAACAGGGATTCGAACCCTGGGTACCGGATTGATACGATAGATTAGCAATCTATTGCTTTAGACCACTCAGCCATTTCTCCCAAACTAACAAATGTAAAACAGTGTTTCGTTTTTTAAAAATTTTAAAGTAGATGGCTCTGGTGGGATTTGAACCTACGACCTTGGGCTTATGAATCCCCTGCTCTACCACTGAGCTACAGAGCCTAAAACTACCTTCCTGAAAATTATTCTATCATAACTTGATTAAAATATAATAGTATTGTTTGTTTACCATATAACTTTATCAGTATTTTTAAACTTATATGTATATAATTATAGTACAAAATGAATAATTCAAATTGTTTATGAACGATTTTTGGAATAACATCTCTCGTTATCCACGGTTTTTTATTAGTAGTGTCGCAGGTTTAATTTTAGTAATTCTAGCACCTTTTAAAAATTTATTTAAAATTAAAAGCCTTCGTATTTTTGTGATTCTGGGATTTATTTTGTGTGTTGGAATTTTATATTTCATTATTTTAAATATGGCTGGTTTATAAAAAACATGAAAAGAAACTTTTTTTAATTACCGGCTAAAAATTCTTGACGAGTAATTCTATATTCTGGGCCGGGTTGGATTCGAACCAACGTAGCTTACGCAATGGATTTACAATCCATCTCCTTTAACCACTCGGACACCGACCCTATTTAGGTTTAGTTTAGTTGATTGTGATAGAAAATTCAATCTTTAATCTATCAATATTATTATTAAAAATTTAAAAAACTATTTTAAATTTAATAATCAATCACGATATTAAAAGTTTCCATATATTAATATATTATGATTCTTCGACTATTTCTTTAATATGATAAATATTCATTCGATAAAGATTACAAATAATTTCTTCTTTCGCTCTCTTTAGTGATTAATTTTTAATTTATCGATTTTGCAAAAATAAGAAAAAAATTAAAAAAATAGACAAGCTTAGTAATTCGGAAATATAATTAGTAAATTTAAATTATAAAAAATCAAAATAAAACTAGGCAAACTTTAAAAGAAATAGAAAAATTATCATATTAATATTGACTTTAATTTAAGATTTTAGTATAAATGTATATAGTTAAAGAGACTACATGTTCTAAATAATGGGTAATTAACTCAGCGGTAGAGTGTCTGCCTTACAAGCAGAAGGTCACAGGTTCAAATCCTGTATTACCCATATTAATATTACATCCGGGCCTATCGTCTAATGGATTAGGACAGAAACCTTCTAAGTTTCCAATGTAGGTTCAATTCCTACTGGGCCTATAATTATTTTTTATTTAATACATTTATAAAAGATTTAATTTTATTTATTATAACAGCCATAGTCTGACTCTTAAAAAAAAATAAACTTAATTAACAAAGGTTTAGGATAAGTGATTGTGCTTTTCTAGTCTACAAATAGTGATGGATAACTCTATAATTATTCCATTTCAAAGCTGGTGAAGGGACTTGAACCCCCAACCTACGGATTACAAATCCGTTGCTCTACCATTGAGCTACACCAGCATCTATTTATTTTTGAGGCGACTAATATAATTAAATTATACTAGCATCTTTTCTAAAGGTCAATAGAGAACTAATATAATATTTGAGTTTATGATTCTTGGACTAATTTTTATTAAAATCTTACAAACTTAAATTTGTAAGATTTTAATAAAAATTATACTTCAAATTGATTTCCACGACGGTATTGTAAAAATGCTGCTACAAACAAGCCAAGTGCACTTACACTAATTAATCCTAAGACTATTCCAGATAATAAAGGTTCTACCATTTCTTGTTATTCTTTAAATATAAAAATGAATATTGTATGATAAATAATTATCCAATCATAAACTAATAAATTTTGATTATAAATTCAAAATTATCTAAATCCAATTGCTGCTTGCCATACAAAAGCTAATAATAAGAAGAAAACCGGAATAATAGGCAATACATCCACGATTGGACTAAAAATAACATATGCTTCTGGTAAACGAGATAATAATAAAGTTTCCATAGTTAATAACTAAAATATAATATATAAAGTTTCTAAGATTAATAATATTAGATTTAATAATATTAATTCTACTATAAAACTATCTAAATTTTTGATTTATATTAATGTTTAATTCTAACATATTTTCGTATACAATTAATATTATCAATTTATAAATTGATAATATTAATTAAAAAAACTTTTTAAGATAAAATATGGCAGCTGCATTTTTACCTTCAATTTTAGTTCCTATCGTTGGTTTAGTTTTTCCAGCAATTAGTATGGCATTATGGTTTATTTATATTTCAATTGATGATATTAGCTAATTAATTTTAATTTCTTTAAGTTAATTTTATTTTCACAAATTATTAATTTAAAGAAATTAAGTTTATTAATAACTAATTATTAATATATTTTTAAATTATATCCCTGAACTTCGTGTCTTTCTATAATAAGAGTTTTTTCAAGTTTTCTATCATTAAAAAAATGATTAATTGAAGAATGAAATTTTTAATCTTTTATTTTCTTTATTAAATAATTAGATCCTTTTCGATACAAGTTAATTATTATCTCTTCAAATAATTTAAGTAGTTTAGTCGCGTTGAATTTTCTTTGAAAATACAAATTATTTAAGAGATTTTAATTAAAAGTTAAAATTTTTCAATTATTTTTAATATTTTGATTTATAATTGTTATATAAGCTGATAAGACGAGAGTAAAATTTGTTTTTCATTGTTTACTCTATTAATATTTAATTAAAGGATTATTAAAATATGACCATTGCTATTGGGCAAAACCAAGAACGTGGCTTATTTGATCTAGTTGACGATTGGTTAAAAAAAGACCGATTTGTTTTCGTGGGTTGGTCAGGTATATTATTATTCCCAACTGCTTACTTAGCAGCAGGTGGTTGGATGACAGGTACGACTTTTGTAACATCATGGTATACTCATGGTTTAGCAAGTTCTTACCTTGAAGGATGTAACTTCTTAACAGCGGCTGTATCAACTCCGGCAAACAGTATGGGGCACTCACTATTATTATTATGGGGCCCTGAAGCACAAGGTGATTTTACACGTTGGTGTCAAATTGGTGGACTTTGGACATTCGTTGCCTTACACGGTTCATTCGGTTTAATCGGTTTCTGTTTACGTCAATTTGAAATTGCACGTTTAGTAGGTATCCGTCCATATAACGCGATTGCTTTCTCAGGTCCAATTGCGGTATTTGTTTCAGTATTCTTATTATACCCATTAGGTCAAGCTAGTTGGTTCTTCGCACCAAGTTTTGGTGTTGCGGCTATCTTCCGTTTCTTATTATTCTTACAAGGTTTCCACAACTGGACATTAAACCCATTCCATATGATGGGTGTTGCTGGTATTTTAGGTGGAGCTTTATTATGTGCTATTCATGGTGCAACTGTAGAAAATACATTATTCGAAGATGGTGATGCAGCAAACACATTCCGTGCATTCACACCAACACAATCAGAAGAAACATATTCAATGGTTACAGCTAACCGTTTCTGGTCACAAATTTTTGGTGTAGCTTTCTCTAACAAACGTTGGTTACACTTCTTCATGTTATTTGTACCAGTAACAGGTTTATGGACTAGTGCAATTGGTATCGTTGGTTTAGCATTAAACTTACGTGCATACGATTTCGTATCACAAGAGTTACGTGCAGCTGAAGATCCAGAATTTGAAACATTCTACACAAAAAATATTTTATTAAACGAAGGTATCCGTGCTTGGATGGCTGCGCAAGACCAACCACATGAGAACTTTGTATTCCCTGAGGAGGTATTACCACGTGGAAACGCCCTTTAATAGTAGTATCGTAGGTCGCGACATCGAGTCAACAGGTTTTGCTTGGTGGAGTGGAAATGCACGTTTAATCAATGTTTCAGGTAAATTATTAGGTGCTCACGTAGCACATGCTGGCTTAATGGTATTCTGGGCTGGTGCAATGATTTTATTTGAAGTATCTCACTTTGTACCAGAAAAACCTTTATATGAACAAGGTTTCATCTGTATGCAACATTTAGCAACTTTAGGTTATGGTATTGGACCAGGTGGTGAAATCACAACAACAGTTCCATACTTCGCTGTTGGTGTAATACACTTAATTTCATCAGCTGTTTTAGGTTTTGGTGGTATTTACCATTCATTATTAGGTCCAGATACTTTAGAAGAATCATTCCCATTCTTCGGTTACGATTGGCGTGATAAAAATAAAATGACGACAATCTTAGGGATACACCTATGTCTATTAGGTGTAGGTTCTTTACTATTAGTTGCTAAAGCAATGTACTTAGGTGGTGTTTATGATACTTGGGCACCTGGTGGTGGAGATGTTCGTTTAATCACAACTCCAACATTAAACCCAATTGTAATTTTTGGTTATGTTTTCCGTTCTCCATTTGGTGGAGATGGTTGGGTTGTATCAGTAAATAACATGGAAGATATCATAGGTGGTCACATTTGGGTTGGCATACTTTGTTTAACAGGTGGTTTCTGGCACATTTTCACTAAACCATTCGCTTGGGCACGTCGTGCTTTCGTTTGGTCAGGTGAAGCATACTTATCTTACAGTTTAGCTGCTATTTGTATTATGGGCTTCACAGCTGCATTATACGCTTGGTATAACAACACAGCGTATCCAAGTGAATTATACGGTCCAACTGGTCCAGAAGCTTCACAATCTCAAGCATTTACATTCTTAGTACGTGATCAACGTTTAGGTGCTAACGTTTCATCTGCACAAGGTCCAACAGGTTTAGGTAAATACTTAATGCGTTCACCAAGTGGAGAAATTATTTTCGGTGGTGAAACTATGCGTTTCTGGGATGCACGTGCTCCATGGGTTGAACCTTTACGTGGTCCAAATGGTTTAGATATCAACAAAATTAAAAATGATATCCAGCCTTGGCAAGAGCGTCGTGCTGCAGAATATATGACACATGCTCCTTTAGGTTCATTAAACTCTGTAGGTGGTGTAGCGACAGAAATTAACTCAGTTAATTACGTATCACCTCGTTCATGGTTATGTTGTTCACACTTCTTCTTAAGTTTCTTCTTCTTAGTTGGACACTGGTGGCATTCAGGTCGTGCTCGTGCGGCAGCTGCTGGTTTTGAAAAAGGTATTAACCGTGCTAACGAACCTGTATTATCAATGCGTCCTATTGATTAATAATAATATTAATAATCATTCTATAGTACTAATGCTAGTATTGCAAAAATAGATAGATATTTACTTATGTTTATAATCGTAAATTAAATAATTTTAATTTACGATTATAATTCTTCAATTTTAAGAAATAATCTGATAGAAATTTTTTAAAACCCTTAACTCTTTTCAATGAGTCATGTGTAATTTAATAAAATGGCTGAATAAACAGATTCAAGTGTGGCTAAAGCAACATCTTATATATTGATAAATACAAATACCAGTAAAACTATCCAAAATTTGACTCACCTTATAGTTGGGAGTAAAAAAAGTTTTATTGCAGCTGATTCTGGTATACGCGCAGTAGATGGTATTTTTAAAGTCACAAAAGATTATTATAGAAGAGATACTTTTCGTAGACCATTATCGACTAGGTCAACTTTTTCTAAAACCACTTCACTTCTTCTATAATTGTCTTGATAGCTTTATGCTAGTAGGTAAAATTTGTACAATATCCATATGAAAGTTTTTGATTGATGCGCTGGTGAACCAAATAAGTCATTACGCATTAAGGTAGTCGATTATTTCTTAATTATTTAATATTTGATCTAGGCAAAAAACTTTAATTCTAAAAGTTTTAAAAAAGTTTGGGCTACCTGGGACTCGAACCCAGAACTATTCGGTTAAAAGCCGAGTACTCTACCATTGAGTTAGCAACCCTAATATCATCTTATCATGAAAGCACAAAAATATTAAAGTATTTATTTCAAAGAATTAAAATATTAATTTATTTTGAAATAATGTTTTTACTTTATCAATTTTAAAGTAAAATGAGAATTAACATTATTGGTTATTTTATTACTTAAAATTTTATTAAAAATTGACAAATAAGGATTTTAAAAATGATTAATTGGCAAGTTCTAGGACAACTAATCGCTATAGGTGTTATTATGTTATCAGGTCCAGCAGTAATTGTTCTATTAGCTTTAAAGAAAGGTAATCTTTAATTTCTAATTTCTTGTAGATATATAATTTTGATCATCAATATAAAAATTTTTTAAATAGATTTATGATAACTGCTTTAACAACTATATTAGTTTTAGTTTCATTAGGTTTAGTTATAACAGTTCCTGTAGCTTTAGCTACACCCGGCGAGTGGGAAAACTCAAAAGATAGTTTTACGAAAGGTTTCCAAGGATGGATCTTCCTTGTACTTGCTGTTGCTACTGCTGATGGTATTGCAGCAACATTTTAACTAATTAGAAATTATAGTTCAAACTATAATTTCTAATTAGTTAAAAACTATTGACAAAATTAATAAATTTGTATAAATTGTATAAAAAAGTAAACTACGTTTTATTATAGTATAAATTTACTAGCGGGCATAGCTCAGTGGTAGAGCGCAACCTTGCCAAGGTTGATGTCGCGCGTTCGAATCGCGTTGCCCGCTTAATAAATTTTATCTTGATAAAATTATAATTGCCCCCATCGTCTAGAGGCCTAGGACAGCTCCCTTTCACGGAGCAGACAGGGATTCGAATTCCCTTGGGGGTACTAAGAAATTTTCAGCTCCTTGCAGTTTATATAATTTTTTCTAGTTAAATAACTTTGATTCTTGAAAAAAAATCTTGATGTTTAATTGAAAGTTTAGTATCTTTCAAAATCATAATAGTAAAATATAAAATTTTTAATAAATGTATTAATACGATTAATTTATGTTATATCTATTTAGACTTTTATTTCTTTTAATCAATATTGATCAAGAGACAGTCTTAAATTGGTTTGGAATCGAAGATCCAGCTATTCAACAGGCTCGTCAAGCACTAGGAAATGGTTACGATCTTAGTCTATCCAATATTGAACAATCAACAAAGCTATCAATTGGCACATTAGGCTTACTTATAGAAGGTTTATTGAACAAACTTCAAGATGGATTAACTATAGTTGATATTGAGAACACTCTGTTTTTCATCCTTTTCGTTCGTTTCATTATTTTGGCAATACGATATAATTTAAAAACTTCCTTTTATATTACATGTATAGGTCTTTTTGCAGGTTATTTATGGTATAGACATTTACTTGATATTATTTCCACTTATAGTAATGTTTTAATAAAAATTCCATTTTTACAAAATTTTGGGAAAGATGCAATTCAATTAGAATCGACGAGTCATCAAGCTATAGTCATAAATTCAAAGTTAGGAGAAAATACTCATTGGTATACTCCAGGACAAGTAATTTACTCTGGAATAATGAGAGCAATAATAAGTATAGATCCAGAAACTGGTCAGAAATATTATATTGATCCTTTGTCTATGATTATTTCAAAAATTCAACAATCCGGTAATTCTGATATCATCTCATTCTACTATCAACTTTATAATAAAATCATTCCCAAAGTTTATGATGTTTGTAGTAAGTTTTGGGCTCAACTTTCTGGAATTGCTGCATATGCAACCATAACTCGAATCGGAAAAAGATATTGCCCATATTTAATAAGATGGCATTGGACTTTTTTATTGGTTCTAATGATGATCGAACAAATTTTTATCATATTTATAAACCGTGCGAATTACTTCCAAACTCAAGTACTACTTCCTCAAAAAGAAGCTTACGGTAATTATATAAATTCCAGCTTAGAATTCCAAATCGATATTTTAAATATTATTATTGCTTCTATTGTATTAACTCATATTGGATTACTAATTTTCGGTTTGTTTCATGCGATTTGGGGTCAATATTTCTATGTACCATTTTTTGTAGAAAATACAGAACTTCATATTGGACCTCGTCCAAAAAATAGTCTTTATAGTGGTGGTAATACAAGTTGGCAAGATCCAGCAGAAAAAGAAAAAACTTCAAATCGACGGCTTCCAAAATTGTGGTATGGTTGGTTCGGAAGAGGAACGAAAGATGAGTGGCAAATTAGCTCTCAACTAAAACAATTTGTAAATAAAATTATAAAAAATTTAAAAAAACAATTTCGAAGATAGATGGAATTAGCAGTCTTAAATTATAGTCTTATAAACATAATTTAAGACTGGCCGAAATATATAGTTTTTGTCAGTTAGTTATATAATTCTATAATGATGAACCTAAGCCTGAATATGAACCGTAGATAAATAAAGATAGCATTGTGATTACTGCTAAACCGCCTACTAAACCTACAAGCCATAATGGAATTCTACCAGTATTTGCCATAAAAAACTCCTATTAGATTAATATTAATTGAAGAAATAACTTGAAAATAGCACGGCTAAAACAAAAATTAATAGAAGTCCCCAATAAAGAGAAGTTCGATTTAATTCTACTGCTTGTTTATTTGGATTTGGACCTGTCATAAAAATTACCTCTTATCTTTATTATATATTAATTTATCGTTGAATGAATTGCATTGCAGTAATACCACCTAAAAAGAATACTGTTGGAATTGCTAAACCATGAATAGCTAACCAACGAAATGTGAAAATAGGATAAGCTACAGGTTGATTAATATTTTTTGCCATTTTTTTACCTCAATTATAAACCTTTAGTTAAATCTTCTAATTCTTGTTTTGCACTGAATCGATCGTTTACTAATGGAATTTGTTGACGATCTTGTGTAAAGTACTCATTTGGACGTGGAGTTCCAAAGACATCGTAGGCTAAACCAGTACTAACAAATAACCATCCTGATACGAAAAGTGATGGGATTGTAATACTGTGAATAATCCAATAACGTACACTAGTAATAATATCCGAAAACGGACGTTCACCCGTAGATCCACCAGACATATTTATATATTCTCCTATAAAAAAAAGATTGTTGCTCATTCAAATGATTTATCAAAAAAAGCGGGCAGGGGGAATCGAACCCCCATCATTAGCTTGGAAGGCTAAGGTTTTACCACTAAACTATGCCCGCGTAACTCTATTATAGAGTTAGACGGGCATAAAAATCAATAAAATCTTATAAGTTTTCTAATTTTAAATCTAGAAATTTTGCTAAATCTGCTGCTTCTTCCTCTAAATCTGAAATTGAAGTTGGTTCTTGAACAGGAGTTAAAGGAATATTTCGCTCATCTTTTAAACATAAATAAATACTCCGAGTTGGGTTTAAGCCCTCAGTAATTTTTATCCCAATCGATCGGATATTCGATAATTGATAGGTTAAAAGAATTTCACGATTTCTTCCAGGAAATCCTTTTCGAACAATTTTTACTAGGCTTTCCTTTTTATTATATTCATTATACCCACTACCAACATCAAAAAGTACTGTTAATATAATATAAATACTAAAGCTTAAACTTAAGCTTCCATAAAACATCATTACGATACCTTGTGGTATAAAAACTAATTCTGTAGGATTTGCAAATGGTAATAGATTTACTTTAAAATAACTAGATATTCCAGCTAATAAAAAACCTAAACCTCCAAGAAGTAAAAAAAACGACCAGAAATAATTACTAAATCTTCGTGATCCAACAATTTTGTCTTGACGAATTTCGTTTTGCATGTTTTACAATTTAATAAAAATTAAATTAATTTGATTGATTTTAATCCAATAAATAATCCAGATGTAAGTGCAAAGCAAAATCCTACTAATAAAAAATAATCTATAGCAACTGTCATAAAATCTTTGTTATTTTGTTGAAATTAAGTTTATAAAAATTTTTCTATATATTAGTATATATTATATAGTAATATATAGAAAAATTTTGGTTGTTAAAATTTGATGAAAATTTTTTGAACCTTATTTTTGTTTAATTAAAAAATTTTATTATTAATTTAACTAATTTTCAAATTAACTTTATGGCTAACTTTATTAAACCGTATAATGATGATCCATTTGTAGGTCATTTAGCAACGCCAATAACATCATCTGCAGTAACACGAGCAATTTTACAGAACTTACCAGCCTATCGATTTGGGTTAACACCTTTATTACGTGGTTTAGAAATTGGCTTAGCACATGGTTATTTTTTAATTGGTCCATTTGCTAAATTAGGACCATTACGTGATTCTGATATTGGATTATTAGCTGGTTTCATGTCAACAATTGGTCTAATTGTTATCTTAACGATTGGCTTAACAATTTATGGTGTAGCATCTTTTGGACAAGAAAAATCTACAGGTAATCCTAACGATTTACAAACAAAAAAAGCTTGGGATGAATTTAAAGGTGGCTTCTTTGTTGGCGCATGTGGAAGTGCTGGATTTGCATTTATCTGTTTATCTAGCATTCCAACTTTTGGTGTTTAAAATCTTGATATAAATATATTAAATCAGTTAAATATTTAACTGATTTAATATACAAAATTATTCTAAATATCTGTATAATAGGTATTAGCTAATATTTTAGTATAAAAATAAACTATATGAATACAACTCCAGTAAGATTGCAAGAAGAGTATGCAAAAACTGAAATTGCAAAAATTTTAAACTTACTAAACGAAGAATTAGTTGGTTTAGCACCTGTAAAATCACGTATTCGTGAAATTGCAGCTTTACTTTTAATTGATAAATTAAGAAGAAATTTAGGGATTACTGCAGCAAATCCGGGTTTACACATGTCATTTACAGGAAGTCCTGGAACAGGAAAAACTACAGTTGGTTTAAAAATGGCTGACATTTTATATCAGTTAGGGTATATTAAAAAAGGTCATCTTTTAACTGTAACTCGTGATGATTTAGTTGGTCAATATATCGGTCATACAGCACCAAAAACTAAAGAAGTTTTAAAAAAAGCAATGGGTGGAGTTTTATTTATTGATGAAGCTTACTACTTATATAAACCTGATAATGAACGGGATTATGGGTCTGAAGCGATTGAAATTTTATTACAAGTTATGGAAAATCAACGTGATGACTTAGTTGTTGTTTTAGCTGGTTATAAAGAACCAATGGATAAGTTCTTTGAATCAAACCCAGGTTTATCTTCACGGATTGCAAACCATATTGATTTTCCTGATTATTCAACTGAAGAATTATTAAAAATCGCAAAGTTAATGTTAGAAGAACAACAGTACCAATTAACAACAGATGCTGAAGTTGCTTTAGAACGTTATATTCAAAAACGAAAAGAAAAACCATTATTCGCTAATGCTCGAAGTGTTAAAAATGCTTTAGATCGTGCTCGAATGAGACAAGCTAATCGAATTTTTGAGAGTCGTGGTCAAGTATTAACAAAAAAAGAATTAGTTAACCTTGAAGCAGAAGATATTTTACAAAGTACTGTTTTTAACGATTAAGATTCTTTAAAAAAATTAGAAAGGTATGAGTTTACTTATTATTGGTGGGACTGGAACACTCGGTCGTCAAGTTGTTTTACAAGCTTTGACAAAAGGTTATCCAGTACGATGTATGGTTCGCAATTTTCGAAAAGCGAACTTTTTGAAAGAATGGGGAGTTGAATTAGTTTATGGTGATTTAGGACGTCCAGAAACAATACCCCCTTGTCTAAAGGGAATTACAGCAGTTATTGATGCATCTACAAGTCGTGCTAATGAATTAGATTCATTAAAAAAAGTAGACTGGAATGGAAAATTATCTTTAATTGAATCAGCAAAAGCTGCTAAAATAAAAAGATTTATTTTCTTTTCGACACAAAATGTTGAACAATTCGAAAATATTCCTTTAATGAAATTAAAGTATGGGATTGAAAAAAAATTAAAAAAATCTAAAATTCCTTATACTATTTTTCGATTAACTGGGTTTTATCAAGGTTTAATTGAGCAATATGCAATTCCTATTTTGGAAAATTTACCGATTTGGGTAACAAACGAAAATACAAATATTGCATATATGGACACTCAAGATATCGCAAGATTTTGTTTAAGATCATTACAAATTCCTCAGACAACAAATCAAACATTTTTCTTAAGTGGATTACGAGGGTGGGTGTCATCAGAAATTATTAATCTTTGTGAACAATTAGCCGGTCAAAAAGCAAAAGTTCAACGTGTCCCATTATTTGCTTTAAAATTGGTAAGTAGTTTTTTTGGATTTTTCGAATGGGGTCAAAATATTAGTGATCGGTTAGCTTTTGTTGAAATTTTAAATACTGAAAACAATTTTTCGAAGTCAACCTTTGAATTATATAAAATGTTTAAAATTGATCCGTCTAAGATTATTCAATTAGATGATTATTTCTTAGAATATTTCATTCGATTATTGAAACGACTACGAGATATTAATTTTGAAGATGTTCAAAAACAGAAAAATTTAATTATTTAAAAATTATGGGTGATACAAATTACCTAGGAAGTGTTGTTAAAATTTTAGAAAAACCTGTGAAAACGATTGTTAATGATAAAGTTTTAAAAACTGAATGTCGAGCTCAATTGGCTCAAGTTAGAAATACTAGAATTATTAATTTGGTTTTCTGGGGAAATTTAGCAGGTGATACTATCAATTCTTATAAAGTAAATGATTATATTATGATAGAAGGATATGTGTCAGTTCGTGTCATGAAAAGTAAAAAATTGGTGAAACGAAATTTAAAAAAAGTTGAAATTGCCGTTTTGAAATCTTTTCCTCTTTAAAAAATTAAAAATCTTCGAAAATATTTCTACAAAAAACTTGATCGGTTTATCTCTACCCTAAAATTGTAATAATATTAATTATACTAAAATAAAATTATTCTGAATTCTTTTATTTTAGTATAATTAATATTATTACAAATAATTTTTAAGAAAAATTAAATGCTAACTTTAAAAATTTTGGTTTATACAACAATTATCTTTTTTGTTTCTTTATTTATTTTTGGACTTCTTTCAGGTGATCCATCACGAAATCCAAATCGTAAAGATTTTGAATAATTTCTAACTTTTTGAGTTCTTGAAAAATTTTTAAAAATAAAAGTTCTTCAAGAACTAAAGAAGTAACAAATATTAGATTACCAAAAAATTACGAAATTTTAAAATCAACTATTCAGTATAAAATTTTAACAATTCAAAAAAACAAGCTAAATTTTAGTTTTATAATTTCAATAATAAATAAATATTTTTTTATTTACACTACCATATATAATAGATAGTAATAAAATAACTTTAATTTTCTTAAGTTTTTTACCAAATTAACAATCTTAAATTTTATTTAATAATGAAACGTTTTAATTTAATAGCTTTACTTTTTGCAGTATTAGTAGCTTTTACTCCAAGTCAAGCCTTTGCTGATATTGGTGGATTAACAAAATGTAGTGAGTCTCCAGCTTTCAATAAACGATTAGCGGCAAGTGTAAAGAAATTAGAACAACGGATGAGTCAATATGAAGCTGACTCACCACCAGCTTTAGCTTTACAGCAACAAGTAGATCGAACAAAAGCAAGATTTGATAAGTATGGTAGATCAGATTTATTATGTGGAACTGATGGATTACCCCATTTAATTGCGGATGGCCGTTGGACTCATGCAGCTGAATTTATTTTCCCAGGCTTTGGATTCATTTATATTTCTGGCTGGATCGGTTGGGTTGGAAGAAAATATCTACGTGCCGTAAGTACTACTAAAAATCCGAGTGAAAGCGAAATCATCATCAATGTTCCATTAGCTTTAAAAATTATGACTACTGGATATATTTGGCCGATTTCAGCTTGGCAAGAATTAATAAACGGTGATTTAGTAGCTCCAAAGGATGAAGTAACAGTATCACCACGTTAAACTTCAAATGAAAACTTTTAAATAAATTATTTATCAACTATTTAACTTAAATTTTTATGGAAGACTTTCAAAAGTATTTATCGACAGCTCCAGTTTTATTAACAATCTGGTTATCATTTACAGCTGGCTTTATTATTGAAATTAATCGTTTTTTCCCTGATCTGTTAGGATTATATTTTTAAATTTTGATTTAAAAATATATAAGTAATGAAGTTTTGATTGTCAATTGACAATCAAAACTGCATTACTTACTTTTTCAAAATTTTCTTATTTAATCTCGTTGAAATTTTAAGAATAATTAAAATCTATTTTAAATTTCGAAAAGTTAATTAAAATTGACTAAAAAAATGTATAATATTAATTTGAAAACTCATAATTAACAGATATATCATAAATTAATATTCTTTATTCGTTATGAGAGTTTCATAGATTTTCGTCTCCCAACTAAGGAGAAAATTAATGGCAATAAGCTCAACCGACCGTCGCGCAAAAAATGTGCAAGTTTTTGTTGAAAAAGACGCAGTCGAAACTAGTTTCGCGAAATGGGCACAACCGGGTCATTTTTCTAGAACTTTAGCGAAAGGTCCAAAAACAACTACTTGGATTTGGAACTTACACGCAGATGTTCATGATTTTGATAGTCAAACGAGTTCTTTAGAAGAAGTTTCTCGTAAAGTCTTCAGTGCACACTTTGGACAATTAGCAATTATATTTTTATGGATTAGTGGTATGCACTTCCATGGAGCATATTTTTCTAACTATTCAGCTTGGTTAACTGATCCAGTTAACATTAAGCAAAGTTCACAAGTTGTTTGGCCAATTGTTGGTCAAGAAATCTTAAATGGTGATGTAGGTGGAAACTTCCAAGGTGTTCAAACAACTTCTGGTTGGTTCCAAATGTGGCGAGCAGAAGGAATTACTAGTGAAGTTGAATTATACTGGATTGCAATTGGTGGTCTAGCCATGTCAGCTATTATGTTATTTGCTGGCTGGTTCCATTATCATAAAGCAGCACCAAAATTAGAATGGTTCCAAAATGCTGAATCAATGATGAATCATCATTTAGCAGGCTTATTAGGATTAGGCTGTTTATCTTGGTCAGGTCATCAAATTCATGTTGCGTTACCGATTAATAAATTATTAGATGCAGGTGTAGCACCACAAGAAATTCCATTACCTCACGAGTTTTTAATTAACCGTGAATTAATGAGTCAATTATATCCAAGTTTCTCTCAAGGATTAACACCATTCTTTAGTGGTAACTGGGGTGTATATTCAGATTTCTTAACATTTAAAGGTGGGTTAAATCCTGTTACAGGTGGTTTATGGTTAAGCGATACAGCACATCATCATTTAGCTTTAGCAGTTTTATTTATTGTTGCTGGTCACATGTATCGTACAAATTGGGGTATCGGCCACAGCATGAAAGAGATTTTAGAAGCTCATAAAGGGCCATTTACTGGAGAAGGGCATAAAGGATTATATGAAATTTTAACAACATCATGGCATGCTCAATTAGCAATTAACTTAGCTATGATGGGTTCTTTAAGTATTATTGTTGCGCATCATATGTATGCAATGCCTCCATACCCATACATTGCGACTGATTATGCTACTCAATTATCATTATTCACACACCACATGTGGATTGGTGGATTCTGTGTTGTTGGTGGTGCGGCTCATGGTGCGATCTTTATGGTTCGTGATTATACACCAGCTAATAACTACAATAATTTATTAGATCGTGTATTAAGACATCGTGATTCAATCATTTCACACTTAAACTGGGTTTGTATCTTCTTAGGTTGTCATGCTTTTGGATTCTATATTCATAATGATACAATGCGAGCATTAGGTCGTCCACAAGATATGTTCTCAGATAAAGCAATTCAATTACAACCAATTTTTGCTCAATGGATTCAAAATATTCATTTATTAGCACCTGGTACAACAGCTCCAAATGCTTTAGCAACCACAAGTTATGCTTTTGGTGGAGAAGTTGTTGAAGTTGGTGGCAAAATTGCTATGATGCCGATCAAATTAGGAACTGCAGATTTCATGGTTCACCATATTCATGCGTTTACAATCCATGTAACAGTTTTAATTTTATTAAAAGGTGTTTTATATGCTCGTAGTTCTAAGTTAATCCCAGATAAAGCAAACTTAGGTTTCCGCTTCCCTTGTGATGGCCCAGGACGTGGTGGTACATGTCAAAGTTCAAGTTGGGATCATGTTTTCTTAGGATTATTCTGGATGTATAACTCAATTTCTGTAGTAATTTTCCACTTCAGTTGGAAAATGCAATCAGATGTTTGGGGAACAATAGCACCAGATGGAAGCATTTCACATATAACTGGTGGTAACTTTGCACGAGGTGCAATTACTATTAATGGATGGTTACGTGATTTCTTATGGTCACAAGCTTCACAAGTAATTCAATCTTACGGTTCAGCATCATCAGCATATGGATTAATCTTCTTAGGAGCGCACTTTATTTGGGCATTCAGTTTAATGTTCTTATTCAGTGGTCGTGGGTACTGGCAAGAATTAATTGAGTCAATTGTTTGGGCACATAATAAATTAAACTTTGCTCCAACTATTCAACCGCGTGCCTTAAGTATTACGCAAGGTCGTGCTGTTGGTTTAGCTCATTACTTACTTGGTGGTATTGGAACAACGTGGGCGTTCTTCTTAGCACGTGCCGTTTCGATCAGTTAATTAAACTAAAATTAACTTAATATTTTTATTCATAACTAAAATTTATATAAAAAGGCATCTAACATTATGGTAACTAAATTTCCAAAGTTTAGTCAAGCCCTTGCACAAGATCCAGCAACGCGAAGAATTTGGTATGGTATCGCGACTGCTCATGATTTAGAAGCACATGATGGTATGACTGAAGAAAATTTATATCAAAAAATTTTCGCTTCACATTTCGGTCATCTAGCAATTATTTTTTTATGGACTTCAGGAAATCTATTCCATGTTGCTTGGCAAGGTAACTTTGAAAAATGGGTAACAAACCCATTAAAAGTTAAACCAATTGCGCATTCAATTTGGGATCCACATTTTGGTGACTCAGCCTTAAAAGCATTTAGTAAAGGCAACACATATCCTGTTAATATTACATTTTCAGGTGTATACCAATGGTGGTACACAATTGGTTTCCGAACAAACCAAGAATTATACTTAGGTTCAATTGGTTTATTATTATTATCATCAGCTTTATTATTTGCTGGTTGGTTACATTTACAACCAAAATTCCGACCAAGTTTATCATGGTTTAAAAACAACGAATCTCGTTTAAATCATCATTTATCTGGTTTATTCGGTGTAAGTTCATTAGCTTGGACTGGTCATATTGTTCACGTCGCAATTCCTGCATCACGTGGTGTTCATGTTGGTTGGGATAATTTCTTAACAACTCCACCACATCCAGCTGGTTTAACACCATTCTATACAGGTAATTGGACAGTTTATGCAGAAAATCCAGATAGTCCGAGTCATGTTTATGGAACAGCTCAAGGTGCTGGAACAGCAATTTTAACATTCTTAGGTGGTTTCCATCCTCAATCTCAATCATTATGGTTAAGTGATATTGCACATCATCAACTAGCAATTGCAGTTGTTTTCATTGTTGCAGGTCATATGTACCGAACAAATTTCGGTATTGGTCATAATATGAAAGAGATCTTAGACGCTCATCGTCCTCCAGGAGGTAGATTAGGAGCAGGTCACACTGGCTTGTTTGAAACGATCACAAACTCTTTACACATGCAATTAGGGTTAGCATTAGCATGTTTAGGTGTTGCTACATCATTAACAGCTCAACATATGTATGCTTTAACTCCATATGCATTTTTATCGAAAGATTTTACAACTGAAGCTGCATTATACACACATCACCAGTATATTGCTGGGTTCTTAATGGTTGGTGCATTTGCACACGGGGCAATTTTCTTTGTTCGTGACTATGATCCAGAATTAAATAAAGGCAATGTTTTAGCACGAATGTTAGAACATAAAGAAGCTATTATTTCACATTTAAGTTGGGCATGTTTATTCTTAGGTTTTCATACGTTAGGATTGTACATTCATAATGATACTGTAGTTGCATTTGGCCAACCAGAAAAACAAATTTTATTTGAACCAGTATTTGCTGAATATATTCAAGCTGCATCTGGTAAAGCTGTTTACGAATTTAATGTTCTATTATCGTCTTCAACTAGCCCAGCAACAGTTGCAGGGAATCAAATTTGGTTACCAGGTTGGTTAGACGCTATTAACAATAGTAAAAATGATTTATTCTTAAAAATTGGTCCTGGTGACTTTTTAGTTCATCATGCTATTGCTTTAGGTTTACACACAACAACATTAATTCTTGTAAAAGGTGCTTTAGACGCACGTGGATCAAAATTAATGCCAGATAAAAAAGACTTTGGTTATAGTTTCCCATGTGATGGTCCAGGCCGTGGTGGTACTTGTGATATTTCAGCTTGGGATGCATTCTACTTAGCAATGTTCTGGATGTTAAACACAATTGGTTGGGTAACATTCTACTGGCACTGGAAACATATGGCAATTTGGGGTGGTAACCCAGGTCAATTCGATGAATCATCAAATTATATTATGGGATGGTTACGAGATTACTTATGGTTAAACTCATCACCATTAATTAATGGTTATAACGCTTTTGGTATGAACAACTTATCTGTTTGGGCATGGATGTTCTTATTTGGACATTTAATTTGGGCAACAGGTTTCATGTTCTTAATTTCATGGCGTGGTTACTGGCAAGAATTAATCGAGACTTTAGTATGGGCTCATGAACGTACTCCTCTTGCAAATTTACTGCGTTGGAGAGACAAACCAGTAGCTCTTTCTATCGTACAAGCTCGTTTAGTTGGTTTAGTGCATTTTACGGTTGGTTATATTTTAACTTACGCGGCATTTGTTATTGCTTCAACTTCTGGTAAGTTTGGTTAATTTTTAAGCTTCTAATTATTTCTTTTAAATTTTAAAAGAAATAATTAGAAAATTGAACTACTACTTTTTTATCTTTTAACAATTATTCAATAATTTTTTAATTACCTTTTTGTGGTAAAATAGTGTATTGTTTAACAAGATCTCGGAATTCAGAACCATCAATTGTTTCAGCATCTAATAATTTTTCAACAGCTAAATCAATAACAACCCGGTTATCTAAAATGATTTCTGTTGCAATTTGTTCACAGTGGTTAATAATTTTACAAACTTCTGTATCAATTCTATCAGCAATTGCATCATTTGATTCTCCACCTAAAAAGATTTGTTCATTATTGTCATCTTCTAAAGCAATTGGACCAATATTTGACATCCCGTAACGAGTTACCATTTGTCTTGCAATATTAGTAACTTGTTGTAAATCGTTACTAGCACCTGTTGTAATTTCTGGATCCCCAAAAATAATTTGTTCAGTTACACGCCCTGCTAAAGTTGTAATAATCCGAGCTAATAATTGAGAACGTGATAGTAGCATTTGATCTTCTTCTGGTGTAAACCATGTTAACCCTTTTGCCCCTCCACGTGGAATTAAAGTAATTTTTTCAACTTCATCATGATTTTCTAATACTGATCCAACAATAGCATGACCTACTTCATGATAAGCAATTAATTTTTTATTTTTTGTATCTTCCATTGTACTGCCAGCAATACCACCAATAATACGGTCTGCCGCTTCATTTACTTCATTTTTTGTAATTGTTGTCTTTTTATAACGCGTTGCTAAAATTGCAGCTTCATTTAGTAAATTTGCTAAATCAGCACCTGAAAATCCTGGTGTTCTATTAGCTAGTTGAACTAATGACACATCTTCATCAAATGGTTTATTTTTAGCGTGAACTTTTAAAATACCAATTCGACCTAAACGATCCGGTAAACCCACTGTAATTTGACGATCAAAACGACCGGGGCGTAATAAAGCAGCATCTAAAATATCTACTCGGTTTGTAGCACCCACTACAATAACTCCTTTATTTTCTTTAAACCCGTCCATTTCTGTTAATAATTGGTTTAAAGTTTGTTCTCGCTCATCATTTCCACCACCAATTCCAGCACCTCGTTCACGGCCAACAGCATCGATTTCATCAATGAAAACGATACACGGTGTATTTTCTGATGCTTTTTTAAATAAATCTCGAATTCGAGCAGCCCCAATACCAATAAACATTTCTACAAATTCAGAACCTGCAACACTATAAAATGGAACATTTGCTTCATTTGCAATCGCTTTTGCTAATAGTGTTTTACCCGTTCCAGGAGGTCCTACTAATAACACTCCTTTTGGAATTTTTGCTCCAACAAGTGTATATCTTTCAGGTTCTTTTAAAAACGAAACGATTTCTTCAAATTCAGCTTTAGCTTCATCAATCCCTGCAATATCATTAAAAGATATTCCGGTGTCTGGGCGTTGGTCAAATCTTGCTGGTGATTTTCCTAAATTCATTGGCGATGATCCTGAATTTGGTGAGAAATTATCTGAATTTTGAAAGAAGAAAATTAAGCTACCAATAAAGATTAATGGTAAAAGTAAATTACTTGCAATCGTAATAAAAATACTTTTTCGTGGAGTTGGATGAGCATCAAAATCAATATTATACTCTTTTAATTTTTGAATAAGTTGTGAAGCTCCAACTGGAATTTCAACACGAATCGATTGTGGTCGATTTCCAAGTTCTGGACTCGAAGCTTGAACAATCGCATTTCGACTATTATCATATAAATCGACTTGTTTTACCCATCCCATTTCTAGATATTCTAAAAATCTTCCATAAGTCATTCTTGAACTACTAACATTTGTATTTAATTCTGGCTTTGATGTATTGTCAGTAAATCCAACTACATTAAATGTTTTAAGGCCAATAAAAATACAAGCTACGAAGAAAAGTCCAATAAGAATTTTCTGAATTGTATTGCGATTCATTTTTTTATTTAATTTTTATATAAATTTGTTCTTGTATAAATGATAACAGAAGTAAAATTTTAAAACCAACTCTTTTTAAAATTTTATTGTTTTAATTTATATTTTTAATATAAACTTCTAATAAAATACTTCATTATTAATTAATAAAATAAATTCATTATGGTAGATCGTAATAATACAGTTCGTATTTTAAGAAAAGAGTCTTACTGGTTTAATCAAATTGGGACTGTTGCCGCAGTTGATAAAAGTGGTATTCGCTATCCTGTAGTTGTTCGATTTGAAAATGTAAATTACAGTGGTACAAACACAAACAATTTTGCTATTGATGAATTAGTAGTTGTAGAAAAATAGAATTTTATAATAATAAAGTAGGTTATCTTTCCTAAGGGAAAAGATGAATTTGCTTTGTTATTATTTTATTATTTTTTAATTAAAATTTTTAAAGAAAACTGACTATTGTTTTAGATTTTGCACAAATTGAAAGACTAGCTGCAAATTTTAGAACGATTAGAATTAGAGTGGTCAAAAATCTATTAGACTTATTTTTTATCTGGTTAATTTTACATGTTTCTAACCGACTGAATTAATTGCTTTAAGTGATAGTAACTATCTCATATCTCAGTTGATAGTCCATTTTTTCATTTACATTCCTTACTATTCAATAGAAATGAAAGAGGGTTGAGTAAATTAAACTATCCTTTAGTTTCTAATTTAAATCATTCAATACCACGTAAATCTAATATGTTAACAACTCAAACCTTCGCTTTTCCTGGTTTATTTATTATTGACAAAGAAGATATAATTCAATACTATACGATTAATAACTTATTATGTGGAAGAAGTATAAATTAGTTGCTTCGTATTTTGAAATCAATTCAATATATAAAAGAAAATCTTGGACAAGCTTGTCCTGTTGATTGGAAATATGTTGATAAAATTTTATCTTCGCATCCATTAAAATCAAAAGTTTATTTTCAAACATTATATTCTAATAAAAAGAATTAAAAGCTTATGCCAAAATTAAAAACTCGAAAAGCAGCTTCTAAACGATACAAAGTAACAGGTAATAATAATTTTTTACGTCGTCATGCTTATAAAGGTCATCTTTTAATGAAAAAGTCGAATCGACAAAAACGAAAATTATCTCAAGTAATTCTTGTCAATCCGAATGATGTTAAGGCTATTAAATTAATGTTACCATACTAATAAATAGATAAATTAATAAAAAATTATCATGGTTAGAATCAAACGTGGAACCGTAGCACGTAAACGCCGTAAAAAAGTCTTATCTCTTGCAAGTGGTTATAGAGGTGCTCACTCTATTTTATTTAGAGTAGCAAATCAACAAGTGATGAAAGCATTAAGATATTCATATATCGGAAGAAAACAGAAAAAACGAGTTTTCAGAAAAATTTGGATAAGTCGAATTAATGCAGCTTCTCGATTAAATGGAACATCATATAGTCAATTAATTCATAAATTTAAAAAATCAAATGTTGATTTAAATCGGAAAATGCTTTCTCAAATTGCTGTTTTAGATAAATCGACTTTTAAATCTTTAGTTAATATAGATTAATGAAAAAGTGGATCTTTCTTTTTTAAATTGTAAGACTAATTGAAAGTTAATCTAATTTAGATTATATAAGATTATATATGTAACTAATCTGTAATCTAAATTAGAAAATTATAAAAAATTTTCTAAAATGAATACAAATAATGATTTAGAAAAATTAATTGAAAACCTACCCTTCTTTATTCAAGAACAAATCAATCAACATCATGAGAAAGATCAACTTATTGAAATTGTTCTCGATCTAGGTCGACGACCAGAAGCTCGTTTTACTAGAGGTCCACAGTATTTATCTCAAAAAATTATTTCTTGGCAAGATCTAGATTATACAACAAAACGAATTAGTAAATTCAGCAACGAAAATCGTGCTGGTATTGAAAGAACTCTTCATCGAATCAGTTGTATCAGAAATCGTCAATTTTTAATTAATGGATTAACTTGTCGTGTTGGACGAGCTGTATTTGGAATTATATCAGTTATAAGAGATTTATTAGAGTCAGAAAAATCCATTTTAATATTAGGAAAACCAGGTGTTGGTAAAACCACCATAATTCGAGAAATAGCAAGAGTATTAGCAGATGAAATGCAAAAACGAGTAATTATTATTGATACCGCAAACGAAATTGCAGGTGACAGTGATATACCCCATTCAGGGATCGGTCGTGCAAGACGAATGCAAGTTGCAAAAACAGAATTTCAACATCAAGTAATGATTGAAGCAGTAGAAAATCATATGCCACAAGTCATCATTGTTGATGAAATTGGAACAGAATTAGAAGTTTTAGCAGCTCGAACGATTGCAGAAAAAGGGGTTCAACTCGTTGGAACAACTCATGGAAATTGCTTAGAAAATTTAATTAAAAATCCACCATTAGTTGATTTAATTGGAGGGATTAAATATGTTACAATAAGTGATGATGAAGCTAAAAGACGTGGTACACAAAAAAGCATCCTAGAACGAAAAACTTATCCTGCTTTCGATATTATTATTGAAATCAATAACCAAAATTCTTGGACAATCCATGAAGATGTTAAAAAATCTGTCGATTTATTTTTACGTGATAACTTTACTATAGGACAATTTCGTCAATTTTATTTGACCGAAAACATAAAGATTAAATGTCAGCAACGGCAAACTTATTCATATTCTTTAATAAATAATTCCAATAGTTTAACTAATTCTTTCCTTCCAACTGATAAAAATTGGACTTTCATGAATCAATTAAAAGATCAAAAATCTTTCAAATTACAATCCAAAAAATTAGTTATCTATCCATACTCTTTGTCACATAATTTATTAAAAGAAGTTCTATTAAAGATGGGTTTAAAATTTGTTTTAACAAATGAAATTAAGAAAGCAAATTTAATTATTGGTTTTAAAAAACATTTAAAACAAAATTTTAAACTAACTAACTTGGCAAAACAAAAAAATATTCCAATTTATGCTTTAACTCAAGTCAATTTTTATCAAGTAACGAAACTTATTCAACTAATTAAGAAATTAACTTTATAAATAAGTTAAGAATCTTACACATAAAAACTGAAATG
>JFJP01037035.1_pt1 | contig 65808 bp, 84 predicted proteins | sample 431651 | NCBI WGS metagenome assembly JFJP01 (sample SAMN02602958, study PRJNA72255) | Microbial mat metagenome, whole genome shotgun sequencing project. | biome: fresh water; feature: sink hole; material: water; isolation source: purple microbial (photo- and chemosynthetic) mats found in... | reverse complement strand
GATAAAAAGAAAAAAGACGATAAAACTTCATTAAAAGAATTAAAAGAAAAATTCAAAGAAGCTAAAGAACAATTGAAAGGTTCTATTGATTATAAGGGATTATCAGAGTTGATTACAACAATGGTAAAAAATCTCAACAATAAATTGTATAAGAAAATAGATATTTTTTCTCAAAAATTATCTAAATTTCTTGAATTTGACGAAGAAAAAGTTGAAAAATTTAATGAAGGTATTGGTAAAATTAGTGAAATAATTGAATCATTAAATAAAAATTTAGTTCCTGCTGGAAAAGCAATGATGATGTTTTCAACATCTTTCATAGTTTTAGGACTTGCTGTTATTAATCCATTATTACCATTAGGTATATTTATGCTTGGCAAATTTCTGAATGTTATCACAACAGCAATGGATAAGAAAACATTATCAAAAGATATTTTTAATTTTGCTAAAGGTATTGGTATATTAACATTATCAATGTTTGCAATGTCTTTTGTTCCATTTGTGGGAATATTTAAAATGTTGGGTTTTATTTTCATGTTGGGTTTTGCATTACGTTCACATAAAGGTAATAATGTTTCAAAAGATATGATGCAATTTGGAATGGGTATTGGAATATTAACTTTAGCAATGTTTGCAATGAGTGAAATTTCTGTTGGTACTATGTTTCAAATGTTGTTTTTTATAACAGGTTTAGGATTAGCATTAAGAGCATTTTCAGGTGTTACTGGACCACCACCATTATTCAAATTTGCAATGGGCTTAGGTATTCTTGTTTTAGCAATGTTTGCAATGAATGAACTTCCATGGGAAGCAATGTTTAAAACAATTTTTTTTATAGCTGCATTAGGATTAACACTAAAATTATTTAGTGGTGGAATTACTGGTGGTTTACCATCATTTGCTTTTGGACTTGGAATAATGGTTTTAGCAATGTTTGCAATGAATGAACTTCCATGGGGGGCAATGTTTAAAACATTAACTTTTATTGGTGGTTTAGGTTTAGTATTGAAATTATTTGGACCACAATCAGGAAAAAATTTCCTAATGATTGGAGGAGGTCTAATAGCTATTTCAGCAGGACTTTGGATATTTAAAAAAACAGGATTCACACTTGATGATGCTTTGTTGCTTGGTGGAATAATAGTTGGATTAGTAGCAATTGTTGCGGCAATTGGTATTCCACAAGTTGCAGTTTTCGTAAATGCTGGTGCAATTACTTTGGCAATTATTGGTGGTGCTTTAATATTAATTTCATTAGGATTAAGTTTAGCTTCATCAACAAATATAAATGTTGAAAATATTTGGAATTTTATTAAATCAGTAGGATTAGTAGCATTAGGATTTGCAGCAATAGCAATTCCAGCTGTACCAGGTGCAATTGGAGCTGTTTTATTCATACCAATTGCTGTTTCAGCACTTGTTGGTGGTTTAATATTGGGATTACTTTCAGTAATTCCTTTCAATAGCGGAAATGTTTGGAATTTTGTTAAATCTGTTGGATTATTAACCTTAGGATTCGCAGCAATAGCACTTCCAGCTGTACCAGGTGCAATTGGCGCAGCCTTATTTTTGCCAATTGCTGCTGCAGGATTACTTGGCGCTTTAGCATTAATGGCTATTAGTAATGTTAAAATAAATACAAAAAGCATAAGTGATTTTTCAACAGGTATGGGATTATTAATTTCATCATTTAATTCAATTGGATTAATTGCAGCTGGAAAAGCAGCAATAAAAGCTGAATTAATGGTACCTCTTATTAAAGTAGGTTATCAAGCAGCCGGATTATTTCAACGTATGCAATCAATAAATATTGAACAAGCAAAAACAGGTTTATTATCAATGGTTGATACATTATCAATTGTTATGGAAAAATTAGAAACATGGAAAAATGATAATTCTGATGAATCAATAAAAAATATTGCATTATTTGTATCAAGTTTCAAAGGATTAGATAATAAAAATTTCAAATCCATTACAGACACAATGGATAAATTTTTGAATTCTCTTTCAGATGATAAAAAATGGAAAAGTATTAATTCCCACATGATTACTCTTGCAAATAATGTAAAACAAATTGTAACCAATGTAAATATGCTTAATCTTGAAAAAGCTGTTGCTTTAGAAAGAAATTTAAAATTACTTACAAATAAAGATAATAATACAAATCTTAAAGATGTTATTGAAAAACTTAAGGAAATGATTGGATTATTATATGAAAATCAAAAAAGAGTAATACAAACAGAAAATACAACAAAAAATACACCTACAACAGTTCCAGGAGTTGACCCTAAATTATCATTAATCCCTACAAAAGTTCCAGATAATTTATTATTTGATAAAAATGATAATAATACTGAAGTACCATTTACAAATTTCTTAGATGCTTTAGAAAATGCAATAATAAATGTTAGGATTGTAAATGAATCAGGTTCTAATAAAATTGATTGGAAAAATGGAAAATAATATCTGAATTTTTTCTTAAACTTATATTAAATAAATATAATTCAAATGGTCGTGTGCGACTAAAAATAAATTAGTTTTTTATGTAAATGATTCGTACCTAAATTCAATAGTTTCTATTTTTTGGACGCGTCAAAGACTGAATCTGAATTTCAACTTAAGTTTCATTTTATGAAAATTTTTGGAGAAGAATCTATTAAAAAACTAAATTGTACAATAATCATAAAAATTTTTACAAAATGACAAGAAAAGAGTTTGTGCTCGCCGTTGTTGAGCAAATGAAAGAAAATCCTCGCGCAGTTCTCGCAGGTCACGGAATTAGTTCTGCTGTTTTACAAACTATTGTTGGTCGTCCAGACGTAATGTCTAAATTGGCAACAATTTTGTATTCAACAGTTTACGCTAAAAAAGGTGCTGCTGGTTTGAAAAAAACAACCAATTTGAAAATTTCCGGTTATAAAAATTTCTCTGATTTTAATTTGAGTGCTCGTGAAGATGTTGAAAAATTTATTGGAGGTTTATCTCCTGATGATTCAGCTAAATTTACAAATTCAAACAATATTTTGGCAATTGTTTTGCTACCAGAAACTACAACAGGTGGTGATGATACAACAGTTGACGAAATTGTATCAGGTAAATCTATCGCTTTAACTTTCGATAGTGCAGTTCGTAAAGAATACAAAATTCCAGGTGGAATGTATTTAACAATAATGATTGGTGATTCAGCTGCAAAACCTGTTGAAGTTGCTGTTGCTGAACGTAAGGAAAAAGTAAACAAAATCAAACAAACTCGTCGTACACCAGCAAAAATTTTGTCGGAACTTAAATCAAAAACTGCCAATAAAATGGCTAATTTGAAAAAGAAAAAGGCAAATTTAGAAGCTGAAGCATTCAATACTTCTGTTGAACTTGAACAATTCAAATCAATTGGTGCTGAATTTGGACCTGCTCATGCTGCTCCAACTCGTATTATGGGAAATATCAATAATTTTAATAAATCTATTGATGAAATTAAAGCTATTGTTGCTGGTCTTGATACTGATGATAAAGCTTATTTCAAAGCTGCTGTAAAATACAAAAAAATGGGTAACAAAAAAATGCTCAAAATGGTATTGAAAGCTCTTGGAAATCCTGATTTGGAAGCTTACGTTATGAATGGCGCACCAAATAGTGCTAATGATGTTATTGGTGCTCGCAAAGAAACATTGAAATCTGAATTAAATGATTTAACAATACGTAATGAAAAACTACTTGAACAATTAAGTGTTGAATTAGATGCCAAGAAAAAATTATCTATTCGTTCAATGATTTCTAAAAACAATGCAGCAATTAAACTTGTTCGCGCTAAACTTGGAACTTATAAAAATATTTCTGTAAATGGAATGAAGAAAAAAGCTCAACTTTTAGCCCAAACTAATGCAGCAATTGAAGCAAATATTGCAGCTGGAGCAACAATAACAGAAGCTTTGAATAATGCAATTGCAAAATTGGGTGCTAAACCTGCAGAAGCTGCAATCATTAAACAACAAGTTATGCAAGAAGTTGCTGTCGGAATGCCAATGCAATTTGCTGTTCAACAAGCAATTCAACAAAACATGCAAGTTGAAGTTCCATATCAACAAGAATTAGGAACTTCAAGTTTAAGTAGTAATATTGATATTCAAAATCTTTTGGCTAATTTGTAATAAAATAGTTTAAAAGCTTAATTATTAAATTTGGGATGAGTTATTTTCTTTGAATTATAATTCATCCCATTTTTTAAAATAAATAAGGATATATAAAAAATTAAATTATAAAATTATGACAATAAGTTTGAAAATATCCAACATAGTTGGAAATGAATTAGAATTGATTCAAAGAGTCAAGAAAATTCAATCACCAGGAAAAAAGACATTATTGAAAGCATTAGCTGATGGAAATTGGGGTAGTGTTTACCAAGAATTACTTTTCCGTATTGAATTATATTCGGAAGCAAAAGTATTAAATTATACTCGTCAAAATCTCAACACTATTGTTGATTCGATTAGAAAAGTAGGAATTCCAACAGTTGTTACTGAATTGGTTAGAAAATATGTACCGGTTGCACAACAAGAAGTTATATTACAACAATTTATTGATAGTCAAGAAGTTATTGAAGAACAACTTTCTTCAAATAAACAACAATTAGAATCAAATGAATGGAATGGTTATGATGTTGATTCATTAGCAACTGAAGTATTTTATAATATGTCTGAACAATTTGAAGAAGATATTGAAAATGGAACTATTTCTAGTTGGAATGATATATTAACTCCAAATGATGATGATGATAATTTTGCTAATTATTTTGATTCATGTAGTCCAACCGATTTTATTCTTGAAGTAATTGATGATACTGATGTTGAATCTTCAATAACTGGTGAAAATATTGTTGAAGCTATTTTGAGATTAGTTGAAGAAAAAATAGTAGAAAAAACAAATAGTTCTGATTTAGATAATATTGAAATTCAACCGGAAATATCTAATCCAAATAATGCTGAAGATATTAGTAGTTATTCTCCAAAAAAAGCTTTCGAATTTTTATATAAAAAACATAATGATGCACCACATGAAGATGCTTATGTTTCTTACAATAATTTGACATTAAAAATTGAAAGAGAATTTAAAGCTAATAAAATAGCTGGAAGAATATTCACTATTGAAAAACCGTATTTTAAACAAATCAAAACCGAAAAATTTAAAAATTTAAGGGATTATTCGGCAAAATGTATTAGTGAAATTATTGAAGCTGTAATACAAAATAAAATAGATATTAAGAAAAATTCAAATCTGAATGAATCAGATTACGAATCATTTTTTCGTCAAAAACTTCAAGATTTTGGTGTAGAATCTCCAGCTGAACTTTCAATTGAACAAAAATCAACATTTTTCAATGAAATTTCTGAACAATGGGAAAGTCAATGTTTAGAAAAAAATTGTGATGATGATTTAAATGAAGATGATAATAATTTACCAGAAGATTAATTTATCAATAAATTTAAACATGAGAAATTACCCTCATGTTTAAATTTTTTTAAAATACATATATGAGCGAAGTTCAAATGATTACAAAACCACAACCACAATTAGCACAATTAGAGTGTTTATTTAGTGGACCTTTAGTTAAAGGTTCAATGGTTAATTCAGTTAATGATTTAATTTCATTAACAAGAAATTATTTACATAAACGTGTTTGGGTAATAACAGAAAAAACAAATTATTATTTAGATAATGGCAATGGAAATTCGCTTTTAAATTGGAAAAAAGTTTCAGGAAGTATTGTATTAAAAGCATACAATAGTGCTGAAGCATACAAAATAGGTGATTGTGTTTTTAATTCAAGAAAATTATATTCAGCAATTCAAGATATTCCTGTTGGTTATTCACCAGCAGATTATGAATCATATTGGCTGTGTATTTCAGGAGAAACAGAAACATATCGTTATATATTTGAAAATGTTTCATCAGTACTTATTTATACCGAAATTAGGAATCCAAGATTTGAAATAATACTTGGCGATTTCGAATATGATGTTACTGACCCAACATTACATATTATTAATGCTGTTACAGGTTTAGTTGAATTAAAAAATGAAGAAATTGTTGAAGCATATATAGTACAAAGACAAGATTTAGCAAATAATAATGGAGTACCATACGAAATTATTTTTTATGAAAACGAGACAAAATCAGTACAAGTTTCAGGATGTATTAATATAAAATAAAATGGATAATACAACATTTACAAAAATAAGGAAATTTTTCTATTCTATTGATTTAAGAAACAATAAATTAATAAATGGTAGAGTTGATGTTCCAATAAATAATCCACTCACACCTCTAATTATTGTTGAAAATGATAATGATATTGTGAATAGGAAATTTGTTATGGATAATTCTGGTGACAAAACAACAAAAATTATTAAAACATTAATTGTTGGTAAAAACCGAGTAGAACATAATTTTAATTCAACCTATATTTTATGTTCTTGTAGGATATATCCTACATTATCAATATATGAAAATATGATTGAAGAAACATCAAATATTTTTGAACCAATCGAATTTATCATAATAGATTCAAATAATATTGATATAATATCCAATATTGCTATTAAAGTTGAATTATTAATAATTTGTAAAAAATAAATGTTATGGAAAATACAACAAAAGAACAACCAGTTGTTCAAAGTGAGACAAAAATAGTTAATTTGTTTGAAGATATGAAACAACATGAACATGATGAAGTATCTTATCAAAAAATGAAACAAGTACCACAAAATAATGAAGATGAAACTTCCAAATAATTAAAAATAATTAAAAATAATCTTATGATAATTGCTTTCACACAGAAAAAAGAAGGTCTTGATATAAGTTATGTTGATGAAAATAACCAAATTGCTGTTGAAGAAATAATATTAGATAATGGATATTATAATTATGTTGAATGTGATAAATTTGACCCAAATGTTATTCCTGATTTTAAATCATTTAAAGGTTCACATATTAAAAAAGAGTCATCAAAATATTTTACACATCATAATATAAATGAATTTTTTTGTAATGATATTCCTAATTTATTTGGGAAACAATTTGAAAAATTCAATAAATTGGCAGAACCAAATCCATTTTCAGTAGATATAGAAACAGATATAACCGATGAATTTGGATATTCGGACCAACATAGGGTGGAAAATTCAATAAGGTCAATAGCAATAACAGATAAAAATTTACAATCAATATTATTTATTGTAAAAAATCCAAAACATCCAGTAATAAATGATTTGGATATGGGATATATAAATTCAATAATACAAGAATCATTAAAACAACATTATTCCAAATATGATTTTGGAACATCAGTAAGAATTTTCGATACTGAAGTTGAAATGTTACAAGTTTTTATTGAATGTATTAATAAACATTTTCATCTGATAATTGGTTGGAATGTTTTAGGTTATGATTGGTTATATATCTATAATAGATGTGAAAAATTAAATATCGATATTAAAAAAGCATCACCAACAAGAAGATTATCAAGTGAAAAAATAAAAATAAATGCAGCAACTTCTATTGAAGTAAAAATTCCAACACATAGAATTATAACATGTTATATGAATTTGTTTCAAAAATCATTAATATATAATAATTTGGGTTCATATTCTTTAGATAATATTTCTGAAATTGTATTGGGATTAAATAAAGTAAGTTATAATGGAAATTTACGTACCTTATATGAAGAAGATTATTTGAGATTTGTTGCTTATGGGTTTATGGATACAATATTGGTAATGTTAATACATAAAATTACTAATCTTTTAACTGTTGATTTTTTCCAATCATTTTATACAGGAATACCATATCAGAGTCTTTCACAAAATAGTATTTCTGAAGCATTAGTTTATCAAGAATTACGTTCTGAAAATAAATTCTTATTAGAATCTGAAAAATCAAATTTACCTAAAAGAGATTATCAAGGTGGTTATGTTAAAACAAAAACAAAGAAAATTGTTGAATCAGTAATCGGTGAAGATTTCAAAGCATTATATCCAAATGCTATGATAGCAATGGGATTAAGTCCTGAAGCAAAAATTGATGAAATTAAAATGTCTGGAGAATTCATAACGAATAAAGATAAAAAACAAATTTGGTTTTCAACAGGTTTTCCATTAAATGAAGTTGAAAATAAAAAATGGTTGAAATATAAAGAACTTGGATATAGTTTAAGTCCAATGGGACGTATTTATGATGTATCGAAAGATTTTTTATATACAAGAATAGAAAAAAAATTACTTGAACAACGCGGAATTTTTCAAGGTCACATGTCCGATATTTATCTACACATAATTCCAAAACTTAAGGAAGAATTAAAAAAACGTAAAAATAATTTATAATAATATGGAACAATTACAGTATACTAAATTTCTTGATATACAATCTCCAGTTGGAGTACAACAAAATGAAAAAGAAAAATATTCTGAATATAATTCAATAGGTGTTGATATTTATTTTCCAAGACCTACAGGTGAATTTATTAATGCTTTATTGGAATCAAATAAAAATAGTGAATTATTAGTAAGTTCAGTAAAATTATCAAATATTGGTTCATTAATGAATTCTTTCGATATTTATGATACTTTCAAGCATAAGGTAATAATTAGTTTCAATAATGGAAAATATGAAATTTATGATAATATACAAATACCAACAGGATTAGGATTACTTATTCCTAAAGAATATTATGTTACAGTTAATCCTAAAAGTTCAAATTTCCAAATAGGTTATTCTGTTGTTGAAGGTTTTATTGATTGTAATTACACTTATGGTATGGGTGTTCAAATAAAATTATTGAATAAGGAAATAATTCTTGAACCAAATCAAAAATTTGCGCAACTTATTTTGAAAGAATCAAATTTTATTAACAATATGCGGGAAATTTCACAAAAAGATTGGGAAATACATCCAGAAGTATTAAAAAGACGAGAAATAAGAACAGGAGGTTTTGGAACTACTGGAAAATTTGATAAATAATTCAGCCTATTTTTTCATTAAATATAGGATATAAATAAAGAAATAAAAAACAAACTAACATAAATAAATCATATAAAAATTGAAATTATGGCAAAGAATTTGAAAGATACCGAAACAAAAGTGGAAGAAACATTTGTAAAAATGGAAGAAACATTAAATGGAACTATTAATCCAGAAATAGAAGTAATTGTTCCAGAAGAAGTAATTGTTCCAGAAGAAGTAATTGTTCCAGAAGAAGTAATTGTTCCAGAAGAAGTAATTGTTCCAGAACCAGAAGTAATTGTTCCAGAACCAGAAGTTACTCCAGAACCAGAAGTTACTCCAGAACCAGAAGTTACTCCAGAACCAGAAGTAATTGAACAAATTAAAAAACTTTTAAAATCTGTAAATAATTATTCATATTTGAATTGTGGTCGTCATTTAAAAAATGAAATAAATACTGAATCATTAGAATTATTTTATAATGAATTTATTTCTTATGGTATTTCATCTAAAGTTGATGGAGATATTATTGAAAATTTGAAAATTTATTTGAATAAGTAATTTGATTTAACAACAACATAATAATTTATAATAATGGAAGATAAAATATCGATTAAAATTCCTAATTTCAAACTAAACATATTTAGGAATTTGCTTGAACAATCATTGATTGTTGATAATCAATTAATGTTGGAATTTAATCCTGAAATGATTAAAGCTTGTTCTTTTTCAAATACAAAATCATTTATGAAATTATGGACAATTCCATTAAATAATTTGATAATAAATATTGATGAAAAAGATTCAATTGAATTAGAAATAATACCAAAACAAAAAGAAGTATTAATTTTTCCATTATTTAATTTCTATATATTGAAAGGTGATTTATTTAGAAAATATCTTTCAGTACATAATTCAGATACAGTTGATTTGGAATTTATTTTACATAATGTTAATGGTAAATATCAAGCAGCAAATATAACAATATTTGGTAAGTCTGAAAATAATTCACCATTAACAACAAATTTCACATTAACAACAGAAGAACTTATTTCAAATAAAATTAATGATTATTCTGAAATAATTAATGAATGTACTCCAAAAAATATGTTTGAATTTGTATTAACTGATGTTCAAACACAAGAAATTAAAAGACTTATTAAAAAGCTACATAAATCAAGCTCAGACAATACGGCTTTTTTAACATTTAATATCGATTCAATAAATAACAAAATAACAGTAAATGATAAGGTTTTTACAATTGATTTTATAATTCCTGAAAATGTTGGCAAAAAATTTCCAGAAAATAATTTTAAATTCAATATATTGAAATCAGATTTTATAATGACAGGGAATCATACGTTTTCAATTTATACAAATGAAACCGAACAAAAAGTTATAATGGGAGCTAATTATGCAAGTTCCGTTATTTGGTGTCTTTTAGCTAAAATTGATGGAAATTCAATGAATTTTGATGAATCAATTATGGATTCAACAATTGATTCATTAAATCTATCAGAATATGGTCTTGATGATTAAAAATATGGGAAAATCAATTAATAATTGATTTTCCCCAAATAATTTAAAATAATATGGATTTTTCAGATAATTTTAATAAATTGGTTGAAAAAACCAATGATTTATCACAATACTCTATTGAAGATTTAGAGAAACTTATACATGAAAGTGAAGATATTCAGAAACAATATAAAAATTTACAATTAGTTGTTAAAGCTGATGCTAATAGTCTTTATGGTGTATCTGCTTCAATTTATTTTTCATTACATGATACTGATATTGCTGAAGATATTTGTATGACAGGTAAACATTTTGCAATTATCGTTGATAGAGCAATAAATATGTTTTTTGTTGATTGGGGTGAAACAGAATTAAAAATAATACAACAATTTTATCCAAATGTAATAAGTTTACGTAATTTCACAGAATATAAACCAGATACTATTAATGATTTATGTGTTTATGGTGATACTGATTCACGTTATGTTGATTTATCAAAAATATATTCTTTTTTAATAACAAATGAAGGTGAATTAAAATTACCTGATTCTGATAATGAATTGGCAGATTTTGGTTGTTTTATTACAAAAAATTTCTTTGATAAAATAATAAAAGAAACAATTGAAAAAGATTGTGATTATCGTAATGCTCGTAAAGGGTATTTACGAATGAATCATGAAGTAACAACTAGGAAATGTATTTTTCAAAAGAAAAAGAAATATATATTGACAAAAATTTGGGAAGATGGTTTAATATTAGAAAAACCAAAATTAAAATTTCAAGGTGTTGAACTTAAAAAGGGTGGTAGTTCTCCAAGAATTAAAAAAATATTATCAAAACTTGTACATAAATATTTACTTGAAAAGTATGATATTGATATGTTACGAATTGAATGTATTAAATTATTAAAATATATAAAATCACGAAAAGAAAAAGATTTCATATATTCAATAACAAGTGTGAGTGGTTTAAAAAATATTAAGAAAAACTCAAATGGTATTTGGGAATCTGATAAAAATCATATTCAGATACAAATTGTTTTATCTTGGTTAAATTTTTTAGAGGAAAATAAATTAACAGGAGAATATAAACCTGCATTTGAAGGCCAAAAAATGAATTATTATTATACAAATGATGATGATAAAAAAGTAATTGGTGTTCCTGATGATGTTGATATTAATAATGTACAAGGATTACCTGAACCTGATTGGAACCGTATGATAAATACAAATTTATTAAAACCTTTATTGAAATATATATACAGCAAAGAAGAAATTGAAGATGAAGATATTGAACATTTTTTACTTGGTGTAAAAGGCTGGAATTTTTAAATAAAAATAAATATTAAATATTAAATATTATGGGACTTAAAGAACAATCAATGTTATTGGGAAAAAATAGTTATTCATCTGTTGTTAATGAAATAGTTGAAAAAATTCAAAAAGCTGAAGCAGATACTTTAGTTGGTAATCAACTTTTAAAAGAAGTTTATTCTAAACTAAATGAATCAATAACACCATTATTAACATTAAAACCATTTATTACTGGAGCTGAAAAAATAGCTGGTGATGATGTTAAACTTTCAGAATTATTGAAATTTTTAAAGAAAACAATAACCGGTAATGCTGATTTGAATTTCCTAATTAATCTTGTTAAAGAAGAACATTTTTCTGAAATGACTCGTTTAGGACATCCATCTCCAGAATCAACAATAAAAGATATTGAAGATGAATTTGATAAACCAGGTTCAGTTATTGAAGAAGGAATAAAATCTGGATTATTTGATAACTTAAAATCAACATTATTGAATAAAATCAAATCAGATATAGATGTTAAATCTGTTGATAAAAAATTAAATGAAAATCAAACATTATTTTCAGGTAGTTTAGTCAAATATTCACCAGTTGGATTAAGATATGAAGATATTTCAAATAATCGTATTGTTATTTTGACGGAATCAGAAGTATTATTATTTGATAGAATTGCAAAACAATTTTCAAAACTTGAAGAATCAATTGTAATTCCTGAAAATTATGGTCGTTTAATGCAAGCTATAAATGGTTGTAAATATTCTCCAGAAACAAATGGTTTTTGTTTAAATGAAAATTGGGATTTTAAATTAGAATTAACATCTAATGGTGAAACATTAATAAATGATAAACCAATCAAAAAAGAAGATATTAAACAATTACTTCTTGAATCCGTTAAAGTTTACTCAAATGACCCATTAAAAGTAACTAATTTCAATAAAATGGAATATTTACATGATGCAGATAATTTTATTGCATTGATGGAAAATCATAGTAGTTTAATGAAATTGGATAATTTGGAAGTAATTAAAAACCTTAATGAAAACAGTTATGTTATTTTCGATAAATTAAATATATTGAAAACACCTAAATTGATTTCATCAAGTAATGGAAATATAAATACATTATTTGAATCTTATTCTGAAATGTTATTAGTTACAAATGATATTTTGAAAACTCCAATTAATAATTTATTTGAAAATCAACTTATTTCTGAACAAACTTTAATTAATGAAAGAAATAATAAAATTGTTTCATTAAATGAAGAACAAAAAGAATTAAATCAAAATATTTCAAAAGTTCGTAATTTAAAAACTATGGCTGAAGAAAATTCACCTGCAATTGATAAATTGAATGAACAAGAAATAATTTTATTAAATAAACTGGATGTAAATTTAACCAATTTAAATCAAGTAAGAAATGAATTCAATATACATAAATAAAATGATTGAAACAAATATAAAAACAAAAGTTTATTTAAGCCCAAAAGATTTATTGAATGAATATAATAAATCAATAGACTTAGGTAGACCGACAGATAAATTAGTTCTTTTATTCCAAAAAATTTGTAAACATTTCGCAACAACGTTTGAATATAAAAATAAATGTGATTTAGATGCTTGCATAAATTATGCTGTTAGTGAAGCTTGGTTAAAATGGGATAAATTTGATTCAGAAAAATCAGATAATATATTTTCCTTTTATACAACAATGTTGAGTAATGATATGAGACTACATTATAAAACAATAACTAAAGGTAAAGCAACATCAATATCAATTGATGCATTATTTTCAAATGATAATGACAAATAAAAAATTATGATTAATCCAGTATTATCAAATTTTCAAATAGTTTTTGGTGACTCTTTCTTTCCGAAGGATGTCACCAAAAAATATGATAATTTCTTGTTCCATAAAAATTATCCTTTTAAAACATTAGAAGCATATTTATATGAAACTATTCAAAATATTGATATGCCTGGAATTAACTTAAGTCAAATTGTTATTCAAGGATTGTCAAATTTAGGACAAAATCCAGATATTAATAATTTTCCACATACATCGGTTAATAGACAATTCCCAGGAACTTCTAATCAAAATGATATTGTTGATGGAACTGCCGTAAATGTTACTTTTAGAAATACAATACTCAATTGGATGTATTGTTACGAAGTTTTATATAGATATTATTCAAGAACAAGAAGTATTAAAGACTTTCAAATCATGTTGATAATGAAAGATAGTTCTGAATTACCTATGATAAAATTTACATTAAGTGATTGTTATATCAGTACAATGCCAGGATTAAGTTTTAGTTATAACCAAGCATTTAATGAATCAAAAACATTCGATATTGGTTTTACCTTTAATAAATTTGATGTGGAATTTTTAATTCCAGATTTTAATATTTCCGAAATAAATATTTAATATGATAATAGACGATACAGTATTTGAAAATAATGGGGTTGATAAATTTCTAAATACTATTGGTGTTATTAATATCCCATTAATAAATGTTGTCAAAATTGACAATAATTTATATGGAAGACTTGATATTATTATAAATAAATATTATAATGGTCAAATGAAATATTTACCGTTATTGATGTCTTTCAATAATATAACAGACCCAACAGAAATAAAAATAGGTATGTTTTTCGAATTACCTGATATTGATATATTACTATCACAAATACTTGTTTCGCAGATTATTGATGATGAAAATAATTCAAATATTCCTGGAATAAATAATTCAATTGATAGTAAAATCAATAATAAAAATATAGCAAAAAATAAAAATACAAAAACAATAGCATCTCCAAAATTAAAAATATCTTTAGATAAAGTTAGTTATGATGCAAATTCAGGAATACTTAAATTTTAATGGCAATAATAATTGAACCAAATATTACAGTAGAGAAGATTGAAATCCAAATGGATAAAGATTCATCTGAAGCAGCTAAAACAATAATGGCTGATTGGGGAAGAAACATACCTATTATTAAAATTGGAGATTATGTCATAAATACGGGTGATTTGAAGGAATTTACGCTTCAAGTTGCCCTTAATTCGTTTCCAACCTTTTCATTTTTTGTTGATGATTCAACATATAAAATTAGAGAAGCATTAAAATCAGATGTTGATAAATGTATTATTTTTATTGGTTATAAAGATTGGTATATAAGATTTAATGGAATATTGGATAAAACATATTCAAATGTTGGTGATAATAATTTAAGATTAACTGGTAAATATTATAATAAATTATTATATGATGGAATACAATTTTCATATAAGGATAAAAAAATAGTAGATATTTTCAATGATGTTTGTAAAAAAACAAAAATGGGATTATTTACTTATGATAATATTGATTTGAATCAAGAATTGGATTATTCATTAATGACAGGAACAAGATATATTGATTATTTTGATTTTTTAATAAAAACATATACATCAAATTTATATTCAATTGATTGTCATTCATATATTCATGTTGGTGATATTGAAACACTAAGAAAACAAGAATTAGATAAATATTCATTAGATTGGAGTACAGGCAAAAAAATAGATGAAAAACCAATAATTTATAATTCAAATATTAAGGCTGATGGAGATAAGGAAAGTTATAAAATTCCAATCAAATATTATACTATAAATACAAATTTCAGCGAAATATATAAGGAAACTTATAATAGTTATGCTATTGGTTATGGTGGAAATGGAGAACAAGAATTAAAATCTAAATCAACGATTGGCATTGGTTCAAATAAAACAAATACTTTTTTTGGATTTAAAAAACATAAATTTCCTTATTATAATGATAAAATAAATAAATCAATAGGTGGTAATATAATTAAAATAGTAACAGATAATATAATATTTGAATTAAATCCATTTGCTATTGTTGAAATTGAATTATATTTACCATTTACAGATGGGCGTGATGCAATACTTGATGTGGAACATAGTGGTAAAAAAATAGTTATTTCAAATGAAATAAAATATAGTAAAACATCGAAAACTTTAAACAAAATATCGCAATCAATTGAATTAATATAAAAAATAAAATTATGGAAGCTAAAAATCCAACAGTAACAGTTTTACCTTATAAAAAAGTAATATCAGCATTCAAGAAACGTTTTGATGTTCAAAATGGTAATGCTTTGGGATATAGACGTGGCCAAGACCCAAATGGTGAACTTTTATTACAAAATAAACCAAAAAGTATTGGTGATGGTTTAGCAACAACTGGTTGGTGTGTATCGGCAAGTCAAGCATTATTACTTGACCCTATTTTTCAAATATTATTACAAGATAGAGGTGCACTTGCCAAATTAATAAGTATTGATATAAAAGAACAATATTATGGTAAAACATTTTCAGGCGGACAAAACAAATGGCATACAGCAATATTAGTTCAAGATAAATTGGATAACATTAATTTCGTTATTGATATTACATGTAAACAATTTGGAAATGCTTTTAATGATAAAGATATTTGGGATTTTAAAACATGGGAAAGTACTTTTCGTTCCGCAACATGTAAACATAAATTAACAGACTTTGATTCAAATACATTAAGTTATTTACCTGTCCAAACAAGTATTTTAAATAAAACAATTGCTTCAATTGAAATTGAAAATAATTTACATGATATTATAACAATTACTGATGATGAAAGAAAAACAATTGCGGATTTTTTCCTGAGTAAAATCAATACAATCAATAATAAATTAATTCTTGGAAACATAAATAAATTTGATTATAAATATCTTGAAAAAATAAATAAATTATTGGAAAACCTTGATTTTGTCACAAAGAAAAACAATTATTTTGTAATGGAATTTGAAACAAAAGAAAGTGCTTTGAAATGGGTTGAAAATTTCATAAAAAATGATTGTATTCTTCAACAATATATATTATTATCAGACAGTATTGAACAAAATTGTAAATATTTTGGAATTAAACAACAAGCAATAAATACTGAATCACAAAAAAATAAAACATATATTGTATTTGAATTTGAAAATCTTCAAGGTTTAGATGTTTCATTCATAACAAAAGACATATCTATTTGCATACCTTACGGAATTAAATTAATTATTGATATTGAAAAAGATATTTATAATAGTGGAAAAACTCTTGATACAACAGTTGAAGGAATTTCTAAAAAAACAAATACAATAAATATTAAGTGTTCTAATTAAATCCATATATTATGCCATCAGATAAAGCAATTAAATTTTATGATTTACAAATGGATATTTTTTGTAAACAAAGAGATAAATTAACAGAAAATATTGATGACCATTTAGATTTATTTGATGGAAATAAAAAATCAGATAAAGATGATTTTTTCAGAATAAATGAAATTTCAGAAATAAATAAAAAATTAATTGAATTTAACAAAAAATTGGAAAAATCAATAAGTAATTGGAAAAAATTCAAACTTGTTGAAAAAGAAAATTATTTGGACATAACTTTACCATTAGAATTTCAACAAGATAAAAATTAGATAATGGACATTAAAAATTTAAAACCTAATTCTAAATCAAAATTCAAACAAGGGTATTTTGACCAATATAATCCGAAAAAATATTTTGGTAAAAGACCAATAATTTATCGTTCAAGTTGGGAATTAAGTTTTATGCTTAAAATGGAAGCTAATAATTTAGTTGAAGCATGGACTTCAGAAGAAATAATTATTCCATATTTAATGAAGGAAAAAATTAATGGTAAATTTATTTTAAAACGACATAATTATCATACGGATTTTTCTGTTATTATGAAATCAGGAATAAAAATTGTTGTTGAAGTTAAACCTTTATCACAAGCTCCAAAAACTGAAAAAGAAATACATAAAAATCCAGTAATATATAAAAATGCTTGCAAATGGAGAGCAGCAATTGAATGGTGTAAAGCAAATGGTTATATTTTCAAAGTAATTACAGAAGAACATTTAAAAACAAAAGTATTTTAAAACAATAAATATATGGCAAAGTTTAATAAAAAACCAAAAAACATTGAAATTTCAGAATTAACAGATTCTGAATTAATCGCAATCTTAAAAATAAATATTCCATGTGCTTTGACTTTTGAAAAATCAGGACAAACATTATCATATATACTTTTACAAAAAAGAACTGAAAACTCAGGTAAAAATTTAATTGAAATTTCAACATTATTATCTAAAAATGATATTATTGGATATGATGAATTATTCAAATTAATTTCAGAAAATATAGCTTTGGGTGTATTAACTGTACAAGTTGATAATGAAGTATTTCAAGAAAAAGAATCATTATTATTAATGCTTAGTGATTTAAAACCAGAAATTATTAATTCTTGTATTTATATTGATTATGATTATAAGAAACATATTTATTCCATAATTAATAAGAAAAGTGAAAAAGGATTAAATTCAAAAATTTACTATTTCGAAGATAATGATAGCATACTTGCATTTGATGATAATGGTCCAACCTTAATTTATGGTAAAACCCAATCAGTTGAAGATTTAATTTGTGTTTAAATGATTTTAAATAAATCATAATATGAAACAAAAGAAAAATGTATTAAATATCGATGATGTCCTTAATGTTGATAAGAAAAAAATTACTCAAAAGGATATACATAATATAAAGTACAAACAATCAATGTCTCAAGCGAGAGCCACTAATAATGATTCAGAATTAATTGAAAAACTAAAAATAAGGACTGGAAATTATTCAATGAAAACAAGGATTATGAAAAATCCTTGGTTAACAAGTAGACCAGCGTCAAAAGCTACTAAATGGTTATTTGGAGAAGTTTTTAAAAATCCTCAAACATATAAATATTCGAAAAGAATGATTTATCAAGGAGGATTATTTAGTTTTTCCTATCTAAATCCGAAGTACAAAGATACAGTTTTTTTACCATGGTTTGATAAATATCCGTTAGTTATTAGTTTAGGACCAGTAATGACAAATAATGGACCAAGAAATATTGGATTTAATTTACATTTACTTCCACCAAAAATAAGAATCATAGTACTTTGTCAGATATTTGAATTATTCAAGAAACTTTATCGTTATCAAATATATTTTAAACAAGATAAACCTGTTCAAATACATTATAAACAGATTATAAAAGCTTTGGATAGATATGGTGTTCGCTTCTGTGTAAGGATGTATATTCCTCAAAGAATGAATCAAATAGTACGTTTTCCATTAAAAGATTGGCATAAAGCGATTTTTATTCCATCAAGGTCTTACGATGGAATTAGAGCTGAAAAATTAATAAAAGAATGGAAAAAATTCTGTAGAAAAAATAATTTTTCAACAAGAGAAAATATTGATTGGAAATCAACAATAATGGGTAAATAAAATGGCAAATATTTTTGATACAACAATAACCGATAAGTCTAATTATATTGTAAATATTTTAGATGTGGAAAAATTTACGAAATTATCGGTAAATGAACAAGTTATTTTTGAATTACTTAGAAACAGTATGTTGGAAATTATGCCATTAACAAAAAATATTCATAGTGATGAATGTATAAGATATGCTGAAAATTATGCATTCATAAATTTGAAAGCTTTTACAACGGGAATAGAACAAATATTAAATTTGAAATTAAAAGCTTTAGAAGATAAACTAAATATATCAATACAAAAAATTCAAAGTAGTATGGCAGCAACTGCGGCAACTGCGGCAACAACTACTGTACCAACAACAAAATAGAATGACAACAAATCCGAAAATTATAATATTTTTCAATAAATTATTTTCAATTAAAATATTTGAAAATGAAATTGTTACAACAATATTATACATAATATCGAAAGAAGTTGAGAAGTTTAAAAATAGAATGGATAATGTTTTAAATACTGATATATAATGGCAAATTTGTCAATACAATCTAAAGAACAATTAATAATTGGAACCATATTATCATGTAATAATGAAATAAGGAAATTTTCAAAATTAATAGGATTAAAAGAATCATCAAAAATAAATATGTATCATTATAATATGGTGCAATTATTTGGTGAAATTAATCCATTATTTGAAAATAATTTCGAATTATCTAAAATCCCAGAAGAATCAATATTCATTAAAAATAATCATGATAATTATTATGCTTATTTTCAAAAAGTTAATGATTTTCTTGAAGGGTATGAAACAAATATACAACAAAATCTAAATGAAAGTTTAATTGTTGATGAGTTGAAAATAAATAATCCAATTCAAATAAATATAAATACTTTCAAAGATGATTTAAAAAACATAATCAATATTTTATTGAAAAAAGATGATTTAGAAAATTTATCATCTGATGTTTTAAAAATAAAAACATTTGCGAAAAAACCAATATTAATATATGGTTTCGATATTTGTAATAATCCAGCTTTACAAAAAGATTTGGTTGAAAGATTTAACTTAACAATGGATAAATTAATATCAATTTGTTTTGATAAATCAAATAAACAATTACTTTTTATTCCAAATAATACAGGAAATATTATAGCTTATGATATTAAAGAAGATATTTTTGATTATTATAATAAAGTTAATTTTGGAAATCAAATAGTTTCGCAAAAATTGACAGCAAAAGATTATTTATTTCAAATTAAAGATTTAATACATAATAATATTATTGAATTATATTTCAATATAAATTTATTAGATTTGAAATTTGGCAATAATTTATATGGTGATGAACTTAGATTTGAATCAAATGCGAAATTTGAAAAAGATAAGGCTATATTTGAACAAAGCAAATCATTATTTAAAAAATAATTATGAAATTAACTACAGGAATTGGTATAATAGGTGGTCGTAATGTTGAAAAAACGTTATCGAAAAAAATTCTATTAGCAAATACAACCGATAAGGTAATAAATAAAAAAGCACAAGAAAGAGCAATGGGGTCATCATCAGACCCAATATATTTTCAAAATGGAAATCAAGGAATGGTTTTCAATCCCGATATTCGTTATCGTACAACTTATGCTTTTTCACCATTAACAAGTATTAATTATCGTAATGATTTATTGGTTTTTGCTGAAAATAATGAAATAAAAAAAGCCGTTAATGTAATAGCAAATGAAACAGTTATTATGGATACGGAAACAAACAAATATCCTGTTTATCCAAAAGTAAATTTAACATTAATTCCTGAAGATAAACAAGATGTTGCAAAAGCAATTGATGAATATTTAAACACAATATTTTATCCAAAAATGTATCAATATCTTAATTTTAAAGAAGATGGTTTAATTGATGCTGTTAAGGAATTTGTTATTACCGGAAAATTATCATACGAAATAATTTACGATAATCTTAAAAATCCACATAATATTATTGGTATGATGCCAATAGACCCTTCAACATTACAAAAATTTAAAGAAGGTGATTATGTTTATTATGTACAAAAATCAATTTCAGATAATAATGGAAAACAAAGAATACTTAATGAAAATCAAGTAGTATTAATTGAATGGAATAAATTCGATTTTGGATATATAAGTTATGTTGATAGATTGAGAATGTCATTTAATATAATGCGTTCAATGCAAACTTCAAAAATTCTTTGGTTTGCAGCTAAATCTCAAGTGAGAATGCACATAAAATTGGCAATGGGTGATGTTGCAAGAAATGAAGCAATACAGAAATTAACCGAATCAAAAAACCAATATATAAATCATTTTACTTTTGGAGAAGATGGAATAGTAAAATTTAATAATCAACCAAATAATAGCGGTTATAGAGAATTTTTCACAGCCGAAACAGCTGCTAGTGGAAGTCCTGAAATTGAAGAAATAAATACACAAGGACCTGATTTAACAGAAGTTGATAGTTTACAATATTGGGAGAAATTATTTTGGAAAGACACAGATATACCTTACGACCGAATCGACCCAAACAGTACTGATAGTTGGGGTTTTACCGATGTAACAGCTTTACGAAAAATTGAAGTAAATTTCGGAAAATTCATTAATTCAATAAGAAAAATGATGAATCCAATTTTCATAAAACCAATTATTATACAATTAACTCTTAAAGAAGCTGAAATTGGTGTTGATTTATCATTAATTGATTCAATTAAAATGGATTGGATTGCATTTAATGAATATGAAAAACTTGCTGAACTTGAAGTAATGCAGAAAAAAGTAGATTTAGCAACATCAATTGCTGGATTTGGTGAACTTGAAGATGTGAATGGAATTATGAGAAAAGCAATACCATTAAGCTGGATTCAAGAAACTTATATGGGATTCACACAAGAACAATTAAAATCAATGGAATTATCAAGAAAAAGAGAAAATGAAATGCTAGGATTTCCTGAAAAAACTGTTTTAATTGAAGATGGAACTGAAGAAGTTGTTGATGAAACTGAAGAAAATATGGATGAAGTTGAACCTGAAGAAACCGCAGAAGATATTCAAAGTTTTGAAGATAAAAAATATTGAAATTAAATTCAATTAGAATATAGAATAAATAAATCATAATATAAAAACAACAAAAATGGATACACAACCAAAAAAATTCCTATATGTTGAATCACACCAGATTCCTCTAACAGAAATACCTTATGGTGATTTGAAAGAAAATATGCTTGACCCAACAACAGGTCAATTATATAAGGGTATAGTTATGGAAGGTTGTTTCGCAGATTTATCAAATGAAACACCAAACAATAATAAAAGATATTATGATATTCCGACTTATTTACAACTTTTACAAGTCTTACGTAAACAAATATTTTCTCCAAAAGGTGTTTTTGGCGAGTTGGAACATCCTGAAAGCAGTTATGCAATAGATTCAAGAAATGTATCACATAAATTATTAGATGTTTGGTATAATGAAGTTGATATGAAAGTTTATGGACGAGTAATATTACTAAATACTCCAAATGGAATAATTGCACAAGAAATAGTTCGTTCAGGTGGACAACTAGCAATTAGTGCTCGTGCTGCTGGAGATGAAACTTTACAACCAGATGGAACAAAATTATGTAGAGTTAAATTAATGACAACTTATGATTTGGTTTATCATCCTGGATTTAGTGCTGCTGTTTTAACTTTCAAACAATTAAATGAATCACAAAAATTTATTCAAGATATTTCCGAAACTAAAAGGGGATTTTCAGGAATTATTTATGAAGAAGATTTGAAAAAAATAAATAATAAATTTGAACACTATATATCTTTGAATGAACGTCAAAATTGTTTTTATGAATGGTTATTAAATGATTTATCTGAAGCTGAAAAAATTTCAAAAGAAGATAAAAAAAATATTGCTAAAAAAGAAAAAATTGAAAACAAACAAGATATTGAAGTTCTTGATGACAATAAAGCTAACGATGAAGAAGAGCTCCAAAATAAATTAAAAATGGCAGCTAAAAAAGATTTGAAAGAATCACAGAAAAAAGAATTTTTTCAACAAGTTCAAAATTCACAAGAACTTTTAAGGAAAAAAAATCAAGGTAAAAGTTATTATCAAGGTGCGGCAGGATTTATTGCGGATAATTATTCAATAAGTATTAATGGATAAATATCATAAGACAAAATATTAAAATTAAATGGAAATGATTTTCCAAAAAAGAATTAATTTATTATTAATAATTAAAAATTAAAAATGTATGAAGGGTTTTATTGAACATTTACTCGGAAATATCTCCGAAGTAGAAACCGAAATGGCATTGGAAAATTTGAATGAATCACAACAAGATTTTCTTGATGATACTGATTTATTTCAAACCCAAGAAGATTTAGATTTAGAAGAATCACAAGAAAATGCTGACCAAATTTACGAAGATGGTGATGTTTTCACAGATGATGATTTTGAAGACGAAATCAATTTCGATGAAGCAGAACAAGATTTTGTTGATGATGATGATAATCTTTTTGAGTCACAAAAAGATTTACAACAACAACAAAAACAACAACAGTTGAAACAACAACAAAAACAACAACAGTTGAAACAACAACAATTGTCGGAAAAACAACAAAAACAACAAAAGGAGCAACAAGAGTTGAAACAAAAACAACAAAAGGAGCAACAACAGTTGAAACAAAAACAACAAGCTGAATTAGAACAAGACGACGACCAACAAGACGACGACCAACAACAAGACAGCAAGGAACAAAACGTTAAACAACAACAGGAGCAACAACAGTTGAAACAAAAACAACAACAGGAGCAACAACAGTTGAAACAAAAACAACAACAGTTGAAACAACAAGTTCAAGATTTGCAACAAAAGGAGCAACAACAACAAGCTAAACAACAACAAGCTAAACAACAAACTCCGGTACAACAACAACAAGAAAAACAACAGTTGAAACAAGCACAACAAGAAAAGCAACAAAAATTGCAAGAAGTGCAACAAAAAGAACAACAACAGTTGAAACAAAAACAACAAGCTGAACAACAACAGTTGAAACAAAAACAACAAGCTGAACAACAAAAAGAACAAAAAGACCAAAATTTGAATGAGTCAGTTCGTGACTTTTATTTGAGAGGTTATTAATCTATTTTTATTCAGTTTGAATCAAATTTAAAAATATTGTTAAATTTAAAACATTAAAATTATGTCGTTAGAAGTAAAAAGACAAAGAATTTACAAGCACACAGAACTTGACGTAAGAACTGCTGATGCTTTGAAACCATTATTGGAATCAGCTTTTGCAGATGAATTTGCAAAATATGGTCATGGTGCTGGTCGTGATGCAATCAAAAAAGAACGTTTGACATTTGCTGCAGAGCAATTTGCTAATCGTAGTCGTATTGCCGCAAATATGGGTACTACACCTCTTAATGAAGATGCAACCATTTTTGGACAATCAATGCCTCAATTGAAAAACCTTTTCGAAAGTGTTTCAACTCCAGGTAATGTTATTGGTATGGGTGGTGTTGTTAATCCAGGAAGTTCAAGCGGTTTAGCCGGTGGAATTTGGAATCCAGGTTACAAAGCAGGTTCAGGTGATGTTCCTAGTTATGTATTTGGTCTTCAAAATCATATTGCATTAAATTGTATTGGTTTTGACTTGATGCCAACAATCGCTGTTGATACCCCAAAAGTATTGGTTACTTATATTGATACTGTTTATGGTGGTGGTACATTTGATGATGCTGCTAACTTGCCAACATTCGTTGAATTAAGTTCTCCAGTATTTACTCGTTCTTGGATTAAAACAAAAGCATTAGTTCGTGCAACAACTGAAGTTATTATTGTTGCTGCTGATATGAAAGCATTAAAAGTTCGCTTTATGTTGGGTTCAACTGTTAAAGCATCTATTACTGTTGAAGTTTTGGCTACAGGTGTTGCTTCAAAAGCAGTTGATGTATTAACATATACTTGGAACAATAGCGTAACAGTTAAAGCTGTTGTTGATGCTGTTAATGTTGCCGCATCTAAAGTTTATGTTGCTGATTTTGCAACTGCTTCCTTAGGAACTGCAATTACTCTTATTGGTGTTGGTTATGCATCTGCAGTACGTCAAAATATTGCTGAAGCTGCTTCAAACAATAATTCTCTTGGTGGAATGTCACGTGCACAACACGAAAAAGGACCTAAACACAAATTGAATGTTATTGCAATGGACAAACAACTTGAAATGGTTGGTTTGGAAATTGAAGCTGATACCAGTAACATACAAATCAAAGACATGGCTGCCATGGGAGTTAACGTTATCTCACATTTGTACACCGGAGTTCAAAATCAATTAGTTCAATCTTTGGATGAAGTGATTCTTACCCACTTGTATAAATTAGGTGTAACTCACGCTGTTAATGCTTATGAATCTCAAGGTACAAACTATTCATTGTATATTGATGCTCCAGCTAATGTTACAAAAGCAATGACCGCAATTGATGTTGATTTTAATGATATTATCGGTGATGATAAACGTACTGCAATGGGTAATTTGACAAATGCTTTAGTTTCAGCTGCTTACGAAAATCAAATGACTCATGGAGAACGTTTGTACGCACGTATTTTGTTGATTCTTGAATTTGTTGCGCAACAAAATCGTATTGGAGCACCTGACTTTATTGTTGTTGGTGGAACACTTGCTGCTACTTTGAAAAAACAATCAACATTTAGTGCTTGTCCGGTTACTACTTCTTTTAGTGCTAATCCTGAATTGCATTATGCTGGTACTATTTTTGAAACAGTAAATGTTTATAAAAATCCGAAAATTCAATTTGATGACCCTCGTATTTTGTTTGGTCGTCGTGGTAATGATTCTGACCCTGGTGCGAAATTCCTTGCCTACGACTTAGCTGCGAGTCGCCAAATCGTAGCAGAACAAAATATGGCCGAGAAAATCAGAGTTTGGTCTCGTTTTCAAATTGCTGATATTGGTTTCTATCCTGAATTGAATTATTATACTGCAGTAATGATTAATGGCTATCAATGGTCTTAATCTAAAAACATTATAATATAAATATGAAAAGGTTGGTTGTTTTTCAACCAACCTTTTTTATCATAAAAATTATTTCAAATATCAACCCATATTTTCTTATTTTTTAGGATATAATATATTTGAATTGTTTAAAAATAATATTTTATCATGAGCAAATTATCTTCAATTGAATATATAAAAAAATGTAATTTAAAACATGAAAATAAATATGATTATTCAAAAACATTATATACTGGAACAAAAAATAAGGTAATTATTATTTGTAATGAAATTGATGAAAATAATAATATTCATGGTGAATTTGAAATGAGAGCAGATATGCATGTTTTTGGAAAAGGATGTCAAAAATGTAATACACAAACATTATCAACAACAGAATTTATTAAACGTGCTATTTTAAAACATGGAACAAATTATGATTATTCAAAATCAAAATATGTTAGTTCAAAATCAAATATAAAAATAATTTGTAATAAATCCGATAAATATGGTTATCATGGAGAATTTGAACAAATAGCTGCAAATCATTTATTTGGTGCTGGTTGTCCAAAATGTTCGAATAATGAAAAATTATCTATTAATGATTTTATACATAAATCAAATATAACACATAATAATAAATATGATTATTCTAAAGTAAATATAATTGATTTTAATAAATCTTATGTTGATATAATTTGTAATATTCATGGTATTTTTAATCAAAGAGCTGATATACATATTTTTGGTCAAGGTTGTCCAGAATGTGGAGGAACAAAAAAATTAACAACAGAAGAATTTAAAAATCGTGCTATTAAAGTACATGGAAATAAATATTCATATCATAAAATAGAATATATCGATATAAACACAAATGTTTGGATTCATTGCGAAGAAATTGATGAAAATGGTTTAAGTCATGGAGATTTTTCACAGACTCCACATAATCACTTAAATGGTAAAGGTTGTCCAAAATGTGCAATTCAAAATACTTGTTCAACAACTGAAGAATTTATTTTAAATTCTACCAAAATACATGGTAATAAATATGATTATTCGTTAGTTGATTATAAACATTCAAAAGAACTTGTGAAAATTATTTGTAAAAAACATGGTGAATTTGAACAAATTCCAAATGGACATTTAACTGGAAATGGGTGTAATAAATGTGCTAATGAACAAACTTCATCAAAAGCTGAATTAGAAATTTGTGATTTTATTTCAAAAAATATTAATATCATTGCAAATGACCGTTCAGTTTTAAACGGATTAGAATTAGATATTTATATTCCTGAAAAGAAATTAGCTATTGAATTTAATGGTTTATATTGGCATTCAGAATTAAAAAAAGAAAAAAATTATCATTCTAATAAAACACAACTTTGTGAATCAAAAGATATTCAATTAATTCATATTTTTGAAGATGAATGGATTGAAAAAGAATATATTGTCAAATCAAGATTATCAAATATTCTTGGTTTAAATCAAACAAAAATTTACGGAAGAAAATGTATAATTGATTCTGTTTCAACAACAGAAGTTAAAGAATTTTTATTTAATAATCATATTCAAGGTTATGTTGCTTCATCAATAAATTATGGTTTATATTATGATAATGAATTAGTTTCTTTAATGACTTTTGGTGGTTTAAGAAAAAATCTTGGACAGGAATCAAAAGAAAATGAATATGAATTATTACGTTTTTGTAATAAATTAAATACTTCAGTTATTGGAGGAGCTTCAAAGTTATTTAAACATTTTCTGAAAAAACATAATCCAGAAAAAGTAATAAGTTATGCTGATAGACGTTGGTCTAAAGGAAATCTTTATGAAGTTCTTGGATTTACTTTTAAACATAATTCAGTTCCAAATTATTTCTATATATTTGGACAAACAAGAAAAAATAGGTTTAATTTCAGAAAAGATATTTTAATTTCCAAATATGGATGCTTGGTTGAAGATACTGAACGTAATTTTTGTTTTAATCAAGGTTGGTATCGTATTTATGATTGTGGTGCAAAAGTTTATGAATATAATAATTTAAAATAATATTATGGCTCTGGATTTAACAAAAGAACAAACATTTAGATTGATAATAAATAGTGCATTATTATATTCGAATGAAAGAAAATACCGATATAATACAAAAACAAAATGGTGGTGTTTACATTGTTTATCGGTTTTATATGTAAGTTATAATCAAAGTGGAAGATATGCAATTTTCTGCGAAAAATGTTATAAATCAAAATTGATTGAAGAAACTGCTGCGCAATATAAATACATGCAAAGATTAAAAAATATCCAATTGGATATAATCGAAAATCAAATTTATTTTGAAGAAAAATTGAAATAAAATTATTTCTTATGTTTCATAAATAAAGAAACATTAATAAATAATTAAAAATAATCAAATGGAAAAAGTTGAAGAACCTTGTAAAATAATTTACAAAGATTATAGTGAAAAAATCAAATCAAAAATACCTGAAAATTCAGACATTAATTGTAATGATATAAATTCTTTAATAGCTTTATTGAATTATTGTTTTCAAAAGAAAAATAATTTCTTTATAACAAATTTCAATAAAAGAGTTATCAGAAATATTTATGTTTCTTATAATCAAATTAAAACAAATATTCTTACACCTGAAATTGATGAAATTTTTTATAAAATTGATTACGATAATATAAAATTATTACGATTTATCATCATAAATTTTGTAAATAATTTCGAAATAATTATAAATAAGCAAGAAACAAATGAATTATGCGATTACGTATCAAAAGATTCAATGAAACATTGTTTACATTATTTAAACAATATTTTAAATCAAACAAAATAAGGATAAAATCCCCAGATAATAACATAATAATGGATAAAATAATAATAACAACAGGACATTATCAATCAAGAGATTCATTAAATTCAGAAAAACCTGACATAATAAGAATTTTAGGTCCTAATTTACAAAAAGATGGATATTGGTTGACACAAGATGGTAAATCAATGCCAAGTTATGATTTAGAAGCTAATTGGCTTAAATTAGATACAGCATCTTCTAACAAACAACAAAATAAACCACCAATAAATATATTTGCAGGAATTGGGGAAGAAGATGAAAATTCAATTATTGAAGAAAATTTTGAGCAACAACAATTTCCACAACATATTGATGATTTAACAAAACCACCAATTGCTCCAAATACTTCAATAATAATTAAAAAAGAAATTCCATTTGATATATCAATTATTGAAAAAATAAATATTGATAAATTAAATTTGAAAGCATATCAACAATTTGGTATTACTAATAAATATAAAAAACCTATTATTGATATTACATTACCAATAAGTTTTAATTATGATATTATCAAATTAAAACAAACAATTGAATTACTTGAATTAAATGAAGATATTATTCTTGATTATTTGGTAAAGGAAATTGAAATATCAACAATAAGACCATTAATTAAAGAAAAGTTGAAACAAAAATTTATCATACAAACAGAATTATATGATAAGGTTTTAAAAAGTGCTGAAAAAATAGAAGTATATAAAGAAATAAAAAATGAAGAGAACATTCCAACCATCACAGTTCAGAAGATTTCCCAAGAATTGGAAGAAAATAAGGAGTTAACACAAGGTATTTCTGAGGTTGAATCATACATAAAAAAACATTTTTAATATGCAAACATTTGGTGTTTTAGGCAATGAATTTATAAATTTATATTCAAAAGAAAATCCTGTTTTAGAAACAGGAAATCTTTGTTATTTTATGTTTCAAAATATGCTTGATTATCATAGACCTTTAATTGCAAAAGGTCATATTGTAGATGATAAATTTCATGACGGAATGAATAAAATATATTATATCAAACTTGATGAAATAATTGAAAATCCAGCAATCGTTAATGAATTTTTAATAGGCAAACAATTTTGGCTTAATTCCTATTCTGGAAATATTGTTACAACAACCAGGAAAATGGCAATAATTACACCATTTTACGATTTTGAAAAAAACGTATTTCCTATTGAAGCTTTTTTTGTCAGAAATTCATTACAAAAAATAATTGATTTAAGAATAGAATATTTATCACATATTAAAAAAGATATTCTTAAACAATTACAAGATATTGAAAGTATTTAATTTTTCAAAAAAATTATATGGATATTATAAATAATGATATTAATCCCAATGTTGCACCAAGTGAATATGTTCAAACTAATTCACTTGATGTTGCTGTACCAAAAGGTGCAAACGCAGCTAAAATGGCTGACCATGTTGATGTTAATCATTCAGTAATTAATAGACTCCATTTAATTAAATTGACAAATAATTTTCCAGCTCAGGAAAAAGATATACCTAATCATAAGGATTTATTTCAAGTTCGTTCTTTTACCGATTTATGTAAAATGGACACAAGAGCCCAACAATATGATGCTGATGATTTTCTTTATTGTAAAAATTTAGGGTTTCCAATAAATCATTTAATAACACTTAGACGTTATCCATATCCATGTACTGATAATATTTGGGATAAGGAAACACAAGGAGAACCTGATATTGCAAGAATGATAACATATTTCAGTCAAGATGTAAATAAACTTGATGAAATATTATCATTTAGTTACAATATGAAGTGGAAAGAATTAACTGCTGAAATGGAACAAGCAACAATGCAGGGAGAACAATCCGGATTATCAGGTTTTATGAAAAAAGCAATGACAGCTTTTGACCCAGTTTTGTCAAAAAATATGTTACGTGGAGAAAATGCTAATCAATTAGACCCAAAAGCTGACCAAAATAAGGTTTATGGTCCTGTTGATTCATTAACAACAACAAATATTCGCGATATTGGATTTGAATTTTCAAAAGAATTTGAACTTACTTTTGATTATGAATTAAGAAGCATAAATGGGAGAACCCCCGAATATGCAATGAAAGATATTATTGGAAATATTCTTGCTTGTACATATAATAATGGCAAGTTTTGGCCTGGAGCTAGATATTGGATTGGCGAAAGACCATCAGGTTTTTATAAACAATATCAATATATGAATAGTGATAATATGGATGAAATTTTAGCTGGAGGAGTTAATTCATTAAAATCATTTATATCGACTTTTGGCTCAAAAGGTTCAGCAATAAATCAATTAAAAAACGCAATGCAAGGTGGGATGGCAATGGCTATGGGTAAAATACTTGATAAAGTTGGAAGACCAGGTATTTTAACAATGAATAGTTTATTATCTGGTGAACCTACAGGAATGTGGCATTTAACTATCGGAAATCCAGTAAATCCAATTATGACTATTGGAAATTTAATTTGTACTGGAGTTGATTTTAATTTTCCAGGCGATGCATTAAGTTATGGTGATTTTCCAACTAAACTTCAAGTTAAAATTAAATTAAAACCTGGACAAGCCAAAGATAGGGCTGGTATTGAAATGATGTTCAATATGGGCAAAAGAATGTATTATGCTCCAAAAAGTGTTAAACATTCAAATGATATTAATGTTTCAAAACAAACAAGAAGTTTTTTTGGTTTTAGTAAAAATGAAATAGATAATACATTAGGACAAGCTTTTGATTTTATTGCTGATGGTGTTAAATCTGTGTCGACAAATGTTACAGCAACAAAAGCAAATCCATTATCTAAACAACCAACAGGTGAAGTTGACCCTACAGATAATAGCGATAATAGTGCAAATAAAATTAATCAATCTATAAAAGATAAATATATCAAAGATAATTTACCTAAAAATAAGAAAAAATAAATTTTAACATAATTTTCATTTATTTAGTTTCCCCATATAAAATATTTTTAGTACATTTGTACTGGAAATAAAATACAAATTAAATCCAATTTCAATCATGATTAGATATAAAATCGATAAAAAATTGTTTATCAAGTTTGAATCTGAACTGAAATCATTTTTCAATTCAGTTGAATATTATCAAGATAATGTTATTATTTTAATCAAACAAAATATGCGAAAAAATAATATCGATATTTTATTGTTTTTTAATTCAAATAAAATAAATTTTAATATCATTAATAAATAATTTTCAATTAAAATCACCACAAGAAAAAACGAAATTATGACACAGAATTATGAATCGCAAATTACGAGTTTAGACGATTATTTGGAAAACGAACAACTTTACGCAAGTGAAATTCCAGTATCTAACGATGAAAAAATTATTGTTGGTACAACGAAAAAAGGTCGCAAAATTATTGTAAAAGAACCAACCAATGTAACTGATAATAGTAATATTATTTTTGGTGAAAAAAAATCAGTTTCTGCAACAACAAACATTATTGAAAGAGGAAAAACAGTTTCATTAGAGAAGAAAGAAAAATATGGCGAAATTGGAACAACAGCTAATGCTCTTTCAAGACATGCCAAAGAAAAACTTGAAAACTATTTGAAAAAATCACCACAGTTTAAGGTTCTTGAAGCTCAATTGACTATTTTAAAAACAGAATTGCATAATTATAAGTTTTTAGATAGAAAAGATTTATCTGAAATCACACAAAATATGATTAATGATTTAGAAGCAACAAAAAATAAATTTGTCAAACTTTACAAAAATAAAAATTGGAAAGAAGACAATAAATTAAATGCTGAAAAAATAAAGAATTCAGAATATCTTAAGGAATTAAAGATAAAACGTAAGGAGTTAGAAGAGCAATATATTTCTGTTAATCCAAATTCAATAATTTCCCGGATGAGAAGTTTCCGTTCATTATTGGAACTTAATTTTCCTGATGATTATATTAAAGAAGATGAAAATGGCAAAATTATTAAAACATTTAAACTTGATGATGATGAAAATTTAGATGAAATTGACAATTTGGATATTGATGAAGTTTTAGATGATGTTAATTTTGGTAAACCAACATTAAAACAAGAATATGCAAATTTCTGTGGAAATGTCGCAGATAAATTGGATTTGTTACCTTCAGAAATTGTTAATATGGAATTAAGTCAAGTAAGGAAATTATTACTTTTGGCTATTCCTGATTCAGTAATAACAAATATTTTAAATGAATTAGAAAAAGTAAAAATTGAATCAGCAAATGAAATTTCAAAATTACGTGGAAATCAAGACATAACAAATGTTATGTTTGAAATTTTTGATTTTTCATCAGTTCCAGAAGAACAACCAAAAGAAATGCTTGCAGCATCAAATATAGAATATGTTAAAGGTATTGCATATAATAGTTGTTCTAAATTAAATATGATGCATAATTATGATGATTGTGTTGCTTATGGACTTTTAGGATTATCAATCGCAATTGATGCATGGTATAAAATTCAAAAAATAAATGATTCAGCAATTAGTTTTAATGGATTTGCACATAGATATGTTACGAATGCAATTAAACGCGGAATGTATGAATTAAATTCAGGTGGTATGATTAGTGGTTCATCAATGGCAACAATTATACACAAATATGAAAAACAAATGAAATCTTTTGTTACTAATAATCCTGAATTAAAGGATTTGCCAAAAGATTTACTTGAAGGTTTATTGGATGGTTTAACATCTATTGAAAAACCAAAAAATGTTGTAACTGAAGGAGAATATTCAGATATTGTTGGCGGTTCAGAAGGTGGTGATAATTCAGATATTTGGGCAAATGCTGTCAAAGAAACATCAGAAATGGACCTTACTTTTGAATATGATGATTTATTCAAATCAGTTAAACAATTGTTCAATTTATTTGAAACAAAAGTTGATTCAGAAACCGGAATTAGAGAAAATACAAAGAAAAAACTTTTTGATAAATTTGATTATAAATTATTCAAATTAAAATATGGTTTAGAATATAAGAAAACTTCTATTGATGGTGGAAAAACAACAGCAAATAATTTATATTCTCAAGCAGAAATTGCCGAGATAATGGTTGATTATTATCGTAGTTTTGGAGCAACAAATATCAGATTAAGTCAATCATCAATTTCAACAAGAATTGAAACATTGAATAAAAAACTTCAAGCAGCTATTGCTGAAAATCCGGGGTTAAAAACAGGTTTGCAATACATTTATAATTATATTCAAACAAATTGTGGTGATTTTAATCCTTATGATGAAAATTCTAAATCAGAAGAAATGGAAGAACAACTTTTAGCTGGAAAATCAATAAATGATGTATATCAAAAATTAGATGATGATATGCTTGATGAAGAATTAAATGATTCAATAATATATTAAAAATAAAAATCATGAATATAAAAACAAATGATTCAAACTTATTAAATATGGTTAGTTTGAATGAAAGTAAGATTGAAAAAGTATCTAAAATTCCATTAAACGATGATTTACTTGCAGTTGTTTTAAAAACTAAAGCTAAACAATTTCAATTTGATTGTGGTCTTATAATGGCTGGAATAAATGTTCCACTTACTAGTAGATTTGGTTTACAATGGCACTATAACAATATGGTTGATTTTAAATCATTTGTAGATAGTATAAAAAGTTATTTGTACATTACCGATAGTAAACTTACCGTTAATGATATTACAAAACTTGAAAAGCAATACAATAAATATTCGAAAAAAGTTCAAAAAAATTAATATTATGACATACACTGATAAAGAATTGGATGATTTTATTGCACAAAATGATTTAACCTTATTATCAATAGATACAAAAAATAGTGTAAAAACTAATTTGTTTATTCCCGATAAAAATTTTGGTTCTTTGTTGATATATTTATCCAAATTAAAAGCATTAGTTATCAAGACAAAACAAAGTATTAATATTGATAATATTATAAATGAAGTTGCTTTGAAATTTCAAAACAATAAAACATTAATTAATATTCCAAATACTTTAGTTTTAAATGTACCAAATGAACAAGTTTCAAATTCAGTAACTTATAGCATAGAACGTCTTGATGATTATATTGTTGAAATTTCAAATAATACAAATGAAGGTTGGTTAACAGATAATTTAATTGTTCAAGTTAAAGATGCAAATGGTACTATTGTTTTTCCAGTAATAACAACAATATCAAATAAAATAAGAATATATTTTATTGATGGATTGAATAGTAATTACGTTTTATATTTCGTTTAAATATTTTGGGTTAATGATTATAGTTGTGTGGTTGGGTCTGATTGTGAAATCAGACCCAATTTTTATTTATAAAATTAAAAGATTTTAATCCGATTACCCATATTGTTTAAAAATGTCGGATATAAATATAAATTAAAAAGTAATAATATGAAAATATATATTGACATAGACGGAACAATTATCGAACCTAGTTATGGAAAACTTGGAAGAGTAAATTTTGGATGTTTTGAAGTAATTAAAAAACTTCAAGATGCTGGACATGAAATTTGGATTAATACAAGTTTTGAAGGAGAAAAATTGGAATCAGCTTTAAATTTGATTAATGAACAAAGTTGGATGTTTTTTAAGAACAGAAGAACAGAAGAATTGGAAATTCAACCAATATTAAACATTTGTAAAGAAAAAATTCAACCTTGGGATTGGGATTGGGAAGAAATGATTAAACATGACCAAATGTTTATTGATGATTATTCCAGAGGAATTCCATTAAAAAAATGTTGTATGTTTGAAGGAAATATGGTTGATTGGAATGAACTTGATAAGCAATTTATTGAACATAATTTATATTAAAATTGATTATTTTTATTTTCATTATTTTAATCTGAATGCCTATTTTGTTTAAAAATATAGGATATAAATATAAATTAAAAATATAAATTATGGAAACAAATAATTCAACTTCAGTTCGTTCAATTTCCGATATTGCATTGGAAATATTTGCAAAATGGAAAAACCCTTATTTTGGCGCAGTACCTTATTTGTCTGCAATGCGTACGTTACAATCAATTAATAGTGATTATGGTGCCGATTCAGCTTCAGATATTATTAATTATTTTCTTTCAAATGCTTCAACATGGCGTGGTGAAGATGCAAAAAGAATCAAAACAGAATTGAAATCATTATTAAAACAAAAATAGTATTATGAATATTAATGAAATGACAACAACTCAAGTATCTACTGAAAAAGGATTTTCAACCCGTGCGGAATATTTGGAATCATTGGCAAAAAATTTTAAATTTTCAATAGTTTTTGTAACTGAACTTGCCGATGCTTATGATGAATCTGAAGACTTTGAAGGTCTGATTAAAGCATTATCAATTTATTCTGATGAACCTTTAGAAAATCAAATAGATGAAATAATTCAAGATGGAATTAAAGATTTGAATCAAATCGAAGATGAAGGGGATAAGCAAATTTACGATATGGTTGCAAATTGTATGGAAAGAGAAGCGAAAGAAGCTTCAATTTCTGTTCAAAAAGAAGAATATAAGTGGTTAACAACAACATTTCATGATAATTGGGAAGGTGATAAAACTCGTTCTTTTTTCACAATTTGTGATATTTGTGGTAAATCGTTAGGAGAACATTCAGAAAGAAATCGTTTTTGTCCTTCAAATTAAAAAATATTTTATAATTTGTGTTTATTGTGTGAAATTAGTTCGGAGTGTTGTAGACAGGCATTCCGAGTTAATTTTTATTTAATTTCAATTTGACGCACCAGTAAATTCATAATTTGACAAAAAATTAGCTCGGTCTTGTTATAATCCAAGGCCGAGCTAATTTTTATTTAATTACAATCCTAAAAATATTTTAAATTCCGTATATTTGAATTCCAATGTTTTTTCAAAAGTTTGCTCAATTAAACTTTTTTCGAATTCATTCCAATTTATTGAATAAATTTGAAAAATCATTTCAGTTGCAGTTATAAAACCCATACTATAATTTTCAACAATTGATTTTAAAATTGCTTTTTTCTGTTCAAAAGTTTGAACTTCGATTTTGTTTTCAGTTTCTTTAGACATAATATAATTTGTTTTAAAAATGAATAATTTTATTATTATATATATCCGGAAATAGACTGAAATATGGGCAAAAATACAACTATTTTAATAAAGCGCACCAGCAAAATTACTTCTAAATGTGTATTTCAAGTCAAATCACAAGGAAATTAAAAATACTTGAATATCATGTGATTTCACTGGTGCGTCAATTTGAATTTGAGTAAAAAATAGCTCGGAACTAATTCCGAGCTAAATCTAATTAAAAACTCGAGTGGGATTAAGTTTTTAAATTTCTTTTGGTATATTTATTTCAGACCAATTTAAAATATCAATATTTCCTGTCATTCCATCAACACTTATTTTTGGAATTGTTCTGAAAAAATTTATCTTTGCAAATCTTACTTCAAAATTTTCAAATTTTTCAAAATTAAATTTCGATACTACTAGAAATTTTTGCGATACTCTATCGTTTTCCATTCCAACTAAATCAGCAATTTTTTGCAAATTATTGATTTCAAATTCGTTCCATTTTATCATAATACTAAAGTTTTTTATTTGCGTAAATAATTGATTTAATAAATTTGCTTGTTTGTAATTTTATTCGCTTGTAATTTTTAAATAAAAACACAATACAAATCAAGACTAAAATCCAAATTGTTATTTCCATAATGAATAATTATTAAAGTGAATAATTTTATTATTATATATATCCGGAAATAGACCGAAATATGGGCAAAAAGTAAACTATTTTAATAAAGCGCACCAGTAAATAACCATATAAATGTGTATTTCAAGTAAAATCACAAGGAATTTAAAAATACTTGAATGTCATGTGATTTCACTGGTGCGTATGTTCATAATAAAACAAATAGGTTATTAAAACCTATTTATTCTTTGTTTCCAATTACCAATAATTCTCATTTCATTTGAAATTTTTTCAGCCTCTTTTTCACTAATTACAATTGCATCATAAGATAAATTGTGATTTATCCAAGCCCAATTATGTTCGTTAACTCTTTCAATAAAACCAAGATTATGACTAACATAAAATAATAAGGAATTTAACAATACCTTATTATTATTTTTGTCTCTACCAAAAATAGTATTTTCTAATCCAGGATTATTACTAACAAATATTCCATCTAAGTTTTCAAAAGTTTTCATTTTATTATGTTTTAAATGATTATTATTTTTATTATTATATATATCCTATAAACAACCGAAATATGGGTAAAATCCAAACTATTTTCATAAAGCGCACCAGTAAATAACATTTTAAAAATAAGTTTCAAGCCATTCCTCAAGCAATATTACAAATACTCATATTATATCAATTATTTACAGGTGCGTTTTATTGAAATATCATATTATGCAGGTACGCTTAATTGAAATATCATATATTATATGGTTTGGACAAAAACATACAATATAATATCAAATTGATAAAGCGCACCAGCAAATAAATTATGTATGTCATATTTCAAGCCATTCCTCAAGGAACTTTGATTTTGCTTGATTTTGGTTCAAATTTGCTGGTGCGCATGTTTCAAAAATGACAAAAAAATAATTCACACAAAGTGTGAATTATTTTAATTTGATTGTAATTTCTTACAAAAGTTCGTCGATAATAACTTCTTTGCTTATTGAAGCTAAATGAGCTTTGATTGCGACTTTGTCAGTACCGAAAGTTTCTTTTGCTTTTGCAAGCTCATTCAAACTAACCGAGTACATTGTGCCATCGATAGACATAGTTTGAAAAACATCTTTAGTTTCTTTTCCTGGACGGGGTTTGAAATATGTGATTGCATATTTTAAACGGTCAATTGCTTGACTAATTGATGCAAGTTTGTCAATGTTTTCACGAAGAGTTTTTTGCATGTAGTGGTCAGCAGGAATATTCAAACTTGCGGCTTCGGCGTCAATCATTTTTTTGATAGCTGCACGAGCTGGCTTAATTTCCCAATACTTTCCAAGTAAGATAATAAGCGGATTTATTTTGTCTCCAAGCAATTCTTGAATTACTAAAAGACCTTCTTGTACTTTTGGTTCACGTTCAGCATCATATTTGGACGAAGCAAACTCAGGAGAAAAATCAGGGTCATTTTTTTCAAGATAATCGCGATTGCTCAAATCAGGATTTGAACTAGTTTCAAGTTCAGTTGGATTTACACTAGTTTCAAGACCTTCGATAGAAACGTTAACAACTTCAGAAACTTCAGGAGAAACAGATGCAGTAGCATCTACATTTTTGTTTTTAGACATAATCGTAAAATTTAATTGGGTTTGTTTATAAGAATTATTTATTGTATTATATATATCCGATACTGAGAAACTTTATGGGAGAAAAAGAAAAAAGTTTCGTTAAAATTTTAAATACTTAAGAATTATATTTAAGTATTATAAATCTTGTATTATATATATTCGATAATGATGTTTTTTATGGGCAAATCGAGAATTATTTTCAATTTAATTTATATGAAAACGCACCAGTATCATATTATATCTGAAAACGCACCAGTAAATAATATTATGTATTTAATATCCTTGTCAAATGGCTTGATGTGTGTAAATATAAGAAATATGAGAAAAAATTACAGGTGCGCTTTATTGAAACACATATATTTACCGGTACGCTTAGTTGAAATCCCTATACGTGTGCCCATTGTGCGTATGTGTGTTCGTATTATATGAAAACAAGATATTTTGGAAAAACGCACCAGTAAATATAAATCATATCAACATATTATTAAAGATATATGTATATGTCTTGATTATATTGAAATATGTGTTTATTTTACTGGTGCGTAATCAAACTTTACTTGATTACCGGTGCGTAATGATAAAAATACTTTGAAAATAATTCTCGATTTGCCCATAATTACATAACTTTCCGGATATATATAATACAATAAATAATTAAATTATAAACACTCAAAAACTTATCATTATGTCTAAAATTAAAAATGCTCAAATCGAAAATGTTCAAATCGCTGAAGTTGTAAAAACTAAAAAAGCACGTGCACAAAAAGTAGTTATTTTTACTGAAGTAGAAAATATTCCTGAAAATGTAGTGTCTGAAGCAATTGCTGAAATTATCGAAGCAAAAAAGAAAAGGAAATCAGAAAAAAGAAAATTGTTTTTGATTGACGGTATTTTGCACAATGTTTCAACAAAAAAATTGTCAGCTGCAAAACTTATTTTCAAAAATAACGAAGTTGCTTTGCAAACATACATTGTTGCAAATTCTCAAAAAGTAAATTTCACTAAAACATTATTTTTATTTGAAGGTGTTTTGCATAATATTTCTAACAAAAAAATGGCTGCTGCGAAATTGATTTTCAAAAATGACGAAGTTGCTTTGCAAACATACGTTTTGGAAAATTCTGCGAAAATAAAATTCTCAGAAAAGTTTTAAGTTCCGGAAATTATGTTAATGAAAAGCTCGAAACATTATTGTTTCGAGCTTTTCTTTTGTCATATCCGGAAAAGCGCACCAGTAAATAATGACTGTAAATTGATTATTATTAAAAACCTTGCCATATACCTTGATTATATTGAAACATACATTTATTTACTGGTGCGTAATCATATTATTTCAAACATATATGTTTCACACAAGCATGAAAAATAATGTCAAATAATAACGCACCTGTAAATAATACACATATAATAAAGCGCACCAGTAAATAATGAGTATAAATTGATTATTATTAAAAACCTTGATATATGTCCATAACATATTGAAATATATGATTATTTACTGGTGCGTAAATATGTTTTTTAACAAAAACCGGACCAAAATTAATTAATTTTGGTCCGGTTTATTATCATTTCTAATTAATCCCAATTTCCATCAAAATTAATTAAATCTGGAATTGATATTTGACAATCAGTGCATTTTTCTTTTAATTCTTTTGTATAATTATGCCATTGTATGAAAATTGGTTCTTTTTCACAAAAAGATTGATATTCAATAGCATCAATAAATTTTTCTTCTTTTCCAATTTCAAACAAAAATTTATAATCAGTATCTAAATCTTCAATAAAAAAGAATATTAATTGCGAAGAAATATTGTTTTTTAATCTTTTTTGTTCTTCAAATTTTTTCAAACAATAATCGATTAAATTATCATGTTTAAAATTTGTTTGATTTGTCCAAAAATATTTTTCATTATCATTCAAACGAATTGACATAAAGTTTTGTTTATTCAAATTATTATCTAATTTGACTAACATTGAAAATTGAATATTCATAATAATTTGTATTTAATTGTTATTGATTTGATTTATATTTCAACTTCTACTTGCACAAAATGGTCCAATACCACGTATTATGCTATCAGGTGTTGTCAGTTTTCTTCCGCATACACAACAATTACCATGATGATAAAATTTCATTTCAGCAAATGGAGTAAAATTTTCAAGATAATTATGTTTTATAAACATAAATGATTTTATGGAAAGTTGTTCCTTATCAGCATCTAATTTCTTACTTTTTACAAATGAAAATTCTGTCAATTCCTTATTGGTATATAAACAACCAATAAACATATAACCATCATAAGTATTACAAACTGAAACAAAATACATTTGTTTATCATTACATTTGTTAATTGAAAAAGTAAGGTGATTATGTGTTATTATATTTTCCAAGGTAAATTCAGCCTTACCTCCCAATATAAATTCTTTTGGATTTTCAATAATATATTTGTTTTCCATGATGTTTTTGTATTAAATTATTATATTCTATATTACCTTCAAATCCCAAAAATATGGGAATTCGAACTAAAAATATTTATTATTTTTAGTTCGAATTTCAAATGAATTAAAATATCAATATTAAATAGATATTTTTATTGATTTAAAAAATTTGAATATTCTTGTTCTAATGTTTCACGAGAAATTTCAACGTTTGTATCAGGAAATTTTAAAAGTAAATACTTTGAAAAATTGATACTTCTATTTGCAGCAACAACATCGAAATTAATCTGTTCTTGTGCATCAGAAAGTTGAGACATTATAATCATTTTTATTGTTCTCATAATATTGTTATTTTATTGATTATCTAAGATTATTAAATTCTGTTATTAATTCGTTTGTGTCAAAACTCCATCCAAATACTCTTACAGCTGAATAGTAAATTATTGATAATGTTCCAGTTTCTGAATCAAAACCAAACGAAACATCACTTGATTTCCAAGGTCCAGCGGTTATGTTTATTTGCTTAATGTTTGGATTTTCAATTTTCGTAAATAATCTTTGTGTAAAGATTTCGAAAAATCCTTCAAAATCTATTTCAACAATTATATTTATATTCATATTATTATTTTTATTCAACAATGATTTTCTTACCTTTATAAATAAACCAACATGTACCATTATTAGAATAAATAGTACAATATATTCTTCTCAATCGATTTTCAAACCAAATCATATTTTCAGTAACAAGTTTGGCTCCATAACCTGTTGATGTTTGCATTAAATTTTGTTTATGAAACCATAATTGTTTAATAACAAAATCTTCTTTTTCAGCCCAAATACGAGTATTTTCATTTTCAGTTCCTACTCCATATTTTATTAAATCAGATTCATCGAATTTTTTCATAAAATTATTTTTTAAAGATTAATGATAACAGTAAGCCAATTATTATTCCAAACAATATTTTTGAAGTTGATTCTTTTGTTTGTTGATAATTTTTTCCAAACATATAATAATAAAATAAATTTGATTTTCTTAAAAACGTTTTTAAGAAAATTCTAATTTTTTTCCAAAAACTATAATCTAATTCATATTCAAATTTCTTAAATAATTCTCCATCAATATTGACATAATAATAACTATCACTACATGGAAATATATCAGATATTGTGCAATGTATTAATTGATTTTTCAATAATACTTTTTCATCTTTGGTAAATTTTGGACTATTCATAAAAATATTTTGTTTGTTTATTTCTTTTATTTATATATCCACAAATGTGTGTAAATATGGAAATTCGGATAAAAATAATTTTATTTATTTTTACCCGAATTCCTATTGTTTATTATAATATTTGTTTTGTAATTTGTAATTTTTGATTGATTTATTTATCAATTTTAATCTTTGTTTAATATCACCAATAGTGAACCAATAAAAATTACATAAATGTTTATTTTTGTTTTCATGTGTTGGAATATATCCCGAATATTTTTGAATAAAAATAAGAACATCTATTGGAACTATTGATATTTTATCATATTTAGTTTCACCATATTTATATTCAAATTCCATTTCTTCAATAAACTTACAAAATCCTTGGTCAACTGAATAATGTTTTTTAATTCTTTTTTGTCTTATTTTTGAAAATGAAAATATCCAACAAAAAATTGAAGCCATAAAATAACAAAATTGCATTTCTTCTAAACATTCTAAAATGAATTTTTCAGGGATTTCTCTTCTATCGAAATCCCAAGTTCCAGATTTAAATTGAATTTTACTCATATTAATTTTTAATACATCTTATGAAAAATCCTGTTTTATAATAATCAGTATTTAATGAATGTCGTACTCCGCCAGCAGTATATGATAAAATAAAAACATCCATATTTGAATTTGTTCTTGTTGTTGTTGGTAATACACATTCTGTTTTTTCTCCAAAAAATATTCCATTTCCCATAACCTTACCAATTGGTTGTGCTGAAAATCCAACAGAATTTATTGCAGTAGATTTTGCCAATATGTCACTAAATTGCCAATTATCAGGAACCATTAAAATATCTGAATGTTGATTTCCAGTTGAACCGTAAATTCCATTACTTACGAAAATATTATTTGTTGCAAATAATTTATTATAATCATCAACATTTGGAATTTTCCAACCAATTGGTGCTAATTTTGCATTAAACATAGCATATCCGTTATATAATACACCATATTTCATATTTTTAATATCATTATTTAAAAAACAATATGCACCATCTGTTTGCTTATCCCAATCATTTTTGTTATAAACATAAGTTAAACGATAATCATATAAATTAGTTGTGTATGAAGTTGTTCTTAAATTTTCAGCCATCCAAATTTTCCCACCAATATTAATTGTAGTATAATTATTACCATCATTATCAATACAAACAATAAATTTTACATCTATTGTTTTATTATCTGTTGGTAAATCACTAACAATTGTTTTATTATCTCCTGAAAAAACCCTATATAATAAATTATCACCAATATTATATTGCATTGAAATAATATTATTCTTTGCTTTATAAATAATATTTTTATTTGTTGTATTATTGATAAATGTTATATTTGTATTTTTTTGATTATTTGTTTTTGATATAATTTTTTCCGAATAAGAATAATTATTTCCAATTATATTTAAAATATATATTCCTTTTAATAATGATAAATCAAATAAATTATATCCTATTTCTAATTTTAGTTTTAAATCAATTATTTTTTTACCATTAATATTGTAAATATTGATAATGATTGTTTCTTGTTTTTCAGATAAATATTTTAATTCTATTTTATCTGAATTATAATGGATTTGAATTTTTTCAGAATTATTTGTGTTTTCAATATCAGTTATTACATTGAATAATTTTAAACTATTTCCTTTTGGTATTTTAATAAATGTTTTTTGAGAAACATTTTCAACCAATATACTATCAATAATAGCAGTTGTTCCATTTTCATTTATTCCTGAAAAATTAATATTAAGTTCAGTTGCTGAACTTAATAAACTTGATAATAAAATTATCAATGAAATGTAAGTTTTTTTCATATTGTTTTAATTTTAAATTATTTTTATGAATTATTTTATATATCCTATCAAATTATTTTATATGGAAAATCGGACAAAATAATAATATTATTATTTTGCCCGATTTTATATCGTAAATTATCTCATTTTTCTTATTTTTCCTTTACCACATTCAGAACGAGATTCAAACATATTTGATTTTTTATTTTCTCTTTTATTTGAAAATGCTTTATTATTTCCAGATTTATGTTTATTTACTTCTTTATGTAAATTATTTACAGATTCAATAAATTTTGTATTAATATCATTAATAAAAATTGGGTTTGATTCAGTAATAACAGGACGTTCGCCAATTATAATTATTCCTCTTTTTATTTCGTTATTATGTTCAAATTCAACTTTATCTTTGATATATTGGTTATCAAATATTTTCTTAAATTTTGGTTCATTTGTTGATTCATAAATAATACAATATTTGTATTGTGGTTCAAATATGCTATGAATTGAAAAAACAGCCCAATTAAAACCTTGAACCTTTATTCCATCTGGTTTAAAAGTATCAGGATTATAATTTTTATATTTGCATCTTTCAATATTATGTTCAACACATAATATTGCCGTTTCTTCATTAATATCTGAAACTTTGCCTTTATACAAAACATTTTGTTCGCCACCTAATTGTAAAACTTTATCAAAAACTTCCGAATAACGTTCAAATCCTTGAATGAAATAATTATTCTCTAACTTAAATGGATTCATTTTAATATTGGAATTGTGGGAAATTATTTATATTTAATGCTAAATCTTGTTTAATCAAATTATCAATATCAAATCCTTTCGAATATAAATATGATATAATTTTTTGTGGATTTGAAACAACGTTAATTTGTTCCTTATATTCTCTGCCTTTTTTATATTTATTTACATAAAAACAATTGAATCCAAAATTATCCAAATCAATTTCAAATCCTTCATATCTATTTGATAATGGCGAAATTAATCTTTCCAAAATAATTGTTTCTTTTTCAATATAACATTTGAATTTTTGTGATTCAATATCATGAAAATTAGATACATGTAAACCAGCATAATGTGCGCAAAATAATATCGGAATAACATTATTTTTCAATGGTTTTCCCAAATCAGCTAAAGGTTTAAGTAATGGTTTACAATTACTTATTGGATTACCAGTTGAATTAACATCGGTTGTATATTGCCAAAAGATTTTTTTATCTTTATTATATAATGGATAAATTCCATTTAAAATTCCAAATTCATTACCATTGTGATTTTGTAAATAAAGTTCATTATAAACAACAATATCACTTCCAACATAATTTGCTAATTGATTTAATATCATAATAATTATTTTAATTCATATTCAACTTCTTCTTCAAATCCGGTACCAACCAAAACAAAATCATCATAAATGCCAAATGGTTTTTTATCAGAATCAGTTTGTTTAGTAAATTCCTTACCTCTGAAATAAGCACAAACATAATTTTTCTTGTTTATTTTAAATTTCCTTAATATGTTTGTTTTTTGTTTTTGTGAGAAATAAAAATTTTTTTGTGACAACATAATATTTGATTTAAAATGTTTTTAATTTACCCTCGCTTGGGATTTTATTAGGAAATATGTGCACTATCAAGAAACACATATCTAAAAAGAATTACTAAAATGTCTAATGACTAATTTATAATTAATTGTTTCAGACCTGTTACAGAAACAAATTTAATTTGTAATTTTCCAATCTCCTGCTTTGCCTACCCCATTCCCATATTATAATCGGCTTTTGCCAAAATTCATAATTTTTCAGGATTTTTTCTTTTGTCAAATTACTGACTCGCTGGCAGGTTGTTGTTATGTTTGTTTGTACTTCAAAAATCATAACATTTTCAACACAATTAATTTTTTGTTCAACAACAAAAATCTTTTGTTCAATTAAAAATGGAATACAATTTATATTGTATGAATTAAAACAAATCATAACATTTAGATATAATCCAATTGCTACAACCATGTGATATTTTTATTTTATATTTAATAATATTGATATATTTTTTGGAATAAAATTTAATTCATTATTATTTTCTTTCAATAATTCTCTTGAATATGCTTTTGTTAAATCTTTGGATAATTCGCCATCAATTATTTGATTTTTAAATTCAATAAATTCTGTTGAATTTATTCCAATATCGGAAATATTGAATTTTAATGTCCAAATAACTTGATTAAGATTTAAAGCTACTTTATTGATTAAAAATAATGCCTTACATTTTTCAACAACAAAATCTCTTCCTTCTTGAAAATATTTATTATTAATTCTATTGGTTGAAAAATCACGTTGTAATGTTCCAGATAAAGTATCGTTTTTAATTTTCTTTAAAAATTCTGATTCTTTTTCAATATCAGTTATTTCAAATAATATTTGAATAATTACTTTTTTCATTTAATTCAAAATAAACGGATTAATAATTGCACTTATACAAAGGTATATTTCAGGAGGTAAATTTTCGCTTGAAATTATTACAATCATTTGTTTACCAGTTTTTTCTTCAGTTTCATCAATTAATTGAAGTATATTATCCAACATATCATCAATAATGAATTCATTTGTTTTATGTTTTTTCTTTTTCATACCTATTCATAAAAATTATTTTTTTGTAAAATAATTATCGCTTCTTGTTTAGATACTTGTTTTCCATAATAATGCCAATATTGTTTTTTAGAATCGGTTAATCTTTCTTCAATTCTTATTGATAACAATAATTGTTCTTTATGTGTTGTTTTATAATCACAAAATTCAAAAATTGAACCGATATAAACTTTCCAATTATCTTCAAAATTTTCAACATTAAAATTACGAATTAAACATTCTTTATGAATATCATAATATCTTTTGATTGTAAATAATGGTTTATTAATGAAAAACATTACATGTCCCGTTCCTAATGTGAATTCTTTTGGAATTCCACTGAAATCTTTTTTCAAACTACGTATGTAATAATTATTGCATATTCGTTTTATTTCACGATGTTCAGCTAAAAGATGTTCATCAGTAAGATTTTTTGGATTTATTGCTGAATTAATTCTAGTCATATTATTTTATCATTTATATTATTTATGATAAATATATCCTACAAAATAAAATAATATGGATATTCGGATTAAAATATTTTATTAAAATTTCAATCGAAAGGAAAAAAAAAAGGAAATTTTTACGAATAAAAATTTCCTTTCCCTTACCACAAATTAAATACACGAACGAAACGAAACGAAACGAAACCATTATTTTCACAAACCACGATTGTTGTCCAACCAGGATTCGAACCTAGACTACCAGAACCAAAAACTGAGGTGCTACCATTACACCATTGGACATTCTAATTTTGGCGCGGGAGAAGGACTCAAACCTCCGACCTTTGGGTTATGAGCCCAACGAGCTATCGACTGCTCCATCCCACACAAATTGTTTTTTAATAAATGAATTTTGAGTTTGTTCAAAATTTACAACAATTTACTCAAAATTCATTATTACTTGCTTGAAAGGAAGTTCTCATAAAGGTAAACAAATCGCTAACCCAAGAACTAAAAATAAGAACAAGTTTCAAATAAAATCTGAAACTTGTTCTTTCAGAAAACTGGCAAATCTCAATAATATAATGGAAGTTTATGTTTCCAAAAATTATTAGGACAATTTATATTTATTTTTTAATATAAGGAATGGAGGACTTAATATTTACCATTCCTGTGGAGAATGCCGGACTTGAACCGACTCCCTGAAATTCAGATTTTGAAATTTATTCAAAATTTAATTCTCTGTGCAAAGTACCACTCACACCTATTCCCCTCCCATCAATTTACCTGAATCAATCAGACATTGTTAGATTAACAACAAACCGTTACGAGCAGCACAAAGCAGCGGAGGCACGATAAACACCTTTTCTAAGAAGAGTAACAGCTCAGAAATAAGCTTTCTCACGATTATCTTATAATTGAAATTGTGAAACCAAAAAATAGGTGTCCGGTATCCCATAGTGTTTTATCCTATTTGTGTTCATCATTCAATATAACGGTGAGAAATTGTAGTCTCATGGGGAGTCGAACCCCACTTTCCTGGATGAAAACCAGACGTCCTAACCGATAGACGACAAGACCGTTCAGAGAAATTTTCGACTTGAGGTTTTCTCTAATTTGGAATTTATTACTAAATTCCTGAAGCTATCCCACAAAGGAGGCGTTTTTGACTTCACCTATTATAGAATTGATAAAACAAAATCAAATAACGGAAAATAGACTCAAGGCAGTTTTTCCTGAGAATTTAATTCTCTAAATAATGATAATATAATACCAATTGAACAATAAAAATAATGATGATTAATTTGATTGAACATATCAATCATCATTTTAAAACGAGTATAAACACTCCATATTAATTTCCGGTTAAAAGCCGACAATCCAGCAACGCGAAAATTGAAGAATTTTTTTAAAACACGTTTTCGAAAAAACATTAGGATTACCATCCTGAAACAAATGCCTTTTATTATGTTCAATTATTTCGACATTTTCAAACCGAAACATGCACATTTCGATACACAACCAAAACTCTCAAACAATTTATTTTGCAACTTTCACATAAAAACCTTATGATTTTTGATGTTCACACTTGTGCGAAGATACTAAGTTTCATTAGTATGAATGAATGATTTATTTGCGCACATATTCAAACTTTTTGCGCACTCAGCCAAAATGGTTTAAACCAATAATGGACTTCGGAACAACCTACTTTGTTATAATGGTGACATCTTAAATAGATAACCATTTAAACTTAAGTGGTATTTATTATAAATAGTGGACCTGGAGGGAGTCGAACCCTCGTCCAAAAGACCAACAAAATTTAAATCTACAGCTTATGTTATTTTATATCAATTAGTTAAACTTTCCAATTAATTAAAAATAACCAAAATATTTTTGGGACTGAATGATTTCAATTATTAATCCTCCAGAGCACCACCACAGCATTTTTTACTCAAAACACAGAACCCTTAAACAATAAAAAAATCAAGTTATACTGCTATTGCATAAACTGGACGTTGGATAGAAAAAACCGGAGTTTCTTCAACTTCATTCCATTTAGAAATTGCTTTTTTAACTACATTACTTGCGAACATAACAACCTTGTTGTTTGTAAGCGTGTTTTGTTTTTTGTCGATTATTTTTGTGAATCTTTTTTACGATGACTTACTCAACATCGGCTGCATTAAACCCCACTGAAATCCCTGTCAAAACCAAACAAGCCCATTTTTAATTTGAAAATTTGAAAAAAGATTTGGAATCGAAATTCCAAATCTTTTTAATTATAAACTAAGTTTTTCGGTTTAGAACAATTCAGCAACTTCAACTTTCACGGTAGCACCATGAGCAAGGATAAGAGCTTTACGTTCTTCTTTTTCAACATCTTTGATGCTGTCAAGATAAACTGAATCTACATTGTAGATAGTTCCGGCGATTGCGATTTGAATCAATTTAGCTTTCTTGGTAGAAACAGCATTTTCGCGACGAGCATAAAAAGATTTGATGTTATTCAAAACTGGAATAGCTTTAGCGATACCTTGCCATGCAAGAACTTCTGTTTGGAAAACACCATCGATATAGTTTTTAAGTGTTTCAGAACCACCAAATTCTTTGATAACCGCTTCTTTAACAGCAACTAAATCTGTTTTATCACCGTTCCAACCAGCAACCATTTCAAGAACCAATGAAAGTTCAGCACTAACGCCGATTTCACGCATTTTGGCAACACCTGCAACAAGTACTTCTGCTTCTTCTGCAGTTTGAACTTTCTTTTCTTTTGCAACTTTTTCTTCTGATGTGGTTGTTACTTCAGCAACTTCTAAACCTGCACCCAAAACTTCTTCGTTTTCTTTTGACATAATTGTAATTTTTTAAAATTGTTTGTAAATAAAATTATTGTAAATTATTGTAAATTATAAATCTTGTATTGGATTATGAGTTGAAATGATTTCGTTAATCAAACTTTCTTTTGATTTTTCAGATTTCATGTTTTTCAATCTTTCATACAACTGATATTTAATTGTATATTTATTGCCCTTTATTACAACAACAATATTTTTTAAATCACCTGTATCAGATTTTCTTATTTCATTTTTTTCAACTCTTTTTTCTATTTGTTTTACTCTTTTGATTTGTTTTTTATTAGCAATAAGTTTTTGTTCAATCTCATGAAATTCTCTTATAGATAATTTATTCCAATCAATTTGAGATAAATCAATTTCTTCAACCTTAGGAATATTATTATCGGCATTTAACATAAGAAATATTTTTAATGATTAATGTATTTTATTGATATATTAATTACATTATATATATCCTATATAAAAAATATATATGGGTAAAATAATATTTATTTTTAAAAAAGTTTAAATCTGATAGGAATATCAGAATTGAATTAATATTTCCATGAACAAAGTAAACAACGATTTGAACATCTAACAGGATATGTTGGAGATAACAAATTAACAATTGGTTTATGTTTGTTATTTTTTTCATAAAAAATCAATTTATCTCTTTCTCCATTTTCATCAATCCATTCATTTTTATATCCAAAAGCAATAAGCTCTTTAATTCCAATTAAAGCTTCTTCACCTTTATCAACTGAAATAATGGATTGATAATCAGATATTATTTTATAATAATCATTAAAGAATGTTTGACTTCTTGTCAAATATGGCATTATCATTTTTGTTGAAGGTCGTGAAAGTATGTTTTCATTGCCAATGACATATTTGCCATTATCAAGTTGTTTATAATTTATTACTTTAAATCTGATATTTCTTAAACGTAAAACCTTATATTCTGTGAAAACTTTTAAAAGAAGTTTTAAAGCTTTCAAACCATTATCATTTGATAATATTGGACTGACAATAACTAATATTTGTTTTTGTGGAAAACCTGAATCAATTAATTTTTTTATCTGAAAAAATGTTTCTTTAACAACCGGAATATTTGGTTCAAATATTGTTTTCCCCATTCCACTTATTACAACATGCAAAAATATTCTTGATTTTTCTTCAAGACAAACTTGAACAAATTCATCAGATAAATGTTTGGTATTTATAATATTTATTTCAGTTAATTTATTCCGCCAATCATCTATTTTTAAACAAGGGTCTCCTGACCTATAATAACTTATGATAGGTTTTTGTTTCTTTTGAATAACAATATTTTCTTCCATACTATTGAATAAAAACATTATTCAAATCAACTTGTCCAACAACTTCAGTAAATTCAGAACATTTTAGAAATTTACTATAAGTACCAATACTTGTGTTTTTTGAATGCTTAATAATAACACCTTCAAAACTTAATTCCATTTCGTCAGTATTTTTTGTACAAATTACAATAATTCCCCAACGACCAATATACATTTTTCCTTTTTTCATCTTTCTAATAAATTATCAACATATTGACGATTAACAATTGTTTCTTTTTTGATAGTTATATCAATTCCAAGTAATTTGAAGATTTCAATTCGTTCTAATTTTTTAAATTCAAATATTTTTTGTAATTTGAATCTCAAAATATCATATTGATGAACTAAATCTGTGCTTTTATTTCCAAATAATATTTCATATTCAGAATGTATTAAAACATCTGGTAATGAAATAATAAGGAATTTTTCGTATTCACGAAAATTTACCGTATCATAACTGATTTCAATCCCAATAATGAATAAATATGATTTATTTTTTAATCCTTTTTCAGCTGAAATTAATAAACCATCTTTAACAAAACCTTCATATAAATCATGTCCATTTATAACTGAATTAAATTTTATCTTTTTAGACATTTTATTTTTTTCTTTTTAATTCCGAATATGTTTTATTCAAAGCTTTCAAAGCAACCAAATAATTCGTATTTTTTAAAATATTCATTAATGAAATTTCATTCAAATATATTTTATCTGGAGTATTATAATCATGAAACATTAAATTTGTGTGTTCAACTGAATAGAATATTGTTATTGTTCCATCTTTTGATTCAAATTCCAAATTATTTTCAAGATTTTCTTCAAATTCTAATAAATGTAATATTTGTTCAAATTTATTCAATAATCCAATCGAATTTATTCTACCATAACCAACAATAGTATCATAATATAATTTATCAATTGTCTTATTTATTTCTTCTTCTGAAAAATTATTGATAAATTCAACTACTTCATTAAGTGTTGGATTCCAAACTGGTTTTGCTAATTTACCACCTAACAAACTCCAAGAACAAGAATTAATCACATAACTTATTGTTATGTTTTCATATTCTCCAAATTTTAATAATAAACCATCAGTAGGTAATACTTTCAATTCTGCTTGTTTAATTGTGTCTCTTTTTAGACGTAACATTGCTTCAATGAATTTACGACTTAATTCTGAATTTGTCATAATTTTTAGTTTTTAGTTTTTAGTTTTTAAAATAATCATCTATATCTGGTATTATTTTTTTCTTTGTTTCTGGAATATAATTCCCCTTTTGAAACATACTGTAAATTAATTGACCTATTGTTTCTGAATTCATATTTATATCTAATAAATTTGAATTTTTAAGTTCATTACTTATTTGTGTATAAATTTCAGAAGACATTTTACGACTACATGTAATATATTTTACTTGTGGAATATTCTTATTGAAATTAGAATTAACATAAATATCAGTCATACCATCAAAATGTCCTAGACGATATTTGTCGATAATATTGGATATTGTTTCATGGTTAGGACCATCATTCCAATTAATTGTAACCGAATTTCCATTTGCAAAATTGCTTGATTTTATTTCAAATTTAATTTCAGGAAATAATTTCTTTAATTGATTTCTTATTAAAGTTGATACTTGACTTGTATCGCTTTTTTCTTTAATTATTGATTTGTCAACAATAGAACTAGTGATAATCCCACCTAATTCTGTTAATGATTTCAATTCTTTTTCAGCATAATCTTTATTTTTATGTAGTGATATTCTATTGAAAATAGAATTTTTGTTACCCATTGGATGACCAATACATAATTTTGCTGATAATTGTATTGGATTTAATTTAATATCTTTTTTCATAACTTATTTTATTTGAATATTTCAAAACTACCATCTTTTTTATTTATCTTGTAAACTCCTAGAGGTTTATCTTTACAATCTCCGAAATTATAACGATTTTCAAGAAATAAAAATTCAGATGATTCACAAGTTTCATTTGTATAACAATATAATTCATTTGTTTCGATATTGTAATATTTACCTTTTATTGAATAAATACAACTATTTTTCACCAAGTGTGGGGAATTAAAATTATCTAATTCTATTTTTTCATTTCCAAATTTATCGATAATTACCCATTTTGCTTCTAGGTGATTTGCTGTATGTTTAATATTTTTAATATTATGTTTTTTATAATGTTCAGCAGACATTGACATAATTTCATCTGAATAAAAAGCTTCAACATATTTCAAAAGAACATAATATCCATCTTCATTTGGTTTACTTGGTCCAATACCACCTATTCTATAAAGTGTTGGTCTAAGTAATTCACCATTTTTAGTAAGACAAATAAAATCATTATTATTATTATTCCATTTTTTTGAATAATCTTCATCAAGATTAATTTTACTGAATTGAATTTTATTATCAAAAACTGGTTGAATTTTTTCAGGTACTAAATTATTATCCATGTTTGAAAATTAATTGTTTTTATTTTTAATTATTATATATATCCTGTGTTTTTAAATAGTATGGGTAATCAATTTAAAATATTTTTATGATAATCTTAAAATAAAAATTGCTAGGAAAATTGTTTCCCAGCAATTTTTATCAATAATTAAATTGTTTTATATTCCAATCTTGAATTTATTGTTTCATTACAAGAATATATGATTTTATCAAAACAAGCATCAACAAGATAAACTTTTGAATAATCATTAGGATGTCGATTAGTTCTACCTATTGCTTGAACAATTTTTTCTTTAGTATTTCTATCATACCAAAAAGGGAATCTTTTCATTTTTTGTCTTGTATAATCATCAATTCCAGAATATGGCACTTTTAAAAGAATATTGAATCTTCCTTCATCATTTTTTAAATCTAAACCTTCATACAAACTAGGTCCGATAATAACATAAGGTTTTGTTGATTGTTTCATCAATTCAACCATTCTTTCTTTTTCTTCAGCAGTTTGATAAAACAAAAATCTATTTCTATCCGGAACTAATCCCAAATTTATTTTGTCTTTTATTAGATTACAAATCTTAAATGTTGATGTATGAATAATTCCTTTTTCTTTTGGATGATATTGATTACAGATTTTTAATGTGTCCATTATTGCCTTATCAATATTTTTATCAAAATTTGCGTAATTCAACCAAGAACTTTTACAAATGTATATTGGCGATTTTGAAAAATCAAAAGATGATGGTAATCTTAATGCAACATAATCTTCTTTTTGCATTCCCATCATTGATGCGTATTCATCCATATCTCCAAGAGTTGCTGACATAAAAACACCTTTATTCAATTTTGATAAAAAATGTTTTTTAACCAATTCTGATTCAGCTAAATCTTTAACAATATGTTTATAAACCTTTGAATTTGTTGTTTTATCTTCAGCAATAAGAACGCTTTCAAAATATATGTCTTCTTGTCTATTTTCAATAAGATTTTTGAAATCATCTTGTGCTAATAAAAGTTCGTCAATTCTTTCAAGATTTTTATTCAATTGTATTGCATACATTTGAAATCCTTCATTTCTTATTAAAGCTGAAATTAAAGGTCTCATTGATTGAATATTTTTAAAATATTCGATAATTGTTGAAGGTCTATTTAAAGGTTCTTTGAAATATTTAAAACTAGTCATAATTGTTTCTTTCAATACTTTTGTATTATCAGTACCTAAATTTAATTCAATTTCTTGAACTAATTTTATTAACTGATTTAATATGAATTGATTAAATTCAAAATTAAATATGTTACAAACAATATCAGGAATTAAATGTGCTTCATCAGCAAAAGTTACCAATCTTTCATTAAAGAATGGTTTAAATTCAGAACGCATAACATTCAAAAAATATGCATAATTTAATACTGTGCATGCTTTTTCACTTGCCTCATATCTTGCTAATTGATAAGGACAAGTACTATCACATTGAGCATATTTTACAGCTCTATCTTTTTTTGGCATCCCCTTACAAGGTCTATCGGCATAAGAAACAGATGTTATTGGTTTTCCATTTTTTCCAATTTCAAATGGAGCTTTTAATTTATTTGTTTCAAATGAACAATTATAATTTGAAACTCCTTTCAACATTACAATATAATTCCTAAAATCAAATCTATCTAAATCTTTATCAATTTGTTCTTGTAACATTTTTGCTGATGTTAAAGAATATGCTAATTGTTTTACTGGATTATGTCTTGGGTCAATATCATTTTCTTGATAAAGTTTTTTTCTTGCCAAATATTGTATGCAAAAATATGACATAAACCCAATAATTGTTTTACCTGAACCAGTTGGGCATTCAATCACAATATATTTTTTATTGTCAAGAAATAATCCTTTCAATATTGCATATACACTATTTACTAAAGATGATGAAGGATTAATTAATGTTGTTATTTTTAAACATGATTTTATTGCTTCAACAATGTCTGCTTGTGTAACATTTTCAATTGTTAATTTTTCAATCTCATGATTTTCATCATTCCCAATTTCTTCTATATTCAAATCTTCCATTTTTTATTTAATTATTTAATCATTAATATTTACTGTAAAATTCATTAAAGCATTGAAACATTTTTCATTTATTTTATTTTTCCATGTTAATGCTAACCATTTCATATATTTTTCTTTGGTTATTTTATAAAAATTAAATGCTTCTTCAATTGTATTAAATCTTTCATGTAATCTTCTATCACCAATACCACACCATCCTTCAAAACAATTCAAATATTGCACACTTTTAATAACACCAATTGGGTAATCTCCTCGTGTTTTTTTATTTGTTTGAAATGCCATATTAATAGCTTTTGGAACAAAACAACATGTATCAGGTCCATAAATTTTATTTCCTTTAATTAAAATATCTTTATCTAATTGAAATCCTTCAACATAATTTTCAAAATACCATTTAGCAAAATCCTGATAATCAAACCATTTTTCATCAACCAAACAATTTACGTAACTTGATTCTTTTATTTGTGTTTGTTTATCATAACATCTATATATTATATTTATCCAAATTTTATAAGGTTTTGAATTTTTTGAACCATTATGTGAAACATAATTATATTTACCACTATTGAAAAAATCCGTATATTTTAATTTTTTATGATTGTTTGGATTTTTTATATTACCTCTGATTAAATTACCATAAGATTGATTTTTAATAATTGTATTATCAGATAAATATTTAATATCAATATCTTTATTACCATTATATCTAATTATTTGAAATTCAAAACCAGCATTATCAAAATATTTTTCATTTAATCTATCAATATATTCCATAATTATTTTCCTTTATTTCCACGAATATAATTCCACAACAATATAAGGTTATTTTTATTTTCCATTACATTATTGTCATTAATAAATTTCAATAATTCTTTCAATCCAATATATGATGAATTATCTATTCCCTTTGACCAAATGCTGAATTTTGGATGTACACAAGAATGTGCAAGTTTTATCAATGCAAGTTTAGAACTTTTCCCACGATATTCATCTCCAAATTGGAGAAATTCTTTTTTAGTCATAATAAATATTTATTTAATTTCACCATAATAAAATAAATCAATAAGAAAATCTTTTAATTTATCTAATCCTAAAACATCTGATTTGATTATATCAATTTCTTCAAATTTAATATTTTCAATAGATTTTGATTCATTTAATATTGTTGAAATAACTCTACATAAAGAATAACGAAATGAATTCTTATTTATTACTTGAAATTTAATAATATAAGAATATCGATTAAAAATATTATCTAATGTTTTATCATTTTTTTGTTCATCGTATAAATGTCTTATTTTTATTTTGTGAGGAACTATAAAGATTTGATTATTATCGAAATCTAATCTTTCATTATTAATCTGTTCAAAAATACCAGATACTTGTTTTTGTGAAATACTATCATCTAAGTTTTTAGTTGCCACACTAATGGTAAAAAGATAATTTTTAAAAATTTGAAATAATTCTTCTTTGTATAATAATGTTTTTTCAATTATATCTGTGTTTACAAAAACACCTTGAAATTTTAATCCAATTTCATTATTTTTATAAACTAATTTTACAACATTACAAATTGTTATTGATTTCTCTTCAAATAATAATTGATTAATAAATGATATATTATTTTCATTACCAATATATATGTGTTGTAATTTATTTGAAATTTGAAGTAAAACATTATTAAAAGCTGAAAGAGGAGATTCTATTGATATATCTTTTACTGACTTTAATTTGTTCATTTGTGATTTTAATTTTGGAGTATTTTTGTTTTGGAGGATTTTTCAACGATATTTCTATTCTGTCATTTCTGACATAAAATTATTTTCAGATAAAATAAGGTTTGGTAATCCTCGAAAAATATCACGTATTTTATCAATCGCTTCATTTGAATCATCAAATGTTTCAACATCTAATTTTTTAACATTTCCAACAATATCCATTTTAAAATAAGTTATTTCAAATAATTTTTTTACACCTGTTATTTTAATGAAAGTTAATTCATTGTTTGATAATGAAATAGGTATTTCATTTTTTGAAAATATAAAATCAGAAAAATTATGTATTTGATTAATTTTTATTCCTGTGATATAGTTTCTTTCAGCTAATGGAGTATTTAATTGTTTCAATAATTCTTCTGTTGAAATTTCTGAACGAACAGTAAATCCACGATGTTCGGCCGTTATATCTGCATCTTTATTTATTTTTATTTTAAATATGATTGAAACATCTGTTACCAATTCACTAACACAATGTATTAATAATCCAATTGTTGGGGAATATGGGACTATTTTATTACAAAGATTTACATATTCTGGTAATTGAACAAGTTTTGATTTTTTCTCTTTCAATACGGAAGTACGTATTAAATCAACAAGTGTTGAATTAGTTTTTGATTCTAATTTAACATTCCAAATAATTCTACGGGTATCAAATCCAACAGGAAATTCATACCATTGTCCTCTTGAAACAAGAACCTTATTTTCAAGTTTTATTATAGTTGTTGGCAATAATAAATTTCCATCACAAATAATAATTTCGCCATTTACTTTTGTTTGATATTCGTATTCTTTTGTTATTTGATTTAATTTCAATATATTTTTAGAAATTAAACCTTCTAAAACTGAATTTAATGTTTTTTCAATAATTGATGAAGATTCATTTATCGCATCAAATGTTTTTTTACCTTCATTAAATAAATTTAAAACCTGACTTTCTAAATTTGAAAAATTTATTATATCCATAAGTGCATTATTTAAAATTGTTTGTGTATTAATTTTTAATATATATCCTAATTATTTTAAAAATATGGATAATCGGATTAAAATAATTTTATTTATTTTAATCCAATTATCCATCGATTATGATTCTCCCAAACAAAAACACATTGTTTTAAGCATTTCATCTGTTAAATAATTTGATTTCTTTTGTTGATTTTGCTTTGGAATTGATTTTATCAAATTTAATTTGACAGGATTATCAATTTCATTGAATGGAATATGTCCAGTTTTACCGTCTGATGTAATAACAGCAACTAATTCTTGTCCTTCAATTATTACGGTTCTTCCAATACATTGGTATTTATTCAGAATAAATGTAATCCAAGTATTAGCATCAAATTTATATTTTATTTTTGTCATAATATTAAATTGATATTGTTTTGAAATAAAGTTCTTTAATTCCCCAATTATTGTTTGGATAATTATTACGATATTCTGTGGCTTCTTCTAAACTATTGTATTTTGTTGCATCAAATATTTCAGATAAAATAAAATTACCATGTCTATCATAAATAGATATGAACATTTTTTCATCCAAATCTTTAATAACCCATTTTTTGTTATCTTGTTTTAAACAAATTTCTTCGGCAGCTTGAAATCCTAATATAAATGCTTGCAAATCAGAACTTGTACATGAAGGATATTGTTTATTAAAAGTCGTTAAAGCATTTATGCCATATTCTTTTCTGTTCATACTACAATTGATTTTTAAGTGCTTGTGAATAAAGAATTATTTTTACATTATATTTTCTTGCTTTATTTATTTTTCCCGTATTTGAAGATAAATCATCACAAAATAAATATGTTGTATCTCTTGTTAATGTTGAATGTATTGCATTTGGATGAACTTCTTGGAATTTTTTGACAAATTCTTGTTTTGTTATTCCTGGAGGATTCCCTGTCATTTCAAAACTGATTGTATCTTCATTTATTTCCATTGGAGGTAAAATGTTAACGCCAAATGTTTTTAATACTTGTATTGATTCCTTTATTTTTTCAAAACCTTCTCCTTTTGCAACATTAGAAATAACATAACTTGAAATATTTGAAGTATCATTTGATTTTTTTGTTATCAATAATGCAACTTTTAAAGCAAGTTTTGGTCCAACATCTTTAAATTGAAGTAAATGAATTAATCTATCTAAAGTAATATTTTTTATATTATAAAACTCTGAAAATTTCAACCAATTAGCACCTCCGCCTAATTTAGCACAAATATTTGGTTTAAATTTGTTGTCAAATAATTGGATTATATTATAATCACAAATTTCACCAACTTGCTCTGCTAATACTGGACCAATTCCATCAAGTTGTAAAAGTTTCAAACCAAGAGTAAATTTGTATTTTCTTGATTCTTCCATATTCATTGCAACAAGATGTTTACCTTCTCGAATATAATCACAATCAGGCATTATTATGTTTGATGAACGAGATAATACTTTTGCAATAATTGGAATAATATCACCTGATTTTTCAACTTCAACTTCGGAACCTATTCCAATATGATTTTCAAGTAATTTTTGATAATTATAACCATTTGCACAAGTTAATGTAGACCCATCAAGTTTTACAGGTTCAATTAAAACTTTTGGTGTTAAATTACCTGATTTCTTTTGTGTCCACTCAAATCCAATAACTTTTGATTTAGCACGATTGGCTGGAAATTTAATCGCAACCATATTCAATGGATAATTGTCTTTTATTTGTCTTTCGCCTTCTTCATCATAAGAGATAACAATACCATCACAAAGATATGGAAAATCATCGGATTTATAAAAACGAATCATATTTTGAAGATTATATAAATCATCATTTTTGAAAAGTTTCCAAACTTCATTAAGTAATGGATTAACTCCATTTGTACAAGGAATGAAAGTTATATCATTTAAAATTTCTTTATTAAATGATTCGTTTTTTATTAATGAACCAACAAAATTACGAGCATTTTCATATTCGTAATCATTATCACCTAATGTTGAATATTTTTCATTAAAAATTGTTTTCTTAATAACTAATTCTCCTGCAACAATTCTTTCTTTGAAATTTAAAGTTTTCCTTATTGAAGGAAGATTTTTAAATTTTTCCGTAACATCAACACCACCACGAGAAATAATTCTTTCAACTTCTGTAAAATCTGCATTTATATTGATTTTCAATGCACCTCCATCAAATTTTGGACTATATTTTAATTGTTTACGATTAGATATGAAAAATTTACGAATTTCACTGATTGAAGACATATCTTTGAATTTGATTTTCATCAATGAAATCATTTCTTGTGTTTGATTGAATTCCTGATTAACTTCAATCATTCCTTCTCCTTTGATATAAATTCTTGATTCAATGAATTTAGTTATTTCTGGAAGATTCCAAGAAATAATTTCTTCAGTCAATTCATCGAATTCTGAATCAGACATTATAACTTCACTACCTTCATAATAAGTTTGTGATGCTTCTTGCCATTGATTTATTTTAAAATGTTGGTCAATATCAAGTATAGTTTCAAATATTTTTTCAGTCATAATTATTCTTTTGTTAGTCTTTGATTCCAAATTTCCATTCTTAAATTCTTTTTTTCATCCCAACTCCAAGTAGTATATTCTTTTGCAAGAATAATTAATAAATCTAATTGTTCATCAGAATATTCTGCAAAATCTCCCAATTTTACTGTTAAATAACCTTGAATCCGAAATAAATTTCCTTCAATATAACTATCAACATCAACAAAATCTTTTAAATGTGGGATATTGAATAATTTGCAATTATATTCACAATATACTTTTGCAGGATAATTGGTTTTATTTATCATTGTTGTTTTAGAAATTTTATCATCAGATGGAATTAATGATATAAATTCTATTGTTTTTTCAATAGTGTTTTGTGTATACATGTTAATCTATTATGTTATTAAATTCTTCAGGTTTTCCAAAAGTACCATATTGTGACATATTCATTATTTTAATATGTACTTTTTCAAATTCTTCTTGTGACATTTTAATAATTGGTGTACTATTTTTCAAAACTTCTTGATAACTTTCATTAAGATTTTCAATAATATTCAATAATTGTTCAATTGTTGAATAAGGTGATTGTCCATTTAATAATGAATGATAAATAGTATTATGTAATACTGATGAATTTAATTTATCACGAAAATTATCTGAAAAATTATCAAGTGGATTTTCATGAACCATTATTGATTTCATGTTTAACATTGCACTTTTCCTAACAAAATTAAGTTTATCTTCAATTTCTTTAATATCTGTTTCTTTCATATTATTGTAAATTAAAATTATTTGAATTATTATCACCTGAATCTAAAAATTCAATTATAATCCAGATAATTATTAAAATAATGCACAAATAATGCAATGGTTTAATAAATACAAAAACGAATATAAATAATAACAAAATTATTTTGATTTTATTTAAAAAAATCGCTTTTTCTTTGGGGGTCATTTTAGATTTCATGTGATTTTATCTTATATGATTAATTTGTTTTTCCTTGTGATTCAAGTTCAACTTTTAATTTTTCCAAGGCACTAAAAGTTGATTTGTCAATTTTGTGGTCCATCCCATAAACTTGTTGTCCTGCAACTTGATTAACTTGTTTTTTGGTCAATTTTTTATCATCAGAAATATTTTCTTGTACGGAATTAATAATGTTTTTACGTATTGTGAAATTTAATTCATCTGTTTGAAACATAATTTCCATTGCAAAAACTCTTAATGCAAGAACTGATTCAACTTGCATAAATTTTGTTGAAGTATCTGAACCAACAGCAACCCGCATTTCACGTATTTCAGGTTTCATTTTTGCTCTTTCTTCATTTATTGACTTAATTTCATCTTCCGAATATTCTTCCCTACCTTCAACACTTGCATGACAATCAATACCCATTTTCAATATACTAAATTTGGCAACATCTTTTGACACATCCATAATTCCTGTAATAGTATGATTAAGAATAGCACACTTTAAAGTGTCTTCGCCAGTATTGAGTATTCTTGACCACGGATTATATGGCAAAAATCCACTAACCAAATGTTTGATAAAATTTCTTGACTTTTGGTCTTTATTCCACATTTCACAAATAGTATCATAAGCTTTTTGTATTGCAACACCATCAGGACTCCACATTTCTTTTTTAGGACCAATTTCCTTTATTGCATTATACTTAAATAAATTTTCAGTAATAACGAAATTTGTGTCAACAATTTTTGGTTCAGCTTTCTTCAAAATAAGTTTTTTACTAGTTTCTTTTAAATCAACAGGTTTGAATAACAATTTCTTTTCTGTTAAATCAGATTTTTTTACAAATGAAAGTTTTTGTGTTGCTGTGATGTTTTGTGTTTCCATAAGAGTTTGTTTGAAATTTGTTTAAATAATTTTTATGAATTGTGTTAATAAAATAAGTCTGAATACATTATATATATCCTAAAAAATAGAATAATATGAGTATTCAGACTTAAATTTGAGAAAATAATTTAATTTATTTTACTATTGATTATATTGATTAATTATCATCATATTATGAATCAATCCAACACCATCAGCCAATTTTTGCTTAAAACCAGCAGCTTGAGAATGTCCTCCACCTCCAAAATGTTTAGCCATTAAATGACAATCAAATTGTGTTTTTGACCTAATAGAAAAAGTTACTTGTTGTTTTTCCAATTTAACATCAAAAGAAATCCAATATTTTATTTCAGGATATTTTTTAATCAATTCTTGTTGAAGAAAATAATTTGGATAACCTTGATAATAGAATGTATCTAAATGGTCAAAATAATAACCATTTTTCAAAATACTTGAATTATCAGATTTTATTTTATTAATGATTATTTCACCAATTTTTAAATCTTTATCCAACATAAATTCAAAATTTGAATGTTGTAAAATATAATCAATTTCCAATATAAATTCTTCAAGTGTTTTGAATTGTTGCATATAAATAGCAAATGATAATACATCACTAATTCCATAAAAATTATTCTTAAATTTTATTGAATTATAATGTTTCTTATCAAAATTCCATAAATCATAATCGGATATTAATTCAACTAATAATGTTAATTTATCTGATTGTAATGAATTTTTATAATTATCATAAAATATTTTACATCCTGATTTATTTTCATCAAAATTATAAATAATTGTTTTCCCAATATGACTTAAATATCCAATTTGAATTTCTTCCATTTTTGGTTTGTGATGGTCATAAATAATAATGTGTGGAACATTATCTGTTAATCTTTCAATATTTTCACTTAACCAATTTAAAGGCGGAGTAATGTCAACAAAAATATAATCTGTAAAAGTTTTATCAAATAACCATTCATCTTCAAGTCCATAATTATATGGAATAAGAATTGCTTCTCCACTAGCTATTTCTTTTAAATAAGGTGTTTTCAATAAATAACCTGACATTAATCCATCATTATCTGCTGAATGATATACTAATGCTATTTTTATTTCCATAATTATTGGTTTTATTTCTTCTTTTGAATAACCATTTATTCTGTTCAACAATTCATAACAAACTTCATCATCACAATCTTCTGATTTTTGTCTTGTAATTGGACCAATTTCAAATTTATGTAATTCAACTCCCATTTCAAGCAAAAAACCTTTAGGTGAAAATCCATTCATTATTTTTGGTGTATTGAAATTCTTTTCATGTTCTTCACAATAAACAACTCGTTTAATTCCAGCACTAACAATCAATTTACAACAATTAATACAAGGTGAATATGTTATATAAATTGTTTTCTTATCATTCCAAACTTCTTTGAAATTTGTTTTAAACATGTCAAGTATTGCTTTTTCTTCAGCATGAATAACACATTCATAACTTTTTCCTTCAGAATTTTCACAAGAATATCCTTCTTTAACAAGACGGTCATACATTGTATTATATCCTGTTGAAATTATCATTTCTTTTCCAATTTCCATGTTTACAATAATTGCCCCAACTTGACGTTTAGTTGCAAATGAGTTTTCTCTTAATCTAAATGTTCTTGCTAACATTTTCATGTCGAAATCTTGTAAATCTTTTTCGTATGGTGTTAATTTACCGCCAATTTGGTCTTCCATTTTATTTATTATTTGATTGTTTATTTTTACGAGCGTTATCTCTATCTTGTTTCATTTTATCTTTGATATGTTGAGGAAGTGCATCTTGTGCATCTTTATCGAAAGTAATACATTTAATTTTATCCATAATGTTTAATTTTTAAATGAAATTACTGGTAATATTAACCAATTCGCATACTTATTTTTTTCATAAGCATATTCTATTGCTTTTACAGAAGAATCAAATTCAGTTTCAGGATGTTCTTGTGAATAATACGGTCCTGTTATTTCACCATATTTTAATTCAACTTCAA
>JFJP01036998.1_pt1 | contig 65893 bp, 93 predicted proteins | sample 431651 | NCBI WGS metagenome assembly JFJP01 (sample SAMN02602958, study PRJNA72255) | Microbial mat metagenome, whole genome shotgun sequencing project. | biome: fresh water; feature: sink hole; material: water; isolation source: purple microbial (photo- and chemosynthetic) mats found in... | reverse complement strand
TGGGGCAGCTCCGGGAGCAAATCAATTGCAATATTATTCACCGGCAGTTGGGGTAGAAAGAGATATTACCACAGTATTTAATTCAGGTTCTGGTTCTAGTAATGTAATGATTTGGATTGATTTGAATAATATTCCTCCAACTAAAACTTGCGGAATTACTTTTATAGCCTATGATATAAATAATAATGTTTTAGGAACTAGACAAATTACTATGGGACACCATTAAAATTATAAATATGATTCACCAAAAACAATATCAATTTCTACAAAATGAAAAAGGACCTAAAATAATTACTGAAGCAGTAAAACTTTATGGAACTAAAGAAATTGTAGGAAAACAACATTCTAAAGAGATTTTAGGGTGGGCAAAAGAATTAGGATTAGAAAAAACTTATACGGCAGACGAAATAGCTTGGTGCGGATTGTTTGTTGCTATTGTAGTAAAAAGAGCCGGATATTCTGTAGTTGAAAATCCCCTTTGGGCAAAAAATTGGAATAATTTTGGTACAAAACAAACGACAGCAATGCTAGGGGATATTTTAATATTTACTAGACCCGGTGGCGGAGGACACGTTGGTATTTATGTAGGGGAAGATTCTACTTGCTATCACGTATTAGGGGGAAATCAATCTAATATGGTAAATTCAACCAGAATTTTAAAAAGTAGATGTATTGGAATCAGAAGATGCGAATGGCAAATCAAACAACCTTCTAATGTAAGAGTAATAAAATTAAATTCAGATGGAACAGTCTCTCAAAACGAAGCTTAAAACCTATTCTATTTATGCCATTATAGCAATTTTTGTTATAATGGCTTTTTGGATTTATTTTCAAAGGAATAGGATAGAAAAACTAAAATATGAAAATCAAAAGAAAGAAAATCCAGTCTACAAGGAAATTGACTCTTTCAAGAAAAAGCAAATTTATAGGGATTCAATAATTGAAAAAGAGGTTCTAAAGAAAGTTTATTTAGAAAAATCCTTAAAGAAATTGAAACTCGAAAGAGATTTATATTACAAGCCATTAAAGATGGATGATACAACTCGAATTAGGATATTAAAACAAATGCAAAATGAAAGCAATTAGTATTATATTATTTTTTATAAGTTCGTTGGTATACGGACAAATAAAGCCAATTATAATAAATCAATCCGATACCTTAAAAATAGGACAGAAATTTATAACTGGACAAAAACTTTGGGTTCAAACTCAGGAATCAGAAATCCAACAAAGATTTAAAATTGAAGAGCTTACTACTAGAATAGATAGCATAAAGAAATTTAATATTAAAATTGATTCTACCTACAATCTAATAGAAAGTCAAAATAAATTAGTAATAGAAAAACTAAAATTGAAGGATTCAGAAAATTCTAAATTTATTTTAAAATTAGAGGAAGATTTTAAGATTCAAGACGACAAAATATTAAAATTAGAGAATTCTTTGTTGAAAACTAATCGTACTAAGCGTTTCTGGAGAACTACTACAATTGTTTTAAGTGGAGTTCTTGGAATATTTTTAATTGCTAAATAGAGTAAAACCGTTAAAGTTGTTGAAAAACAACACTTTTTTTGGAAAAATTTTTTTATCTAAATAAAAAGCTCTACATTTGCTCCGTTAAACAATTAAAAATATTAAAAATGGAACAAATTTTAAATCAAATCGGACTTAATTGGGAAGTAAATAAAATCCCAATGGCAGGTAAAACTACAGAAGGTAAATATATTGATTCAGACTTCTTTGGAATCTTAAGAAGTGACAATCAAAGCATTTTATCAACTTGTAAAAAAACTTACGAACCAGTTCAAAATTCAGAAACCGTAGGATTTTTACAAGAAATCGCTAAAGGTGCAAATCTTAAAATTGTAAAAGGAGGCGCAATCGATGGAGGTAAAAAGATATTTGTACAAATGGAAGATTTGGATGGAAATATCACAATCGGAAATGATACAGTATCTAGATACGTATTTGCAATCAATTCTCACGATGGAACTACTTCATTAGCATTTGGAGCCTCTAATAAAGTTTGGAGTTGCCAGAATCAATTTTTCAAATTCTACAAAGAAGCACAAATGAAATTCCGTCACACTAAAACCTACAGAAATAGAGTAGATTCAGCATTAATGGAATTAGAGTTAAAAAGAATTGAGGAAATTGAAATGTATGAAAATTTCCAAAAATGGGCAGAAATTAAGGTAAGTGACAAACAAATCAAAAACCTAATCAATGAAATTTCCGGAGTAGATTTATTATTACCAGAAATTCAATTGACTGAAGGATTTTCTACACGTTCAATTAACAAAGCACGTGAGATAGAGGAAACCATTCACTCCGAGATCAACCAAAAAGGTAAAACAGTTTGGGGACTTTTCAATGGAGTTACCTACTGGACGAATCATAAAGATAGTTTTGCAGATAGAGAAAATGCAGAGGTTCAAAAACTAATGTTAGGAACAGGAGCAAGAATAAATAAAAGAGCATACGAATTCTTAACAGAGTTGGTATAATCAAAATAGATAGAAAAGGGAGCTAATTCGCTCTCTTTTCTATTTTAATTCGATTTTAATTTAAAAACCATATAAACATATATCAAATGGAATTTCAAACGAATAACATAATCAATTTAAGATTCATTAAAAAATCAATAAAATTGGATGGATTTTATTCAAATATTTTCCTATTGTTTTACAATATATTTTGTATATTTGCAAATATTTTTCTATTGTTATTCAATATCTTTTTTCAAGCAATATCAATAGAAATTTGGAGAAGTTTAAGGAGAAAATTAAAAGTGAAGTTAAAAAATCAAGAAAACGAAGTAAAAATTGAAGGGAACTTATATTATATAGACTATATACTATAGTATATAGTCTTATATAAGTTACCCTCACAAACTTTCAAATTATGAACAGAATATGACAATAGAATTTCAAAAAAACCTACTAAGGTACTTCGTTCAAAATAGGGAATCGAGAAATTACATAGAGGAAGTAGATTCAAATTTATTTGATTTGCAGGAGCATAAATTTATATTTTCAGCAATTCAAACTTACGTGAAAAAATTCAAATACATTCCTTCAGAAGTAAATTTAGTAAACTTTTTGACTGAAGCCAAAAAAGAACTTAGGGCAAAAGATACAGTAATGGAGTTAATGATTGAAACTTCCAAAGAGCTGTATATTCCAATGACGGATGATTTACAGATTTACCAAACTACGATTATAGAATTTGTTCAAAGAAAAAAGTTTAAGAATTTTATTGATAAAAATTTGGACAAACTTAATTCAGCAGATTCTGAAACTTTCAAAAGTTGGCAAAGAGAAGTCCAATTAATATCAAATCTTTCTGATACTCAAAATTCAAGCGAAAATTCAGATGGTTCATTTTTACTTTCAGATTATTCCCAAACTGGATTTGTAAACTTAAATCAGCCAACCCCAATATTCTTAAATCTGATAAATCGTATGACTGCTGATAGAGGTTTTTATGCTCCTCAATTAATTGTTCTTATGAGTGGACCGAAAGGATTCAAAACAGGGACGATTATCAATATCGTAAAGGGGCTTTTATTGTCCGGTAAGAAGATATTTTGGGCAGACTTTGAAAACGGTGTTAATTCGATTAAAAACAGGGTTTACCAATGTATGCTAGAATGTAATAAAGAAGATTTATATACAGACGAAACTCAGCAACTGTTACAGAAAATGGTTCAAGGTTTTCAAAAGATTGGGGGAGATTTAAGGGTAGAATATTTTCCAGCCTATTTAGCTACTCTGGACGATGTAGATAATAAATTGGACGAACTAAAAGAAAAATATAATTGGGAACCGGATTGTATAATTTATGACTATTTAGATTTGGCAGCTTGTTCAGACCCAAGTGTAAAAGAAAATAGATTCAAACTTCAGAGGAATTATCACCACGCTATTAGAATCAACAATAAGCGAAATGTTTTTTCAATCACACTTTCACAAATTTCTAAAGAAGGAGTGAAAAAAATGAAAAAAGATAGATACATTGATATGCAAGATTTTGCTGAAGATTTTGCAAAAGCAATGAATTGTCACGCAGCTTTTGCAATGTGTCGTTCTGATGCTGATGTAGAAAATAATATGGGATATATAATTCCAATTGTACAAAGGGAAGGATTAAGATATAAACCTGGAATTCAGTGCCCAGTTTATATAGACGAATCCAGACAACTTATGATTGAAGATGAGGATTATCTAGAGAAATTTGAACTAGCAGTAAAAGGTAAATTAAAAGACAATGACAACTAAAGAAATTATAGAAAATACAGCAGAGAAGCTAAAACTGGAACCTACTATTATTAAAGAAATATTAGAAGAGTTTGTTTTACAGATTAAGTCAGGATTTACTAAAACTGATAAAATCAAAATAAAAAATCTGGGGACTTTTGAAATGATAAAAGTAGAACCTAGGAGAATGAAATCCTTTGGGGAAGTTATAGAGGTAAAAGACGTAAAATATAAAATTCGTTTCCGTGCTTCTGATAATTTAATCCAAACAAGCAATTTAGAAGATTTAACCGAATTACTTAAAAATTTATGATAAATCCAAACCGTGCTTATAATTATTTTGAATCTAAATTTGATTTAATCCCTTCTACTAAAGGATGGTTCCGTTTTGAATTTCCATTTGATTTTAGTCACAGAGATAAATCAGCAGGAGTAAGTTTTCAGCTTGGAATTGTTAAAGACCACCGCTCAGGTTATGTTAGTTCAATTCCAAAATTTATAATGGAATTAGAAGGAATCACTTACAAGGAAGTGAAAGAATTATTGGGAGGATTCGAAGAGAAAGAATTTCAGATAAAAGAACAGTTTTTTAAAAAAACTTCAAAAGTAGAACTTCCAGAACATTTTGTAAGTTTATTAGACGGAGAAGGGATTTTAGGAAAACGTGCTCAGAAATATCTTTTATCTAGGGGATTTGATTTGGAGATTTTAGACTTAATGGGATTCGGTTATATTGGGGAGAGGAGTTCTGAATATTTTGGCTACATAATTATTCCATTTAAACAAAATGGAAACCTAGTCTATTGGATTGCTAGAGATTTTATTGGGAATTATTTAAAGTATAAAAATCCACCCTCTGATTTTGGAACCGGCAAATCAGAAATCTTTTTCAATGAAGATGCTTTGCAAATCTATCAGGAAGTAAATTTGACTGAAGGTTGGGCAGATGCACATACTTTAGGGGAAAATTCTATAGCTTCTTTAGGATGGAATCTATCAGAAGTTCAAATTCAAAAGATTTTAAAAAGTCCAGTAAAAATCATAAATATTATACCAGACAAAGGAAGTTTAAATCAAAATGTATCTTTTACTCAGAAAGCTGCACAAATTGGAATGAAACTAATTCCACATAAAAAAGTCAGAATCTTTCCAATTGAAGATTTTGAATTGGATGGAAAGGATGTAAATGAAATTGGCAAAGATTTTTTCTTAGAAAGATTGCCAGAATTAGAATTTTTAACTTATTCAAAAGCAATCGAATTATATGCGTAATCCAAGCCTACATATTACTTTAGAAAACCTAAAATCTGTTTTAAGTTCTTATGTAACACTAAAGGACTCAGATTGGAATTCTATTTTAGGGGAAGCTTTTAAATTAAGGATTAAAAATAGAACTATTTTACTTTCTAATAAAAAAGCTACAATCGATAGAATCCAAAAAAAATTAAATACCGAGGGAAATGTAGAAGTCTTTAACGGAATTCTTTCAACAGTTAGGAGTTTATTAGGACACAGGTTTTCTCCCATACTTAAAAATTCTAGAGACTATGAACAACTTAAGGAAATTTCAAACCTTTCAGACGAATTCAATCAGGTTTTCAATTTAAGTCAGCGTGAAGGCTATTTAGATTTTTGTAAGATTGGGATTGAACTTATGAACAAGAAGTATGCACTTAATAAATTCAAATATTACAAAGAGAAAATATTTCAGATTAAAGAATGGGAATTTTTAATTGAGGAAGAGAAAGCTAAAGACAATTTATATAATGTAAATCAGGTAATCCAGAACTATTCTGAATTACTAGAATCTAAAGGAATTCAATTTGAAATTGAAACTCTAGAAGATTATGTAAATTTTATTTACTGTAAAAATCAAATATTGGAAAACGGGGCTGAAATTAAGAAATGGTTGAAATCCCAATTTGAAAAACTAGAATTTGTAGATAGGGTTCCAAATCCTAATCAACTTTATGGAGAAGCAGCTTTAAAGCGTTATAAAGATTCATTATTAACTTTGACGAAAGAATCTAAAAATAAAGACAAGTTATATGACCCTAGTAAATTTTTAGAAAAATTTAAGTCTTAATTTTTTTTTATCTAAATAAAAAGATATACATTTGCAATATGAAAATAGTAATCCGAAATATTAAAAGTAAAATCATCTTTGAACAAGGTGAATTTTCTTATGTTCGAGAACTTAGAAACTATCTATCATTCAAATCAGATACTACACACTTAAAAAATTCAAATTGGAATGGAATCACATATTTCTTAAACAGTAATAATGAATTTCCTACTGGAATGCTTCCAATGGTTTTATCAAAAATAGAATCTAAAGTAGAAATCATAGATATGCGAAATAATGTAATACCAATTCCAGAAAATTGGGATTTTTCTGATGTTCGTGAATATCAAGAAGATACTATAAAGAAGATTTTAAAAAAATCATTCCTTGGAGAAAATATTCCATATCTAAGAGGGATTATGGATGCAGCTACTAATGCTGGAAAGGATTATATAATGGAAAATATTTATAGAAATATCAAGGGAAAGACTTTAATAATCATTCACAATACTTCAATTTTTAATAAAGCAGTAGAATTTTTTTCAGAAAAGTATAAAGTAGGAGTAATAAAGTCAGGTAAAATAGAATTGGAGAATTTAACTATAGCGATGGTAAAAAGCTTATTGAATTCTACTAAGAAAGATTTTAATCTTAAAAAATATTTATCTGAGGTTGAAATCTTAATGGTAGATGAGGGACACAGAGCTGCTTCTAAAGAATATCAGCAAATCTTAGAATATATTGATGCACCAATTAGGCTTTTGTTTTCAGGAACTGCTTTAGAAATGGAATCAGAAATGAAAAAGATAAAATTAGTAGCTTCTTTTGGGAAGATTCTCACAAAGATAGAAAATAAATTTATGATAGAATCTGGATTCAGTCAAAAACCTATTATAAAGTTATTTGATGCAGGACAACAAATGGTTCCTAAATTAGACTATAGAGAAGCATACGAAGATTTTATAATGTACAATAAAGAACGTACGAATAAGATTGTAGAGATTTGCAAAAATCGAGAAGATAAACAGATTTTAATAAGTTTTGTAGAGATTGAACATGGGCAATTTTTATACGATAAACTATCATTTGTAATTTCAGATAGAGTTGTAGAAATAGTTCACGGAGAAGATAGGGAAAGAGAAGAGAAAATAAAACTTTTCAAGGAAGGTAAAATCCATATTTTAATAGCTTCAATGATTCTCCAAGAAGGAATCAATATTCCAAATATCAATACTTTAATTTTGGCACACGGAGGTAAATCAACTATTAGAATAAAACAGTTTATCGGGCGAGCTTTAAGACACGACGGGATTAATGATTCTGTTGAAATCATAGATTTTTATGACCGTGGAGGTTGGGTTAGTAAACATTCTAAGGATAGATTAAAAATATATCAAAAAGAGGAATTTGAAATAGAATTTCAATATAAACATTCAAAATTAGGAGTACCAATATGAGAGAAAAGAAAAATACAAAAACGGAAGTAGATTTATCAAGACCACTTAATTTAGACGACTTTACTTTAAATGAGTCCGATTGTTTTGGTAACGAATGGAAACCCGATAGTACGGAATGTTCACTTTGTGCTGATATTGAAGTTTGTGGAACTTTATATAGAAATTTTCATATAAAAAAGAAAGTCCAAAAAGTTAAAGAACACCAAGGAATAAATTTCTTAGATGAGGTAAATTTCAAACGAGTTCCTTGGGAAAGGCTCTACAATGAAATACAATCAGACCCAGGAAAACTCACTACAGAACAAGTATACAATTGGGTAAAACAGCGTTCGAAATCGGATGACCACGAAAGTATTATTCAAAATATTAAAAATTTCAAAGTGGAGTATAAAGTAACTTTTAAAAGTGGATTAGCTTATGCAGACTAAAATATATGTAATCTATGAAGGGGAATATTCAACCCCTTTAGCACAATTAGATACTTGGGCTAAATTATTTGGATTAGAATTAGGAAAGGATGTAAATGGGGATTTTTTACTCAGTGAAAGGCCTAAAACTAAAGGACAGGTAACTACAAAAGAATTTGTAGAATCCGTAAGATTCTGGGATAGATGGGAAACTATTAAATCTGAAATAACTGAATTGAATCCTACTTGCATTATGGTTTTTGGTAAATCTGCAACCGAATTTTTATCGAATAATACTTTTGCAAAATCTAGAGGAAGACAATCAACTTATAAAATAGGAGAAAAAGAGTTTCCAATATTTTACTTAGGTTCTTTAAGGTTATATGAAAAGCAAGGATTTGATAAAAATGAAGAGCTTTTAGATACCACTAATAAAGCGTTATTCTTAGCAAATGGAATGGATTTTAAAAGTGAAACTCAATATGAAATTATTACTGAAAAATCTAGGTTTTTAGAAATTTTAGAATTTTGTAAACAAACTGGAACATTTTGTTTTGACTTTGAAACAACAGGACTCGATTGGTTCCGTGAAGAGCAAAAAGCTACAATTCTTTCTATTTCTTTCCAGCACGGATATTCTTATATTTTACCACTTTTACATTTTGATTCTCCTTTTACTGAGGAAGATGTTTTAGAATTTTTTCAAATTTTAGAACGAGAGATTTTTTCAAATCCCAAAGTAAATAAAATAGCTCACAACTTAAAATTTGATTTGCACTGGGTAGTAAAATATGGATGCAAAAAATTTGATGGAAGATTCGATGATACTATGATTATGAGCCATATTTTAGACGAAAATACTAAAAATGGATTAAAGGAACTTGCTAGAAAATATTTTATCAAATTTACTGGGTATGAAGACGGGGTTGGCAAATATAAATGGGATGAGGTTCCTTTAGATTTACTTTCTCGATATGCTGCATTAGATACAGACTTAACACTTAGACTAAGGGATTATTTCGAGGATTTATTGATTGAAGATAAACTCCCATTAAAACAAATCCAAACTATTAGAAGGAAACTAGACGAAAATGGAATTCCATTACATTCTGTAGAATATTTAGAAAAGTTAGAAATGATGGACCATAGACTTTATATACTTTATAGAAATCTTAGTATGCCAGCATTTTTAGCTTTATTTGATGCAGAACATTTTGGAGCAAAGTTGGACGATAAATTAATTTACGAATCTATAGAAAAAGCTGAAGGTTTTTTGGAAATTAAAATGAATGAACTTCTAGCTTTCCCGGAAGTAAAGAAATTTGAATTAGAACAATCCAAAGAAAAATTAAAATCTTCCATAGATGCTTTGACCCTTAAATTAGAAGCCCAGGAAATAAAATTCCCTGGGAAAGATACGGCACTTAAAAGAAAGTATAAAGAGCAGTTAAAACAATTGAAAACTGGTGAGGTGAATTTATATGAAGGAATTAATTTCAAAAGTGTAACACAGCTCGGTGAATTATTATTTTCCGACAAAGGGTTCAAATTTCCACTTATGTATGACCCATTTAAGAAAGAATATGTAAGGACAACAAAAAGGGAATATTTGAATGAACTTCACCACCCTTTTATGGATAAATTACTTGCATATCGCTCTATAAGTTCAATGATTAGTACTTACTATAAAGGACTTTTAGAAAGAATGGATGTAGATAAAAAAGTACATACTTCTTTCCTACTTACGGGTACTACTTCCGGGAGATTAAGTTCACGAAATCCAAACCTTCAAAATATTCCTGCTAGGTTAAAATTCAAAGATGACGAAGCACTTTGGACCCTTAAACAAGTAAAAAAATTCTTTTCAAATCTAGGGGATGATTATTATATGTTGCAGTATGACTATTCACAAGCAGAATTACGTGTAATTGCTAATTTTTCCGGAGACCCAGTAATGACTGAAACCTATAAAAATGATTATGATATTCACGAAATCACAGCAGCAAATGAATTAAGTCTATCATTAGAGGAATTTAGACAACTACCAAAAGACGAATACAAAGCAAATCGTAATACTGCAAAGGGAACGAATTTTGGATTAGTTTATGATATGAGTATTGATGGCTATATGGATTATGCTAAAAATAATTATGGGGTAATTTTAACTAAAGAACAAGCAGAAGTAAAATATAAAAAATTCTTTCAAACTTATAATAAGCTTAGAAGTTGGCACAAAGTTTATACTGAATTCGCAAAAAAATACGGGTATGTAAGAACTTTATTCGGGAGAAAAAGAAGATTGCTAAATATTCAAACTGCAGACCCTAAAACAGGTGCTTATGGAATGGATGTAAGAGCAGCAATAAATTCGCCAATTCAGGGAACTTCAGGAGAATATGCAATATTTTCAGCTGCCATTCTTAGACAAAGGTTACCAGAAGGCACTTTCTTTTTCAATACTGTTCACGATTCAATATTCTTTTATATTAAAAAAGATATGTTTGAATATGTTCACCCAATTATTGTAAAAGCTTGTGAATATCCACCTATAGAATTATATTTTAAGATTTTCCCAGGAGAAGTAAAAATGAAGATGGATGCTGAAGTTTCAGAAATATCTTGGGGAGATATGAAACCATTAGACGAATATTTTCAAAAATAATTAAAAAAAGTTTTTTATCTAAATAAAAAGATGTATATTTGCATATCAATTTAAAAATAATGTTTAACCAATTTAATTTCATTTTATGGCACTAAATTTAGAGGCGTTGAAAAACGCAGACAAAAATCTTTCAGCCGGGAATAATGACTATTTCAACGCTAAAGAAATCGGAGAAGACACAATCATTAGAATCCTTCCTCCGGGACCAGAACTTAACGGGCTTTACTATTTTGAACAATCTATTTATTGGATTGCAAATAAGCCTTATGTATCACCTTCAACTTTCGGAGATAGATGTACTATCGAGGAATTTTTGGCAGATGTAGATTCAGAACTACAAGCTCAAAAGAAAAAAGGAAAGGTGGACAAAGAATTACAAGGACTTTACGATGCAATTGTAAAACCTAAGAAAACTTTTATCTTCCCAATGCTTCACTTAAATTGTGGGTATGACGAAGACGGAGCAGTAGAATCTGTAGAAGTAATCGGAGGTAAATACAAAGTAATGCAATGCGGACCACAGCTTATTGGTGCTATCAACAAACAAATTTTAGCTCCTAAAATTATGCGTAAACTTAAAAACGTAGAAGATGGAGTAATGGACAGAGTAGAAGGATTCAATCTTTCCCTTTCCAAAACTGGTTCCGGATTAAGTACAGAATACAGTGCAGCTGTCGACGAACCTTGTGAGATTGATGAGAAGTATTATAAATCAATTCCAAATATGATTGAACTTTCTAAAAAGGGATGTTATACAGATGATTATTTGGAAGGAATTTTAAATCAATATTTTTATGGGGATGCTGCTCCTTCTGCAGATTTGAAAAAATCTAGATACCAGTCTGAGGAATCAGACAAAGAAGAGAAAACAGAAGATAAACCAGCTAGAACCAGAAATTCTGAAAAAGAAACTCCTAAAGAAGTAGGAGAAGAGGAAACCCCTAGAAGACGTACTAATACTAGAAGTAGATTTTCAGAGGAAAAAGAAACTAAGCAACCAGAGAAACCAAAAGAAAAATCTTCAAATTCAATTGTAGATGATTTGGAATCCTTGGACGACTAGTTTGATTGTTTAACACAATTTTTAAGCCCGAGAGAAATTTCGGGCTTATTTTAAAATTTTAATTATGTCTTTCATAAAAAAATACGAACTTATAGCTAATATTTCAGAATCAAATATAAAACAATTTGATTGGGAGAAACCTAGTTTTGTTGAACGGATTTTTTCTAAATTTAAGAATAAGGAACTTTTAGTAACTGTTCAACCACTTTCTAAAAAGCGTTCTGATGCACAAAATAGATGGCTTTGGGGGGTTTGTTACGTTCGTATTGCTTCTTGGCACTTAGAAAATTTTGGAGATAAATTAACTCCAGAGGAAATCCATATCTACGTTTGTACTAGAATATTAGGAATCAAATATGTTCACAAAGAAATGTTTGGGGAGGAAGTTTTAGTAATGCAAGGAATTAGAACCTCAGATATGAGTACAGCTGAATTTATGGAAGCAAAAGAGAAAATACAAAGATTTTATGCAGAGAAGGGATGCAACATTCCAGACCCAACTCCACTATCACTAATAAGCGATTATTTCAATGAGTAATTACGATAACAAAGGAAACGCAAAACATTATTCTGACCAACGAATAAATGTAATCCACCAACTTGAAGCAATTTGGGGTACACAAGCAGTAATGCTTTTTTGTGAAATGAATGCTTTTAAGTATAGAGCAAGATTAGGCAAAAAAGACGATGTAAATCAAGAATTGATTAAAGTAAATTGGTACGAGAAAATGGCAAATTTTTTAAGAAATAAACCAGAACAAATCCCAGGATTAGGTACAAATGAAGTCCCGTTATTTCCAGAATTCCAAAAAATACTAGACAATGAAGATATTTCCAAATCCTAGAGCAATTATAGTTGAAGCAGGTAGATTGTTTGAATCTTCTAATGCTAAAGAAATTCAACCCGAAAAATGGCAGGGACTTGAATTAAAAACCCCGATGATTGAAATTTTTGATACAACTTTTAGATGTAATATTCCAGACACTTTAGAAATTCTACAGAATCAATGCAGTCCAGATTTACCTTGGGCAGATAATCATTTTGAAGAGCGTATTTCCGGAATTCCTTCAAATCCAGGTAATACTTATAAAGATTGGCCCTATTATAAAGAAGACGAGTATAGAAAAGAAATTTTCACCCACACATATCAAGAACGATTCTGGCCTAAAAAAGCTGGAAATACGTTGATGATTGAACTTGAAGGAGATTCAAAATACCCTTTTAAGAAATTAGATTTTACTGATTTTCCTAAGGACCATACTCACCCAAATAATTTAGGTATACGATACCCCTACGGGGATTTAAAAGATTTGATAAACCACTTGTCTTCTAATCCAACAACTCGTCAAGCTTATTTACCAATTTGGTTCCCAGAAGATACTGGAGTAGTTCACGAAGGACGTGTTCCGTGTACATTAGGATATTTATTTTCCTATCGTGAAGGTTATCTTCACATAACTTACTATCTTCGTTCTTGCGATTATATACGTCACTTCAAAAATGATATTTATCTTGCAATTAGACTTTTATATTTTGTATTGGAATCATTAAAAAATTCGAATTCAAAATTAGATTGGAATAAAGTAAAACCGGGACGATTTACTTTCCATATTCAGTCCCTTCATATTTTCAAATCAGATTTATACGAACTTAAAAAAAGATTAAAATGAGCACAGTATATGTAAACAAATTAAATAATCCAGGAGAATCATTAGAATTCAGAATGGAAATTCCAGAAGACTTCCATTGGGAAGACTTAAAACAACATAAATTTTTTGGTGAAATTTACTGTAACAGGGAAGGTAAATATTATTCTAGAAATTGTGGAAGAGCTTACAGACCTAAGTCTGAGCAAAAACATTTAGACGAAGGACACTTCCAAGGATATTCTTTTGGAGTAGAACACTTTTCACCTGTAGGTGGAATAGTTTTAGACCCGTTTGTAGGTTCTGGAACTACTATGATTGAATCATATTTACAAGGTAGAAATTCAATAGGGGTAGAAGTAGAATTCAATCAACTTTTACAAGACAATTTAGAACATATCAAAAAATCCTATCCTAGAGAAGCTTTTACGAAAGTTTTACACGGAGATTGTAGAGAAGTTCTCCCTACTTTAGAAGACAAATTGGATTTGGTAATCACAGGCTTTCCCTATCCTATTATAAGTGGCAATATTACTTCAGATGCTCCTATGAACCCTAAAAAAGATTCTGAAAAGGGATTTGAAACTAATAACTATAATGCAGAAAAATCTTTGGGGATTTTACATTGGAAACGAGATTTTAGACCAGAAATGACTAAAACTCTTACAGCAGCTACTAAAAATCTAAAAGTAGGTGGGAAATTTATCACATTGATTAAAGATTGTATTCAAAATAAACAACCATTTTTACTTCAAAAATTTGTAATGGGGGATTTTTTAGAAGCTAATCCAAATTTTAAAATCTTAGGTTGGTATATTCACAGACACACTCCAGAAACTATGTTTATGAGAACTTACTCAAAACGTTTCCCAGAAGTCAAAGTTCCTTACTATCAAGTAGGAGTTGTATTAGAAAAAATTTCATAATATGTGTGGAATAGCAATTCAATATAAGTCCGGTTTTTGCAACCCCTCTAAAATTTCACATAGAGGGGTTAAAAAAACTACAGTAGAGTTTTTGGATTATTCTCTTACTCACTTTAAACTCCCTTTCCAGACTTTATTAGACGATGAGTATAATCAACCCATAAAACTTTCTAATGGGAATTATTTATTATTCAATGGGGAAATCTTTAACATTCCTAGGAACTTTAAAAATGACGTTCAATATTTGATTAACTTTTTCGAAAAAGAAAACTGGCTAGAAAATATTGGAGGTTCTGAATATAATGAATGGGATGGATTTTGGGCAATTTGTATTGTAACCCCTAAAGGGATTTATGCTTTTACAGACCCTTTAGGAAAAAAGCAACTTTATTATAATACTGAAGGTTGCATTGCTTCTGAAATAAAAGCCATTTTGAAAGAAGATTTTAAAGATTATAAATTCAATCAAACAGAAGTTGAAAAAACTTCTTTAACTCCTTTTCAATGGATATATAGATTGGAACCAAATAAGCTATACTATTTTGATGGAATCGTTCCTAAAAAAGATTCTAAAATCTTATATGATTTAAAAAGACCTCCGAAATCAAATAACTTATTAGAACTTATGAAAGAAGCAGTTCAAATGAGATTGATAAATAATTTTGATTCAAATACCTTATTAATTAGCGGAGGATTAGATTCAACTATTATACTCGGTATTTTATTCGAATTAGGCGTTATAGGGAACTTTCAATTATTAGCAATAGAAAACCAAAACGATTCTTTTTATTTGCCTTATATTGAAGATTTTTATAAATGTGAAATTGAAATTATTTCTAAGCCAGATTTAAGAGATGTACAGGAGATTCAAAAAATTGCTAAGTCCTACGAATATCCTATAGAAAAGGGAAGTTTATTTCAACAATCAAAACTGATAGAATTTAGTAGGGGTTCTGTAATCTTTACTGGAGACGGTGCAGACGAACTTTTTTCTGGGTACAGTAGAGCACAAATCAAAGATACCCAAAATTTTGATGTATTTACAGAACTCCCATATTATCACAATATTAGGTTAGATAGAATGGGAATGAGATTTACTAAAGAAATCCGTAATCCTTTTCTGAGTCACGAAATTGTAAGATATGCTTTAAATCTTCCCTATGAATCTAGAAGGGGTAAGAAAATTTTAAAAGAAACTTTTAAAGATATAATTCCAGTAGAGATTTTATCTAGGACTAAAACTCCATTAAGAAATGATAAAATGGCTTTAAATAAGACAGATTATCAAAATGAATTTCAAAATATGTTTAATCAAATAAATTTTTCAAAATGAAAATATCAAAAGTAAGACCAGTAAAAACACCAGAAAGAGGAACCAATAGAAGTGCCGGAATTGACTTTTTCATACCCGACGATTTTGCACCTTGCATTTTATATCCTCAGGATAGAATCAATATTCCTTCTGGAATTCGTGCAAATGTTCCTACAGGGTATGCTTTAATAGCATATAATAAAAGTGGGGTTACTACTAAAGAAGGAATGGTAGTCGGAGCTAATGTAATTGACGAAGATTATACAGGTGAAATCCACTTAAATGTAATCAATACAGGAACCTCTCCTATAACTTTACAACCCGGGAAAAAATTACTTCAATGTATATTAATTCCAGTATTTTATGATTCTGTAGAATTGGTAGACGAATCAAATTTATTTACAGAAGAGGAATTAAATCAGAGTGAAAGAGGTTCCGGGGGATTTGGAAGTACTGGAGCATAAAAATTAAAGTGAAACCGTTAAAGTTTCACTTTTTTAGTAAAAAATTTTTTTATCTAAATAAAAAGAAGTAAGTTTGCCCTGTTAAACAAATAAAATTTATCAAAATGTCAACAAATCAAGAAATTATTCAGAAGTACAAAAACTATTCGACTTCACAATTGGAGTTATTAGTAACTAGAGTTAAAGAAGATGACAAGCGAGAAGCTATAGAATCTATTTTAGCAGAAAGACGGGCAAAAAAAGGAGGAACTCCAACAAAAGAAACTCCTAAGGAAACTGAAACTCCTACGAAAGAAAAATCAGAATCAAAACCAAAAGTAGAAAAACCGAAAGTAGAGAAGCCTAAAAAGGAGAAAAAAGAAAAAGCTCCTGCAAAGGTTAGAAAAGAAGCTTCTACAGCCGTAATTCGTTCGGAGGATTCAGAATTAAATTCCAAAATTCAAGAATTGCCTACATTAGTAGGGGAAGCATTGGAGGAAAGAAAATCATTTTTGAAGGAAAATGGGATTGACGTAGAATTTATTCCATTCTTAGCAAAAGGAGATTTGGTAGAATTTGAAGCAGCCAATAATTCCCCAGAAAAGGGAAAAATTTTCAAAGGATACGTCTTAAATGTAAACGATTTGGACAAAGCCGGTAGAAGATATTGCAGAGTGAAAGTTGAAGGATTTGGAACTTTTCAAAAGTCTCAAATTTCAGTAAAAAGACTTGAGAATGCCAAACAGTAAAAAATATTTAGCCGTATTCGACCTTACTATTCTGATATATGCAAATTATCATATAGTAAGGTCGTTTGGCAATATTGTACCAGAAAAATTTTACCCCAGAGTTCAACAACAGATACAGAATATTCTTTTAGAAATCCAAAAAAAATATCCAATTTCAAGTTATTTAATTTGTATTGATTCTCACAATTTTAGAAAAGATTTTTTTGATGATTATAAAGCACAACGTGAACCTAATCTAGAAATAGAAGCATTGAAACCCGGAGTAATTCAATATTTAATTTCAGAAGATGAGCCAATACAAGGATTCGATGGATTAGAATCTGATGACTTGCTTTATTTGAATTCTTTAAAATATGAAAATACTATCTTAGTTTCGAATGACAACGATTGTTTGCTAATGCTTCAAAAGCCTACTACGATTTTTTATAAATATCAAAGTAAAAAGTTCATTTCAGACGAGATAGATTATAAATTGGAAACTGTAAAAAAAGTTTTATTGGGGGATGTAAAAGATAACGTTCCAAGAATTTTACCAAAGGGATTAGGAGAAGCTTATGTAAATAAGATTTATAAAGAAAATAATGGAATCCCTTCACAAGTTTACAAATCTATTTTTAAGGATGATTTTCAAAAATTAGAGGAAGTTAAAAGAAATACAACACTTGTACAGTACAATCTAAAAATTTACCATAATCAAATATCAAATTTTAACAATATATGGGAACAAATTTAATAACAGTATTTTCAGACCTTCATATTCACAACTATAAAAAATATGATGAGAAGGGTTCTAGATTAAAAAATACACTTAAAATCTTAAGGGATATTTTTGAATTTAATCATAAAAAGGGGATTAAATTCACCTTATTCGGAGGAGACTTATACGACCAGCAAAAGAATATTCCTACAGTAGTAGTAAATGAAACTATAAAAACTTTAGCAGAACTTTTTAATGAATTCCCAGACCAAAAAATTATAGCAATTTCTGGAAACCACGACCAAGCAAGCAAAAATATTCTGAATCAAAAATCCGAAACTGCTTTAACTCACCTTACGGAGGTATTTCCTAGAGAGTTTATTTTGATAGATGATTCGGTTCATTCTATCAAAGACCAGGATGTGAATATTTTTGGAATCCCTTATTATGAGTATAAAGAACATTTCCAAGAACAATTAGTATCTGCAAATTGTGAATTAGAGGAAGGGGGATATAAAAAATCTTATAATATCCTAATGATTCACCAAACTCCAAAGCATTCTAATCCATTTATACCTTATGATGTCTTACCGGATGATGAGTTATTCGAATCATTTGACTTGGTACTTTGCGGACACATTCACGGTTACGAAAAGCTTACTGAAAAATTTTACTTAATCGGTTCACCCTTACATAGAGATTTGGGAGATGAGGGATTAGAAAAAGGATTTTTAGTTTTAGACTTAGATTTACCTACTTTTGGACCAGAAAGAGTATTGACACAAGGCTACCCAAAATTTATTAAAAGTAAGGTAGTAGACCCCGATTCTACTGATTTTGTTGTTCCTATAATTGAAATTGAAAACACTCAGGATGACGATTTTGAAGTAGAAAAATTTACTGTAAATAATAAAAAATCAGACCTAGTTCAAAGCTATTGGGAAAATGTAGACGGAAAGAATTCTAGAAGGCTTGAATTAGGACTTAAATTTATACAAGGATTATGAAAAATATAACTTTTAACAATATACGTGTAGAAGGATTTGGTTCTTTTATAACGGATAGAACTTTTCAACTCCAGAGAGACGGGATTCACATTTTAAGAGGCTTTAATGGAGCAGGTAAAACTACTTTATTTAATGCTTTATTTTGGGGGCTTTACGGGGAGAATTTAAAAGGGGTAGTTCAATCTAAATTACCTACCCTTAAAAAGTATAGAACGAAAGAATGGCGGGGAACCAGAGTAGCTATTTCAATAACTGTAGATGATAAAAAATATCTTATAGTTAGGCACATTTCTTTTACAGGAACTACTTCTAAAATGGAAGGAGGTTCTAAGCTTATGATTTTTGAATCCGGACAACTTTTAAGTGACGAACTTCATAAGTCAGATATGCAAAGTTATATCAATGAAATTCTTGGGTTAGATTCGAAAGCTTTTTTATCTTCTATTTTATTCGGACAAAGAATGAAGAGATTTATCGAAGCAAGTCCAGCTGAAAAGAGAACTATTTTTGAATCCATATTTGAAGCAGATTTTGTAGAACTTGCTAAAGAAAATGCTAAAGGATATATGACGGATTTGGAATCTGAATATACTTCCAATAAAATTAAATCAGATAATAATACCAATAGGATAGAAACTTTAATAAGTCAAGAATCTAAATACAAAGAACTTCTAAAATCTTTTGAAGATTCTAGAAAGGAAAGGATAGAAGGAAAACAAAATTCCCTCAAGTCTGAAAAATCTAATCTAAGGAAATTGGAGAAGGAATTAGAAGAGTTTTTAGATTCTCAAAAAGATTTACAGGAATCAATCGAAAAGAAAAAATTAGAGGTAAACAATCAAACTGAATTACAGGAGAAAATTCGAATAAAAGAACGCGAATTAGATACCATTTCTAATAATATCAATTCAACTATTAAGGAAATTAAAACCGCTAGAAATAGGATGGATGGGTACGAATTAGAAATCACTACTGTAAAGGAAACTTGTCCTTCTTGTACTCAGCCACTTCCAAAAGAGAAAATAGAAACTGTTAAAAAATCTATTCAATCTAAAATTGATTCAGAAAGGGAAGTAATAGTAGAACAAGAAAAGAATGAAAAAACCCTATCAAAGAATTTAGACCTTTGTAAAAAAGAGATTGAAAAGTTGAAATCTAAATTAGATACTAAAGTTTTACAGGAATTTAAGAATTGCGAAAATGAACTTTCAGATATAAATTCTGATATAAAAGTAATCAATGCTAATGTAGAAAATTCCAAAAAAACTATCAAAAATTTAGAATCTGATATTGAATCCATTGAAAATGAAAACCCTCCTAAATTGGATTTAAAGTCTATAGAAAAGGAAATTAAGGATTTGAAATCAGCTAATAAAGAATTCGAAAATAGACAAGAATTCTTATTACAGGAGAAGGAAGATACAGATTGGTGGATTAAAAAGGGATTTGGTTCTGGAGGATTAAAAAGCTTCATATTTAATGCAATGCTAAATTTACTTAATAAATCAATTGTAAAGTATGCTTCTAGGCTTGGATTCTTGGTACAATTCTCAATTGATATGGAGAAGGCAAGCAAACCATTTTTAACTAAATGCTTCAATGCAGACAAAGTAGAATTAGATTATGAGGAATTTTCAGGGGGAGAGAAAGCAAGAATAGATATTGCAACTGCTTTTGCTATTCACGATGTAGTCTCTACAAATTCGAATATTAACATTTTAATAATGGACGAGATATTCGAAGGCTTAGACGAATCAGGAATTGAAGATGCTTTTGATTTAATGAGATTAAAAGCTGAAGGAAAAACACTTTATGTAATTACCCATTCTAAAAATATAGATTCTTTAAATTGCAAACACATTGACTTAATAAAAGAAAATAATAACACTTTAATAGATTAAAAATGGAACAGTATCATAAACTTTTAGAAGAGATTAAATCTAAGGGAACTTATAAATCCCCAGCAAGAGAAAATATGCCCGGAACAATAAGTTTATTCGGTGCACAATTTAGACACGATTTAAGTAAAGGTTTTCCATTACTTACAACCAAAAAACTTTCATTCAAGAATATTGTAATAGAATTGATTTGGTTTTTGAAAGGCGATACCAATATTAAATTCTTAGTAGAGAATGGTTGTAATATCTGGAATGAAGATGCTTATAACTATTATTTAAAATCGTGTAAAGCTATTAGTCAAAATTCAGTAACATTTGAAGATTTTGTAGAGATTGTAAGACGTGAATCTGTAATGGGATTAAATGAACTTTCGAAAACCCATTTCAATAATGGTTACATTTTTGGGGACTGTGGAATTCAATATGGTAAATTATGGAGGGATTGGGGAGATAGGGTATTAGAAACTATAATTAAATCCCCCGGAAGTGTTGTAGAGACCTCAGAAAGAGTAGACCAACTTTATGAACTTATTTTAGGATTAAAGAAAAATCCGGAAAGTAGAAGGCACATTATTACAGCTTGGAATCCGGCTACTTTAAATCAAATGGCTTTAAATGCTTGTCACGCTTTAGTTCAATTCAATTGCAGACCATTATCAAATCAAGACCGGTATGATTTAATAACACAGCAAATTAGTAACGAATATTGGAATAGGAATGTAATGTCTGAAACTGAATATATGGAATTTTTAGATAAACATAAAGTTCCAAAATACTATTTAGATTGCCAGATGTATCAAAGAAGTTCAGATATATTCTTAGGCGTTCCATATAATACAGCTAGTTATTCTTTGCTTACTGAAATAATTGCAAAATTCTGTAATATGATACCAGGGGAATTCATACATACTTTCGGGGATGTACATATCTATGAAAATCATAAAGAACAGGTAGACGAGCAATTGTCTAGAGATATTAAGGACCTACCAACTTTAGAATTTAAGGATGAATTCCATTATATGATTGATAACTGTAATCATAAAGATTGTACTGCAGAGGAATCCATAAAATTATTCCTAGACTCAATACAACAATGGGATTCGGATTTATTTAGATTAGAAGGTTACAATCCGCATCCACATATTAAAGCAAAACTTTCAACAGGACTTAAATGAAAAATCATACAAAAATTTATATGAAAGCGTTAGGATATTCGGGGGAAGATTTTATTCCCTCCGAAATATCCGGAAATAGAGCAGTAGATATTCACCATATCGAGTGCAAAGGCAGCGGGGGAAATCCTTTAGGAGACAAAGACCGGATTGAAAATTTAATGGCAGTTACTCGAGAAGAGCACGTAGAATACGGGGACAAAAAGCATTATATGAAATATTTATTTGAAACCCACTACATCTTTTTAAAATCAAATGGAGTAAAGTTTGATGAGAGTTATATGATTGATAAAATAAAATATTATGAAGGACAATAGATTTTTTCTTATTTCTTTTACTTATACAATAAGTGGGAGAATCACAGGTTTTGGTGAACTCCATATTTCTACTTTTGATAAATTCCCAAGTAGGCAATTTATTATTTCAGAAATTTTAGAGCTTTTACCAGAACAGGAGTTAGAAAATGCTACTATCGTAATTATTTCAATCAATGAATTAACAGAGAAAAATTATAAAGAATATTTAGAAAATGAGTAGAAAAATTTTTACAACTATGGGAGCTAGTAATCACGTAGGGGAAGATAGACAAGAAGTAGATTTTTATTCTACTCAGCCGAAAGCTATAGAGGTTTTATTCAGAGATTTACCAGAAGTAATTCCAAATAAAAATCTTCCCATTTGGGAAATGGCTTGTGGAAAAGGAGATTTATCCAATAAATTGTTAGAATTAGGGTATGATGTAAAATCTACCGATTTATATGACTATGGATTTGGAGAAAGTGGGGTAGATTTTCTAAATATAAATTCTGAATATAATGGAAACCTATTAACAAATCCACCATATAATTTATCATTGGAATTTGCTAAGAAGTCGATGGAACTTTTAAAACCTGGGAATTTTCTATATCTTTATTTGAAAGTACTTTGGCTAGAAAGTAATAAAAGAAAAGAATTTTTTAAGTCTTATCCTCCTAAATATGTATGTATTATGTCAAGCCGTATAGCTTGCTATAAAGACGGAATCCCCATAAAAGGGGAAGGTGCAGTAGCTTATGCTTGGTATATTTGGGAGAAGGGATTTATGGGAGATCCTATTCTAAAATTTATAAACTAAAACAAATGAATAAAATTTATTTAGGAATTGATATTGGTACCAATGGAGGTATTTCTATCTTAGAAGGAACACGAATTAAGACGTATACGATGCCATTATTGAATGACGGAGATATAAACATTATTGAATTAAATGCAATCCTAAATTCAATAGAGGGAGACAAATACTGTACAATAGAAAGCTTACATTGTATGCCTATATGGGGAGCAAAAGGAAATTGGAGTTTCGGTGGACACTATGCAGTAATAAAATCCATTTTGAATCTTAATAAAATACCTTATACAGCTGTTCAACCTAAGAAATGGCAAAAGGAAATGTTCGAAGGAGTAAAATTGATTGCTAAAGGGGATGGGAAACTCGATACAAAGAAAACAGCAGAAGTAGCAGTAAATAGAATCTTTCCGGAATTTCAAATCCCTACTTTAACAGAACGTTCCAAGAAAATTCACGACGGGATAGTAGATTCTTTATTATTATCTGAATACGGTAGACGTAATTTTAAATAGCTAAATTTTTATATTTAGATTAAAATACATACATTTGCTAAATAAACAAAATTCAGAGCGATTATGGCAAAAATGACTAAGAGTGAAGTACTCAAGAAAAGATTGGATTTTATAACGGTAAAAGAATTTATCGACCAATATCACCCTGGCCTTACTGTTCCAGCTATTCATTACGCAATGAATGAAGACAAAATTGATTGGACACAATTAGGAAGGGACAAATTCGTAGTATTAACCACTAAAACAAAAACTTACAATCCGATAGAAAGTAAAAATCGGACTAGAATGGATTTATAATTATTAAAATCAAATATCAAATGAAACGTACAGAAATTAAAAACCCAGCAGAAGACTCAACTTTAGTTTATGAAAAACTATTGAATGGAGTTACTATTTTCGAATTCGAAAAAACAGACGGCGAAGTTAGATTAGCTATTGGAACATTAAATCAAGATTTAATTCCGATAGATAAAAAAGTCCTAGAAAAGAAAAATCAGACTTTAGAAGCAGCTTACCATATTTTAAATATGGACCCAGGAACTGAAAAAGTAGAAGCTATCGAAACCCTTACAAAGGAACTAAATGGACACTTTGCTCCAGTAGAACCTAAGGAAAGAAAATCAAATCCAGAAATTCAAACGTATTTCGATTTACAATCTAAAGCTTGGCGTTCTTTTAACAAATCTAAATTAGTTGCTATTTATGAGTTCTGAAAATAAACCAGCCGAAGTTTTACATTTAGAAGGAGTTCACCAAGCTTTTCTAAATTTATGTAGTATGAGCAATTCCTTTAGATTCTATGATAAACTAATGCAAATAGAATTTTACGGAAGTAGACCAGAAGTTAGACTATTTGGTAGAGGAAATTATGAGGAAATAAAACTCAAGAGAAAAGACGAAAAATTGTCTGTATGGAAATTCCCGGATTCAATTACTTATGCAGTTCATAAAAAATATTTAACTGTATTTTTCTATAATTTAGTAACTCAGAAAATATCAAGTACATTTGAATTCCCAAAAATGCCTACACAATTGGATTCTATTACAGAGGAGAATGCTACAGATGCACAAAAATTGTATATAGAAAATCAAATCAAATCCGGAATCAATGTAGGAGACAAGGTAAAAATTGTCCCAGAAGATACTAATTCCGAAGGATGGTTGAATGAATGGACTGATTCAATGAAAACTTCAATAGGTAAGGAAGGAAGAGTAATAGCAATTGCTGGACTTATGGGAATTGGCGTACAAGTTGACTTTTTTAATATAGATTTTTACCCATATACTGTTTTGAAAAAATGAAAAGATTAAAGGAATTGATTTTAGAAACTACAAATGCAACATTTGCAATTTCTATAGACAAAGATGGAAATTTTATTTTGTATTTCCAACATTTAAAAAGAAAATTTACTAATTCAGATTTTGATTCACTTTGTGAGGACGTTTGTAATCACATTATAGAAACTAGAATCGGATTAGAAAATTCTAAAACAGAAAAAAAATTCAAATTAGTTTAAAAATTTTTATATTTTTATTTTTATCTAAATAAAAATATCGTATATTTGCCCTATCAAAATTATATAAAGAAGTTCATTGAAATATAAACCTTTAGCAGTGACAGCAGAAGAGTTTTAGCCAAGTCTGAAAACGCAAGTAGGAGCAACTAGAACGTCTATTTAGCGATAGAATGAAAACTGGGCGATGTGACCTAAAGGTTTTATAAATTTGGGGGAGTGTTGAAATTGGTAAACAAGTATATCGACGGGTATATGGAGAGTAATCCTCGCCGAGGTGGGCAAATCTTGACCATTAGTGAGAAAGAAGCTATATAAGTGACGGGGTTCCACAGAGCAGAAAACAATCCTTATAGGTTCAAGTCCTATCTACCCCCACAAAAATGAAGACTTAGCGGTTTTCATAATCCAAGGTTCGAAACTTGGGGAGCTATATGGTGTAATGGTGCACAGGAGAACTAAGATGGCTAGTAATAGCAAATAGGGGACCCAGGATTGAAGTTCGAATCTTCTTTATAGTACAAAGCAGCAAAGCAATAAATGAGTTAGGGAACTTTACGAAGTATACGACAATAAGTTATTCAGTTGGCTTTGATAGCAAACATTGGGACTGATGTTTCACTCAGCAGTTTTTAGTAAGTCCCTTTTTAAATGAATCTAAATGGCGCATTATTACTATTCAGATGGGAAAGGAAATATAAGTTCGGAGAAAATGGAAGTTAAAAAATTACATAGAACTAGAGTAGACAAGAAAGAAACTTGTTTGACTTATGCTTTTAAAAGGGCAGGAATAAAATCCAAAGTTAAATGGGTACAACAACTTGAATCTGATTTTGAATTTTTACCATTTGACCCAAGAAATGCTTCTAAAGGTACAGTAGTAACGTGGAGTAGAAAGCAAAATGAAATTTCAGTACCTTCAGAAATCTTAGAAGATGGAACGATTATAAATCATCCAGCAATAATAGATTTTCACTTAGGAGTAATAGAAGATGATAACTGTATTTTAGTTTCAGATTGCACGAGAAAAGTAATTCCAAATGCAGTACCTTGTATTAGAATACGTTCATTTGAAGAGGTAAGATACCCAGATTATATTTTAAAACAGAAATAATGGAAATAAATTTTAAAGAGCTTTTAGAAAAAGCAGTAGAAAATGAACTTCAAAAACCAATTGAATGCTCAGCTGAATATCAAAGTAAAAGGGAAGCAACATTACAAGAGATAAAAAATAATCTATTAATAAGCTTCCACTATTCAGAATTACCAAGTGTACTTCACGAAATTAGAGATTTTGTATTAGAGCAAGTATTGACAAATACAGCTAATGCAAAAGCAAAAGCAATGGAAGCAGAAAAATCATACGAAAAGTTAACTCAAATTATAAAGTAATGAACGGAAAGAAAATCCAAAAATTAAAAAGTCAATTCCCAGATTTGACTACATTCGAAGCAATTCAAATATTGTTAGAAAAGAAAAAAGTAAAACTTCTATCAATCAATACACAGATTGCAATAAACCAAATGGAAGTAAAACAACCAGAAGTTGTAAAACCAGAAGAGCAAGAGGAAGATTTACCAGAGCCAATAAAAGAACTATTGAAAATGTTCCCTAATGCAGAGGTAAGAAGATTCGAAGTAAGAAAATGCGACGGTAACTGCGAAAACTGTAAAAGTAAAAATGCTTAGAAGGTTTAACAGTAATATTCAACAGAACAAATCAATCAAAGTAATAAACAAGAGATATGAAAGTAAAACCATTGCAAGACCGAGTTCTAGTAGAACCAATAGAAGGGCAGTCAATAACAAAGGGAGGGATAATCATTCCGGACAGTGCTAAAGAAAAGCCTAAGAAAGGCAAAGTAATAGCAGCAGGTATAAAATGTGTTGAATTAAAAGAAGGAGATACAATCCTATATGGAAAGTTCGCAGGAAATGAAATTGAAGTAGAAAAGCAACATTTGTTAGTAATGCGTGAAGCAGACGTAATTGCAATAATTCCAAATGAAGACCTTTAGGGACGAAGACGTAGAAGTATTAGAAATTGGAAAGCTTCCTTTTACATTACGTAAAGGGAAGTTTGATATTAAAACCACAAGTATGTTTAAAGAAGACTTAAATCAACAACCCTTTAATTATAGAATAGATAAATTACTTTATACTAATGTTTTTTGGTATATTAGTTTAATATCAGGAGAAGAGTTAGAATTCTATAAATTATTAGAATCTTTTAATTTGAAATGTTATAATGGAAATTCACTTATTGAATATCCCCTTTTAGTAAATCCTTCCGGGGAATTATTATTAGTTATTTCAGAATCTGGAGTAGGATATATGAAAGGGTATTCTGGGAAAGGTCCTTATATAAGATTATTCAGTAATGAATTAAATGAGAAATTACTTAGAAAAATTTTATTTGAGAAATCTTTACTTAAAGAAAACTAAAAATTCAAAGTAAATTTAAAAATGTTCCCACTATATGAAACTTAAATTCAACCAAGAGACCAGAGAGATAAACACAGAAGATATAAAGAACAACCAAATAGAAGTAGACTTCAACGGAAAGTTCTGTATATTATTTGATGTATCAGATGACAATAAAACATTCACAGCCAGAAACGGTATGAATGGATGGGGAGAGAACATAAGGGAACAGATAGAAGGCAAGAAAGCCAAGGTAATTGATTAAAATTAAAAGGTTTTTATCATAAATACCGTAGAATTTGTACTTTTACGACCTAAATAGCAAAATATATAGTTATGGGTGAATTAAAAAAACCAACTAAGAATGATATAAATAGAATTAAAACCCTAATATACGATTATCACGTATGGGGATTCAATTTATTTCAGATAAAACATTATTTACAAAATGGAGGATTTGATGGAAGTGATGAGTATCAATGGTTTAACATTCCACAGAACAGAATCAGTAAACTTCTTAAAGAAGTAACTGAAGAGAAAAAGGTTCAAAATGCCCAAGAACTTACTAAAAGTGAATTGTTAGAGAAAAGTAAGGAGCGATGGGAAACTTTTATTCGTAACTGTCGGGAAAAGGGAAGTTGGGAGAATGTAAGGTTAGCCCAGAAGGAGTTAGACAAGCTAAATGGACTTGATGTACAACAGATTGATATGAAGGTAACGGGACTTAGTAAAATGACCGACGAAGAGTTACTTGCAGAAATAAACAAATACCAAAATAAGTAGTATGAAGCAAGCTAGAACAATCTACGTATATTCCAATACAATGGAACTTATTCAAACTTTTACTTCTATCAATGATTGTGCTAGCCAACTTCAAATCCCAAAGACTACTGTTCAAAAGGCAATTGATAAAAAGCTAGTAGACGAATCCACTAAAACAATGAAAGCTAAAAGAGTTCATTGTGAAAAGTTAAATCAGTTAGTAATATTTAGAAGTACGAAAGTTCCAAACAAATGAATGAAATTGAAAAACTGAATCACAGACTATTACTAGAAGAGCAATTAAAGAGAGCCAAACTAAAGTACTATCAAAAAAATCCTTTAGCTTGGCTTTCAGAGCGTTTTCAAGAAGATTCTAAAAACTTTGATTGGGAGCAATTCCCAGAATATAAGAATCATAAATGGGACGGAAGTCCTTCACCACTTAAACAAGCTTGGGAAGCAGTAGCAGAAAAGCAATGGGTAGCAATATCCGCTGCAACAGGTACTTCTAAAACTTATTTCCTATCAAGATTAGTACTTTGGTTTTTAGATTGCTTCCCAGATTCATTAGTAGTAACCTCAGCACCAAAGGAACCACAACTTAAGCTTCACTTATGGAGTGAGATAGGGAAGGTATTTAATAAATTCAAAGCAATACGTCCAGAAGCTACATTGACTTCATTAAAACTTACCATTGGCCAAGAAGGAAAGAATGAATACGAAGGATGGCAAGCAGTAGGATTCGTAGCTGGAGTTGGTGCAGACGAACAATCAGCTACAAAAGCACAAGGGTTCCACAGAGAAAATATGCTAATCATTACAGAGGAAACTCCAGGAATGAACTCCGCTGTAATGACTGCATTCCAAAATACTTGTACTGGTAGCAATAACATTATTGTAGCAGTAGGTAACCCAGATAATGAATTGGACGAACTTGCACAATTCGGTGCACAATTGGAAGTATTGGATTTTAGACTATCTGCTTATGACTATCCGAATGTTGTACTTCAGAAAGAAATCTTTCCTGGAGCAGTATCAATACCAAGTATCGAAAGAAGGAGAAGTAAATATGGAGAAGGCTCCCCATTATTTAATTCAAGGGTACGAGGAATCACTCCTAAGCAAAGTTCCAATTCATTGATTAAACTTGATTGGATTGAAATGGCTATAGGGGCAACAATCGAAGATGATATAACCTACTATAATGCTTTAGGTGTAGACGTTGCTAATTCGGCAAATGGGGATGAGGCAGCATTAGCATACGGCAAGGGTTCTGAATTAGTAAAATTGATTGAATTTAATTGCCCTTCAGCTTCAGATATTGCTTACAACTTACTTTATGATAAAAGACAAATCCAAAAGATTAGAGAAGATGTGAAAACTAGGGGAGTGTATGCAATCCGAGACTTCTTAAGCCACGAGGACTTAAATAAGCGCGAATTAGAACTTATTTTAGAATATCCCATAGATACACTTGAACAAATGGAAATAGTTGCTAGTAATGTCGGTATAGATAGTGTAGGGGTAGGTGCTTCAACAGTCAATACATTTACAAATCTAGGTTTTCAAGTTACAAGCTTAGGTGGAGGAGATAAACCTTGGGAGGAAGTTATACCAAAAGACAATGAAGACAATCCAATGTATAAGTTCTTAAACCTAAGAGCACAAATGTATTGGGAACTTAGAGAAGATTTTAGAAAAGGGAAAGTAACTATTTCCAATGAAATTCCAATTGATACAATTAAGAAGTTAAAAAAGGAATTAGTAACTATTAGATTTGAACTCCGTGAGAATTCAATAGCTATAGAGAAAAAAGATAAAATCAAACAAAGATTAGGAGGTTCGCCAAACTTAGCAGACTGTATGGCTTATTGGAATTGGATGAGAAAAGGTTATAGAAGCCGATATGACTTCGCTGTACCACTAATGGCCTAAAAATCTTATATACGTAGTATATAATGAAAAATGAAACCGTTAAAGTTTCATTTTTTTGTAAATAAATTTTTTTATCTAAATAAAAAGAAGTAAGTTTGCTCTGTTAAACAATCAAAAAATATTTAAAATGTCAACAAATCAAGAAATAATATTAGTTAGAATAGGTAAATCTAAAATAGAATTGGAATTTAGTTTTACTAAAGAAACCTGGAATATTTATTGTAACAGACAGGATTCTATAGAGTATTTCGGTTCGGTTTGCCACGGCCACTTAAATTATAACGAGAAAGATATAGTAATGTATAATGATTCAAAGGAATGGATATTATTTAATGATTTTCTAAGAGAACAAGTTCTTGCAATTTTAAAAAAATATAAAATCCTTAAAAAGTAATGACTACAATCGAATATCTAGACCAATTAATAGAACTCACTTCAGAAAAGCAGAAGGAATATTTTCAACTATTAAGAAGTAGGGGAACATTATTCACTAAATGTGTAACCTTATGGGAGAAAACTCCTTTCCCTGTAAATGCTAAGGAATGTTATAAGAATTCCATATTGATGGCTTATGCTGCAAATATAGCTTATTACGAAGGATATTATGTAACTGAATTGGGTTTTCCTTTAGAGCACGCTTTTAATTATGATGGTACTACAGGATATTGCACTGATGTAACTTCCAGTAAAATGGGATTTAAAGTTACAGAATGGTTCGGAATGGAAGTCCCAAAACAAGTATTAGAAGAGTATTTGAAAACAGACCAGATACAAACTGCGCTTCAATTTTATATGACTGAATATTTATTAGAGAAGTAAAATGTACCCGTACCACCAAAGAATAAAGCAAAGAATTGACAACAACGAACTTACAGGATTCGAGTTTGTTGAAAGTTATAATCATATTAAAGAAAAATGCTTACTATTGTATTTCAAAACAGAACCAATGGTAAGACCTATCCGGCAACATAAATTTAATCAATACGAATCAATATGGAACGTAGAAAAGAAAGAAAAGATGCAGGAACAGTAGAACTTAGACACAGATTCTTAATATTTAACAATAGAAAGAACTGGGACAAGTTATCCGAATTAGGAAGAGGAATGTTAGTTACCAGAATCCTAAAAGAAATGGAATTAGAAAATACAGAAGAGAATAGAAAAGTAATAATCAAAAAATTCAAAGATGACTATAAAGCACGTAGGAGGAAATAGATATTTCATAAATGGAATCTATTCAAAAGTTCATAAAGGGAAAGTAATCCCTAGAAGCTTAAACCTTACTGGTAAACAGGAAAGGGATGTAATCAATTTTCACGAAGCAGTTCAACTATTTAATCTAGAACCAATGAAATCAAAAAACAAACTCAGCACAATAGGTAAAATACAATGGGGATTTTTAATCCTTGCAGTAGTTTACTTCATAGTTAGATTTTTAATAGGGATATTTTTCAACGTATGAAGACAGTACACAAGTATCAAACAAGATTGGGACACGGTTCTGGACTTACAATAGAATCAATTCCAGTAAGAAGTAAAGTAGTTCATTTTGGAGTACAAGATGGAAGAGCAACAGTATGGGTAGAAAAGCCTACATTGCCAAATAAGGAAGCAGTAAATGATTTGACTTTACAAATCTACTTTACTGGAAGTGAAATTCCAGATAAAGCAATTCATAGGGGAACATTAGAATACGAATCATTAGTATACCATTTATATGAAGTCTAAAATAAATTGTAAGGGCTGTAAAGCATTAATAAATCAAGGATGTAGTCTAGGATATTCTACCCAATTGATTAAGGATTTTAATCCATATTTAGCACCAACAGAAAGTTGTCCGAAACCAACTACTGAAAAGATGCTTAAAAAGATAGAACGTAAATAGAATTTTTATATATTTGCATTATTGTTTAACTTAAATTTTTTAACTTATGAAGCGATTCATTTTTATGTTTTTGGCTTTTATCGGATTCTCGATTAGTTACGCTGCCACAGGAGTGACAGAAACTAAGGATAAAAGCTGTTTTAGCAAAACAGAGGACACATTCAAAATTAGTGCAGTAGAAACTGTAAAAGAAATTCAAGTAGTAGAAGTATTTCAAATTAAGCCTATCGTACTGGAAAGGCAAACCCATTTGACTATTATATTACAAACATTTCAACCGACAAACTATTTTAACCCTGCCAATGTACAAAACAGCTATCCGGACAAATTTATTACTTACCAAAGTCCAGATATAAAGTACAATTTTAGGAATTATTGCCGGAACAACTGCTAATAAGAATATAAAAACCATTAAGAATCCAAAGAACTTAAAATTCTTTGGATTTTTTTTGTAAAATATTTTTTTATCTAAATAAAAAGATTTATATTTGCCCCGTTAAATAATCATTAGTATGTCAAGTAAAGTAAAAAAGACTCCTTTAGCAATGGCAAGAGCTACTCACAAATTAGTAGTAAGGTCTTCCATATTGATAAATGCAATAGACGAGGTAGGAGGGGAGGGAGAATTTCACGAAGGATTTAAAGAAGCAGCAAACAACTTACTTAAATATTGTGAAGAGATAGTAGAAAATGCTTATGGAGTAGAAGGAGTAATGAAGTCTACTTATTTAACCGAATTGGAAACCAAAATAGACACTGTAATCCGAAAGGAATATAAGCCTATTTCTTAATACTATCTAATATGGAACAAATAAAATGCGGGTACTGTAAGCAATGCCCATTCAAAAAAAGTACTAAAGTAATCGACTTCAAAGGTTATATCAATCCAGCAGATATACCAGAACTTATGATAACGGACTTTTATATGCCGTGTATCAATTCAGTTCCCGATGATGTAGATATTACAAGAGAAGGATTGGAAAGATTCGTTAGAACAAAAGCTATCCACGTATGCAGAGGATATTTAATGGCTATTCATAATTCTGGATTAGTTCCCGAAGATAAAAGATTGCGTGAATGGGTAAAAACAGCACTTACATTAGGTAATCCAGAACAATTTAGAAATATAGACGACTTTTAAAATGCGATACAGTTATAAAGAACAAGGAGATGCTAATCACTGGGTAATTTTTAATCCACAAGGGGATTGGTTTATGTTTGTACAATTCAATGGGGAAATTACTGAACATAAGCAAAAAGAACATTTAGATAATTTAATAAAATCCTTAAATGAGAAAATTTAGAAGTGCATTATACACAACAGCAAAAATATTAGGAGATATAAATGCTGTACAAAAGGGAAAGATTCTACCCAGATTGAAAAATAGAATATTAGGTAAATTATTAAGTAAACTTTTTAAATAATGAAAACAGTAATCAAAATTTTAGCAATTGCTTTATTAGCATTTTTATTTATTTCTTGTAGACGGGATAAACCGGTAGAAACTCAAATTGAAGTTACCTATGCAAACGGGCAAAAAGAAGCTTTTTACTATTACGATATGAGCTATAATGCTTCTTGTAAATGTTTTGTATTAGACGAAGGAGATTTACATAGGGGAAGTACAGTAATTCGTTCCGGAGTTAGAAGTTTTAAAATCCTAAAGTAATGGAAATAAATAAATTCGATATTGCTTATATGAAAATGGCTCAGGAATGGGCTAATATGTCTCACTGTGAAAGGAGAAAGGTAGGTTGTTTATTAGTAAAAGACAAAACTATTATATCTGATGGGTACAATGGCACGCCAAGAGGATTCGAAAATGCTTGCGAATTAGATGATGGAACAACTAAATGGTATGTATTACACGCCGAAACTAATGCTATTGCTAAAATAGCAAAAAGCAATCAAGATTCGGAAGGTTCTACATTATATGTAACATTAAGTCCGTGTACAGAATGTGCTAAATTGATTTACCAATCTGGAATCATAAAAGTTTTCTATTTAGAAGAGTACAGAGACACTACAGGATTAGAATTCTTAAGGAAAGCCGGAATTGAATGTATAAAAATACAGTTGTAAAACGTTAAAGTTTGAAAATTTTCTATGGAATTATTTTTATCTAAATAAAAAGATGTATATTTGCCTCGTTAAACAATCAAATATTATTCAAATGACTAGATTAGAACAACAAATCGCAAAAATGCAAGAAGAGTTAAATACAACTATTAACTTTGCAAAAGAAAAAAATCAGAAATTTATAGATGATTTGAATTTTTATATTATACCAGCGTTAGCTAAATATAAAGTAGGAGTAATCAATCCAGAGGAAAATACTTTTGTAGATAAATCTTTAATAGGAGAATCAAAACTATATTATAGAGTTTATTTGAATGTAGACCTTTCTAATTTATCCGAAATTCAAAAAAAGAATTTAGAAAAATCATTAAGAACTGCTAAGGTTCCAATGCCTATCTGTCCAATTTCAAATAATTCAATTTCACTTGTATATCACGATTAAATATGGAATCAGTAGACAATAAAATACTTTCAAGAATCAGAAAGATGTTAGCTAAGGCGAAAGACCCAGCTTCAGCAGAAAACGAAGTAGAAATCTGTATGAAGATGGCTCAGAAGCTAATGATGGAACATAATATTCAGGAGGGAGATATTCAAATCCACCCTTCAGATATAAATAAGGAAGTAATCTTTTCACAACTTTGGAAATCTTTCAAATACAAATCCACTAATTTTGAATGGGAGTTACTTGACACAATCGCAAATTTTTACAATTGCAAAATATACCACGGAACGAATTATGATTTTGATGCACCTAATTGGAAAGATACAAAAGCAGTAAGACTTTCAATAGTAGGTACGGAGGAAAATAGAATGGTTGTAAAAGAACTTTACGAAACTACTGTAGAGAAATTCCTTACACTTTCAGAAATCCGATACAAGGAATATCAAGTAAAAAGAAAAAATGAACTCGTTGCTGAATTAAAAGCAATGGGGCTTGATACCAAAGGAATTACAGTACAATATTTCCAAGGAATTAGACAAATGACAGCAAAGCCAACTTGGGTAACCTCTTATTTAGCTGGTACAATCAAAGGGATAAAAGCTTATTTGAAATCCCAACAAAGCGAACTTTTACAAATTGAATCAGATAGAAATACTTGGGGATTGATTGTAAAAAGACACGACGAATTGATAGCATTAAGGTTACCAGAATTATTCCAAAATAAAATAAAAGAATCCAATAAGCTAGGAAATACAGTTATCTACAGTGAGGAAGCTTTTCAAGAAGGAATCAAGGATGGAAAAACAGACCACAACACTAAAATGATTGGAGATGAAGGGGAATAAAATTATAGAGAGAATCAAAAAGTTAATGGCAATGGCTAGAGATTCTGCAGCTACTGAGAATGAAGTCTTAGTAGCTGTATCTATGGCGAATAAGCTAATCAAACAATATAAATTAGAAAACCATTGCTTCGAGGAAAATAATCCAGTAGAACGCGATGTAATAAGATATACACAAGGAGAATGTGAAGATATATTACACTGGCCTTGGAGTATAATGCAATTACTTTCAGAAAAATATTTTTGTAAAGTAATAGCTGAAAAAGATTATTCAAGTTATAAGTCAGAAGTAAAGGGAAAATCTGTATTGATTGGAATGTATTTGTATGTGTATGGGAAAAAAGAATATCGTGAGCTTGTTATAGAATTTTTTAGAATCCTCCTTAAAAAATACAGAGCACTTAGAAGAGCTAGATATTCAACTTACTTAGAGAATGTAAAAAAAGGATTAAGTAGAAAATTCGAACGTGCCTATATACTTAATAATTTTGATAGACTGATAAAAGACGGAGTTGTAATGAATGAAAGTGAATTTAAAAAATCTTACTATGAGGGAGTAATTACAGGATTCTACAACCAAATCTTAAAAGATAGTATAGAAGATTGTAAACAAATAGAAACTTCTGGGCTTATATTGACTTCTACAGCACTTGAATTGCAATCGGCTATTGAAAAAGATTTTGAAAATTTGACTACACAACCTATGAAATTACAGAATCCTAAAAATGCAGCATTTCTAGAAGGAATTAAGGATGGATTTTACCTAAGACCAGAACAAAAATTATTTTTCTATAAAAAATGAAAAATTTTTTTAATTATTTTTTTTATCTAAATAAAAAGATTTATATTTGCTAATAAATTTTAATTAAATGAAAGCACAAATATTTCCAGTAGTACTTCCAGATTTATCGAAAATGAAACTGAGTACAGCACTTCCACAATTACGTACAATAGCTAAATTCAATAATATGGATTTAAAATACGTAAATGATTTTCAAAAATGTGTAGAACTTTTTAAACTTACTTTAAACTAATGGCAGCAACCAGACTTATAGTAGCTAAGAAATTTAAAAAATTTGTAGCTGATTTGGACAAAGATATTGAAGCAAGAAAAGAATATCAGAATCTTAGACACGAACAATGGCACGAATCTGAAAATGGTATTGACTATAAGGAAGATACCGAACGACTTATTTTTATGTATGACACAATTTTAGAATTTTCAAATGAACTTAATGATGAGCAACTTTAGAGAAATCTTCTTTAAAAGTCTTTTTAGACAACAATATAAAAGAAGTAAGGATTTGCATAAGCAAACCACAGATGAGGTATACGAAATGATGTGCCAAGATATGGAAAGGAGAATGAATAATGAACTTGGGGAGAAAATCAATTCAGTAATTCCTATAAAAGAAGTAGAAGGAACTTTAATGGAAACGGATGGAACTGAAACCATTGGAAGAGAACTTTTTGTATTCAGTCCAGAAAGCTTACTAATGTTTTTAGAAGAGTTTGGACAATTTGGAGAAGCAGAAAAGCAATCAGTATATAATGAATTTAGGAATTACTTTAAAATAAAACAAGTTAACAATAAACCAAGATAAAATGGCAAAGTTATTATTTTTTGATGTAGAGACCACAGGATTGGATGCTACAAAACACGGAATCTGGCAAATAGCCGGAAGGATAGAAATAGATGGTAAAATTGTAGAAGATTTTGACTTCTATATGAATCCAGGAGATGTAGAAATTTCTCCGGAAGCATTAGAACTGAATAATCTTACTGTAGAAGATTTGGAGGAATTCGATACTCAAGAATCGGTTTTTAAAATGTTCTTAGAAATGCTAGGAGACCACGTAAATAAATTCGATTCGAAAGATAAACTTCAATTGATAGCTTATAATGCTAGATTTGATGATTTATTTCTTAGAAAATGGTTCGATAGAAATAAAGACAAATACTTTGGAAGTTGGTTCTACCAGAATTTTATAGATATTCACACATTAGTAGGATATGTTCTACTTGATGTAAGACAAGACGTAGAAAGCTTTAAGCTTTCTAAAATAGTGGAAGTATTTAATATCAAACTAGAAAATGCTCACGATGCAATGTATGATGTAATCGCAATGTATGAATTATGGCAAACTCTCAAGAACGACCATTTAGTTGTAAAACTGTAGGAAATCAAACTCCTACAGTAACTCAAATGCGAAATGATTGGAATTTACTTTTAGAAAGAAAATTGAATCTACTTGATGAGCGAGATAAAATAGATTTGGAAATAGTTGAATTAACAAAATAATTGAAAGAATTAGATTCTGAGATTTATGATAAATGTTTTCCAAAAAAGAATTAAATTTGTAACCTTAAATAAATATAAAAATGAACGAATTTTTCAAAGTAAAAATAGACCATTATGTTTTGATTCAGACAAGTGCGAATGAATCAATGAATGTAAAAAAATCAATGGAACTTTTAGTACCTGCAATCAGTTATACAGATGCAGAAACTAAAATAGCTTCATATATCGAAACTCACGCACTTAAAAATGCAGAAGTTAGTAATCTTTCCAAAATAAATATATCTAGAATCCCAACACAGGGATTTGAAGAGAACTATGGTGAAGACGAAAACATTAAATTCTATAATTCTAAAGTAGAATTTTTGCACGAAAGAGAAAACGGTTCTACTAAAAAAGTAACTACTACTTGGCTAATAGATGCTTCAGAAGTAGAAGATGCTGTAAAGACCATTAGAACTTTAGCTAAGGAATATCAAGTTGATTATTCTATCAAACAAATTACTGAAACTAAATTTTCGGATATTGTATTTTAATGGTAGAAACCAATCAATATGGATTCAAAATAGATACAGCAAAACCTATTAAAGGGATTTGCTGTATTTTGTATTGTAAGAATAAGCCTGCAAACGGTAAAAAGTATTGCCATAAACACCGTAAACAAATTGAGGCAATACGAAATCCAATCCAATATAGTTATTCTAATCTAAAACAAAATGCAAAGCGTAGGGGAAAGATTTTCACTATTACAATTGATGAATTTGAAAGCTTTGTAAATGAATCAGGATATTTAGAAAAGAAGGGACGTAATAAAGGGAAATTCCATATTGATAGAATAAATCCAAACAGAGGTTACGAAATAGATAATATAAGGATTTTGGAATGTAGTGAAAATGTTCGTAGAAGATTTGTTCCTTATTTCCAAGACCAAGTTCCAGATGATTTTAATCCGGAAGATTTACCAGAAGTTGAATATTTTTCCCCAGAAATCGAAAATAATTCAGAAGATGATTTTCCTTTTTGAAAAATTTGATTAAGTTTATGGACACAAATAGTAGCTTACCTAATTATGGCGTTTTGGGATAACTGGTTTAAAAAAGAAAACATAGGAAAATTACCGCTTCAAAGCAAGCGTTCCTCTGAAAGTGAAGATGATACAGTAAGTTTTAGTTCTTTACTTTCAGAATTAGGTGCTTCATTGCCAGATTTTGAAGTAGAACTTTTGAAGGTTATTGAAAAATTAGCTATCTACAATCCAGATGTAAGTTATGCAGTAGAAAATGTAGTTACTTTAGGGAATACCCCATATATGATAGAATTCGAGGACTCTGCTCCGGAAAGTTTAAAGAAAAAAGCTTTAGATTTAATTAGAAAGGATTCTAGTAAATGGTATGATTATTCGTCTGGTACAAATTCACTTATAAATGATTTACTTACTCAAGTTTGTATTAATGGTGCAATTTCAGCGGAATGTATACCCAATAATGGATTAAGAGGAGTAGAATCTGTAGTTTTAGTAGCTCCTAAAAAGATTCGATTTATTTGGGACAAACAAATTTCTAAATATAAACCTTACCAACAAACAAAAAATAAGACTACACAAACCTTAATCGAGCTTAATCCAATCCAATATAGATACATAGCATTAAGAAAGCATTCAGATAAACCGTACGGAATCCCTCCCTTCCTTTCAGCATTAGAGCACATTTCAATTGAAAAATCAATGATTGAAGATTTGAAGCACGTGACAAGCAAATTAGGAATTTTGGGATTCTTAAAAATAATGGTAAATACTCCAGCTAAAAAACCTGGAGAATCAGACGAAGCTTATTACAATAGATGTAAAAGTTATCTATCCTCTCAAATTCCAGAAGCAGAAAAAGCAGTTAAAAAAGGCTTTATGTTAGGATTTAAAGGTAATCACGAAATAGAAATGGCTAATATAAATTCCAATGTACAAGGTGCAAAGGAATTATTTCAATTGAATACTGAGATTAAAATAGCTGGATTAAAGCAAGACCCTTCTATGTTAGGAAGGAATTTTTCTACCACTGAAACTCAATCAAGAGTAGTATTAGCAAAATTAGGAACCCAAATTACAAACTATCAAGATACAGTAGCAAGCTTTTTAGAATATTTATTTAAACTTCATTTAAGACTTAATGGAATCAATATTGAATTTTTAAAAGTTACTTTTGAAAAACCACTTATAACGGATAAAAGCAAAGATGCGGAAGCTTATTCTAAAGAGATTGATAACGCCCAAAAACTTTATAAAGCTGGAATCATAAGTCAAGAACAATTTGCACAATTAGTAGGATATGAGAAAGCAGATTCTGAAGGACCAAGACAAGAAGTTACTTTAGAACCTAATACACCAGACCCAGCTCCTTCAAATGAAGACAACCCAGAAGATTCTTTAAAAAAAAACTTTAACTGGAGGCAATATATTTCTGAAATAGAGGAATTTGATTATTGCTTAGACAGTAAATGTTCTTGTTCTACTCACTCGCATACGCCCCTACATAAAGAAATAGAGCAATTAGCAAAAGGTGAATCCCTATATGAGAAACTTTTAATGGGATATTTACAAAAAACACTTTCAACGTATTCCCAAGCAGTAGAAGATTCAGTAAGAGCAATAGGAACGGGATTAAATGACTTAGGAGATAATCCAAGTTTGGAACAACTTCAAGATTTAATCTTCTATCATTTGTATAAAGATTGGAATAAAAGATTTACAGATAAACAAGTAAAAGTTAGTAATAAAGAAATTTCTAATATTTATTCTAGACTAAGAAGTGACAAATCTATTTTTGAATCATTAGACCAAATCAATCAAAAACAAGTTCCAGATTCTGTATTTAGTGTAATTGATAACAGAGCAATTGAATATTTCAAAAGCTTAGACGAATTATATTTAGGGAAATTTATTCAAGATACCGATACTAGAAAAGCAATTACTGATTTTATTAAAAAAGAATACATTGGGAATAATCTACCATTAGGTTCTAATCGTGACCCAGAAACTTTAAAAGCATTTAGAGAAAAATTTGGAGACGTTCTTAAAGGGGAAGACTGGAAAATTAACAGGATAATCCAAACAACAGTATCTAAAATTAGAAATTATTCTGCAGTTTCCTATATGAATCAAGCTTTAATAGAAGAGTTTGAAATCGTAGGAATTCCAGATAGATTGCAATGCGAATATTGTAGAGGATTGCAAGGGGTTACTTTTAATGTAAAAACAGCTTTAGGAAAAATTGAAAAAGTAGTTTCTAGCGAACCCGATTTTGTAAAATCAGATGCACCTTTCATAAATTCAGTATTCAAAAATCCAGAAGAGATAAAAGGGAAGTCAGGAGCAGAATTACAAGCACAAGGAATAGATGTTCCGCCTTACCACCCTAATTGCAGAGATAGGATTGTAGCTGTATTCTCAGAAGTAATTACTGAAGGTTCTGGAATTACTAAATTAGAAATTCCACAAGAATTTCAAGATTATGGGCTTACTCAGGAAACTCTAGATAAATTTAATAATGACGAATTTTTAAATAGAAAAGAATTTAGAGACTATTGTGAATCAGTAAATTTAGAAGGTAAACCCAATAAATTTATGGAAGCTATGAATTTTTGGGTAGCTGATAGTAAAATAGTTAGAAGCTGGGAAGAGGAAGATATTAGGAAAAGAATGTTAACCTGGTTGGTAGAAAATAATAGAACTAATCAAACAGAAGTTAAAAGAGGAACTTTTTTCTTAGGAATAAATGATGATAAATTTGAAGAGATTTATAATTCTATCAGAGAACAGAAAGTTATTAAATTTGGGAAAGAAGGAAGGATAGGGAATTCGGATAATTTTGATTTAAGGTTAAATTCGGCTACCACTAGTCAAAAAATAGTAGATAAATTTTCTAGGAACTGGAGTAAAGACGAATATTCAATGCAAATGGAATTTGTAAATGATAAAGGGATTAAAGGTTTTAGAATTGGCCATATATTTAATACGGAAAAAAGTAATCAATATGAGAAATATTCAGAGTTTGAAACTATTATAGGGGATTCATTTGATTATGAAATTATTTCAGTAGACTTAGATAAAATCCAGAATTTAATAAAAGTGAAGGTAAAACAATTGGAATAACTGTAAAACGTTAAAGTTTGATTAAAATTTTTTTATCTAAATAAAAAGAAGTAAGTTTGCCCTGTTAAACAAATAAAATTTATCAAAATGTCAACAAATAAAATTTACGGAAAAGGTTCTATTATTAAATTAGACGATTTTGGAATATTAAGGGATTATAAAATAACAAAGGTAGAATCAAATGGAGATTTTAGATTAGAATTCCCAGGAACTATTGGATTTACCTGTTCACTAAAATGGATAAAAGAAAATGAAATCAATACTTAATAAATTTTTAAAATCATTCATAGATGATTCTGGTAAATCAGAAACCCGTAAATGGGAAGCGGAGTATTTAAAATCTTCCGAGGAAGGTAAGAAAAAACTGAGAGAAAAATACCCGGAGAGAAAAGGATTCTATGACCTTTTAGATTAAACTTTTTTAAAAAATAACTGAAAAATTTTTTTACTTATGGAAAGTTGTTTATGTTTATAGACAACTTTAGTTATTATGCAACCATAAGTATGAACACAATCAAAAAATATAGAGCTAAATTGTCTTTCGAGAAGGCAATGTTGAACTTAGGAACTTCTGGTATTAGTACACCATTCACTCCTCAAGTTCTATCATATTTTAAAGTACCAGAAAAAGTTTCATTAGGACTTTTCGGGGCAAATGGGAATCCTAATACTTTCTATCCTGGATTAGATGTTCCGGAAGAGGTAATGCCAAAGCCAGAAGATTTTATTCGTGTACCTTTTAGACTTTTATCAGCTACTACTGTTGGAGCAGGTACTTGGAAAGCTACTGATTTTAGTAACGCTAAAATCTTAAAACAATCTACAGACAAATTAAAAGGAAAACCAGTATACACAGACCACGATACAAGCTTAATGAATTGGGCAGGTATAATCGAAGAGGTAACTTGGGAAGACAAAAAAGGAGACGTACCTGCAGGTATTAACGGACTTTTAGCTATAGATGCTAAGACTAATCCTAAAATAGCTAGAGGGGTTTTACTAAAAGCAATCTTTTCAAACTCAGTTACAGTAGAATTTGATTGGGTACCTTCTCACAGTTTCGATGACCCTTATGAATTTCAAAATAAATTAGGTACACTTCACCCAACAGACGGGAAGATGATTCGAAGAGTAGTTACTGAAATTTATGACTACCACGAGACTTCATTAGTTTGGCTTGGTGCAGACCCATACGCTAAAATATTAGATGAGAATGGTACTTTAGTAAATATAGACGAATCATCTACTTATAATTTAGAAAAAGAAAAAGTAAAAAATCAGTATGAAAAAGAAGGGAAATTTTCTATTTCTTTTTCACTACCACAACCAGTGTATAAAAATCGTAATAATTTAATTTCAATCGATATGAACAAAGAATTCGAATTAGCTCTTAGAAAATTACTAGGGCTTGGTGAATCTGAGGAATTAAAAAGCGAACAACTTTCTAAACTTACTCTAAGTAACCCGGAAGCCGACAAAGCTTTAGAGAATTTTAAGAAATTGGAAGCATTCAATTCTTTGGGAGATGCCATTGAAAAACCTTCTGAAGTAAAAGAAGGAGAATATGTAATGTTAGCTAAAACAGATTTTGAAGGTTTAAGAGCAGCTACTACAGAAGTAGAACAGCTTAAAACAGAAAAATCTACCTTAGAAACAGAAAAAGCAGCTTTAGAAACTGAAGCTACTTTTGGAAAGTCAGTTATTGAAGCTAAAAAGAATGAAGCAATTCGTCTTTATAAAATTCAAGCTGGTAAAAATGAAGACGAATCTGTAATCGAATTGATTAGTTCTGCTAAGCCAAATCAATTAGACGGATTGCTTAAACAATATGGTAAGTCAGTATCAGAACAATTCACTGGAACTTGTAATGAATGCGGAAGCCATAAAGTAGAATTTCGTTCAAGTACTGAAGATGGGGAAGATGATAACAAAGGAGAAACTAAAGTAGAATCTGCTTCTTTCTCTGATTTAATGGCGAAGTATGACAAGCCTTCTATGTTCCCAGGTAAAAACAGTAAAAAATAAGTAAAAAATTTTTTTACTTCAAAAAGTTTTATATGTTTATAGTCAAGAAAGTTTAACTTTAAAAATTTAAAGAATGAATACATTAGGTAACAACACCAAAACTAAAATGCCGTTAGAAGAGTCTTATGCTCTTGCTCTAGGCTTTCCGGCTTCGGTAGATTTGGCTTTAGGGAACATAGTTTCCTTAAAGGACGATGGCACTTTGGAAAAAGTTGCCGACAAAAATACTAGACCATTCGGAGTTATCGTTAAAGGCGGTAAAACCGGGGAACGAGTTACAGTACTTTCACAATTTTGTGCAAAGATTAGTGCTAAAGTAACCGTAGATGTAAAACCAGGCGACGAAGTTTGTTTTGAAGCAGTAGATTCTACTGATTCTACTCAAGACACATTTTCAAAAGCAGCTACTGGGAATTTTGTAACAGCAATTGCTTTAACAGACACAGTAGCAGGTTCTGAAGCACAAATTGGAATTTTAAGAACAACTTATAAAAAATAAGCAAGATGAGTAGATTATCAGCAAACGATGTAAAAAAGAAAGTATCAGAAAATCAAGGTACTTACTCACCGAAGCAAGAAGATTTTTCTTCTGTAAAAGAATCTATCTTGCTTGAAATGCCTTCGGCAGTAAAACAACTTGACTCACTTAGAGCAGGGGGAGACCAAAGACGTCCTATCGATTTATCTTTCGCAGATTATGCAAAAGAGAAATGGGGATTCGCTCCTTCAGATAACGGTTCACCAGATACGTTATATGCAGCTTTAGGAGTAGACCCAGGAAGACACACTTTAGAAAGCTTAATGACAATGCCAGAATTTCCAGAAGGTTACAGATGGATTGCACCAGAGGTAATCAGAGGAGCAATCCAATTGGGATTAAGAAAAAATCCTATCTATCCTTCATTAATTGCAGCAGAGGAATCAGTTTCTCAACCAACTGTAATTATGCCAAGTATAAATGCAAGCCAAGCAACTCCTAAGAAAACTGGAGAAGCAGAAACTATTCAAACAGGTTCTGTAAGCTTCCAACAAAAATCTGTTTCAACTTTCAAATCTACGATTGGATTGAAAATTACAGATGAGGTTAGACAGTATGTTGCTTTGAATCTTTTATCTTTGTATTTACAGGATGTAGGAGTTCAATTGAATTTAGCTTTAGATGCTTTGGCAATCGAAACTTTAATCAACGGGGACCAAAAAGATAACTCTAATGCAATTTCAGTTGTAGGAGTAGATACTGTAGCCAATGGTATTACTTATGACAAGGATTTATTAAGAGCTTGGATGAAAATGGGCTTGCTTGGTAAAACCCCAACCGGAATCCTTTCAGGAGAAGAGGCAGCTTTGAAAATTCTAGCATTACCAGAATTCAAAGGTTACAATGGACTAGTACAAAAAATGAAACTAGAATTGGAAACTCCAGTTCCAGCTTCACAAAAATACTGGGTACACGGAGCAATGCCAACAGGTAACAAGATTATGTTAATCGATTCAGCTTCGGCTTTAATCAAACTTAATGCTTCTGCTTTAAGAGTAGAATCAGAAAGAATTGCAGAAAGACAAATCACTGGTACTTACGTATCAATTGTAACCGGATTTGCTAATTTATTCAATGATGCTAGATTGCTTATTGATGGTTCGCAAACTTTGGCAGCTAAGCCATATCCTTCTCACTTTGATGCTCTTGCAGCACAAAGAGTAAGTTTAACCTAAAAACTGAAAGAAAATGAAAGTTAAATTAAAAGACCCTAGTTCAATCTTCCACGATTCAATACAAGGGGTTACAGTAATCGGAAAAGAAGCAGTAGAAGTTAAAATGACTGATACTATCCGAAATGGACTTTTAGGAGGAGCTATCGTGAAAGTGGAAACTAAGGAGTCAGAAAAGTCTGAAACTAAAACTGAAGATGATAAACCAAATTTTAAATCTATGAAGGTTGACGAATTAAAAACGTTACTGAAAGAAAAAGGATTTGACGAAGATTCATTTGAAGGATTAAAAAAAGACGATTTAATTGAACTTTTAGAAGCTCCAGAAGACAACAAGTAATTTCCGTTTTTGATATTTGATAACAAAAAGCCTCTTCCTATAAAAATAGGCAGGAGGCTTTTTTAATTTACAAACTTATGGCAGATACAATAAAAGATAAATCTACAGCTAATCATAATAACGAAACCCTATCAATCTACACAATGGTATTGAATAGACTTCCAATTTTAGCTGATACTCTAGAGAACCAAAATTTGCTTTCGTCTTTTATTTTAGAGGTAATGGCTGTATTGAATAAGTGCTTAAATAAGCCAACGGAACAATTTGCTATAGAAATACATTATTCAATCGTAGAACAATCCCTAATAGCCGATTTAACAAGCCTACAAGTGTTATTAGTAGCAGCATTAGAAGCAACTGGTGGGAATGCAACAGCAGGTACAGAACCACTTACTACTTTTTTGAAAAAAGCAAAAGCTGGTTCCGTAGAAGTAGAATTTGGACCATTCAGTTTAAAAGAAAATGCAACTTTAGCAATGTCCGGAGAAACCTTATTTAGGTATTTAAAAAATAATGCAATAAATAAGGCAGCACAATTAGGATGTTTGATTGATATTGATGATTCGGGTTCTCTGAATTATTTAACTTTGGATTCTGGTACCCCTTTTATATTCCATAGTGGATGTAGTAGAGGAACAGGAGAAACTTTAGAAATTATAGAAAGAAATTATGGCACTGTTAGGGAATAATCAAAGGAGACAAATCAGGGATGCTATCAAATTAGTAACCGATACTTTTATGGTAACCCCTATATTGTATCATTTCGCAGGAAGTAGATTTGATAGATGGAATGAAGACCAAACAGAGCAATCATATTTTTCTATAGAATTAAATGCTTTAGTTGAATATGGACAAACTTTAGAACTTAAACCCAATTTACAAGGAACTGAAGACAATCTAGATATAAAATTAACTTTCAATTTAGAAGATTTGGAAAGTAAAAATCTAATTACTTCAGATTTTAAATGGAAGGGGAACCAGACTAAGGATTATTTTTCAGTGAAAGGACAGCTTTATAGAATTTCAGATTTATATTATGATGGACCGTTAGATTCTAAAGACGTTTTATTGATTGTAGAAGGAATTATTAGTAAAGATTCTAATGTAGAGTTTAATCAAATTGTAAATGATGGAACTGAAATACCTTTAAGTGAAGTAGTAAGTAGACAAATCATACAAGAGGAAACTTCATTCGAAGTAGACGACAATGGAGATTTTATAGTAAATAGTTCAATTCCAATAAATGTAAATGAAAATGGGGACCTCGAAATTTAAAGTTTTACAATACATTAGTTTATTAAATGGTACTTATGGTAAATACGAATCTTATTCTAAAGGATGTTTAAAGTTTTATAGATTATTAAAATTTGCATTCCCAGAAGCTGTAGGATATTATAATTCGGACCACGTAATCACTAAAATTGGTGAATCTTATTTTGACCAGAATGGACTTGTAGAAAATATAGAAGGATATACTACTTTAGAAAGTTACGGGAAAGCATATTTTAAAAATTCATTTGGAATTGATTTAACTGGATTTATATGATACGAAGCGAAAGAATAGGAGATTGGGAAGGAGTTCATAGATTAGTTAATGGACTGAATTCGAATCTGGAAAAAGCCCAGAAGATTGCTTTAAAACGATGGGGGCTTTTAGCTGAAAGAATAGCAGTAAAACATATCAGTTCACAAGACTTAAATTGGGAAAATTTAAAACCAAAAACTATTTCAGCTAAAGTTAGATTAGGCTATTCAGAAAAAACGTTAGTTTCGTCTTCTACATATTTCCGTTCCATTACTTCCTATGTACAAGGCGACAAAGTATATGCAGGAGTAAAAAGAGAAGCTAAATATGCAGATGGAGAATCTATAGCTAATATTGCAGCAATTCACGAATTTGGGAGTCCTTCTAGGAATATCCCAGCACGACCTTTATGGCAACCTACTTTAAGTGAAGTAAAAGCACAAATTGAAGTTGACAAGAAATTAAATCCAGTTCACATATTTTTCAATTTATTATGACTAATTTAGAAAACATAGATAGAAGTATTTTTGAAGCACTTAGGTTAAAATCTGTAAACTTGGGATTGTTCCCAGATATTACTGAATTTAATAATAAGACTGATTTTGAAAATGCCAAAACTTCAATTTTAAATAATACTAAAATTTTATTAGAAGTTTTTGGGGTAGGTAATAGTGAATCTAGAGACGAAAAAAGAGCTTCAAGAATTACAATTGATAGAATAAATTTTGTTGATGGTGAAATCGGTTCGTTTGGAGTTACTGAATTTAAAAAAAATTCAGACAACACGTACAATAAATTTAAACTCCCGTCAAAAATATATGACTTAGGATATGAAGTAAGATTGATAACAAATTCTATAAAAGCAGAAAGGATTGGGCTTGATTTGATTATTACTACTTTAAAAAATCAAAATTTTCTAAGTATGTTAAATGGTTCGAATCATCTTCTATTATTAGAAAATTATTCAAATCTATCTTCGAACGGATTGTTAGAACATTATTTTAGGTATACAGTAAAAGATGTTTATTTAGAAGAGAACGAATTAATTTTAGAAAATATTCCACAAATTACTGAAATCAATCCAACTATTACGGGTATTCCGAGTGGAGAAGATAGTGAAAGTGAATCAAGTGGAGGAAGTTCCCCGAATATACAAAAAATAAATTTTACTATAAATTCTTTTTAAAGTTAAAAAAGTTTTATATGTTTATAGACAATAGTTATAATCTAAAAATAGAATAAATATGAACTTATCAGGACAAGCTAAGACTGTTATTGAAATCCAAGACCAGTCGATATTAAGAAATACCGGAATTAAAGGTATTATTGGAGTGGTAGGGCCAACTGAAAGAGGACCGATTGGTGAGCCTATCTTAGTTGGTTCGTGGATTAAGTTCACTCAAATTTTTGGGGGATTGCAAAATGATAACATTTTCCCATTACTTTGTAGGAGAGCTTTAGAATCCGGTGCCAAATTACGTGTAAGCCGATTAGGCCATTATACGGATATTACAGATGCTTCTACATTAGAAGGACAAGCAGCTTGGTTTAATCAAGACGTAGATGGAAGTGGACAACCAGGGTACCATTTTCAAGCCAAAAGCCTAGGGACTTGGGGAAATAAACTAAAAATTAGTATTACCCCTTCATTGAATATTGCTGGAACCTTTAAACTAGTAATTGAATTAGAAGGCTTTCCGGAATTAACTGAAACCTTTAATGATTTTAAAGGAAATGCAACTACCTTAAGTGATATTTCAGTTATAGAATTTAACAATAAATCTAATCTTGTAAATATTGTAGAGATAGAAGCTCCTTTAACAGAAGGGGTAGCTTTATTTTCAACAATATCAAGTCCTAGTTTAATAGGTACTAATCCAACTTCTTATACAGCACAAGATTATGTAGGGGATTCTACTCAAGGAAACGGAATCCACGCATTTGACAATATTGTAGATATTTTTAGAATTGCAGCACCAGCAATTGCAGACCCTATTGTAGATTCTGCTTTAATTGCTTACGTAGAAAACAGAAAAGATGTAAGAGCTTTATTAAGAACTCCAGTAGGACTTAATGAAGTAGGAATTCAAGATTATAGAAATGGAACAGGAAGTTATTCTCACCAACCTTATGATAGTTGGAGAGCTTCTATAACTACTGGAGGATTAAAAATCAATCATCCAGTAACTGGGGAGAAAATAGAAATCCCAGAAATCGGAGATGTAATGGGATGTTATTCTAGAAAAGATAATCAGTATGCAGAATGGTTTTCAGCAGCAGGACCAAAAAGAGGATTAGTAAGAAATGCTCTCGGAGTAGTTTACAATTTAGGTTCTGCAGCTAGACAATTAGAAGCTGATGTTATTGATACCCTTGGAATCAACCCAGTAATTGAACACCCTTCATTTGGTACAGTTCTTTGGGGAAATTCAACTCTTCAGAGAGCAAATACTTTGCTTAAACACGATAACGTGGCTGATTTAATGGTTTACCTTACTAGGGAGTTAAAACCTCTTATAGAGAGTGAATTGTTCGAACCAAATGATATTGAAACTTGGAAAACTATTTACCGTAAAGTTAAAGGACTTATGGATTCAGTAGTTGAAGGTAGAGGAATTTGGAAATATTTATATCAAGGTGACCAAGATATTGATAATATTTCACAAGCACAAATAAACAATCCGGATGATGTAGACAAAGGTATATACGTATTCCACTTATTTGTAGCACCTAAGGTTGCTATGAAATACTTAGGAGTGAAGGTAATCCTTACTAATTCAGGAGTAGATTTTGAAAGTTTAACCGTATAAAAATAATATAAGATGGCAAAAGTAGCTGATGCACGTAAAGTGTTCCAATTCCGAATAGAAATAGATGGAATTGACCAGTTTGAAGTTCAAAAAGTAACCTTACCAGAAGTTACGGTTGAACAAGTAGAGCACGGAGATACCAATCATAAAATCAAAACAGCAGGACAAGTAACTGTAGGGAATTTAACTTTAGAAAAGTTAAAAAGAATCCCAAATTCAGATACTTCAGCTTGGGATTGGATGAGAATGGCTCAATCACAAATAGTAGGAGGAGGTACGTTAGCTGCAGTTTACAAAAAAATCCTTATTATTAAGGAGATGGATGTAACTGGAACAGTAACTATCAATCGACACGTTTGTACTGGATGTTGGCCTACTAAAATTTCACAAAATGATTTGGACCGTATGTCTTCAGACAATGTAATCCAAACAGTGGAACTTTCAGTAGATGTTTACGAACAATTGTAACAAATTAAAAATAGGAATAGCAAATGACAACTCACACTTTTAAACTCCCTTCAGGAGTAGAATGCGAAGTAAAGCCTTTAATTGGTAAACACCAAAGAATGCTTACGGAGCAAAAGAATTCAAATTTGTCCGAGAATTTGAATGAAGTATTAGCAGATGTAATCACTAGAGTAGGAAGCAATACCAATATAGATAAACAGTTTGTATTGGGAATGCTTGCTATTGATAGAAAAAAAGCATTAGTTGAAGTTCGACAATTTACAATGGACTTCGAACCCACTTTTGTATTTGATTATGATTATAAGAACCGATTAGGAGAAAAAGCAAGTTTCCCATTTCAAGTAGATTTATCTGATGGATTTAATGAAGTTCCACTTAAAAAATGGGGTAAGTTAAAAACTGATGAGGGAGAAACTGAAACTTGGATTGATTGTGAATATAAAGAATATGCCGAGATTGAAAAAACAATCTACATTACTCTACCGAAATCTGGTTCTGAAGTAAGATTTAATCTTTTAGATGGACACGGTGAACTTAGGGGAATGACTACTCCAAAAAATCAAAGAAGCTCACATACTGCTATTTTAATGAGAAACCCCCAATATAAAGCTCCTACTAAGAAGGGAGGAGATGTTTGGATTCAATTGAATTTAGATAATTTGCCTTATAAAGATATTGAAATTTTAAGAGCAACTATCAAGCAAGTAGAAGGTTCTATCGATACAGAATTTATATTTGAACACCCAGAAGCTGAATTCAAAAGTGCAGGAGAAAAAGATGTCACTGTAGATTTGGTTGGACAACTGGCTTTTTTCTTTCCCTCGCAGGCGATTTAGACGAACTCTATTTTTATCTTTCCTACGGGGGGTTAGGTTTTACATTAACAGAGTTCGAGAATTTAACTTTAGGACGTATAAAGAAATTTTACGACTTAATGAAAGACCAAAAAGACAAAGAAAATGCAGAAGTTGAACAAGCAAAAAATAAAACAAGATGACAGGTGGCTTAGGTACATTTAGTGGTGGAGGATTAGGATTCGGATTAGCAATGTCTTTAGTGGACAACTTTACCGGACCTTCTCGCCGTATAAATGAATCCTTAGACAGATTAGATTCTAGAGTAAGTCAAGTTCAAGCACACGTTAGCAAAAGTATGAATCTTATAGGCTCCGGCACCTTATTAACAGGGGTCGGAGTTGCTATGGCAGCAGGATTTATTCCAGCAATAAATAGAGCAGCAGAACTTTCCGATAAATTAGCGGATATTAGAAAAACTTCAGGACTCACGAATGAAGCTGTAATAGATTTAAGGAAAACAATACAATCATTTGATAGTAGAACTTCCTTAAATGAACTTTTAGATATTGCTAAAATTGGGGGACAAATTGGAGTAGCACAGAATCAATTGGAAGGATTTACCAAATCTGTTGACAAAGCAGTAGTTGCATTAGGAGACGAATTTACAGGAGGAGCAGAACAAATATCATCCGAATTAGGTAAGATTGCAACCGTGTTCGGTACAGCTGAAGAGTTTGGATATGAAAAAGCTTTATTGAAGATAGGCTCTGCGATTAATGAGTTAGGAGCAGCTGGTATTGCAACTGGACCATTCCTTACCGACTTTACACAAAGATTGGGACCTATTGCTAAGCAAGCAAAAATGACTGCTGCTGATGTAATGGGATTAGCTGCTGTATTTGAAGAGATGGGAGTAAATCCAGAGGAAGCTGCTTCAGGTTTTCAAAGATTATTCGGAGTATTGACTACAGGAACTGCAGAAGCAGCTAAAGTAGCAGGAATAAATCTAAAAGATTTGTCAAGAGGTTTATTAGACAAACCGAACGAAACCATATTAAATTTTGTAAAAACACTTAGAGAAAAATATCCAGATACTCTTTCATTCAATTCTGCTTTAAAACAAATGGGAATTGATGGGGTCGGATTGCAAAAAACTATGGCAATCCTTGCAGAAAAAACTGCTTTAGTAACTGAAAAACAAAAATTAGCAAATCAAGCCTATTCTGAAGGAAGTTCTTTGCAAAAGGAATTTGAAATTAAAAATTCTACACTTGGTGCTAATCTAGATAAATTAAAAAAATCTTGGGACAATATTTGGGTGAGCTTAGGAGATACCTCAGGTGGACCTTTCAATAAATTAGTTATAGGACTTACTAAATTATTAAATGTAATAGCTAGATTTATAGCTTCTCCAATTGGTAAATTTATCACCGGAGTTATAATGTCCTTAGCAGTTTTACTTACTATTATAGGACTTACTAGAATAGCTACAGGAATGTTTCGTATTGGATTGATTAAACTTTCACTTACATTATTTGGAACAAAGGGACCAATAATAGCTCACGCAATTGCAACTGGAAGATTAGGGGTAGCATTCAAATTAGCCGGAAGACAAGCAATGGTAATGGGAGCAGAAATATGGGCAGCTTTAGCACCACTTTTACCTATTATAATTCCCATTGTACTTGTAATAGCAGCATTAGGAGCAGCTTTTTATATTGCTAAAAAAGGATTTGATTTATTCAGTAGTAAAACAGCATCAGAATTAAAAAATCTTACAGGCTTCCAAAGAATCTTAGCTAAAATTGGGGGAGTAATTGGAGGAGTAATGGAAATTTGGAACTCAGCTACTTCTGAAGGATTTTCTTTGTCTGGTGAAATGCACGACAAATTAAAAGAACTCGGAATCTTAGATTTAGTACTTACTCTAGGAACCTGGATTGTAAGAATTAAAGAAATGTTCCGAGGAATTAGAGATACTTTCAAAGCGGTATGGGAAGAGGTTGTTAAAGTTTGGGAAAAGATAAAACCAACTTTAACTAAAATCAAAGACAAATTTTTTGAAGTTTTAGAATCATTAGGAATTCCTATTGGAAAACTTACTGGAAAAATGTCAGATTGGAGAGAAGCTGGTAAAATTTTAGGATATGTAATACTTGCAATCTTAATCCCAGTAATCATTTTGCTAATAGTTCAAATGTTTACTTTAGCTATTGCAGTATTAGCAGCTGTTTGGCCTATATTATTGATTATTGCAGTAATAGCTTTGATTATTTATGCAATTGTACATTGGGGAGAAATCGTAGATTGGATTAGTCAAAAATGGGCAGAGTTTAAAGATTGGGTTGCTATGAAATGGCAACAAATGATTGATTGGATTAAAGCTAAATGGCAACAGTTTATGGATTGGCTTAAGGGTATTCCCGGAAGAGTTAAAGAATGGGGACAACAATTAGTTGAAAGTATATGGGAAGGGGTAAAAAGTAAATGGGATTCTTTTACTGAATGGCTAGAAGGGAAATGGGAAAATCTTAAAAAGAAGTTAAATCCTTCTAATTGGTTCGGAGATGGAGAGGAAGGTTCTATTTCTGCTTCTAATAATATTTATCACCATTCAGTAGGTTCTGCACAATTAGCCACTGCAAATACAAATACCGCAAGAGCTATAGGAGGATGGAATCCAAGTGTAAATGCAAACTTTACGGGTGGACCAACTTATACTAATGTTTATTTAGATGGTGAAGTTATTCAAAATAATGTAAATGATAGAAATAATTTAGAAAATTCTAGGAGATGATAGATTTTACACAAATATTTGGAATGTCTTTTAAAAATCTGAATTTTAAATCCAGACCTAAAACTATAGAGGAATTAACTGAAAGAGAAGAGAAAAGGAATAAAGAATATGGAAAACAATTTCCAGAAAATACAAAGCAGTCAGAAGCTTCTATAAAATCAAGTACCACGGAAGGTAAATTATATTTTGTAGCACTCACGACTTTAGATAGGTTAGATATTCAATTCGTTCCAGAATTAAATCTTGGTAGACAAGCGAATATCGCTAAAATTCAAATCATAGGGAGGAATGAACCTTTGCACCAATTTACAGGAGGAGAAAGCACATTGACTTTTCAACTAGATTTTTATGCAAAGGATGAGGATAGATTGGATGTAATTAAAAAAGTTAGATGGCTAGAAAGTTTAACCTACAATGACGGGTATAAAAGACCAGCACAAAAAGTTAAATTAGTTTTTGGGGATTTATTTACTTCTGAAATTTGGGTAGTAAATAATGTAACTACAAAGCTAAGTAACTTTAATCGTGAAAAGGGTTTTCTGCCCCAACAAGCTTATGTAGATATTTCCTTAATGTTAGATACGGAAACTAATTCAGCTTGGGAAGATATTAGATTAGATAATAATACACACTTAATGTAATGGAATTAGAATTAAATAATAATGATTTATACATAACTGGTACAGTATACGAGTACGAGGATGGAACTTCAGAGCTTCTAAGAAAGCCAATTTTATTTGAAAATCATTCCACCAATATTTATCATACTGTAACTCAATTTGATAGATTAGATACGTTAGCTTGGAAATATTGGAAAGAAAAAGTCGAGGATGCTTCTAAATATTGGTGGGTAATCGCAGATGCGAATGAAATCTACAATCCACTAGATTTAAAAGACTATATTGGCAAGAGAATAGTAATACCGGATATTTTAAGAGTTTTAGTACAAATATAATGAAAAGTCCTTTTTATAACATATTACTCGGAACAGAAGATATTTCAGATTTTATATCTGATTTTTCTTATGACGATTGTTTGGAAAAAGATTCATTATTAAGCATTAGAATACACCCTAAAAATGCACTAGAATTTCTAAATAGAAAAGATGTTACTGTAAATTCGGATTTAAAATTTAAGTTTGGATTTTTACAAGGCCAAATGTCCCAAACTCAATTAGCAAAAATCCAAGATATTGATGCTAAATATGACCAAAACGGGATTCAAGTTACCTTAAAAGCATTAGATGCAGGACACTATTTAAAAAAGAATTCAAATAATAAAGTATTTAAAAATAAAACAAGTTCTGAGATAGCTTATGAAATTGCAAATGACAGGGGAATTTCTAGCGATATTGATTCTACTACAGAAAAGTGGGAAAATATGCCACAAGGAAATTTATCGGATTTACATTTTCTTAAGAAGCTTTGTAACTTGGAAGATGATTATGTTTGTTATATCCGTTCCGGTACCTTATATTTTAAGAAACGTGGATTAGATAATGAAAGTAAAATCACTTATACTTATGGAGAAGATGATAGAGTAATTTCGTTTGCACCCAAACAAAGAACTACAGGAAGGGATGGTTCAAATTCTACTGTAAAACTTACACAAACTAATCCTTATACTGGGGAATCAAATTTAGAAACTTTAAAAACAGAAACTCAAGACAAACCTAAGGTTCTGAACAATAAATCATATAACTATGATGCAAATGGGAATCCTTTAAATACTACCGTAAAAAAAGACCCAGGACGTTCTAAAACGATGGTAAAACAGACCCAAAATAAAAATGAAGCCAAGAATATTAGCAATAATATGAATAAGAAGGAGAATCTTAATTCGAATGAAGCTACATTGATTATAGAAGGAAATCCATTATTAGAACCCAAGGAGATTATTACAATGAAAGGAGTAGCAAATCGCCATTCTGGAAATTGGCAGATTATAGAAGTAAAACATAGAATTTCTGGAAGTGGATTCACTACTACTCTAGAATTGAAAACTAATGGAACAAATGATGCTGGGAACATTGGGAAAACTCCTAAAAAAGGTTCTACCAATAAATCGGTTGGACCAGATAAAAAATCTAATACAAAAAAGATACCTACAAAAAAAGCTAAAGTTTATAATTATGATGTAAATGCAAACGAAAGATGATAGCAGAACTTAAAAATATAATCATAGAGCACGGACTTGAATATTTTGGGAGATATTATTCTTTCTATAGGGGAGAGATTGTAAGTAATGAAGACCCTAAATTTTTGGGAAGATTGAAAATAAAAGTTCCGGAAGTATATGGAGAAGATGTTCCAGAATATTGGGCTTGGCCTAAAGGAATGCCTTCAGGTAAAAATATCGGACTGTTTGCTATTCCGTCCGTCGGGGATGGAGTTTGGGTCGCTTTCGAGAACGGCGACCCTCGCTTCCCCGTTTGGGAATATGGAAACTTTAGAGAAAACGAAGTTCCAGAAGATGCTAAAGTAGATGGAATAAAACCGAATAATTTTATACTACAGTCTAAGTCTGGGCACAAAATAGAATTAGATGATAAAAATGAATTGATTCGAATTAAAGACAAACACGGAAATATAATAGAATTAAATTCAGAAGGCGTTTCTATAATTTCTGAAAAAATTAGTTTGGGTACTTTAAATGGAAGTGAGGAACCAGCAGTTTTAGGAGATACACTACACGAGTTATTAAAAGAATTTTTTAATGATATTGGAAGCTTAGAGACCATTGTAACTTCTAATGGAGTTACTGATGCTATTCAAACAGCAGCAAATTGGGGTACAGTAAAATCAAAATGGGAAAGTAAATGGGAAGACTTTAAATCTGAAAAAGTTTCATTAGATAGTTAAAAATTAAAATTATGGCAGTAAGTTTATCAGCAATAAAATCAGCAGCAAAACAAGGAGTTAAAACAGCTTCAGAAAGTGCGAGGGGTGCTTCAACGATAGACGAAGCATTAGAATTACAAGCAGAAGGAATTGCGGAAGCTATAAGACAAGCATTTGAAACCTTTTTAGCACAAGCAAAAGTAAATGGTGGAATTTGTTCAAATGGAGGACCGATAGCTAATGCAACAATAACTTAAAGAGATGAGTGAATTAAAATATTTAGGACAATCTTTAAAATTCCCTTTACAAGTAGTAAATGGGAAGATTGCTATTGGGGATTCTAAAGAAGCAATAGAGCAATCGTTATTGACAATATTAGGAACAGAAATTGGGAGTAGGTATTTTTTACCAGAATACGGAAGTAGACTACACGAATTAATGTTTGAACAAAATGACGAAATACTTTTTAAGCTAGCTTATACTTTTATAAAAGAAGCTATAGATAAATGGGAAAAAAGAATTAAGTTTATAGACGTAAATTTCTATCAAAATGAAGAGACTTTAGAATGCAACATTTCCTATAAGATTTTATCTACAAGTGAAGCTTTCAATTTTATATTTCCATTTTATAGAAAATTAAATTATTAGAATTATGGCTTTAGAAAATACTTGGGTCGGTTACATACAAAGAAGTTATTTGCAAATTAAAAATGCAATACTTTTAAAATTTCCTCAGGAAGTTCCAGAACTTACAGACCATACAGATAACAATATATTTGTAAGGATGGTAGGAGTTTGGGCTGGACTTACAGAACAATTGGGCTATTATATAGATAATGCAGCAAAAGAAACTTTTTTATCGACCGCACAAAAATATGAATCAGCAATCAAAATTGCTAAAACTTTTGACTATAGGATTAGGGGGATTAAAAGTGCAACTGCTGATGTAACTTTTACCTTAATGAATCCGATGTCTGTAGATTATTTGATACCTTCGGGGACTAAGGTTTCTACTGTAGATGGAATTCCTTTTATTACTATTTCAGACCAAGTTATTTTAGCAGGAAACGTTGAAAAAATAATCCCTTGTAAACAGGAGGTTTTAGTATCTACTGAATTATTAGGAACTTCAAATGGACTTAAAAATCAAAAATTCGAATTAAGTAATGATATTGTAGACAAATCAGTTCAAATCATTATTAACAGTGAAGCTTGGATTTTTCAAGAAACTTTAGCTTATTCAAATTCTACGGATAAACATTATACAACTTCTACAAATGAAGATGGAAATTTGGAAATTATATTCGGGGACAATATTCAAGGTAGAATCCCAGCTAATACAATCCAAATATTTGTAAGTTATTCAACCAGTTCTGGTTCCTTAGGAAATTTAGCAGAGCATTCAATTACTATATTGACTACTAATTTAACTTTTCCAGAAACTAATACACTTACAGTAGACAACTTAAATCGTGCTTCTGGAGGCGCAGATTTGGAATCTTTAGCAGATTTAAAGAAAAGAATCCCACTATCAATACGAACCCTTAATCGAGCCGTAACTTGGCAAGATTATCAAGATATTGCAGAACTTCAACCAGGGGTAGAATCAGCTGGGGTAGTTTTCAAATGTGGAAAAACAGTAGATGTGTATATTGTACCCGAAGGAGGAGGTATTGCTTCTGAAACTTTATTAGAGGAAGTCAGAGATGCTTATTACGATGAAACTAGAATGGTAACTACACAAGTACGTGTATTAGCAGCCGGAGAAATAGCTTTAAAAATTCAAATTGAATTGAAAGTTTTAAATACATTCAATAGAACTGTAACAGAAAATTTAGTAAAATCTAATCTGATTCAATACATAAACCAAACAAATAGAAAAGTTTCGGGGAGTGTAGAAATAGGTAACTTATATGAAATTGTAGAAAATACAAGAGGAGTACAACATTCTAAAATTTCTTTAATTCAAGCACTTCCTTATGCAAGAATTACTTCAGGAATTTCGGTATTAGATTGGACACGTATTTTAAAACCTGGTAGCACAATCAATACCAAATGGGAAATTAAAATAAATTCTACTGGAGAATACGAACTTACAAAGAATGGAATTTATGCTGGAACCCACGCATTAGGAACTTTAATAAATCTTCCGGAGATTGAATTCACTGTAAATCCTCAAGCTTATTTGGTTGGAGATTCTTGGGAATTTTATACCTATCCCTATAATGATTCAATTCAATTAGAGGAACCAAGTGTATTTGCTTTATATAATACTAATATTCAAATAAATTCTACAGGTGGCTTTTAATCTTAAAAATATAATATTTTCACTATTTACTCCTCTCGATTATAGAATGGACGTAAATAAGGATGCAAATGGAAAAGGACTTCACCAAAGGTATGAGGAAATGTTAGCTTCAGATATGGATGTAGAATTAATTCCATATTTAGAAAATTTCTTAGACAATATTTCTGTTCCAGATACGGTATTAGATAGATTCATTCCCTACTTGGAAGATTTATATGGAATTCCAGCATTAAGTTCGGATATTGAAATTCGTAGAAAACTAATTAAAAATATATTCAATATTTTAAAAGTAAAAGGAACCAAACTTTCTTATGAAATTGTTTTTAAAATTCTAGGATATTCTACTGTTGAAATAGTAGAATACTATCCTAGACTTACATTCGATAGCATAATTACTTTCGATGACCCAATAAGAACATTTGATTCTGGAGATTGCTATCCTTGTTCTCCTTATGATTTATATCTTACAGGACCTTATTCAACTATTACTTCAGAACAATTACAAATCATACTAGCAGCAGTATATTGGGTAGAACCTATAAATGCAAAATTGAAAAAAGTTTACTACAATGAATTAGAATTAGAAAACTTTACTATATTTATAGACAGTAACGGGGATTTAATCTACGATGCTGATTCAGATGTATTTACGGATTTTAATTTACTAGAAAATGGGGATTTATATACTAATGATAATCATATTTTTATCGATAATAACGCTAATTTATTTCAAGATGGCTAAAAATTTAGGGAACGTGGCAGGAGTGGTTCGAGGAATCAATCCTCCAAAAGAAGCAGATGGTAGTACTGAAAAGAGATATGTAATTTGGGCAAAACAATTACATACTACTCCAGTGTCGTACCAACTTATGTATTTTGATTTTATAACAAATCAATGGGTACCTTTAACAGGACAGACTTTACAAGAATTGAATTTAATCAAGCAACTTGCATTTGGTAGTTTAAATACTACAGAAATTCAAGCTGGATTAGGACAATTAGGAGGAGCAAGTATTTTGGAATATTTATTGAATCAGAATACAAATAATTGTAATTCTTTCAAAAACTGCCTAAATAATTTGCCTATCGTTAACGTAGAAGATTTATATGGTTCTGGATTTGTAGTAGCTTTAGAATATAGAGCAAACTTAAAAGCAATTGAAATGGGATTAAAACCTGGAGATGCTTTTTGGCTTAGATTAGAAGGTACAAAAGAAGTTCCTTTAGTATTATGTAGAGTGCGAGAAACTTCAGCAAGTTCTGGAAGTGGTTCGGGTTCTGGGGAAGGTTCTAATGGAGGTGGCGGAGGAGTTATAGATGCTTGGCTAAATGCACATTATTTACCCATAGGAACTTCTAATGATACTTTATTTGGAGGAGCACAAATGGGACCATACGCTAGAATTGCAAAATTAGAGGGAACGGATATTTTAACCGGAGAATTTAGTTCAACTGGAATTAGTCAAGTTAATTCTTGGAGTGGGAATCTTTTAAATTATAATGGAGATTTAATACCTTTTAATACAACACAATTTATTAATGGAACATTTAGATTTACAACACAAACTATAAACCTAGACGATATTAAGGAAATACAAATTTCTATTTCAGCATATAATGCTGGTGGAATTTTATATACTTCTGGACAATATATTTGGAAACGACAAATATTAACTAATTTTAGTACCATACCCCAAAACCCTAACTTCTTGATTGAGAGAGTAATTTTACACAAAGTGGGTACAACTATGAAAACTTTTGTTAAAACTAATAAAGATTTATTAGTTTTAAGAAACGGGGCAATACACGATGTACTCATAAACCAAAGAGCATTACAAAACGAACAAAGAAACGCAATTTTGTATGGTACCCTAGGATATTATAATACTTTGTATAATTTTACAGACTTAGTAGCTACAGAATTACTATTAAATTATGCAGGGAGTCCTAGCGGAAATTTAGGAAGGATTATACTACCAAGTGGAGAGAACGAAGACTTATTGGATTTAACAACTTTAAGTGTAACTTTTAATGCCATAATATAATGATAAAAAAAGCAGTATTTAGTTTTTGGGACACTACAGGAAATGCACTAATTGCAGCAACTAATTGGAAAAATCCAAAATTCCATTTATATAGTTGGGTTCTTGCAGTGTCCCAAGCTGCTAAATGGTTCGAAGAGGTTGAAATAGTTACAGATAGTAAATCTGCAGAATTATTCAAAGAACTTGGACTTCCGTTTACCAGTATTAGGACAGATTTGGACGAATTGAATGAAAAGGGATATAACAAAAAATTATGGGCTTTAGGTAAAATTAAAGCCTATCAATTACAAGATAAACCTTTTGTTCATATAGATAACGATTTTATTTTATTTCAACCATTAGCTGAAAAGTTTTTACAATCCGAAATCTTATTCCAGAATAAAGAAGCAGCAGACTGGTTCGAAAATAGTTACAGAGGACAATACGAACACTTAAGTAAAAATGGAATTTTACCAGATAGTTGGGGAAATGTTACCTATGCTTTAAATTGCGGAATTTACCTTTGTAATAATCTTGAATATAATAAAGAATATTGTAAGCAAGCATTTGAATTAGTTAATAATAATCAAGAGCTAATCACCCAAACTGGGGTTGCTGGATTATATTGTGTAATTTTTGAACAGTATATAGCGGCAACAGTAGCAGCACAAATGAATATAGAACCTAATTATTTATCGGAACCTTTCATAATAGATAAAATGAATGAGTTAGGATGTATTCATATATGGGGAGCAAAACACGATGACAATTGGTTTACTAGAATTGAATCTATTGTGAAAATGGAGCACCCAGAAAAATTTAAACTTATAAATAAATTAATCCCCTAATATTATGCCTAGAATACCAAATGAGGTTTTACAAAAAGCCCGAATAAGTTTTAAAGAAACCATTTCAAATGATAAAAAATGCCTCGATTTTATGATGGCTCTAGTAATCTTTTTGGTAACTCTTATAGAATTAGTATCTTTTTTCTTTCCAGATGATTCTAATCCTGCAACATTCAAATCGTACGGAGATAAATATTTGATATTTTGGTACCCTTTATTTGTACAACTTTCACTTTTATTATTTTCAATCTTTTTTGTTTTGAAAGTCTATAGATATAAAGCTTGTATATATTCAAAAATAATAAGCCATTTGTATTTTCTTATATGTTTGATTAACGTATTAGCAATTATATTTCATATAGAAATCATATCTTATTTAAGTATGATTTATGTATTAGTGCTTAATTCGATTGTAGTATTAACCTTTTTAAAATTATGTAGATGGTTTTCAAAGTTGCAACAGGATTCGTAGCAAAAATCCTTTCATTTAAGAAAGGTGCACTTTCATTATTGGCTATTTTGCCGGCTACTACATTTGTATATTATTTAGAAATTTTTACGGACGGAGTAGATAAAAAAAATCTTTATATGCCAGTATTAATAGAAATAAGTTTCATTTTTATATTTATTTTGTTTTCGTCTCTAGATTTAATTACAGGACTTCAAGCAGCTAAATACCTAAATGGTAAATCAGCAAACCCGAAAAAGACCTATATAAAGTCTTACAAATTATATAGAACTACTTGGAAATTTATGGGAATATTATTAGTAACTTTTATGCTGATGATACTTTCAATAATTACAGAGATAATGAAAGCTGAATGGATGCAATCAATAGGAATTTGGGCTTTAACTTGGTTTTGGGTTATAGCCTGCGGATTTGAATTTCATTCAATAGGGGAAAATCTAGAAAAACGTTCTGGAAGCAAGCCCCCAATTTTTGGATTCTGGGAAAAATTACTCTCAGCAATTCAAAGAAAAGCAATTAGTAAGATAGATGATTCATTTAATATAGTAGAAGGCGAAAATGATGAGGAATTAGAAAATCCTAAAAAAGAAGAGTAATGAGTACAACACAAAAAAGATTTTGGAATTGGTTGGACGAAGATAGCACGTTCGACCTTTCCCGTTGGCACATAGGATTGATAGATGCTGGGGTTTATAGGGGATTCGACCCATACTTTAACAATCTACAATTATTATTGCAACATACCACTACTGGAGCAATTAGAACTAAAATCGATAAAACTTTCAGTTCTAATTTTGGAGTATTGGTAACTAAGCAAGGAGTGGTAGTTCAAGAAGATGCACAAATTGAACTTACAGTAGTTCCAAGTACAACTTCAAGAATCGATTTAATCGTATTTGAACACGAATATAAAGAGCTTCAAGGGGGAATTCCTGGAATTTATAAAATAATTGAGGGTACAGCAATAGGAGTAGTCCCGGATTTGACTAATCCTTCAATTCAAATTCCGATTGGGGAATTATATCTGCCAGACAATTGTAATAATCTTTCTAATGGTGCAATTTTTACGAAGTATAAAGCTCCCACGTTTGCAAATAATCACGATTTTATTGAAAAAGAAAATGGATTCTTTATTACTGATTTAAGTGCAGAAGGCAATAAAATTATAAATCTTCAGAATCCTACCCAGTCTCAAGATGCAGCTACTAAATATTATGTAGATTGGGCAATTGCAACAAATACTCCCCCAGCAACAGAAACTAATAGAGGAGTAATTGAAATTGCAGATTTAACTGAAACCTTAGACGGAGTAGACGACCAAAGAGCAATTACTCCTTTAAAGCTTCAAAAGAAAATTGAAAACAGAACAGCTAGTCAAGCTGAAGTAAATTTAGGTACAGAAGATGGTAAATTTATCACTCCGAAAACCCTCCATAATCGTACAGCTACTGAATCAAGAACTGGGATTGCAAGGATTGCTACACAAGCAGAAATTGATGCTGGTACAGATGATTCTACAATAGTTACTCCTTTTAAACTAAAACAATTTTTAGGATTAAATCAACAAATTGTAGAAATCGGTAGTTGGGATTTGGATTCAAATTCAACTATCATAATTCCACATACTTATGATTGGTGGCCAAAAGTCGTAGCCTCTGAATGTATTTTTATTGATGATAGCAATACACGAAGAGATAACAATGCAAATGGAAATCTTCCTAATATTTCTATTGATGGTTCTAATATCACTATTGATATGGGTGCAGGAACTTATACAGATTATAATTCTAGTACTCTGCCAAATAGAGGTTGGATTGTTTTCTGGGTGAAAGCAGATATTGTTCAACCCCCTTCAATTTTAAATGTGAATGCAGGAGTAGACGTAAGTGAATCACATAGACTTTTAAGATGGGGAACTCCAGTTTTAAATAGCATTGAAAGAGTTTTACCACCCGGAAGTAGTGGACCACAGGGAGTATATCCCTCTTCACTTCCACTATTACAAGCTAATATAACTTTAGGACTAGGTAATAATCTCGGAACCTTCAAAATGTATGCAAAAAGAGTAAATTCACAAGCAGGAAATACTTGGAATGATTGGAAGCGTTTCGATAGCTACCCTTCTTTAGGGGTTGCCGGTTACATTCCTGATACTATGACTACTCCCCCTCCTGGAATGGATGGATTTTATTATATAAAAGTAGTTTGTGAAGTTCTTGGATTAGTTTTAGAAAGTAACACGATTCAAGTAGACTTAACAAATAGAGCTGTTGGATATATTTGGAATGCAACAGGAAGTCCAACAAGTCAAATTACCTATAGACAATTTAATCTAAATGGATTGGTTGAAAGTATTGGAGCAACTGTAACAAATACAGAGTGGGAATTTATATCTTCTCCTTCAGGTTCTAATCCAACTATTGATGATATTAATTCTGAAAACACTTTCTTTATTACAGATGTTTTTGGAATCTATGTACTAAGGCTAAATGGGGAAAATTCAAATGGAGATACTGCTTATGATGAGGTTACATTTAATATTGCTGAAATTTCAAATTTACTTCCTACGGCTATTGCTAAATGGGCACTGGACAATACAGATACTCCTAAGACTGATACTGTAAATGCTTTTACGAATCCGGTATTTCCAATAGCGTTACAAGGAGGATTCAGTTCTGATGCTGATGGTACAATTATAGGTTACCATTGGCAATGGAGAAAAGTAAGTGGGGATGGATTCGGTTGGTACGATATTGATACAAATTCCTCTACCTTTCCAAATACACCGAATCCGATAAAAAATATTCCAAGCTTACCATTAACTGCAGATTCTCCCCCTAATGTAAGTGGAATGGGGGGTTCTGGAACTTATGAATTTAGAGTAAGAGTAAAAGACAATTTTGGGGGAATTTCAGATTGGAGCAATTCACTACAATTTGGACTTACAGCAACTAATGTACCTTCTGCAAATATGACTATGACTATTATTTCTGGGGGTTCTGGAATGTTTAATACTTTTGCACAATTAAGTATAACTCCTATAGCAGCAGTTCATAGATTGGTAGCTAGAACCGACTATTATAATATAGCTGGAGCTTCACAAGTAAATGATTTTTATTTTAAAGTAGCTGGGGCAGCTCCGGGAGCAAATCAATTGCAATATTATTCACCGGCAGTTGGGGTAGAAAGAGATATTACCACAGTATTTAATTCAGGTTCT
>JFJP01023935.1_pt1 | contig 65909 bp, 74 predicted proteins | sample 431651 | NCBI WGS metagenome assembly JFJP01 (sample SAMN02602958, study PRJNA72255) | Microbial mat metagenome, whole genome shotgun sequencing project. | biome: fresh water; feature: sink hole; material: water; isolation source: purple microbial (photo- and chemosynthetic) mats found in... | reverse complement strand
TTCATACAAAGAACTTATCACTTTTGTGGAAGATAGAGCAGGACATGATAGAAGATATGCAATAGATGCTACAAAACTTGAAACTGAACTTAGCTGGAAAGCAGATGAGAATTTTGATAGTGGGATAGTTAAGACTATTGAGTGGTATTTGGAAAAATATGAGGCTAATAAATAGATGAGACTATCACAAAGATATATTGATACAATAAAAAAGTATTTCAAAGAGTTTTTTAAAAGTGGTGAAATATATCTTTTTGGTAGTCGTGTGGATGATACGAAAAAAGGTGGGGATATAGATTTGTATTTGGTACTGCAAGAGCATTCAAATCTATTTGAAAAAAAGATAAAATTTCTTTCACGAATCAAAAGAGAACTGGGTGAGCAGAAAATCGATATAGTTTTTAATACAGACAATACAAGACTTATAGAAAAGGAGGCTCTTGCATGGGGAATAAAACTTTAGTTTATAAACAAAAAGTTCATGACAATCTCAATGAAAGCCAAAAGCATCTTTTAAGACTTGAAAATGCTTTCGCGGCTTTGGGTAGTCATTATAGCTTTCCTATAAGTATGGATGATTTTAAAAAAGTATTGGAAAGTGTAGAACACTTAGCTTATAGCGACCAAATCATCTATAGATTTTCAAAGCTTCAAGACTGTATGGGTGCGAAGCTTTTCAAATCGGTGCTACTTTATGAGGGTGAAAATGTAAATAAACCATTTTTGGATATTTTGAATCAGCTCGAAGCCATAGATATCATCAATGTAGATGAATGGTTTGAGATAAGAGACCTTAGGAATGAAATAGCTCACGACTATGAGGACAATGATGAAATAGCTTTAAATATACTCAATACAATCTATAAACTTAAAAATGATTTGAAAGAGACTTTAGAAGCTGTTGAAGGTTTGTTAAAATAATGCAAAGTAATCAAAATACGGTTTGGAAAGTAGGTGAGAATTTGGATAGCGGGATTGTTAAAACTATTGAGTGGTATCTGGGAAAATGCAACAGATGAATATTTTAGTTACAGGTGGAGCTGGATATATAGGATCTCATACATTAGTTGAGTTATCAAATGCTGGATATGATTTTGTTGTGTTTGATAATCTTTCAAATTCATCAAAAGAGCTTAAATAGGGTAGAAAAAATTATCAACAAAAAAGTAATTTTCGAAAAAGGCGATTTAAGGGATATTGATGTTTTAAAAAATTTATTTACTAAATACAAATTTGACTCAGTTATCCATTTTGCTGGACTTAAAGCTGTTGGTGAGAGTGTTTCAAACCCACTTAAATATTATGACAACAATGTAAATGGAACATTAAAATTATTAGAAGTCATCTCTTTATTTGGTTGTAAAAAAATTGTTTTTTCAAGTTCGGCAACTGTTTATGATGAGGTTGATGCTGCTAACTATATACCACTTAGCGAGCAAAATAAAACAGGAAAAACAACAAACCCTTATGGTACTTCTAAGTATATGATTGAGAGAATTTTAGAAGATTTGTATGTGAGTGACAATAGTTTTCAAATAGCAATTTTAAGATATTTCAATCCAGTTGGTGCTCATGAAAGTGGAACAATAGGGGAAGACCCAAACGGAATCCCTAACAATCTTATGCCTTTTATCGCTCAAACAGCAGTTGGTAAAAGGGAATTTTTAAGTGTATTTGGTGGAGATTATGACACACATGATGGGACAGGTGTGCGGGATTATATCCATGTTGTTGATTTGGCAATAGCCCATATAAAAGCAATAGAATATCTAAATAAAAGCGCTACAAAACCATTGGTTGTAAATATTGGCACAGGCAAGGGGTATTCGGTTTTGGATATGGTAAAAAGTTTTTCTAAGGCAAGTGGTGTTGAGATTCCTTATAAAATATCACAAAGAAGAGCAGGGGATATAGCAAAATGTTATGCTAAACCATCTTTTGCAAAAGAGATTTTAGGTTGGGAAGCCAAAAAAACTTTAGAAGATATGTGTGTTGATAGTTGGAGATGGCAAAAGGAAAATCCTTTTGGCTATAAGCAAACTGATTGTTAGTTTTTTTTAAAAATTCCAATAAAGATTAAGGGAGATGAGATGATTCATAGTTTAGCAGATGTGCAATCACCTTTTGTAGGTGAAAATACACAAATCGGGCAGTTTTGCGTAGTTTTAAAAGATGCAAAAATAGGAAGTAACTGCATTATAAATGCTGGAGTTTTAGTAGAAAACGATGTGATTATTGGTGATAGCGTTACAATTAAAAGCGGTGTACAAATTTGGGATGGGATAATTTTGGAAGATGATGTATTTGTTGGACCAAATGTAACTTTTACAAATGATTTTTTACCAAGAAGCAAACAGATTCAAAAAGAATTTTCGCAAACAACAATAAAAAAAGGGGCTTCAATCGGTGCCAATTGTACTATTGTTGGTGGGGTTGAGATTGGGGAGTATGCTATGGTTGGCGCTGGAAGTGTTGTTACCAAAACTATTGGAAACCAAGAACTTTGGTATGGAAATCCTGCAAAACACAAAGGGTATGTTTGCAAATGTGGACAAAAAAGTGATAGAACTTTGATTTGTGATGGCTGTAAAGGGAAAATGTAGTTTAAGGTATCGACTAAAAAGAGTTTTAGTAAGGGTTTGATAAAATAAAAATTAAATATATGGATTAAATTTACTAGATTTGATAAAAGATAAACAAGGAGAAAATTAAATGAAAGTATTATTATTAGCTGGGGGCTTTGGAACTCGTCTATCAGAAGAAACAGATATTCGCCCAAAACCAATGGTAGAAATAGGTGGGAAACCAATTCTTTGGCATATTATGAAAATTTATAGTCAGTATGGATTTAATGAGTTTGTAGTTCTTCTTGGCTATAAAGGGTATTATATAAAAGAGTATTTTGCTAATTATTTCCTCCATCAAAGTGATGTGACAATAGATATGCAAACTGGGAAAATGGAAGTATTAAATAATTCAAGTGAGCCTTGGAAAATAACTCTTTTGGACACAGGACTTAATAGTATGACAGGTGGGAGAATTAAGCGAGCACAACAAATAGTTGGAGATGAGCCATTTATGCTTACTTATGGTGATGGTGTGAGTGATATCAATATTGATGAGCTTGTAGCATTTCATAAATCTCATGGTAAAGCTATGACTTTGACTGCACATTTACCTGATGGAAGGTTCGGTGCATTAAATATCAATGAAAACAATCAAGTGAATGAATTTAAAGAGAAACCAAAAGGTGATGGGCACTGGATAAATGCTGGATATTTTGTGTGTGAACCTAAAGTATTTGATTATATCACAGAAGGGGATGAAACAGTCTTCGAGCAAGCACCACTTAAAAATCTTGCACTAGATGGGGAACTTTTTACCTACAAACATGAGGGATTTTGGTCACCAATGGATAGTTTAAAAGATAAAAATGATCTCAATAAACTTTGGGACACAAATAAAGCTCCTTGGAAAACTTGGTAATGGAAAATTTATTTTCAGGAATCTATAAAAATAAGACGGTATTAGTCACTGGTCATACAGGTTTTAAAGGTTCATGGTTAGTTTATTGGCTAACACAAATGGGGGCAAAAGTTGTAGGATATTCTTTAGAAGCTCCAACTACTCCAAATCATATAGGAATTTTAAATGTTGATATTATTTCAGTTATTGGAGATATAAGGGATTTAGGGAAATTAAATCAAACTTTTGAAAAGTACAAACCAGATATTGTATTTCATCTTGCAGCTCAACCACTCGTAAGATTATCGTATGAAAATCCAATAGAAACCTATGAAACAAATGTGATAGGAACTCTAAAAGTATTTGAAGCTTGTCGAAAAAACAATATCAAAGCAATAGTAAATATCACAAGCGATAAAGCTTATGAAAATAAAGAGTGGATATGGGGATATAGAGAAAATGACCCAATGGGCGGTTATGATCCGTATAGTTCATCAAAAGGTTGTGCTGATTTGTTGGCAAATTCTTATCGAAACTCATACTTTAATCCAAAAGAGTATAAGAAAACTCACAATACTTTACTTGCATCTTGTAGAGCTGGAAATGTGATAGGTGGTGGTGATTGGGCACAAGACAGACTTATCACTGATATTATGGTTTCGGTCTCCCAGGGTAAAAAAGTAAGTATCAGAAATCCATACGCAACAAGACCTTGGCAACATGTACTTGAACCTCTTAGTGGATATTTGCATATCGGACAAAAACTTCTTGAAGAAAAAGTGGAGTTTGGTGAAGCATGGAACTTTGGACCAAGTGATGAGGGAAGTATAACCGTTGAAGAAGTTGTAAACCATGTAAAAAAACATTGGGCTAAAATAGACTATGAAATCAACTCCGACCCACACCAGCTTCACGAAGCAAATTTGCTCAAACTTGATTGTTCAAAAGCTCATATCTTACTGAAATGGAAAGATGTTTGGGATAGTGAGACAACTTTTCTTAAAACTGTGAAATGGTATAAAGCTTATTATGAAGAGGATAAAAATATTTTAACTTTTAGTGATTTGGAAAGTTATGTGGCTGATGCGAGAAAGAAAAATATTGAATGGAGTAAATAATGGATTTAAAACAAATTTCAAAAAATATCAGAAAATCAATTGTTAAGATGAATGCAAAATCATCCGCTTCACATTCAGGAACAGCATTATCAACGGTTGATATACTGACAATGCTATATTTTAAAGTCATGAATATTGACCTTAATAATCCAACTCTAAAAAGTAGAGATAAATTTATTCTCAGTAAAGGTCACGGAAGTTCTGCCCTTTATGCAACTTTAGCTGAAAGAGGATATTTTGCCAAAGAATTACTAGATGGATTTTATGTAGATGGTGGAAAGTTACCCGGACATTTAGATAAAGATGCTGTTCCTGGAGTTGAAGTATCTTCTGGTTCTTTAGGACACGGACTATCAATAGGTGTCGGAATGGCTTTAGCGAATAAAATTGATAATCTTAATAGTCAGGTTTATGTAATGTGCGGAGATGGTGAACTAAATGAAGGTTCTGTTTGGGAAGCAATCATGTTTGCACCACATAAAAATCTTGATAATTTAACAATGATTGTAGATTATAATAAACTGCAAGGTTACGGAAAAACAAATGAGGTTATAAATCTTGAACCACTTCATGAAAAACTCAAATCGTTTAACTGGGAAGTTATTGAAATCAATGGACATAATTTTCAAGAAATAGAAGAAGCATTAATTAAAAAAACCAATAAGCCAAAGGCTATTATAGCTCACACGATAAAAGGGAAAGGGGTTAGTTATATGGAAAATGAGTTTATCTGGCATTACAAGTCTCCGAGTAAAGAACAATTGGAACAAGCAATAAGGGAGTTGTCATGAGAAATATATTTATTAAAACACTAGTCAAACTAGCCGAACAAGATGAAAGAATATTTGTAATTACTCCTGATTTAGGTTTTTCAGTTTTGGAAGAGTTTGAAGAAAAATTTCCAAATAGATTTTTAAATGTTGGTATTGCCGAAGCTAATGCTGTAAGCATAGCATCAGGTCTAGCATTAAGTGGTAAAATAGTTTATGTCTATAGTATTATGCCTTTTGTAACTATGAGACCATTTGAGCAAATTCGTGTGGATGTTGCTTATATGAATACAAATGTAAGACTTGTAGGTGTTGGTGCTGGAGTTACTTATGGTCCAGCAGGAGCTACTCATCATTCAATTGAGGATATTGCTATTATGAGGGCATTACCAAATATGACTGTATTTTCTCCATGTGATCCTTATGAAGTAGAAAAGATTACAGAAGAATCTGTAAGCCATCAAGGTCCAATATATTTTAGACTAGCTAAAAAAGGTGAACCCATAATCAGCAATCAAACATCAAAAATAAAATTAGGCAAAGCAAATGTTATAGAAAAAAATGAAAATAGTAATATAGCTATTTTATTTACTGGAAATGCATCTGATATAGCTTTAGAGGTTTCAAACGAACTCATAAAAAAAGGATTTATATCTGATGTAGTTAGTTTTCATACTATAAAGCCTTTTGACTATGAGATATTAGAAAAAATAGTATCTTCAAAAAAATATATATTTACAATAGAAGAGCATAGTATTATTGGCGGATTAGGAAGTGTTGTTTCTGAATACATCGCAGAATCAAATTTTAATCCCACTTTTAAAAGATTTGCTCTTCCAGATGAATATTCTCACTATGTAGGAAGTCAATTTTATATTAGAGAAAAGTTTGGATTTAGTGCAAATTCAATATCGAATAATATTTTTAAAATTTTAGGGAAAAAATAATATGAACATCTTTATAACAGGTTCAAATGGTTTTGTGGGAAGTCATCTTAAAGAGTATCTCCAAAAAAACTATGCAAATTACACTCTTTTTGCACCATCAAGTGTTGAGCTTGATTTGGCATGTAAGGTAAATACAAATGAATAAAGAGATTAAAATTCTTAATGATTTAGAACCAACTGACTATAAGATACTTATTAAACAAATAGGTAATTTGCTATCACTTGGGAGAGATAAAGTTGCAAGCAGTATCAATACTATTTTGGTGCAAACTTACTGGGAGATAGGGAGATATATAGTAGAGTTTGAACAAAATGGAAATGAAAAAGCTGAGTATGGTACTGCACTTTTTGAGAGACTTTCAAAAGATTTGACTTTTGCTTATGGCAAAGGTTTTGGCAGATCAAATTTACTCTATATGAGAAAGCTTTATTTGACATTTCCAAAAAGTGGGACACTGTCCCACCAATTGACTTGGAGCCATTATTATGAGATACTCAAAGCAGAAAATGAGCTTGAAATAGGTTTTTATATCAATCAAACCCAAAAAGAAAAGTGGAGCGTAAGAGAACTAAAGAGACAAATGAAAAGTATGTTGTTTCATCGTTTGGCACTCAGTACGGACAAGGAAGGTGTTTTGAAACTAGCTACTGATGGTCATGAAGTAGAGAAGGCAGAAGATTTACTCAAAGACCCATTCGTGTTAGAATTTTTAAATATACCAGAACAATATCAATACCTTGAAACTGATTTGGAAGAGCGACTTATCACAAATTTACAACGATTTTTACTTGAACTTGGAAAAGGTTTTGCATGTATAGGGCGACAATATCGTATGAGTATTGGTGGAAAACATTTTAGGGTTGATTTACTTTTTTATCATCGGATACTTAAATGTTTTGTGTTGATTGACCTAAAACGAGGGGAAATAGACCATCAAGATATTGGGCAAATGAATCTCTATCTAAACTATTTTAAAAAAGAGGAAGCAACTGAGGGAGACAATGAACCAGTTGGTATAATTTTAGGTGCATACAAAAATCATATTTTGGTAGAATATGCGACTGATAGTATCAAAAATAAAATACTTCTCGCAAAATATCAGCTCTATCTTCCAGAAAAAGAGTTGTTAGAAAAAGCTTTGAATAGGTTGCTAGAATCATGAGAAAAATGAACATCTTCATCACAGGTTCAAGCGGTTTTGTTGGAAGTCATCTTAAAGAGTATCTCCAAAAAAACTATGCGAATTACACCCTTTTTGCACCATCGAGCAAAGAGCTTGATTTGGCAAATGAAAAAGCTGTTGATGATTATATATTGTCAAATAAGATAGATATCATTATCCATCTTGCCAATCGTGGTGGTGGAAGAGATACTGCTGATATGAAAAATGTCACAGAGTACAATTTACGGATATTTTTCAATATTGCAAAACATGAAAAAAATGTACAAAAAATCATCTCTTTTGGAAGTGGTGCGGAGTATGGTAAACATAAGCCTATTGTTGATGCAATTGAGGAAGATTATTTGAATGAACTTCCATTTGATGAGTATGGATTTTATAAATCTATCACTTCAAGATATATAGAAAAATCAGACAATATCACACAGCTTCGTATTTTTGGAGCTTATGGCGAATATGAAAATTATAGATTTAAATTTATAACCAATGCGATAGTGAAAAACCTTTTGAAGTTGCCAATAGTGATAAATAAAAATGTCTATTTTGACTATATTTATATCGATGATTTAATAAAAATGATAGATTGGTTTATCCATAATGAGCCAAAAGAAAAGATTTACAATGTGACAACGGGACAAAAAATAGACTTATTAACTTTGGCAAATTTAGTCAATGAAGTGAGTGATTTTAAATCTGAAATAAGAGTTTTAAAGGATGGATTAAACAACGAATACACCTCAAGTAATGAAAGAGTTATGAGAGAATTGAGTACTTTCATATTTACTTCACATAAAGATGCCATAATAAAAATGAGAGAATATTTTAGTTACAATCTTGATAATTTAGATATAGAAAGTGTGAAAAGTGACCCATATCTTCAAGTGATAGATGCAATTTGGAAGAAGGAGTAGGAATGTGTGCGCAATAGAATATTATACTTACGATGACTATGTTTCTTGGGAAGGAGACTGGGAATTGATCAATGGTATAGCTATTGCAAGGCATGGCTCTGTAGCTATGGCACCAGCTCCAATGAGAAAACACCAAAATATTGCTGGGCGAATACTCACACAATTGAACAATCAAATTGAAGAATGTGAACGATGTGAAGCACTGATGGAGGAAGATTGGAAAATTGGTTTTGATACTGTCCTAAGACCTGATGTAGTGCTTGTTTGTGATGAGCAAAATGACTCATATCTTACAAAAACACCAGAGATTATAGTTGAAGTGATAAGCAAATCAACTGCAAAAAAAGATGAAAAATATAAATTTGAGATTTATGAAAAAGAGAAAGTAAATTATTATGTTATTGTTTATCCTGATGAGCTAATAGCAAAAATTTATAAACTTGAGAATGGAAAATTTGAAAAGCAAGGTGATTTTTATAACCAAGCTTTTCTTTTTGAAAATACTACATGTAAGCCAAAGTTAGACTTTGAACAATTATTTAAAAAATTTAAAAAACAATAGGAGAAAATTAATATGACAAAACAAGAACAATTAAAACAAGAGATACTTCAAAAAACAAAAGAATACTATGAATTAGTACATAAACCAGTTCAAGAAAAAGAATTTGTGGCTGGAAAATCAAGAGTAAATTATGCAGGACGAGTATTTGATGAAAAAGAGATGCAATATCTTGTAGATAGTAGCTTAGATTTTTGGCTTACTTACGGAGATTACTCTAAAAAGTTTGAAAAGGAACTAGCTAAGTTTTTAAATGTACGATGGGCATTTTTAGTAAACTCTGGAAGTTCTGCAAATCTTCTTGCATTCTATACTTTAACTTCACCACTTCTAAAAGAGCGACAAGTTAAACGTGGTGATGAAGTTATCACAGTAGCTGCTGGGTTTCCTACTACTGTAGCTCCAATAGTACAATATGGTGCAGTACCTGTATTTGTTGATATGGAACTCACTTGTGCAAATATCGATGTGTCTAAACTTGAACTAGCCCTTAGCCCTAAAACAAAAGCTATTATGATAGCTCATACTTTAGGAAATCCATTTAATCTAAGAGCTGTTAAAGAGTTTTGTACAAAACACAACCTTTGGCTGATAGAAGATAACTGTGATGCTCTTGGTTCAACTTATGAGGGGAGACCAACTGGAACTTGGGGAGATATAGGGACAAGTAGTTTTTATCCACCACATCATATGACAATGGGAGAGGGTGGAGCAACATATACAGATAATCCACTTCTTAAAAAGATAATGCTTTCTATGAGAGACTGGGGAAGAGACTGCTGGTGTGAAAGTGGGATAGATAATACTTGTGGATGTAGATTTTCACAAAGTTTTGGAAGCTTACCAAAAGGGTATGACCATAAATATGTTTACTCACACTTTGGATTTAATCTAAAAGTTTCTGATATGCAAGCAGCAGTTGGTGTAGCTCAACTTGAAAAATTTCCAAGTTTTGTAGAAAAAAGAAAACAAAATCAAAAGAAACTATACGATGGACTTAAAGACTTAAAAGAACTTCAACTTGTAGAAACTCAACCAAACTCAGATCCAAGCTGGTTTGGATTTATGATGACACTAACTGAAAGTGCAAAATTCACTAGAAATGAGATAGTAGAATTCTTGGAAAGCAACAATATCCAAACAAGAAATTTATTTGCTGGAAATATGACAAGACACCCAATGTTTGATAGTATGGCACTAGATACTGACTATAGAATAGTTGGTGAACTTACAGTTACAGATAAGATTATGACTGATAGTTTTTGGATAGGATTGTATCCTGGAATGGGTGATGAGGCTATTGGGTATATGATTGAGAAGATTAGAGAGTTTGCGAGTCAATAAAGGTAAAAAATGATAAAACAATTTTCATTTGAAAAGTTTGGACCGCTTACTGAAATCAAAAGTAATTCGTTGTCAAATATCAATTTAATCATCGGTTCTAATAGTGTTGGAAAAACATTTTTATTAAAATCGCTTTATTCTCTTATTCGCTCACAAGAGGAGTACGATAAGGGTGACGATAGAAGAGAATTTGATGAAGTATTGAGTGATAAGCTTTATTGGACTTTTCAAATTGAAAAATTGAGTGATTTGGTTCAAAAAGGGAGTGGAAACAGGCTTAAAGCATCTGTAACTATGAGTGATAATACAAGTTTGGCATTTGAAATCGGACAAGATACAAACAAAAAAATATCATCGCTTCATAACAATCTTTCAAAGAGAGAGGCTAACTCTATATTTTTACCTCCAAAAGAGGTTCTGACACTTTCAAAAGTGATTTTAAAATCAGGACTTCAAGATAAATCTTTTGGCTTTGATGCTACTTATGTTGATTTGGTTTTGGCTTTGCAAACTCCTACTCAAATGGGAAGAAATTTTGAAGCATTTCGAGCTTCAAGAAATAGTCTTGAAAAGATGTTTCAAGGGAAAATAGAATTTGATACGAATAGCGACAAGTGGATATACAAAAAAGGAAATAGCAAATTTTCTATAAATGCTACAGCAGAAGGAATCAAGAAAATAGCTATTCTTGATACTTTACTTGGCAATAGATATCTCTCCCCCGAATCGGTAATATTTATAGATGAGCCAGAATCAGCACTGCATCCTGTAGCGATTAGCCAATTGCTTGAAATTATCTCTATTTTGGCAGAAAAAGGGATACAATTTTTTATAGCGACACATTCATTTTTTGTAGTCAAAAAGTTGTATCTTATCGCAAAGAAAAAAAACATTGATTTACCAATATTTTTGCCGAGTGGAGATGATAGTTGGAGACAAGAAAATCTTAAAGATGGCATACCAAATAATGAAATAATAAATGAATCTATAAGACTTTTTGATGAGGAATTAGAAGTTGGCATGGATGAATAAAATTTCCATAAGTGAATCTGGAGTGTTATTTGGGGAATTTGCCTTAGAAAATATTTTTCAAATAGAGAAACTTTTGACAGATTTAAATTACGGTGATGGTATCAATAAAGTGGAGTTTGTATTGAAACAAGAGAGTATAAAACCTGCCATTTTATTTGTAGAAGCCAAAAGTTCGATACCAAGAGAATCTGATATTTTTTTTGAAGAGATTAAACTTAAGATGGTTCACTCTTTGAGTTTATGGTTTAGTTTAGTTTCTGGAAGACATTCTTTGCTTCAAAGTTCTTTGGTAAAAAATCTAAAAAGCTTAAGTAATTTAAAGCTTCCAATCAAATTAATATTAGTGATACCAACTATTCCAGACCAAGTACTTGAACAAATTAATCAAAAATTTCGAAAGTCTTTAGAAGTAGAAAGAAAGATATGGGATATAGATTATTCTCATATCTTAGTACTCAATGAAAGCAGAGCAAAAAAATACAAACTAATAGGACAAGTATGCTAAAAACTATCCTAAGTCACGATTTCCGACATACTGCTATAAATCAGATTTGGAGACTTTTTTCAGGTCCTTTGATGCTGATACTTATACCCTTATATCTTAGTGCAGAAGCACAAGGGTATTGGTATACATTTGTGAGTCTGGCAGCTTTGGCTGTGTTTGCCGATATGGGATTTTCAACTATTTTACTTCAGTTTTCAGCTCATGAATTTGCATATTTGAAATTTGAATCAGACAAAACATTGTCAGGTAGTCAAAAACATTTGGATAGATTGGCTACATTGCTAAGATTTGCTATAAAATGGTCTGCAGGTATGGGACTTGTAGCATTTCCTATTATTCTGGTAGTTGGATTTTTTATACTTGATCAAAAACAAACAGATATAGATTGGGTAAAACCATGGGTGATATATGGTTTAGCTTCTGTATTTGTTTTTGTAAATAGTATGTTGCTTTCTTTTATAGAAGGATGTAATAGTGTTGGAGAAGTTCAGAAAATACGATTTCTCATCTCACTAACTACTGTGGTATCAACAGTTTGTTTACTACTTCTAGGAACAGAACTTTATGCTTTGGCAGTTTCCCTTTTTGTTGGAGCATTAATTGGTACGATGCTTATTTTGTACAGATATACAGATATGCTAAAACAGCTCTATGTTATCGGCATAGAAGCATTGCATGATTGGAAAACTGAGATATTGCCTCTGGTTGGAAAATACGCTATTAGTTGGGCAAGTGGTTATTTTATATTTTCTATTTTTACCCCTATTGCATTTCATTATTATGGGACTATAGAAGCTGGGCAAGTTGGGCTAAGTATCGCAGTTTGTACAGCTATTTTTGGTATATCAAATATTTGGATGACTATCATCATCCCAAAAATAAATATGTTAGTGAGTCAAAAAGATTATGCAACACTTGACCCTATTTTTAAAAAACACTTGATTTTATCGGTTGTTACGTACATTTTTGGAATAATCACACTTTTTATGATAATCACACTTTTCAAAGAATATGTGCCATTTGATGAAAGACTTGTGAGCCCATTTTCACTGATGATAATCTCTTCTGCATGGTTGTTGCAAATTATCATAAATAGTTTAGCTATTTATATGAGAGCCCACAAGGAAGAACCGCTTGTGATTCCCTCATTTTTGAGTGGAATATATATTAGTTTAGTTACTTTGCTTATCGCTATTTATTTACCTTTTGAGTATTTTTTCTTAGGTTTCTTAAGTAGCTTTATTTGGGGAATGCCGTGGGTTTTGGTGATTTTTAGAAGATATAAAAATCACAAGGATGATAAAGATGAGATTATCATTAAAATATAATGAAAATAAGATTTAAAAGGAGTTTCAGATGGCAGTTATAGCGATGTTTTATGGGATTATCGTATCGATGTATTATTTTGATAATAAAAAACACAATTTACCTCATGTGCATATAAAATATCAAGGTGATGAAGCTATATTTTCTATACCAGATGGTAAAATTATTGAAGGTGAAATAAAAACAAGCAAGCGAAAACTTATTGAGGCTTGGATTGAGATTCATCAAGATGAACTTATGGCTGATTGGGAATTGGCTATAAATGGTGAAGAAGTGTTTAAAATCGACCCTTTGAAGTAGGAGTTTGTGATGTATGCAAGAGTGAAAAATGTAAAACCAACAGATAATTATAATATTATCGTTACTTTTGATAATGATGAAGTAAAACTTTTTGATGTCAAACCTTATCTCGATAAAGGATTTTTTAAACAACTCAAAGACAAAAGTTATTTTCAAACAGTTAAACCTTTTATGGGGAGTGTGCAATGGCAAAATGGTCAAGATTTTTGCCCAGATACACTGTATCAAGAAGGAATTCCACATAATCACAGTAACTTTATAAATGAAACAAAAGCAACACTTAAATGAAAAAAATATTAGTAAAGATATAAAAAGGAATTATGAATTAATGCAGCCACATAAACAGCTCCTGAATAACCTTCCAATTAATGAAAATAATATAAAAAGTAAAATAAATGTTATTAGTAATTTACAAATAAAAGTTTATGATGACAAACTTGTGATGTACAACGGAGCTACTTTAAGTCAAGAAGTACCTATAGAAAGATTTGATAAGCCACATCAATCAAAACCTTTCAATTCAACTATTGCTTCTGTGTTTTACAAAGCTGGTTTCATTGAAAATTGGGGGAAAGGTACTTTAAATATCATAAATGAATGTGTAGAATATGGACTCCCAAAACCTACTTTTGAGTACGAATGGACGGCTGTAAGAACAACTTTTTATAAAGCCCAAGAAACCCCCAAGAAAATACAAAAGAAAGGATATTGGCATTGTTAAGTGAAAATAAAAATTACTCCTTGAAAGAGATTGCTGCTATATTGAATAAAAATGTTGATACTGTCAAAGAGCATATAGCAAATCTAAAAAAAGAGGATAAGCTCAAAAGAGTAGGAAGTACAAAATCAGGATACTGGGAAGTGATAAGTTGATAAAGAAAACCAAAAATATAAAAGGAATTAATAATTAATGGAAGCAAATAAACAACTATCGATATGTATCCCAACATACAATAGAGCTGACTTTTTAGACTATAGCCTAGAAATGCATATCCCAATGGTAGAAAAATACAACATTCAAATATTTGTATCGGATAATGCCTCAACAGACAATACATCAGAGGTTATGCAAAAATGGATGGCTAAATATGAATTTTTGCATTATAGTAGAAATGAAACAAATATAGGATTTGATGGAAATATATTACAAGTTTCTAAGCAAGCTAATACAGAATATATATTGTTTTTAGGCGATGATGACATTGTAATTGAAAAAAATTTGTTTTTATTGTTGGAAGATATTAATAAGAATCTACCTGATGGAATTTTTTGTAACTATAAAGTAGAGCTATTAAAAGCAAATCGTCAATATAATGCATATTCTCTAAGTAGGAGTAGAATGAACTTGAGTATTTATAATATTTTCGATTTACTCGGTGAAAAAATTACATTTATGTCATCTTTAGTTATTAAAACTGATTTGATAAATTATAATAGTGATAATTTGAATATGGCTAAAGGAATGTATTTTATGCATTTAGCAATAATGTTTGATGCACTTAAAAAAAGTAATAAAATATATTATTTCGCAAATCCTATTGTAACAGCGAATGATGCAAATCCCCCAACTTACAATCATTATGAAGTTTTTATCCATGGACTCGGAAATTTAATCAAGCTTTATTTTCATAACGATGAAAATAATAGTATATCTAGACTAAGATCTGAAATAATGTTATTTGTGTTATCAAATCATAAAATTACTAAATTGGAAATTCACACAATGAAAGAATATGGATATAAGAAAACTGCAAATTATATACTGAGTTATATTAATAATTTTTTTGGCATTAAAAGTATAAGGATTATTAATAGAATTATTAGATTAAACAAAAGATTAAAAGAAAGGTTAATGTAATGATGAAGTCTATATTATTTATCTTCGGAACTCGTCCAGAGGCTATAAAAATGGCTCCGCTTATAAAAGAGTTTCAAAAGTATGATACATTTGATGTCAAGGTATGTGTAACCGCTCAGCATAGACAAATGCTTGATCAAGTTTTGGAGCTTTTTGATATTAAGCCTGATTTTGATTTGAATCTTATGAAACCAAATCAAGATTTATATGATATTACAAGTAATGTTTTACTGGGGCTTAGAGATATTTATAAATCATATTTGCCTGATTTGGTGTTTGTTCATGGGGATACAACTACTACTTTTGGGGCAAGTTTGGCTAGTTTTTATCAAAAAATTCCAGTAGCTCATATAGAAGCAGGTCTCAGAACAAATGATATCTATTCTCCTTTTCCAGAAGAGATAAACAGACAACTCACATCAAAAATAGCCACTTATCATTTTGCACCAACAAAGGTAGCAAAAAATAACTTGCTAAAAGAAGGAATTGATGAAAGTAAAATAATAGTTACAGGAAATACTGTAATAGATGCTTTGCTTGAAGTTGTCAAAAAACTTGAAAATAAAAAGATAGATATAGATGGATATGAAGTAGTAAACAGGAAATTTATTTTAGTTACAGGACATCGAAGAGAAAACTTTGGAGATGGATTTTTAAATATTTGCGAAGCACTCAAAGATGTTGCTTTAGCAAATCCAGATATTGATATAGTCTATCCTGTACATCTTAATCCAAATGTACAAAAGCCAGTATATCATATTTTGGATAGTGTGCAAAATATTTATCTCATCAAACCACTTGACTATGAACCTTTTGTCTATCTAATGTCAAAATCATTTTTTATTGTGACTGATAGTGGAGGAGTACAAGAAGAAGCTCCATCTTTAGGTAAACCAGTGCTAGTGATGAGAGATACAACAGAACGTCCTGAAGCTGTGGAAGCTGGTACGGTAAAACTTGTAGGGACAAGCAAATGGACTATCATAAAAGAAGCTCAAAGATTATTGGACGATAAAAATGAATATGAAAAGATGAGTAAGGCACATAATCCATACGGAGATGGAAAAGCTTGTGAAATAATTATTAACAAAATTAAGGAATTTTTAAATGAATAAGAAAGTACTATTTTTTGCCCCATATCCTAATAAGGACAATATTAAAGATGGTATGATACAGAGAATTTTTAGTATTGACAAACAGATAGAAAAATCTTTAAGAACATATATGCAGGTATCATTGAAATCAAATTTTAAATTGAAAAAAAGTATATACAATAATTTAGTATATTATGAATTGAATTTATTTATACATTTACCAATTATTTTATATATAATTTTCAAACACAAGAATATATATTTTCATTCATTACATAATTTCTTTCTCTTGGCACCAATATTTTTGTTTATTGATAAAAATACTAAAAATATGATTTTAGATATACATGGTGCAGTTCCTGAAGAGTTAGAATTTATGGGGAAAAATTTTAAATCAAAGTATTTCGAATTAACCGAATCTATTTTATTTAAAAAACTGAATTATGCAATATGCGTTAATGAAAGTATGAAAAACTATTATCAAAATAAATATAAAGCAAAAGTACAATACATAGTTCAACCAATTTTACCACAAAGTATTAATTATAATTTTGAGTTATCTTCTGAAAATGCTAATGAAATCAATTTCATATATTCAGGTAATACACAAAAATGGCAAAATATTGATAAAATTCTTCAGATAATACAACGAATAAGCTCTTGTAAAAATTATACTTTTACCATATTAACTGGAGATAAAGTTAAATTTGAAAAAATGATTCAACAATATAATATCAATATGAATAAAATATTGATAAAATCAGTTCAACCACACGAATTAAAAACATATTATATTAATGCTAGTTATGGATTTTTGATTAGAGATGAACACGTATTGAACAAAGTTGCAAACCCTACTAAACTTATGGAATACATGTCTTATGGGATTATTCCAATTGTCGATTATTATGATATTGGCGATATGTTAACTTATAAATATGATTATATTCACTATGAAAATTTAGAATGTGATATGAATAAATCAAAATCCTATCGTAATATTGATATTGTAAAGTCAATTAGTCAAAACTATAGTTTTAGTCTAATATCTATTTTAAAATAATTCGTATGATTTATAAACTATTTATATTTTTCTTACCATTTATATCTATTGGATTTTTCTATAATTTTTTAAGAGGATGGTCTGTAAACCTATCTTTATATTTTTTATTGTTTTTACTTCCTTTAGTTTTATTGAAACTTTTTAATAAAAAATTTAGCTTTATATTAAGAAAAAAAGATTCTAAAATTTACTTCATTGTATTTTTAATTTTCTTTTTAATGATATTTTCTACTGTAATTATGAATATTTTTTTTATTTTCATAGATAATGAAATTGATATTAGAATTTTAAATATTATGAAAATTTTTTTCAATGTTGGTATCATGATTGGTATATTTATTATCACATTTTTATATAATAACTCTATTTCAAAAGCACTAATAACACTTAAATATATTTTATATAGTTCTATATTTTTAATTATATATGGTTATCTTCAAATGTTAGTTATGTTTAGGATTCCTATATTTTTTGATTTGTATACTTACATTCATCCTATTATTGATTCAGGATGGGCTGGAGAATTTAGAGAATTTAATTATTTAGAGTGGTATTTTAGGATAAATTTAACAACTCCTGAAGCTTCTGAAGCTTCTCATGTTTTAACTGTTTTAATAATACCTTTTTTATTAGCAAGTCTAATATTAAAGAAATCGTTAATATTTAAAAGTTTTATGGTTGAAAAGATCTTATTTTATTTAACATTACCTATATTATTAATGATTTTTTCGACTTCAGGATACTTTGTAATCATTATTCAAATAATTGCTGCATTTCTTTTATATAAATTTTATTTAAGCCATAGTGTAAATTTATTGAAACTATCATTATTGCTACTTTTTTTGATTATATGCGTATACTTTTATCTGGTGTATATGAACGATTTAGTAAATGACCCATTGTTTTTTTTACTTAAATTCTTAGACATGTCTAATGGTTCTACTAATTCCAGATTTACACTAACATTAACATCTTTATTAGTTGGGTTTCAGTATTTCTTGTTGGGAACAGGATATGGCGATAAATTTGTTCTAATGAAAGACAATTTGCCATCAAGTGCATATTCTAATGCAGAAATTTTAAATTCAATATCTGAATATGATTTACCAGCACTTAACTATTGGACAGATGTCTTTTCATCATATGGTATATTCTATTTAATCTTATATTTTTTACTTCAATTTATAATAAACTATAAACTTTATATAAAAAGTAAATATAGTGAAATAGCTAAATATTTTTTTATTGCACATACCTTATATTTTATAGGTACATTTCTACAAGGATTTAACTCTATGAGTAATTATTTCATTTATGTATGGTTTTTATTATTTTTTTTCCTTGTAATTTCACTACAAAGGTATCAAAAACATGAATGAAAATATTGCTACAATAATTATTGCATATAATCCAACATTAGAATTAGTAAGTAATATACAAAAAATACATAAACAGCTAGATAAAATCGTTATTTTTAATAATGGCGATATCAATAATATACTGTCTAAAATTGATAATGTAATTATATTAGGAAATGGAATAAATTTAGGAATTGCTGAAGCTTTAAATATTGGAATCAAATATGCAAAAATATTAAATATAGATTATGTTATAACTCTCGACCAAGATTCTATATTACCAGATTATTATATTTTGAACATGATTAGTAAGTATAAAGAGCTTGAGAAGTATTATAAGATAGGAATACTTTCACCACATTACATAGATAAAGATTCTAAAATGGGTACTAAACATGTTTTTTTAAATAAATTTAGCTTTAAGAGACAATTGTGTTGTAAAAATTCAATTCTAAATGCTTCTATTCCAATAACATCTGGTAGCTTATATAATATTTCTATATTTGAAAAAATTGGATTTTTTAGAGAAGAATTTTTTATAGATTATGTTGATACAGAATTTAATTTACGTGCAATATCTAACGGGTATAAATTATTTGTTTTTTGTGATATTGTACTAGAACATAAACTTGGTGAAAGGGAGCAAGTTAAAAAACTTGGTATTCATTTTCACCCTACTAATCACAATAAAATAAGAAAATATTACATAACAAGAAATAGGTTGCAGGTAATACGTGAATATGGAATTAAAATGCCATCATTTCTATTTTTTGAAATTGCTGCAATAAGTTTAGATTTAATTAGAATAGTATTTGCAGAACATAATAGTATCACTAAGTTAAAGTATATATGTTTAGGTATTAAAGATTTTTATAAAAAGAAATTCGGAAAATTAGATGAATAAAATATCAATGATAATCCCAACATATAATGCAGAGAATTATTTAGTAAAGTTATTAGATAGTAACAAAAATCAATCTGTACAAGAATTTGAGCTTATCATCATAGATTCATCTTCAAAAGATAAAACAGTTGATATAGCAAAACAATATACTGATAATGTGATAGTGATAGCTCAAAGTGAATTTGATCATGGTGGCACTAGAGCAAAAGCTGCACAGATAGCAAAAGGGGAGATACTTGTATTCCTTACTCAAGATGCCTTACCTTATGATGAAAATACTATAGAAAATATCATAAATGTTTTCAAAGATGAAAAAGTTGGTGCATCTTATGGAAGACAACTAAGCTATGAAGATACAAATTTGTTTGGGAAACATTTAAGAGAGTTTAATTATCCAGATAATACTATAGTAAGAACAAAAGATGATATAAAGAAGTACGGCATCAAAACAGCTCAACTTTCAAACTCTTTTGCAGCTTATAGAAAAAGTGTTTTAATGGAAACTGGAAACTTCAAAGATGGATTGATACTTGGTGAGGACGTATATACGGGAGCTAAGATGATATTAGCTGGATACTGTTTGGTCTATACTGCGAATGCAAAAGTCTATCACTCTCATAGCTACACAGTATGGGAAGAGTTTAAAAGGTATTTTGATATAGGAGTATTTCATAAGTGTGAAAGCTGGATACTTGAGAGTTTTGGAAAAGCTGAAGGTGAGGGCATGAAATATATTAAGTCAGAAGTAAGATATTTAATAAAACATGGAGCTTGGTATTTACTACTTGAATGGTTTATGCGAAATGGGATGAAATATATGGGATATAAACTTGGACAAAAATATGAAAAATTACCTATGTGGATGATAAAAAAGTTTAGTATGCATTATAGATGGTGGGATAAGTGAGTACGCTTTCAGGTAATGCACCAGAATTAAGATGTTATGTAGAAGTAGATAATCAGCAATATGCAGATTTACTTGTAAAGTAAGTATTGTCCAAGATTAAGTGATATTGGGCTCATAGAAGTGATGATTTCAGTAGAAGTTAATATTTGATATAATGACTAAAATTTAAAAAAGAGAAAAACAAATGAATAAACTAGCTGATACAAAAAAGATTCTCCAAAAAAGACTTAACAAGCTTGCAAAACAATATGAAGCACTAAAAGACTATAAGATTCTTATTGAGCAGTTATTGAGTGAAAAAGATATTTATAATCAGTTTATTTTTAACACTTTGATACCTCAAGAAAAAGCAATTCTTGATGCTTATCTCAAAAGATTTAGTGCTGTTCAGGATTTTTTGGGTGCAAAAATATTTGTGTTGCTTTTGGAAGTAGCTGGTATTTATAGTGGTAAAATGAGTGAGGTTTTAAGCTATATAGAAAAAGAGGAGATTATTGATAATATAGATGATTGGATAGAGCTAAGAGAGGTCATAAATGAGCTTGACATGACTATCCAGAAGAACTTCAAGAGGCTCTGGATGATTTGAAGTTTTGTATAGATAGTTTTGAAAAGATGGAAAATTATTATTTTAATTCACTCAAGTTTGCTAAAAAGTATATCACATGAGACTACAAAAAAGAATCTTGGATAAACTCGAAACTGCTCTACATCATAGCTTCGGAGATGTGAATGTCTATCTTTTTGGAAGTCGTGTAGATAATACTAAAAAAGGTGGTGATATAGATATTGCTATACAAAGTGACATCTCACGGGAAGAATTTCGTAAAAACAAGGTTAAGTTTTTGAGATATTTACTAAGTGATGGTTTTGACTTTCCTATTGATGTAGTAAACTACAATACGAAAGATGAATTACTAAAAAACCAAATAATGACAACAGGGCAAAAGATTTTTTAATAAGCCCCCTTTTTAAACACCATAACCAAAATAGTTTGAATAATAATTTTAATATCACCCCAAAGTGTTTTGTTATCGATATACTCCATATCTAATGCTACTCTCTCATCGTAGTTTATATCATTTCTTCCACTTACTTGCCAAAGTCCTGTAACTCCAGGCTTTACACTGTATAGTTTGATAGCATATTTACCGTATTTGCCAACTTCTTTTTCTACTATTGGTCTTGGTCCTACTACGGACATATTTCCAAAAAGCACATTAAAAAATTGTGGAAGTTCATCTATGCTGTACTTTCTCATTCTTTCACCGATACCTGATATGATTCTTGGGTCATCTTTGAGTTTAAAGTCTATTTCATATTCTGCTTTTATTTCTGGATGATTTTCAAACCAATCTTCTAAGATTTTTTCTGCATTTGCTACCATAGTTCTAAACTTATATACTCTAAAAAACTTGCCATCTTTTCCTATTCGTCTGTGAGCAAAAATCACAGGAGCACCTGGAGACTTTATCTTGATAAGAAGTGCCACTATGATATATATAGGTGTGAGAAGTGTAATGGCAAATAATGAAAACCCAATATCAAAAATTCTTTTGCCAAATTGTTTGCCACTGTCGTGCTTGATATCTTGAAGTACTTTGAAGTTTTTTTCATTAAACTGTATGTGGCATTTGTTTAAAAATTTTGCTGAAAACTCAGAAAAAGTTATAAATTTCACTCCATTGTAGTCAAGGTCTTCTAGGTAACTTTCCAAATCAAGACTAATATTTACATCAAGATTGAGTACTATGTATGATACTTTGTCATTTTTGATGTGTGCTTCTATTTTAGTGTACAAATTTTGTGAACTTGCTCAAATTGTTTGGTTATTATTTTTTCATCTTCTGGTGAGATTTTGTATTTTTTTCCTAAGATAAGCATATGTGAGGAAACTCCTTGATGTTAGTTTATTATTATGAGAGTAAAATAGCAATGATTGTACCTAATACATAATTATGTTTTATTGAAATATTGGCAAAACTTAAACAAAAATAAGCTAATATCATTAAATTTTAGTGTCAAGTAACAAACAATTTATAAAATCAAAGGGTTGTAAAACTATGAAAATCAATAAAAGAGCGTTAATATAAATACTATTTTTACATTTATCTTTTATATATGCCTTATATCTATAGAGTATCTAGCCACAACTACACTTGAAATTGAACCCATCGAAAATTCTTGGGATAAAGCAAATCATTTTGTAGCATTTTTTACTCTCTATCTAACACTATGATACACAAAACTTGAAGTTCTTAAAAAGGTTGTTTTGCTTTTAGCTTTTGGATTGCAAATAGAGATAGTACAATACTTTTTGCCAAATCGTGAATTTTCACTTTTAGATGTAGTAGCTGATGGAGTTGGAATAGTTTTTGGACTTGTTGTGGCAAAAGCTTTTTGGTATGTTATGGATACTAAGATGAGTGACAAAACACAATAAAGCCAACTTCGGTCGGCTGTTTGTTCTGTGTGTTTGTGAAACTTGTTCGACGAAACAATTGATGAGAATTCCATAGGTCAATTTTTAACGAGAATTTGCATTTGAGGTATTTACAGGTGGTGACAAAGTGAGTTTATCTTATAAAAGTCAAATGGTAAAAGAGCTCAAAGATGATTGTATCATCTATGAAAATAAACAATTTTTTGACCCAATGTTTTTGCAATGATTGAAACAGTAGGCTTAGAGTATGAGCTTGCTAGAAAAAAGAATGGTCAATTTTTTACGGGCTAAAGCCCTTTTTTCCCGACAACCACCAAAATTGTTTTCCATATCACTTTTACTTCAATCCATAAGTTCCAGTGTTTGATATAGTAAAGGTCGTACATAAGTTTTTGTTTTGTGTCTTCAAGATTTGCGCCATATGGATAATTAACTTGCGCCCAGCCAGTGATACCTGGAGCCACAAGATGTCTTTCGTGGTAGTAGGGGATAGCTTTTTCGTAGTTTTCAACCAATATATCCCATTCAGCTCTTGGACCTATTAGGTGCATCTCCCCTTTAAAAATATTTTTGTATTGTGGAACTTCATAGAGTCGGACTTTTCGCATAAAATCTCCATAAGGATAGATTCTAGTGTCGCCTTCCTGTGTGTATGGATTGTGATGTGAGTCCTCATTCATAGTTCTAAATTTGTAGCATTTGAAGTTTTTGGCATCTTTACCAACTCTATCTTGTAAAAAATAAAGTGCTCCTTTTGATTGTTCTTTTTGTTTTTTTGCAATGATTGGTTTTGCAAATGTATGTACCAAAAAAAGAACTAAAACACCAAAATCTATAACCCTCTTAAGTCCATATTCAAGCCAATTGTATGGTTTTATCTCCTCTAAAAAGTGTAAATCTGTATGGTTTTCTGGGATATAGCACTTTTGGAGATAATCTTCCAAAAAAATGCTCAATCGTAACAATTCTAAACTTTGTGTTGGTATGTTTGAACTGAATATTTGTGAGGTATCTGATGATATCACCACCAACAATTTTTTTTGTATTTAGCACAAGAAGCGTTGAGCCATAGGTTTCTATCGTTGCTTTTAATTCTGTAAGAACATCATTTTGTTCTCTGTTTGTGTATTTGACTATTTTTATAGATTTAAACTTTTTTTCAGTCTCTTTAGCTCAAGATCTGTAAATTTGTACTTTCTTCCTAAGATAAGCATATTTTAAAAAAGTCCATATTTATTTAAGGCGTTGATATATCACTTTTAAGATAATGTTTCTCTACAATATCGACATCTGAAGCAGTTTTAATCGATTAATAAATAGTTTGCTACAATATTTTCCATTGTAGTATTAATTTATTTGTAAAATGAATTTTACAAATCATAAAATAAAGCGGAGTAAAGATGTTAGAAAAAAAGATATTAATAACAGGTGGAGCAGGCTATATAGGCTCGCATACACTTATTGAGCTTAGTAGTGCTGGATATCAATTTGTAGTCTATGATAATCTATCAAATTCATCACAAAAAAGTATCAAAAAAGTGGAGCAGCTTATAGGTAAAAGTATAGATTTTGAAGAGGGTGATATTCGAGATATTAGTAGATTAAGAGAGGTGTTTTGGAAGTATGATTTTGACTCTGTTATCCATTTTGCTGGATTGAAAGCAGTTGGTGAATCCGTTGCGTTTCCTATTAAATATTATGACAATAATGTCATCGGTACACTTAGACTTCTTGAAATTATGAGTGAATTTGAATGTAAAAAGATTGTTTTTTCAAGTTCAGCTACTGTTTATGGTAATCCACATACAACTCCCATAAAGGAAGATTTTCCAGTTGGTGCTACAACAAATCCTTATGGGACATCAAAATATATGATAGAGCGAATTTTAGAAGATGTGCATATTAGTGATAACTCTTTTAAAGTGGCTATTTTGAGATATTTTAATCCAGTTGGTGCACATGAAAGTGGAGAAATAGGTGAAGACCCAAGTGGAATACCAAATAATCTTATGCCATTTATTACTCAAACAGCAGTTGGAAAACGAGAATTTTTGAGTGTATTTGGAGATGATTATGATACACATGATGGCACTGGTGTGCGTGATTATATCCATGTTGTTGATTTAGCAAACGCTCATGTAAAGGCTATTGAATATCTAAATCATGGTGATGATTTAAAGTTTTTAAAGGTAAATATTGGGACTGGGATTGGCTACTCTGTGCTTGATGTAGTTAATGCTTTTGAAAAAGCGAGCGGACAAAAAATACCACATAAGATTGTGGAAAAAAGAGCAGGTGATATTGCGAAGTGCTTTGCTGATCCTAGCTATTCAAAACAGATACTTGGTTGGGAAGCAAAATACACAATAGAACAAATGTGTAAGGACAGTTGGAGATGGCAAAATAAAAATCCAAATGGTTATTAATTTTTTAATAACTAATAAAAAAACAAACAAAAATTTAGTATAATCCCGCTTTTTTAGAGAATAGAAAAAGTAAAACATCTTAAATACGGGAGAAAATCGATGATGACAATAATGATGATTGCAAGCGTTATCTTAATCGCAACTGCAAGCTTATATACTGCAAAATCTTTAGTAAGAGTAAAATAATACTCTACTAATAGTGCTAAACGAACATTAGAGCAAAGTCTAGCTCTATAAAATCTTAAAAACTTATCTCTTTTTGTTATCTTTATGACTGTATGATTTTTTATTTATAATTTATATATGTGAGTTTGATTAGTTGATTGGTGGAGTTGTCGGGGATCGAACCCGAGTCTTAAAACAGCTAATATTAGCGTCTACATGTTTAGAAGGATTGAATAAATTCACCTTACAGCTTCTCAACCCGCAAAAGCAACTGCAAGGCTAAGATTTAAAATGTCCTTCTAGTAAATAATCACTTCACTAAAAGTAAGCTATATATGATGAGCCTTCCAATGATCTACTTATATAGCATCAGTAGCGGAAAGCCTCCTAAAGTTTGTTAAACTTACGCAGCGTGAGCGTAAGCAGGAGCGTAATTTGTATTGTTTGCGTTTAAAAGCGATGGATAGATTTACGATATATCCAAATCGACATGCAACTAATACTCACTGCTCTAATCGATACCAAGTCAACCCCACAAGATTATTGGTTACCAAAAAGGTGAGAAATTGTATCTAATTTTTTGTACAATACCACTTATTTAAAAAAAAGGGTTATAAATGGAAAACAAAGATGGTATTTTGATAATTGGTGCTGGCGGAGTTAGTACAGTTGCTACTGTAAAATCTGCTATGAATATAGAAACATTTAAAAAAATCACACTAGCAAGTAGAACACTAAGCAAATGTGAACAAATTAAAAATATAGTTAAAGAAAAAACTGGTGTTGATATAGAAATTGCACAAATCGATGCTGATGATACAAATGCTGTTATTGAACTTATCAACAAATTAAATCCAAAAGTTGTATTAAATGTTGCTCTTCCTTATCAAGATTTAACAATAATGGATGCTTGTAGTTCTACTGGAACTCACTATGTGGATACAGCAAATTATGAACATCCAGATGAGGCAAAATTTGAGTACCGCCTTCAATGGGAAAGAAATGATAATTTTGAAAACAAAGGATTAACTGCACTTCTTGGAAGCGGATTTGACCCAGGAGTTACAGGTGTATTTGTAAAATATATCGAAGAAAATTATCTAGATACTATTGAATATATCGATATTATGGATTGTAATGCAGGGGATCACGGATATAAATTTGCTACAAACTTCAATCCAGAAATCAACCTTAGAGAAGTAAGTGCAAACGGAAGATACTTTGAAAATGGACAATGGATAGAAACTACTCCACTTCAAATAAGAGTTGATTGGGATTATCCTGAGGTTGGCGTAAAACCATCTTATTTGCTTTATCATGAAGAATTGGAAAGTTTGGCTAAAAATATCAAAGGGGTAAAAAGAATAAGATTTTTTATGACTTTTGGTGATAGCTATATTTCACACATGAATTGTTTACAAAATGTTGGAATGCTTGGGATTGAGCCAGTGGAACACAAAGGGATGATGATAACACCAATCGAGTTTTTAAAAACTCTTTTACCAGACCCAGCTAGTCTTGGAAGTAGAACAAAAGGTCTTACAAATATTGGTTGTGTTTGTGAAGGTTTAAAAGATGGTGTTAGAAAAAAATATTATATCTACAATGTTTGTGACCATCAGGAGTGTTACAGGGAAACTGCATCTCAAGCGGTTAGCTATACAACAGGTGTTCCAGCTATGATTGGGACAAAACTTGTTTATAATGGAACTTGGGATTTAAAAGGTGCTAGAAATGTTGAAGAGTTTGCTTCGCAAGCTTATATGGATGAGCTTATGACTCAAGGTTTACCTTGGAAAGTTATCGAGATGGGGCTGTAAAAAGCTCCTTTTTTATCAGTACTGTATAGTGATACCTGCCAAATATTTGGCAGGTATTTTTTTACATATCAGTTCTTAAAACTGCTCCACTACTTGCATTTGTAACAAGTGCTCTATATTGTTTCAGCCAGCTAGATTTTAACTCTTTTTTGATTGGTGTAAACTCCGCTCTTCTTTTTGCTATCTCATCATCACTTAGATTAACTGATAAAATATACTGGTCAACATCAATATGAATCTCATCACCATCTTCTAAAAGTCCAATCATACCACCCTCAGCAGCCTCAGGACTAACATGCCCGATACTAGCGCCTCTAGTTGCTCCACTAAATCTTCCATCTGTTATGAGTGCAACTTGACTCCCGAGACCCATACCCATAATAAGGCTAGTTGGTGCCAACATCTCTTGCATACCTGGACCACCTTTTGGTCCTTCGTATCTTATAACTACAACATCACCAGCTTTTACTTTGTGATTTAAAATCCCAGCTATCGCTTCATCTTGAGAGTTAAAACAAACAGCAGTTCCTGTAAATACACGACTTCCTGTGATACCTGCTGTTTTTATAACTGCACCTTGCATCGCTAGATTTCCATAGAGTATAGCCAACCCACCAACTGCACTATATGGATTTTCTAAAGTGTGAATAATATTTGTATCAACTATTTTTGCATTTTTAATTCTCTCTTTAATAGTTTCGCCAGTGATTGTAAGGTTATCAATCAAGACATCTCCTCTTCTATCCATTTCATGCATAACTGCATTTACTCCACCAGCCTTATCAATATCTTGCATATGAACTGTTGAGAGTGACGGTGAAATTTTTGCTATATGGCTTACATTTTTACTTATTTTGTTTATGTCTTTAAGTTCAAAATTAGCCTCAGCTTCTTTCGCAATCGCCAACATATGTAAAACAGTATTTGAGCTTCCACCCATTGCCATATCAACGGCAAACGCATTTCTAACTGCATTTTCATTCAAAATATTTCTCATATTGTATTTTGCTTTTTCATTTTCATCCATCAAAGCGATTTCACAAACTCTTCTTGCTGCTTTTCTGTAAAGCTCTTCTCTTTGTGGTGTAAGTGCCAAAATTGTTCCATTTCCTTCTAGTGCAATGCCCATCGCTTCCATTAGTGTATTCATAGAGTTTGCAGTAAACATTCCACTACAACTTCCACCACTTGGACAAGCATTACATTCAATATCTTTAAGTTCATCAGCAGTTATTTGTCCAGCTTCAAACTTTCCAACAGCTTCAAATGCAGTCGCCAAATCGATTGGTGTGCCATCTTTTGTATAGCCTTTTGCCATTGGTCCACCGCTTACAAATACAGTGGGAACATTAACTCTTAAAGCCCCCATAATCATACCTGGTACAATTTTGTCACAATTTGGAATAGCAATCATCGCATCAAGTTTGTGTGCATTCATTACTGTTTCTATACTATTTGCAATAATTTCTCTTGATGGTAAGCTAAAAAGCATCCCGTCGTGTCCCATAGCAATTCCATCATCAACCCCAATAGTATTAAATTCAAACGGCACACAACCAGCTTTTCTGATTTCATCTTTTATGATAGTGCTTACTTTGTCCAAAAAGAAATGCCCTGGAATAATCTCAATAAATGAATTTGCAACCCCAATAAATGGCTTATTAAAATCCTCATCTTTTAACCCAGTAGCTCTTAACAAACTTCTGTGTGGAGCTCTTTGGTGCCCTTTTTTAACTTCATCACTTCTCATATAAATATCCTCTAAGTCTTGTAAATTTAAAAAATTATATCAAATAATTTCTAAAACACTTGACAAAAAAAATAAAGGTTGCTATAATTCCGCCACTTAATTCAAGTGAACTTTGAATTATCATTTACCTTCTGATGGAAACATCATAAAACATGCGAGTGTGGCGGAATAGGTAGACGCGTGGGACTTAAAATCCCATTCCGGTTTCGGAGTGTCGGTTCGATTCCGACCATTCGCACCATTGGTATAGAGAGTTGGCTGAGTGGTCGAAAGCACCGGTTTTGAAAACCGGCGACCTTAACGGGTCCGTGGGTTCGACTCCCACACTCTCTGCCACTAATAATTAAAATCCATAAAAACTACTACAAACACGAACTTCCAAACACTTTTTAAAATATATAAAAATATTTTTTAATCTTATTTTTAGGCTTAATGAAAAAAATGGGTTGCTAAATTATCATTTTTTATTATAGTTACTCAAGTATTCATCTATAAGTTTTACTTTCCTTTTTTTAGCCAATCCTTGGTGCAATTTCATCAGTTTTTTCATATGAGCAAACACTCCTCCGTCTAAAGAATTTGTAGTATTGGGAAAGTTTAGTTTTTTAAATTTTTTGTAAGTAAAAAGATATGGGAGATTAGTTTTTAAACTTTTATATGCAGATAGTAGTCTTGGATGTGTTGGTGAATATTTGAGTGTATTAGATTCAAAGATTGCTCTTCAAGGAAAGATTTATATTTTATATACCAAACATTTAGTACTTCTTCAAAGCGCTCTTTTTTAATATTTGGAAGTTTTTTAGTTATCTGAAGCAAATCAATTGAAGCTTCCAGTCTTGGATTATTTGTCAAATATCTTTTGACAATTGCTACTTGGTGGAAGTGACATAATTGAATAGGAACATCTTTAAAAGCCTTATTTAAGCCTCTCTTTACATCTAATACAACACCAAGAACTTCATATCCTTGTTCTTTGATTGTTTCAAAGAGTTGTTTATAATCCTCAACCGTTTCACTCTGAATATGTTTGCTAGCAATTATTTTATTTGCAATAACATCTTTGAAGACTAAAGTTCCCATTTTATCTTTTCTCTTACCAAAGAAAGTTGCATCAGCAACAATGATTACTTTTGCAGGTGTAGTTTTTATCTCATCAGGTTCATACTCATCAAGATATTTTTTAATCCAAGGAATACTTTTGTGATATTTTATTGAGAGTTGTTTGAGTGTTTGTTTGCCTTGGAAATATTCTAAAAAAAGTTTTTTGATAAGTTTATTTGGTCGTTTTGATGATGAAAAACTATGGTTGCAATCTAGGCATAAATATCTTTGAATTTCTCTCCTTTTGCCATTCTTTTTTACACAAAAACTTTTGCAATTTGGACAAATTCTAGTGCTTTTTTACAACTCATCGTAAATAATCCTTTTTAAACAACGATAATATCGAGCTTTACTTAAGTTTTTAGCAACCCATTTTTTTCATTAAGCCTGAAAAAACAATTGGTTATTTTAGATCAAATGCAAAAGCACACCACACCCACTAAATCACTTAGTAGATTTGTGCAACTCTTAGATGGTAATTTTCCATCTGGTATGTTTGTTCATTCTTTTGGTCTTGAACCACATATTGTTTGTAAAATTGTTTATGATATAGATTCACTAAAGAGATTTTTAAAAAATATTGTTTTAGACCAATATTCAAAAAATGAGTTTGTTGTTGTGAGAAAATATTTTGAGTATCTAGATTCCAATAAATTAGAATTGATTTTTAAATTAGATAGAGAATTTTTAGCGATGTCATCATTTGAATTTTCTAAGGCTTATGTAACATTGGGGGAAAATTATTTTTTGCATCTAAACAGATTAATTATGAAAAAAAAGATTTGTAATGACTGTTTTTCTTATCTAAAAACAGAAAAAATAAGATTTAGCGATCTTTTGCTTTTAAGTGTGTATGCTTATGAACTTGAACTTACTTTAGATGATTTTATAACATTATGGAGTAAAAAAAATATTATTTCAATCGCAATGACATCTTTAAAAATATCAAAAATTAAACCCTCACAAATACAACAAATGCTTTTTGAATTTGACGATATTTTAGAATATTTTGTTATAAATAAAAGGGTAAAAGTTTCAAATTTTAATCCACACTTTGAAGAGATTATCTATAAGCACAAATATTTAGAGCCAAAAATGTTTACAACATAGTTCGATTCTTTTTGAATAAAATTTTAATCAAAAGTAATAGGTAGTTATAAAATTTTAAATTAAAGGAAAAAAAATGAGCTTAAAAATAGGAATAGCAGGGCCAGTAGGAAGCGGTAAAACATCACTTATTGAATCATTAACAAATATGCTAAAAATGGACTACAGTATAGGAATTGTTACTAATGACATATATACAACTGAGGATGCAAATTATCTAAAATCCCATTTGGATATTAAGAGTGAGATGATTATTGGTGTCGAAACAGGTGGTTGTCCACATACAGCAATTCGAGATGATATCTCTATGAATCAAAGAGCTGTTGTTGAACTTGAAGAGAACTTTAATCCTGATATTATTTTTGTTGAAAGCGGGGGAGATAATCTATCTGCTACTTTTTCTTATGAGCTTGTAGACTTTTATATGTATATTATAGATGTAGCCCAAGGGGCTGATATACCAAGAAAAAAAGGTGCAGGTTTATTGTTTTGCGATCTGTTAGTTGTGAATAAAACAGATTTGGCACCATATGTTGGCGTGGATTTGGAAGATATGAAAAAAGATGTAATGGCTAATAGAAAAAATAAGCCGTTTTTGTTTGTGTCAAGAAACAGTATTGAGAGTCTAAATGGGATTAAAAACTGGATTGAAGTTTTGTTATAAAATAATAGGTATTTTTTTTACAAAAATTAACTAAAATCAAAATATAGTTTTACTTATTTCAATTTCATAAGGGTTTTTGTGGAAAAAATTCAAGATATATCATGTGTTATTTTAGCTGGTGGACTTAGTAGTCGTATGGGTGAGGATAAGTCTTTAATCCCATTTATTGGTGAAGATTCACTTGTTTTTAATCAATACAAAAAGTTTTCACAAATTTTTAAAGAAGTTTTTATTTCAAGTAAAAGTGATAAATTTAATTTTCCATGTAAAATTATTTTTGATAAAAGTGAAATATTTTCTCCAATGGTAGCGCTTCAATCAATTTTTAAAGAGATAAAAACACAAAAAGTTTTTATAATAGCAGTTGATACACCATTTATTTTAGAACAAACAATCTATGATTTAATCAAAAGTGCTGAAAATTACGACATTATTGTAGCCCAGGATAATGAAAAAACACACTATCTTTGTGGTTTGTTTGATGTTAATGTTGTTTCTGAAATTGATAAAATGTTAGAGAATGACAACCATAAAGTCAGTTATTTGTTAAATAAACTTTCAAAAACAAAAGTTTTAAAGTTTAGCAATACTTCCCAATTTATAAATATAAATACAAAAAATGATTATATAAATAGCTTAAAAATCATTACTACAGGACTTAACTAACTTCTCTAAAGCACTTTATTGTTATAATGAAAACCATGATAACTAGAAGAAACTTTTTACAACAAACAGCATTTATTGCAACATTGCCAACTATAAATTCATTTGCATCGGCAGTTTTGCCACCTAAAATTGAATTTTTTACAAGCAGTTCGATTTGTCCACTGTGTAGCATTGGCTGTAAAATTGAATTAAATAAAGCTTTAATTCAGGATGAAATGACAGTTTTGGGTCTAAAAGGTGATAATACTTCACAAATAAATAATGGTGAGTTGTGTCAAAAAATTTCAAACCTTCCTTTTAAAAATGAATCAACAAAAACAGCAAGAATTAAAACTCCACTTTTAAAACTTAAAAATAACAAATATGATAAGAATGGGATTTTAACTCCTATTTCTTGGAAAAATGCATTTGATATTATGGAGTTAAGGTCACGAAAAGCATTTAATGATAATGGTGTTAATGGTGTTGGACTTATTTTAAGTGATAGATTATCTTTGTATGAAAGTTATGCAATGATGAAGCTTTATAAAGGTGGTTTCAGGACAAATAACATCTCAAATATCAATTTTGAAACACAAACTGCATCTTTGGCAAATATTCAAAACTTCGGTATAGAGGGTTCTAATGGCTCTGTTGAAGATATTTTTAATAGTGATGTTTTGGTATCTTTTGGGATCGATTTTAATGTGGATTTGAAAATAATTCATAATAAAATTAAAAAACAAAAAGAACTTCAAAACGATAATTTTTTATTTATAAATATTTGTGCAGATAAAAATCATCAGATAAGTGATGCTGATATAAACCTTCTAATAAAGCCAAAATGTGAAAATATTTTAATGAACTATTTGATAAATAAGTCACTTTTATCTTTAACAAAAGAGGAGCTCGATAAGGTAAGAAGTGAAACAATCTTTGCACATATAAATCCAAAAATTCAGCAAACAAGTGACAAATTAGAGCAATGGGAAGTTTCTTATGAAACTTTTATCAACCATTATGCTATGTTTGATATCAACTATTTGATAAAAAATATCAAACATAATGATGAAGATGAAAATATTTTTAAAGAAAAAATAAACACACTAACATCAAGCTATACAAATAAATCAAAAAAAACATTATCGTTGATTGAATCTTTCAAAAATGATAAGTTATTGTCCAATTTAATACTTTTAAATTCGCTTCATATTTTAATAAATAAATACTCAAAAATAGGGTGCGGAGTGATTGGCTTTAATAGTAGCACACTTTCAAGTGTAGCTTCAATAAATACAGGTACTTCTAGTTCAAGACTTCCGATGGGACATTTTATTGAGTACAAACAACATAGACTAAAAACTGAATCAATTTGGAATATTCCAGAGAATACTTTAAATGGTATATTTGCACAAGATGAAAAAGCTCTATTTGAAAATATTAAAAATGGAACTACGAAATTTATATGGTGTATTGGCATTAACAAACATGAGCTACAAAATGGTGATTTTATAACTAAAGATGAAAGAGATAATCCTTTTGTGGTATCTTCTTTATCATATTTGTGTGAAATTGAAGATTATGTTGATTTGGTTTTACCAACCGCTACTATTTTTGAAAAAGAGGCATTATTTGAAAATGGTCAAAGGGAACTTGTTGCTTTGAAACAACAAATTATGCCATTTGGAGAATCAATGAGTGAGCTTTGGCAAATTTTAGAGTTTTCGAAAAGAGTTTTATTAGAAGATGTTTGGGGTGAAATTAAAACTTCTCAAACAAATAAACTACCAAGTGTTTTGGATGGGTTAAAGAAACTTATGATTGATGGAGGGACATCACTTTATAATGTATTATTTGAGACAAAATTTTCCCAAAATAATATACTTGATGATAGAAATTTACAAAATATTAATTTTTTTAACACTGAAGTTTTTGGTGATGCTAGAAAAACAAAAAGTGGAAATAATTTACCATTTTATGGGTGCAATTTTTATATTCAAAAGTATCTTTTTAATGAGCTTCGTACGTTTGGAATATCGCAAGGGTATGATTTGGAATCGTTTGAATATTACCAAAATAATCACTCTAAAATAAAACAATGGCCAATTTTATTAAATAAAGGGACAACTTATAGATTTAATCCAAAAGATGATTACTACGCCCTAAAAGCAACTCAAAAAGGTCTAGAGTACTTATTTTATGGAAAAATGGGTGGTAAGCAATTACCATTTGGTGATGATAAAAAAATAACAGATAGTGTTCAAACTGAACTAAAATTTCGTGCAAAGATTTTTATGGCAAAGGATTTAAATGACTAAATTTATAGCATCATCACCAATATCTCAGCAGATTTTAAAATCTGCAAAATTATCTGCTGATTTACCTATTAACACACTTATTTATGGGCAAAGTGGAGTTGGAAAAAAATTACTTTCTAAAGAGATTTTGCCAAATTCACTTATGATTAGCGGGAAAGATTTAGAAAAATCAATCATAAATAAAAAGATAGATTTAGAAAATTATTCATCAATAATCGTTTTAAATTTAAATTCAATAGTAAATATTGAAGAGTTTTTTTCAAATCTAAAAAACATTAAAATCGTTGGTATAAATCTTGATAAAAATGATAAATTTAACCAATATTTTGCTATAAAAATAGAAATCCCACCACTCGAGGATAGACTTGAAGACCTTGAAGAACTTATAGAAGTTTACAAAAAAGAGGCGATGGGGATTTATAGTACAACAATCCCTTTAAAAAATATTAATCTTGATTTGAGTGGAAATGGGATAACTTTGAAACAATCAATTTATAAATCAATTCTTCTACAATCGGTTAGCACAAACGATATGCTTCAAGTTATGGAACTTTATTTGACAAAAAAACTAAATGATGGTAAAAATTATCGTGATTTACTTGAGATATTTGAAGTTCCTTTGTTGAAAGCCGCAAAAAAAATTTATAAATCACAGCTTCAAATGGCAGATAAGTTGGAGATAAACAGAATAACTTTGAGAAAAAAAATACATCAATATTTTGGGGAATTGTAAAATATGACAATTTATGAAGAACTTTTAGAAAATGATTTAAATCCATTTATACTTTTTGATGGTGATGGTAAAATAAAAAACTTCAATAAAGAGGCGGAATTTTTACTAAATTTCGTGCAACCAAAAGAGATTTTTAATCTAGCTGTTTCTTATGCAAGTCAAACTTTTGGTTTTAGAAGGGAGTTTATAACTCTTAGTTATGACAAACAATCATTTTATGCTATTTTAGTCGGGTATGTTAGTGATGATGAGATTGCACTTAGACTCTACAAGGAGGTAAGTGGAGCAAAAGCAATCAAAATTGACACAAATTTGCAAGAATCAAATATTTTTACACTTATTGAATTATCAAAAAGTACAACACTTTTGGGCTCAAACATGCAAATTGAAGAGATTTATGATGTTTCTATTCCGTTGGCTAAATTAAATGTAAATGAGTTTTTGCTATGCATTAATAATATTTTTGAGCAACTAAGTGTACAAACAAAAAATTTAATTCTCAAAGTTTCTATTAAAACTGGTGAATATGAAGTGATAAATAAAATAAAATACAAGATTATTTCTATAGATTTTACATCAAAAGATGAGATTGAATTTTACCCGCTTAAGGTTCAATCTGGAAAACACAACATCTTCAATATTTCAATTTTAAAAAACACAATCAAGCTAGAACTGCCACTTATTGTATAAAATATAGTCAAAGATTGACCCTCTTTGGACTTTAAAAAACACTATAATCACCATCAATAAAATTTAAACTAACAAAAAGAAGGAGATTTGATGGATATCAATACAGCTTATGTAATAAATACACTTTATGTGCTTTTTTCATTTGTTTTGATTATATTTATGGTTCCAGGTTTTGCGATGCTTGAGGCTGGGATTGTAAGAACAAAAAATGTAACAGCAGTTTTAACTATGAACACAATGATTTACGCTTTTGCATCTATGGGATTTTTGCTTTTGGGCTACAACATCGCTTTTGGGGAATTAGCAAATGACAATATGAGCAAATGGGCAGCGTTACTTTTCCAAATGGCATTTGTTGGGAAAGTTGTAAATATTATGAGTGGTGGAGTTAGTGAGAGAGCTAAGATTGTTCCTCTTACATTTTTTACTTTGATTATGTCAAGTATTTTGTATCCTTTGGTTGTAAACTGGACTTGGGGCGCTGATATGTTAAAAGATACAGCATTTGATTTGAATATGTACGATTTAGCTGGCAGTACTGTTATCCACTCTGTTGGTGGTTGGGCTTTATTGGCTGCTATTTTAATTATGGGTGCTAGAAAAGGTAGATACACAAAAGATGGTGGAGTGAGAGTTATTCCCGCTTCAAATATACCATTGGTAACGCTAGGTGCATTTTTACTTTGGATTGGTTGGTTTGGATTTAATGGTGGAAGTGTAGGCAATATTGCTTCGAAAGAGGGTGCAGATGCGGTAGCTTTAACTATTTTAAATACAAATACTTCAGGTTTAGCTGGTGCTATTGTTGCTGGTGGGCTTATGCTTTTAAAATACAAAAAACTTGATATTACTATGATTCTAAATGGAGCCCTTGGTGGGCTGGTGGCAATCACAGCTGCACCTGATTTGTACAATATCTACCAACCACTTTTAGTTGGTACAATTGGTGGAGCTTTAGTTGTTTTTGCTGTCCCTGTATTTGATAAATTTAGGCTCGATGATCCTGTTGGTGCATTGTCAGTTCACCTAGTAAACGGTATTTGGGGAACTTTGGCAGTTGGGATTTTTACTGAAAAGCTTTTTTTAGATCAATTAAAAGGTGTAGTAATGATTGGAGTTTTTGCATTTGTAAGTAGTTATGCGATACTATTTATCATCAATAAAATATTGCCACTTAGATCTAAAAATGATGAAGAGATGGAAGGGCTTGATGTTAATGAATGCGGAGTTGAAGCTTATCCTGAATTCAAGCGAGCATTTTAAAATAATTACAATAAGTCCCTTTGAAATTGGGACAATTTAAGCAAAGCAAGAGAAACTCGTTTCTCTCTTTAGGATTTGTTACTTTAAGCTTAACTTATTAAGCTGTTAAAAGTAAACATTGAACAATAAGTCCCTTTGAAATTGGGACAATTTAAAAGGAGCAAAATATGAAAAGAATAGAAGCAATAATCAAACCATTTAAACTTGAAGATGTAAAAGATGCGTTAAGTGAAGCTGGAATAACTGGTATGACTGTTAGTGATGTAAAAGGTTACGGTAGACAACAAGGACATAGTGAACTTTATCGTGGAGCCGAGTACGTTGTTGATTTTTTACCTAAAATCAAACTTGACTTAGTTGTTGATGAAAAAGATGTTGATATGGTAACAGATTTAATAATCAAAGCAGCAAGAACTGGAAAAATCGGTGATGGGAAAATTTTTGTTTCACCGATTGAAAAAATTATCAGAATTAGAACAGGTGAAGAGGATGAAGAGGCGATATAGTCGCTCTTTTAACATCAAGGTGAAATAAAATAGTGAAATTTTTTGTACCATTTTTTATTTCCCTTCTGATTCATATTGGTTTGTTTTTTTGTTTTTTTGTTTTTGAAAAAGTAGAAACAACCAACCAAGATAAAACCACTAATAACTCGGTTGTAAGGCTTGTAAAGCTTCTCCAAAATGAAAAACAAGAACTAAATAAAGAACAAACACAAAAACTCCCAAAACAACAACCCGCACAATCGCAAAATGATAATCAACCAAAAAAGCAAGTAACACAAACACAAAAAGAGATAATAAAAGAGTTAAATCCACTTGTTGATATACCAAAAAAAGTTCAAGCAGAAGAACCAATAAAACAAATTCAGCCTGAGCCAAAAGTTTTAAATGTAGAAAAACCAAAAGATGTTGCAAAAGATATAAAAATCGACAATAAGCAAGTGGTAACAAAAGATACAAAAATAGACAATATCACAAAAAGCTATCTTGAGTTATATAAAGATGATTTTGACACATTTAGTGAAGAGACAAAAGTTTATCTTTTGAAAAATTTAAAAGATATTGGATTTATAACTGAAAGGTATCTGATTTATCCTCATCTAAGTATCGATGCAAAACAGCAAGGATTAAATGTAATTGAATTTTGGCTTTATCCTGATGGAAAAATCAGTAAACCAAAAACAATTAAAAGCTCTAGTTATTTTCTTTTAGATGATAATAGTGAAGAGACAATTATGAAAGCTTATAGGGATTATCCAAGACCACAGAAGCCAACAGTTATAAGAATTTATGTAAAATATAAATTCATTTAAACAAATAGCAAACAATAAAAATAAAAGGTTAACAAGATGGATATAGTAGATTTTTTAAACAAAGGTGGAATTATAGTTTATATTTTGATATTGTTAAATATTGTAGGATTCGGATTAATCTTGATGGCAATGTACAATCTATACAATTTTAAGGAAAATATGCCAAATATTGTATTTTCAATACTTTCAAAAACACAAAATAACCATGAGGATTTAATTGAGATGATGGTTCAAACAGAGATAAAAAAACTTGAAACCGGTTTAAATACAATCAAAATAATAGCTACTGTTTCTCCACTTTTAGGGCTTTTAGGGACTGTTATTGGGATATTTTTATCGTTTGATGAGATAAGTAAAGTTGGACTTGATAACCCAATGGCATTTTCAAGTGGAATATCTTTGGCTTTAATTACAACAGTTGTTGGACTTGTTGTTTCTATTCCACACTATATTTTTTATAACTATTTTATTGGCGTCCTTGATAATAGTGAGATAAAACTCAAAAGTGAAGTTTTAGAGAGTTTATAAAAATTTATGAAAAGACGAGAACCACTAACCCTTGATTTAACTCCACTTATTGATGTTGTTTTTATTTTAATTATATTTTTTATTGTAAGTTCATCTTTTAAAAAAGAGGAACACGCTTTAAATCTTACTCTACCTAGCTCTACGGGTGCATCAAAGCAAATGGAATTTAAAAATATCACAATTGAATTGGATCAAAATACTCTAGCTTACAATGGAGAAAAAGTAGATTTTTTAGAATTAACAAGAAATCTTGAAAGTATTAGTGATAAACAAAAGCCTATAATTGTAAAGATTGATAAGAGTGTACCGTATCAAAAAGTTGTTGAATTAATTGATATATTGCAATTAAATGATTTAAATAATTTAGCTTTAGTTACAAACCAATAAGGGAAATCGCCACTATTTTATTAGTGGATGATTCTCTAAAGTTTTTTTATTTGTTTCACCATTAATATTTACTGTGTGGATTTTTCCTGCACCTTTGGATAGGTCATTTGCTAAGTCATATATCACTCCAACTATTGTAAGTTGTCCAGATTTTACTTGCTCACTAAATTTGCTCAAACAATACTCAACTTGTTGGTTTACATTTGCTTCAACAGCTGCTGCCCATTGCTCAATATTATCTCCAACTAAATGAGCTTTTCTAATTGATAAGCTAAGCGTATCAACTTCTTTTCTAATAGGGCTATCTTCACTTGTGTAGTCGCTAAGTGCGGCTTTTATGGCTCCACATCTTGTATGACCAACTATTATTAAAAGTGGTGTGTGTAGATGCATTACACCGTAACCAACTGAACCTTCATTTGAAGTGTATTGATTTCCTATATTTCTTATTACAAACAGGTCATTTTCTGGAGTAGAATCAAGTACAGACTCTTGAAATCTTGAATCAGAACAGCCAACAATTGTAGCTCTTGGACTTTGTGAAATTGTAAAATTTTTGAAAAAACCATCACCTTTTTGTTTTGCATAAAAATCGTTGTTATTTATGATCTCTGTGTACATTTTTTTTGCAACTGCTTGAAGTTCACCACTTGAGGCTACTACTTCACCATGTCCACCTGAAGCAAATACAGGAATTGTAGTTGCTCCTAGTCCTATTGCTGAAAACTTAATAAAATCTCTTCTTTTCATCTTGTTGCTCCTAAGTTTATATTTTAAAAAGTTTATCATATTTGAGTGAAGTAAAAGTGATTAAGTGATAAAACTCAATAATTAATTACATTTGTTATAATTGTGAAATTTTTTTAAAGGATTTTTTTGATATTGCATGAATTTAATGCTAATGATTTTCTCAAATTTTTAATATTTTCTTTTGTCTTGATTAGGGTAGGAAATGAGAGTCAGCATCTATTTTTATATCCTGATGGAGCTGATTATTTGGTGTTTTCAAAAAATGGAGTCCAAAGAATAGACAAAATAAATTTACAAACTAAATATCAACTTAATCTTGAAAAGAATCAAGAGTACTTTATTGTAAGATTTAAGCCATATGCTCTTTATTATCTCCAAAAAGAGTATTTAAAATATGAAAATTTATTAAAAGTTATCTCCAAAAACATAACAACTTCAAATAGTGTAATTGTAAAAAAGAATTCAATTGCCCTATTTATAATGGAGTTACTTGATGCAACATCTTTGGAAAATCAAATCATTAATATTTTTAATCTAATAATTGAATCCAAAGGCAATATTATGGTTTCACAAATACTTCTTCAAGAAAATATACATCCAAAGAAATTACAGAGAGATTTTAAAATCGTTTCCGGACTTACCCCTAAAGAGTTTATTAATATTATTAAATTTCAAAATGCCATAAGTACATTTTATTGTTCCGTTAATAAGTCAAAAATAATTAAAACAGACCCCTATTACGATTATTCTCATCATTCAAAATCATTCAAGAAATACTTAAGAATAACTCCAAAAGACTTTATAAATACGAAAGAAAGACACTTGAAATCAATATTCAATCTTTAGTTTTTAGGTTTTAGAAATATAGATGTCGTATTTTTACATACAGTCACATTAATTTTAATGATATTGGGGCTTCTTTTTTGTTACTATTCATCAAAAGATATTGCAATTAAGTGAAGCTTTTAGTTTAAAAATTTTACTGATTCGTTATATTGGTAAGTAATTATAAAAGGTATTGATAAATATGAGTCAAAAAATATTGCCCAAATCATTTTTGGTAGTCGGAATTGGTGCGAGTGCTGGCGGTTTGGAAGCATTGCAAGAATTTGTAAAAATACTTCCAAAGCAAACAAATTGCGCTTTTATTTTAGCTCAACATCTTTCTCCTACTTATAAATCTATGATGGTTGATTTATTAAGTAGACAAACAAATAAAAAAATAGTTGAAATAAAACACGGTTCACTAATTGAGCCAGAAATCCTATATATTACCCCACCAAATAATGATGTGATTGTTCAAAATGGAAAGATGTATCTTAAGCCGCCACTTTCTCAAATTGGTCCAAAACCTTCAATTGATATATTTTTTGAATCTTTAGCAAGGGACCAAAAAGAAAATGCTATTGGAATTATACTAAGTGGAACAGGAAGTGACGGAAGTCATGGTGTCCGTGCTATAAAAGCAGAAGGGGGCATTACAATAGCTCAAGAGCCAGAAAGTACAAAGTATGATGGTATGGTTATTTCTGCTATAAATACTGGCAATATCGACTTCGTTCTCCCAGTTTCTAAAATTGTTGAGGAGATAGACAATATAAGTAGATATTCATATGAAAATAAAACTATTGAGTATTCAAATGAAAACAGATTTGATCCATTTAGTGAGATATTTCAAATAGTACAAGAGAAAAAAAGTGTTGATTTTAAAGATTATAAAATTTCAACTATCAGAAGAAGATTAGCAAGACGAATGGCTGCACTTAAAATTATTGCAATTTCAGATTATGTTAGTTATCTCAAAACAAACGCTAAAGAGGTAGATGCACTTTATCAAGATATTTTGATAGGGGTAACTTACTTTTTTAGAGATAAAGATGCCTTTAATGAGTTAAAACAAAATCTTGAAATAATGATAAAACATAATAAAGATAAAGAAAATATTAGAGTTTGGATTCCAGGTTGCTCAACTGGTGAAGAAGCTTATACGATAGCTATTATTTTGCATCAAATATTGGGAATAGAACTCTTGAACTATAAAGTTCAAATCTTTGCTACCGATATAGATGATGAATCACTTGAAATTGCACGAAAAAGTAAATACCCTGAAGCATCGTTCCAAGATGTTGATAGTGCAATTTTAAAAAAATATTTTGTAAGGCAAGGTCAACATTATAATGTTATCAAACCAATACGAGATATGGTGATTTTTTCCCATCATAATATTAATATTGACCCACCTTTTTTAAGGGTTAATCTTATAAGTTGTAGAAATCTACTTATCTATTTTAATCAAAAACTTCAAGAGAAAATTTTTCCAGTTTTTCATTATTCATTGCATCCAAATGGGATACTTTTTCTTGGTAAATCAGAATCGGTTGGAAAGTTTTCAACTCTTTTTGAAGTTGTAAATAAAAAAGAGAAAATTTACAAATCACAAATAACAAAAAGTTCGCCACTTTTGGTGTATCAATTGCAAAACAAAACAAAGCCATACGAGATACCAAACCATACAAACCACATTACAGAGTATTCAATTCAAGAGGCAACAAAAGATACTATAACAAATATATTTTTGCCAAATAGTGTAGTAATAAATACTAATCACGACATTATTTATTTTCAAGAGGAACTTTTTTCATACCTTAAAGTAAGTCCAGGAAATGCTACTTTTAATATTTTTAAAATGATAGATGATAGGTTAAATCTTGAACTCCGCTCTATTTTACATATTGCACTTAAAGAACGAGCAAGTAAAAAAAGTCGTTTTATAAGATTTGAAACAAAAGAGGAACTCCTTTTTGTACAAATTATTGTTACGCCTCTTTTAAATATTATCGATAAAGAACTTTATCTTGTTAGTTTTCTTGAGGAAAAAGAATATGAAGTGCGAAGCATGGGGGCAATTATTGATGAAGATAGTGAAAACATTAGAACCAAAGAGCTTGAATTTGAATTAAAAAGTACTAAAGAGCATCTACAAACAGTGATTGAGGAGCTTGAAACTTCAAATGAGGAGATGCAGAGTCTAAATGAGGAACTCCAAAGTAGCAATGAAGAACTTCAAAGTAGTAATGAGGAACTTGAAACATCAAATGAAGAGTTGCAAAGTAGTAACGAAGAGCTTCAAACTGCTTATTCTGAATTAAATCATATAAATAAAGAATTAGAAAATAAATCAATCGAGATTGAAAAAACAAATAACCTTCTTAACACAAAAAAAGACAAACTTTTAGTTACTACAAAAAGATTTGAAACAGCACTAGAATCGACTGATGGCGGTATTTTTGAGTATTTTCTTGATGGGTCAAAAAAAGGATTTTTTAGTACAAAATTTGCCAATATTTTAGGTTATCAAAAGAATGAAATTGCAAAATATGAAAAAGATATTTTTGGATTTTTACAAACTATTATCGTCCCAAATCAGTTGGAAATTTTTATGAAAGGCTACTCTGTATTTCTAAAAGAGCAAAAAAAATATGATATGGCACTAAAGATTATCACAAAAGATAATATTTTGAAATTTGTCCATATTTATATCAAGATTATTCCAATGGAAGGATCTAATAAAGTCGTTGGTTTGATTATAGATGTGGATCAAAAATACAAAGATACAGTAGTTTTAAATTTGCAAAAACAAAAACTAGATACTATTTTTGATGCAGTAGATAATATGATTTTGATAAGTGACGGGGAGGAATTACTTGAAGTTAATGGTGCATTTACAAGATACTTTCATCTTACTTTGCAACAATTTAAAAAACACTATAAGTGCATTTGTGAATTATTTCAAAATGATGAAGATAGTAAAGATTACATTGGTTATGACATAGAAAATCCAAGAAATTGGGTTAAACAACTTCTTGTTTCCAGCAATGAAAGAAAAGTCAAAATTAACATTAATGGTGTGATTTATCATTTTAAAATAACACTTAAACAAATCAACCTTGATGCTAATATAATTGGATATTTGATCTCTTTAAATGATATTACTACTCAAGTAACTTATGAAGAAAATTTGAAGCAAGAGGTGGAAAAGAGAATTGAGCAGATACGAAAACAAGATGAACTCCTTTTAAGTCAATCAAAATCAGCTGCTATGGGTGAAATGATTAGTGCAATAGCTCATCAGTGGCGTCAACCACTCAATACACTTTCGCTTTACAATATTGCTTTAGAATCGAAAGAGTTATTATTAAAAGATGACATAAAGGAATTTAGGGAAAAAAGTAACAATGTTATTAGACAAATGAGCCAAACAATAAATGATTTTAGAGATTTTTTTAAACCAAATAAAAATAAAGAGAAGTTTTTCATTTTTGAAAGTATCGAAAAAGTTTTAGGGATACTATATGCGCAACTAAAAGAAAAAAATATAATAATAAAAAATAATGTAGATCACGAGTTGGATCTATTTAATTTTAAATCGGAATTTGAGCAAGTACTTATAAACTTAATTAATAATTCAAAAGATGCTATTTTAAAGGCATCTGTCAATAAGTCAAAAGGTATGATTGAATTTAATTCTCACATAGATGATGGAAAAATAGTTTTGGAGATTTTAGATAATGGTGGCGGAATTGATACGAGTATAATTGATAAAATTTTTGAACCTTATTTTACAACAAAATTTGAGTCACAAGGTACAGGTCTCGGGCTTTATATGTCTAAAATGATAATTGAAAGAAACATGGGTGGACAAATTGTTGCTGTAAATAATAAAAGTGGAACTACTTTTAAAATTATTTTTGGTACCAATAATGAATAGCTTTGAAAATTTGAAAAATTATACAATTTTGTATGTTGAGGATGAAAAAGAGAGTATAGAGATAATTAGAACTCTTCTTGAAAATAAAATAAAAACTATTTTTGTTGCAAATGATGGAGTTGAAGGGCTTGAACTTTATAAAAAGCATCTCCCAGATATTGTTATTAGCGATATTCAGATGCCAAATATGAATGGTATTGAGATGGCGCATGAGATAAAAAAACTTAACCCAAAACAAAATATTATTTTTATTACCGCCTTTAATGAAAATCATCTTTTGCTCGAGGCGATAAATCTTGGGGTCGATAAATATATCATAAAGCCTATATTAACGTTAGAAAGTTTACTTAACCCGATTGACAATATATGTAAAGTCTTAAGTTATGACAATGAGACAAAGATGGAGGAAAGAATTGAGGCTATGGAGACAATATTGCAAACTATCTCTCACCATTGGCGGCAACCTTTAAACCTTTTATCAATTGAATCAAGCGCAATGCTTTTTCATTTACAAATGGAAAATGTATCAAAAGAAAAACTTACCGAGGAACTTACAAATATTGTCAATACAACTCAGTCACTATCTCATATGATTGATGATTTTATAACAATGTTCAGTAGTACGGTCTCACCACGAAAAGAAAGATTTTCTTTATTGTTAACGATTAAAAGTTGCATCTTTATATTAAACAAAGAGATTATTGCTAACAATATAACAATGATAAGCGATATTGCCGAAGACATTTATCTTGAACAGAATTTGCTCCTTTTTGAACAAATTATCCTTAATTTATTAACAAATAGTATTGAGGCAATTATAGAAAATCAGATGGATTATGAGAAAAGATACATTGTGATCGAATCTGAAAAAAAAAGCGAAACCGATTTTATACTTTCAGTTACAGATAGTGGAAATGGAATTGATGAGCAAATAAAAGATAGTATTTTTGAGCCTTATTTTAGTAGAAAGAAAGTTCATAGTGGAACTGGAATGGGGCTTTTTATAACAAATAAAATTTTAAAAAACCAATTCAATACGCAGCTTTCATCTAAAAATGAATTTTTTCAGGTTGACGACAAAAATCTTTACGGAGCTAAAATGTCGATATCTTTTTTTCCTACAAACTCTATGGAGTAATATTTCTATTTTGGTTAAATTCGTTATAATCCAAAAATTTTAGGAAATAATGGGCAAAAATACTTAATAAAGGGAATGTATGAAACTAGCAGTATTTGATTTTGATAGCACACTGATGGATGGTGAAACGATAGATTTTTTAGCAAATGAACTAGGTCTTGGTGAAAAAGTTGCAAAGATAACAGAGGAAGCGATGAGTGGGAGGCTTGATTTTTTTGAGAGTTTAACTACAAGAGTTGCACTTTTAAAAGGTTTGCCATATCAAAAAGTTTTAGATATTTGTGAAAATCTTCCACTTATGAATGGTGCAGTTGAAGTTGTAGCTGGACTTAAAGCTAAAGGTTACAAAGTTGTATGTTTTAGTGGAGGATTTAGAACAGGTACAACTCCAGCAAAAACTAAACTTGGGCTTGACGCTGATTTTGCAAATATTTTGCACCAAAAAGATGGGGTTTTAAGTGGACTTGTTGGTGGAGATATGATGTTTGATAGCAGTAAAGGTGATATGATTCAAAGAATTCAAGCACTTCTTGGGGCAACTATTGAAGATACTTTGGTGTGTGGGGATGGAGCAAATGATAGAAGTATGTTCCCTTATGCTTCTAAAAAAATAGCATTTTGTGCAAAAGAGATACTCAAAAAAGAGGCAAATATCATTATTGATAAAAAAGATTTGCGGGAGATTTTAAATCATATCTAATAGAGCCAAAAGATTTATTGGATTTTAAACTTCATATTATTTTGTATTGTTATCTTTAATTACCTCATAAATAAAATCTGAATTTTGATTAACATTTAGAAAGTTCTTGTTTATATTGTATCCATTTTGCAAAGGTACTATTGCCAATATTTTTCCAGGATGTTTTAAATCTTCTCTTTGAAAAAACATCTCTTTAAATTTTGATATTGATACTTTGATATTTCCAAAAGATGGGTCAGCCAAATAAACATAATTTTCGTCCATACTTTTATAGACCGTGAAATGTTCATCTTTTCGCACTTTTACAAATAAAATCACTGGCACTTTAAGATTCTTTAGAGAATCCATATCGATTGCTAAACCTATAGCTTTAAATCCTTTTCGTTGTGAAAATTCGGATAAGTCAAAAAAAGATAAATTCGTCTCGCCACTTTCAAGCAATATTTTTTTTGACACATCAAAACCTTTGGATTTTAATATATCATCCAAAACATCTTTCTCCTCAACCTGAAACCCATAATAGTATTTAAGTATAGTAGCAAGTGTTGCACTACCACAACTATAATCATATTCTTGTCTTACAAGATTTTCATTTTTGAATTCTATCCAAGACCTAATAGGCTTTTGAATGCTAAAATCTTTTTGATAAATATTAACCGCACCAAAGAAAATGGTCGGTAGAACTAAAATAGATAGTATGCTTTTCATTAAAATTTATACGACAAACTCATATTAATATTGTTCATAGAGTATTCATTGTTATCATTTTTTTCATAATCTAGTGCAAAAATTGTTTTTGAGTTAAACTCATAACTCACACCAAATAACATACTTACAGATGAGCCACTGTTTGAGACGATTTTTTCATCTACTTTATTTTTACCTGTAAACTGATATTTAATACCCCAATTTAGGTTGGCAAATGGATTTACGGCAAAATATATTTGAGGGGTAAGTACTATAATTTCTCCATTATCAAGAGATTTGTTCGCATCTTCTTTTTTAAGATTGAGTCTATAGTCAGCTTTTATCAAAAAGACTAAAGGGTCAACAGTATAATAACTTGTAGCGAAAAATGAATAACTTTTAAACTTTTGAGTTTGTTTATGGTTGTCACTAAATTGAGCATTTTCTAACAAATCTACACTTCCACCTACTAAAAAAGATGGCTTATCATCTTCTTTTTTGATTTGATAAGTAAGTCCTAAATTTAGATTATTAAACCCTTTATCGCTCTGTGTTTCAAAACTATTTCCAGAAGTATGAGTATCGCTTGTGTAGAAGTTTAAGTTTGAAAAAACTTCCAAATCTTTTGAGATACCGTATTTTAAAGCCGTACCATAATTAATATAATCTTGGTTTGAACTATCAATCCCTAAATAAGTGGGTATCGTTACAAAATCTCCGCCATTTGTTTGATATGTAATCGGAGAAAAACTACCTGTTTTTCGTGTGATATTTGAGTAAGCAATCGAAAAATCACTTTTAAATTCATTTTTATCAGTCAAAATCTCATCAACTTTGACAGGTTTTGCCATAAGCAAAAATGGTGTTAGTAATAATAGAAGATTTTTTATATGTTTCCTTTAATGTGGTATTTGAAGTAAAAAATGGATAAAAATTATTGGTATTTATCATCTTTTGATAAAAAACTAATCATCTCAAAAACAAAGAAAATAAGTGCAATTATACATACTATAATTCCACCTATTTTAGATGATTCTTGAAATATTCCATAGCCTACAAAAAATGTAAATACTGGCATAGTTAATACATTCAATATAAACTTAAAAAAGTTACCCATTTTGATGATTTTTTACTTGATTAAATTTAAATTTTAAAGCAATAAATGACAATACGGAATAACAAATTATTGAAACTATATCAGACAACAGATAATCTATATATTCGTCAAAAAGCCATGAAAGAGGAAATACTAACATAAACAACAGAATATAAAAAAAACCTAGTCTGTTCCCATATTGTTTAATATTTATTAATCCAAGACAAGATATGAGAAATAAAATTGAAGATATAATTTCATATAAATCAACACTCATTTTTGTTTGTTACCAATTTCTATATCTAGTGGCTCTACCTTTGTAAACTTTACCTCCATATGATGGAGCATTAGCAAATGATACATAAGTAAAAGTTAAACCCCACACAATAGGCCAAAATTCTCCATCTGTAGCTTTCATCTCATCACTGCTTAAGGTAAGTACATTTGAAGCAACACTATTTTTAAATAAAAACTCACTATCAGCCTTACTGATACTTTGTTCACCAAATTCACTTGTAGGATTTGCAAATGCAATACCTGAAGCAACAACTAATCCTAATAAAACCTTGCTAATTTTTAGCATAATAGCCTCCATAAATTATTTCAAACTTAAAAAAAGTTCGCAGGAGATTATACCCCCCCCCATAGCTTAAAAAACAATCAATTAGGAAATTTTAAACTCCAACTCAATTTTTTTTGCTTCCTCTACCCCTATAAAAGTTAAACTATCTTCAGTTAGAAAATTCATATTTTTTAGTTCAGTTAGATATTTTTTACCAGTTTTAATATCAAATACACGACTATTTTCCATCATTTTCAAAACATCACTAAAATTTTCATTGTGTTCTTTTTTATAAATTGCTAGTAGTAAAACTCTAAGTTCGATATTGTCTTTGAAATCCATTTTTTATCCCTTTAAAATGTCCCATTTTAAAGGGACCGTTTGTTTAATTTCTACTTTTAGCGGATTGAAACATCAATCTTAAAGTAGCAAATCCTAAAGTTCGAATTAATTCGCTTTAATCAAAATGTCCCATTAAAAGGATATTTTGTTAAATTATTTTGTTTTTAATATACCATTTTTATAATAAAATGCTATCAAAATAAATGAAATACCAAGTAAAGCAGTTACAAAATATAGCTCAAAATAGATAGCCAACATACCAGTTATGATTGTAGTTGAGGCATTTGTAAACATAAAAAACATCTCATTGTATGCTAAAACACGACCTAAATATCTTTTTTCAACTTCCTCTTGAAGCATGGCGTAGGTAAAAGACCAAAGTGTTGTGGTGGCAAGTCCAGTTAAAAATAATCCAAATAATCCAAGGTAAAAATTATATTGAAGGGTTGCCCATAGCATTATCCCAAAACCTTGAATTAAAAAAACATAAAACAACCTCTCTTTGTTTACCCAAGAACCAAGCACAAAAGGTCCCACCATAAGAGCTAACGACCTTGTAGCGTTTGATAATCCAATAGCAAGTGGAACAGCAATTACATATTTGTAGTGAAAATCAGCCAGAAGAGTAACAATAGTATCAAATGATGTAAATCCAACGGTACCGTGCAATAAGATAAGTTTAATTAGATGTTTGTTTTCTAAAATATATTTTATTCCACTTTTTATTGCCATGATTATTTTTTCATGACTTGTTTCGTGGGTATATTTTATGCCTGTATTTATGAGTGTTAAAAATGCGAATAAAAAAAAGACTCCATCGATTATAAATGCAGTAGTTGTCCCATAAAAATTTACAACCAAACCACCAATAGCCATACCGGCTGTAAATGTAAATGACCAAATAATTGAGTGGATTTCATTTGCTTTGCTTAATATTTCCAAATGCAAAAGTTTTGGCAACAGGGTCATTTCAGTTGTAAAAAACATCGATGATGAAGTCATCCTTATGAAAATAAAAATAAGCAATAACCAAACATCATCAATACTTTCTATCATAAGAAAACACATTGTCATTGAAAATTCAACTAATAATAAAATCCCTAAAAGTTTTTTAGCATCAATCCTATCAACAATTGTCCCACTAAATGGAGCTAACAAAATCCCAGGGATAAAATGCATAGCAACAACAATTGAGATCAGTATGGGGCTAGCATTGAAACTAACTAGCATACTATAAATCGCTACATTTGAAAACCAAGTTCCAAAATATGCAAAAAATTGGATAGTTGCTAATTTCCTTACAATTGGATTTTCCCTAAAAAGTGTTTTGTAGCTCAAATTATTTAAACTCAACTTTGACTAATTTGGAAAATACTTTTGGGTTGTTGATTATTATCTCACATTTATATGTTGAGATGTTTTTTTCATCTGCAATTTTTGAGATTTTATTTATTTTGAGATTTGTTTTTACACCATTTATGTAGATTGTTTTGTTTTTGAATTTTTCAATCTCATTTATTGGTAAAAATATTTCGAGTTTCCCTTTGCTTAAATCAAATGCTTTATAAAGTAAACTACCAGAATTTACAAAATCCCCAACTTCAACTTCAATAGATGATAGGTAAACATTTTTTAATTTGATGGTTTTTTTGGAGATATTGTTTTTAAGTGTTGCTATTTTTATCTCAATATCTGCAATATTGCTACTTAGAGTTAGTACTTTTATCTTTTGGGCATCTCTTTCTAATTTTGTTTTTGAGGAGATTTTGTTGAAATTTTCCTCCAACTCTTTTTCGATTTGATATATCTCTTTTAGGTTGTTTAATTTGATTATTGTTTGGTTAAGCTCAACTAAATCAACGCTATCATCAAACTTAATTATAGTTTCATTTTGTATGAAACTTTTTTCACTTACCCTTTTTACAAAAGTTACTTCACCTAAAACTGAAGATTTTACAGCAAAGGTTTTATATGGATTTATTGGACTATAAAATTCCTCACAAAGTCCGTATGAAAATATAGTTAATAGTGCAAAAAAAGATAAAAATATTTTATTCATTTTAGATTTCCTTTTGGTTCTTTTAGAATTGCCATTCTAACTAAAATAATTTTATTTCATATTAGTTGCTAACACAAAAGCACTAGCCCAAGCCCAGTGCAAATTGTATCCACCACAAGCTCCATCTACATCTAAAACCTCGCCACAAAAATAGAGTCCTTTTTGCTTTTTTGATTCCATAGTTTTTGTCTCAACTTCGTCAACACAAATACCGCCACAAACAACTTCCCCAAACTCAAAACCTTTTGAGCCTTCAATATTTATTTTGATAGATTTTAGCGCATATACTATATTTAAAATATCTTTTTTATCAAGTTCCCCTAGCGTTTGTTTGTGGGGGGAAATTTTTGATTTTTTCTTTATAAACTCTATAAGTTTTGTGTTTATTAGGCTTAGAAATAAAAACTCAATTTTTCTATCTTTTAGATTCTTTATCTTATTTTCTAGTAGCGAAATAAGTTTATTTTTATCAAGTGATGGGAAAATATCAACCAAAATATCAACACCAAATCGACTTTCAAGTGCTATGTTTACCTCGCGACTAAGGTCTAAAATAGTATTTCCAGAAACCCCATAATTTGTAAAAAGCAAATCCCCAAAAACTGTTTTAGTCGCTTTATTATTTATGTAGAGCGTTACGGTTGCTTCTGTCTTAACACCACTTAGTTGGTGAATATCAAGATTATTTGAAGTAAGTTGTACAAGTGCAGGTAGTGGCTCAATTATTGTGTGTAAAAATTGTTTTGCTAATGTATATCCGCTATCACTACTTCCTAGTTTTGCCATCGCTTTGCTTCCTGTTGCTATGATGACTTTGTTAAATTTTTTGATCCCATTTTGTGTTTTAAGTTCAAATTTGTCAATTCTTTCATCAAATTTTAGATCTGTTATAAAGCTATCAAAATTAAATTTAACACCATAAAATAGAGCATTTTCGTACAAAATCTCAACAACACTTGAAGCTTGAAGTGAAGCTGGATATGTTTTTCCATTTTCGTTCGTTACTAGATTTAGCCCAATTTCATCGCAAAATTTATTAAATTCTCTAAATCCAAAAGTTGTAATTGGGTATTTTATAAACGATGGATTGTTTGAGAAAAAATGTTCAAGTGAAAGATTTTTGTTTGTTATGTTGCATTTGCCATTTCCAGTTGCTTGGAGTTTTTTCCCTGCTTTTGGATTTTTCTCAAAAACTTCAACTGTAAAATTTCTTTTTGCTAAGATGATTGAAGCCAAAAGGGATGATGCTCCACCACCTATGATTGCAATATTTTGCTTCATAAATCTATAAACCTAGTGCCACTAAATCCAACTTTTTTGATACCAAAATCTACTTGATTGTCTTTTATTTGAATATTTCCAAAAAGTTTTGATTGGTTGGTTATAAAGTACTCTAAGCCCAAAACCACAGAGTAGTTTACCCAGTTATAAACTACATCATGGTCAAAAAGTGAAATTGACTCTTCAATCTCTTTTGGAAGTGGTGAAATTGAATTTGTCAAAAGAAGTTTGACTCTCTCATCCTCTTCCGTGAGGTTAAAAATAACGGGTGCATAATTTAGTTGAGTTGAAAAAATCTCTTTAGGGGTGATATTTTTCTCTTTTAGGGTCGATAAGATAATCGCACTCTTTACAATTGAAGTGTTTAGTATAACTGTTGAGTTTTCTAGTTTACTTGATTCATTTGCTAATATATTGTAATTTTGAACTTTACCTGCTATTTTGATACCTTCTATGTTTGGAATATTTAAGCTTAATAAATCATTGTGTAGAGTTGTACTTATTGTACTATCATCATAAATCTCTACTATATTTGATGTAGCATTTGTACTTAAAAAACTGAATTGTTTTTTATAATCCATCCCGCCAAACACAAAATTTGGTTTTGGATTTTTTACTCCTATTTTGTTTACAAGTGGCATATAAAAATTAAATTTTGATATGTTTGGATAGCTATGAAGTGTCCACATTGTGTTTGTTGTTAGTAAACCTATCACTTTTTTAATCCCTTTAGCTTCAATCTCATCTAGTGCTTTTGTTATATTTTGTTTGTTTTCAACCTCTATATTGAAAAATTCTAATTTAAAATTGATATTTTTATTTAGTAAGTATGCCATCGCTACATTAGAAGCTTCAACGCCATACTTTGCAACAGCATTTGAAGCGTATAAAAATGCAATTGTTTCATCTTTTTGATTTTGTATTTGCTGTTTTTGTGGTTGTTTTATAGCTATTTGCTGTTGTACTTTTGGCTCCTCTTTTGTTTCAGCTCTTAGCTCAACCTTATTGATCTCTTTTGTTGTTTCTTTTTTGATTTCTTGTTTAACTTCTGTTTTGACTATCTCTTGTTTTTTTATTTCTTGCTCTTGCTCTTTTTTATTTTGTATCTCTATATTTGTTTTTGCCTTTTTTTTGACAATCGGTTCACTTTCATAAAAAGTAATTTTTGGCTCATTTATAGGATTGATTGACACCCCGTAGAGAAAATTTTGTGTTGATGAAATAAAACTCATAAAAATAAATAGTGATTTTAAAAGGTTGTTTTTCATATTTATTCTTCCAAAAGTAATTTGATTTTTTTTAAATCTTCCATCGCCTCTTTTTTAAGTGATGGATTTCTAAGGAGCAAATTTGGATGATATAGAGGAACTAGGATTTTGTTTTGAAATTTTAAAACTTTTCCTCTGACTAAGTTAAGTTCACTTTCATCACCACTTATGTATTTGTAGCTATCTCCAAGAGTGACGATAATTTTCCCATGATAATTTTCTAGTTGATTTAATAGATACCCCTTGCAAGATGATACAAAACTTTCAGCCATCTGATTGTTTTCTTTTATGTCACATTTGATTATACTTGTTAGATATATAGATTCAAAGTCCATTTTTAAGACATTTTGAACCATTTTAATAAACATCTCTTTCTCTGCACTTTCAAACGATGGAGTTGTAGTAATAAAAATAATTTGTGAATCTGGATTTCCAAAACTATAAATTTTATCTTTTGATAGTTTTGAAGCATCACACAAAGTACACAGGTTGAGCGTCTCTTTTGACATAAAATCAAAATCACTCTCATCTTTTTTTATCTTAAATGGTAAGGCATATTTGTAGCCAAAACTTTTTTGAAGTAGAAGGTTTTTTAAAATTAGATTTTTTGTATTTAGGGTCATTGGAAAATTATACAAAAGGTATACTTTTTATCCCCTTTGTCCTAATATAAGGAACAATATATAAAATAATATTGACTTATGTTCCAATTAATTGTACAATACGACACAAAAATTTTATAAGGCAGTTTATGTCATCAGAAGCACCAAGTTTAAGAAAATTAGAAAATGATTTAGAGATAAATAAAACAACACTTCATAATTGGAAAAAAACTAGACCAAAATTGTATGAATTCATAATTGAGTCGTATAAAGATAAAGAGTTATTGAAGAAAAATTTAACTTATCTTGTAGAGCAGAGAAAAAGTCTTGAAAATGAGATTGAGATAACTTCAAAAAGGGTTTCGTAAAAGTTTAATTTTGAGGTTACGCACTAATAAATAGAGTCATGATGTTTTAAGATTCCCATTAAATGTACAAAACTCTTCAAACATCATCGCTGTGTTTATGGTTTATAAAACGGAGCACACTTTTGGAATATGCATACAAAAACAAGCACCTTTGTAGTTAATATCATCGATTTTTGTCGATATATTGTTGGCTAATAATTCACCATTCATACTTTTTTCAACAATATCTTTGCTCATGTAAAGCCCTATACCAGTCCCTTGACTTTGATGTTTTGTTGTGAAATATGGGTCAAATATCTTATTTATTATCTCGCTTGGAATTCCACCTGCATTATCTATGATTTTTATAATATTGTATGTTTCGTTTTCATCAATATCAATATATATTCGTCTTTCATCTTTTGGCGTTTTTTCAAGTAAAGCATCTTTTGCATTATTGAAAATATTTAAAAAAACTTGAGATAACTCATTTGAATAGCCATAACTTTTGTGTGTAAAGGTTTTGTCTTTCAAGTATATTTTAATATTGTTTTCACTGTAAGTAACTCCAATAATTCCAAGTGTTAAAACTAAAATTTCAAATAGATCAAACTCTTTTTTCTCTTTATCGCTTGACAAATAGCCTCTAAAATCTTCAATTGTTTGGTTTAAAAATTTTGTATAACCCATAATTTTTGAAAATCTCTCCATAATCTCATCTTTGCTAAGGAGACCTAATTCAATTTGCAAGTTACTTCCTGATGCTGTTGAGCTTATCGCTGAAAGTGGTTGACGCCATTGATGGGCAATATTCCCCATCATCTCTCCCATTCCAGCATATCTTGATTGGATTAAAAGTTTCTGATCTTTTTGACGATTTTTTTCTACTTCAGAGGCAATTCTCTCTTCAAGCGTATCGTTAAAATCTCTCAATTCTTTTGTTGAAATATCCAAAGCTCTTTCAAGTCTATAAATGTTTGCATCGGTACTATCGTAAGTATCTTCTAGGAGTTTGATTAGTTTTTCAAATGTGTCTTTATCTATAGAGCTAAAATCATCAATTTTTAATTTTTTTAACTGCCGCGATAAGACCTTATTTTTAGTTTTCATTTTTTGGTTCTATCTCCCAAAAACGAGTAATTGTCATCGTTTGGTTGTGTAAATCGCAAAAACCATTTGCAAGTGGAGATAATTCACCATAAGAGTAGTATCCAATTTGTTCTATGTTTTCTCCATTTAATTCATGGACAACTTCAAGCTCATCTTCAGTTTTGTGTGCCAATACAAGTTTTCGCCCAACACAACTTATTGCTATATTGACAGCAACTTCACCTTGGTAGTTAAAAGACTTAAGTTTTTCCCCAGCTTCTAATGCACCAGCTATAAGTTCAGCAAAACTTGCTCTCATAAACATCACTTCGCTATTATTAGGAATATCACCAGCAAAAGTTATAGATTGCTCATCCTCGTTTACAGCCAAAATTGTTCTTACTTTTGATTCTAAATCACCGGTTTCTTTTATCATTAAAGGATAAAGGAGTCCAGAAAAAGGTAGTTCATTTGAACTTTCACCGAGATATGTTTTGTATATTTCAAGAGCAGGTTTATTGTCTAATTCATATAAAACATTTCCTTGTGATTTTGTTACAACTCTATCTATTCCAAATTTTTTCCAACCACCTTGTGAACCATAAGCAATTCTAAAATTATCACCATAAAAGCCAACTGCAACGATATGATTTGGTAGCGGTTTCCCGTTAGCTAATACCCAAGTTTTAGCAAAATTTGCATCATCTCCAGCTAATCCGCCAGTTATAACTATATTGTTTGCAATATTTTTATTGAGACCTTTTGTAAGTGTTGAACCATTTGTGTTTAGCCCATCTGCTAAAATGAAAATAGCTTTTAGGTTTTCATCTAAAAGATTTTTTGATATATTTTCCCCTATTTGGAATGATTGATCACTATTTGTTATTGTTTGTGAGGATAGTTTTAAAGTTGTGCTTTGAAATTTAATAACCATAACAACCAAAGATTTTTCGTAAAGCATCTCATCTTTAATCTCGCCAGAAGTTGAGCAACCAATAATGTTTGAATTAGAAAAGCTATTTGTAAGTAAATCTAATCCATCTTGGATGTCACTAAGTTCAGTACTTCCAAAACATATTATTAAAGTGTTTTGACTATCAAGAGTTAAATCAAAAGGTTTATCCCAGTTCTTCTCCTCGTAAATGTAACTTTCTTTTATCACAATATTTCCTTATCTTAAGACTTTAATATTTGCACTTATTTTTAGATTTTCAAAATAATTTTTCAGATATTCATTTTCACGATTTGTCATAATAGTATTAAAAATCACCTCTTTAACATTTTCAAAAGGTATTGTTTCATTTTCTAATTTATTTGAAACAAACAAAACATTGTATGTTTGATTTTCTGTAAATATTGTAGAAAAAGATTTTTCTTTTGTTTTTGAAATTATGTATTTCATTTGCTCACTAACACTATCAATCAAAATCGTTTTATTTTCAACACTTAAATTCGGATCTGATAGCATCGGATTTGTTTTGAGTGATTCTAATAATTTTTTATCTTTTGAAATGTAGTGCATTGCGTCTATTTTTTTGGCAATTTGAAATTCATCTTGATGATTATTATAATATATTTTTAAATCTTCTTCATTTGCTAATATCAGTTTGTTTGAAGCTATTGCGGTTATTAATTTTTGATGTCTTAGTTGAAGTCTTATTTTTTCACTAAATTTTTCAAAATCTTCTTGTTGCGAAACAGCATTTTTAAATTCAAATATCGTCATTTTGTTATTTTTAGCAAGTTTTTCCATATAGCTATCAACATCAAATTTGTCAACCGAGATTCTATATTTGTCGATAGATTGAAGATATAAAGCTTCATCAATTAGAAGGGCAAGTGCTTCATTTTTGTTAATTTGTAGCTCCTCCATTTTGTTGTCAATATCAACTAAAGTAATAGGATACTCGTTGACACTAATTGCTACACCGTTGATTACTCCTCCATTTAGTGAAAGTGCTAGAATCGAGCATAAGAGCCCTATATGTAGTGTTTTCTTTATCATATATTTTTATCCTTTATCTATGCGGGCTAAAATTTGTAATTTTATTGTAAATTTTTTGCTCTTTAAAGCGGAAATTATTTTATCATAAAAATTGTGAAATCATTATCTAGATAATCATTCTTTGTAGCTATTTTATTAGTTAGAGATGAACTAAAGGATATAACTTCTTCTAATTTAATATTATTGAAACTTTTATTTTTTAAAAAATTAAACACAAACCCTTTTTTTGAAGCATTAAAACATTTCTCTATAAAGCTATAAAATTCTTTTTTATTTAAAGTATTTATAGCGCCACTGCAAACATAGTAATCACATGCATTCAGTTCATCTTTTAAAACATCAATTTTACTAAAATCGACTCCAATGAATCTTTTTTTTGAAATATTAATCATCTCATCAAGGGAATCAATTCCAGTGTATTTTTGTGGCAACAAATTGTTATTTTTTAAATAGTTAAAATATTCTCCAAATCCACAACCAGCATCAATTATAGTGCTATTTTTTATATCATGTTTTATAAATTCTGTGATTATTTCAAATCTTTTATATTGTGTAAATTCACTATTCCAATGAACTCCAAGTGCTGAAATTCCATATTTTTCTATACTTTTTTTATAAAAAAGTCTATTTGTTTCGCTAATTATTTATCCTTTAGTTGCTCTATTGCAACTCCATTATCGCTTAAAAACTTTGAAACTATACTTGAATTGGTGTGCTCGTAAGATTTTAGATATACAATTCTTTTGATACCACTTGCAATTAAATTTTTACTACATTCACTGCAAGGCTCGAGGGTAACATAAATTGTACCGCCTTCTATACTTATCCCTTTTCTAGCAGCCCAAATAATTGCGTTCATTTCTGCGTGGATCTCATAAGTTTTACTCCATTCATGATGATCTTTTGTATAATTTCCATCCCAGAAATCACAACAATTTTGAAATCCAGCAGGGGTACCATTGTATCCTGTGCTTAAAATTCTCCCATCTTTTACTATAACTGCACCAACTTGCTTTGATACACACTTTGAAGCACTTGCAATCTCAGTTGCGATATTTATAAAATTCTTGTCATTTAACAATCTAATTTCCTCTTCTGTGTTGTTTTATGTTAGTATTGTAACTACTTTCAATAAAGTTTATCCCAATAATGAAAGAGAAAAGTGAAATTAAAACATATCTCCATGAATGACTTTGTAACAGGATACTCATCTTTAAATTACCTAAAATAACCTCTAATAGATATTTTGAAAATTGATAAAAGTTTTGTTGATGGTTTTCCTGATGACAAAAATGATATGCAAATATCAAAAGCTATAATATCAATGGCAAAAACATTGGGCTTAAAAACATTAACCGAAGGTCTTCAAACAAATGAACAGCTAGAATTCTTACAAAATGAAGGTTGTGATTTTTATCAAGGATACTATTTTATTAAACCAATTGTAAAGGATGAATTCTTAAGAATATTAAAAGATATTTAAGGTTGTCGTGTTATAATCCCACTCACAAAAGCGGGAGTAGCTCAGTTGGCTAGAGCTCCTGCCTTCCAAGCAGGTTGTCGCGAGTTCGAGTCTCGTCTCCCGCTCCACTTTTGTAAATCTTTTAAAAATCACAAACAATCAAAAAATAAATTTTCTAATCTATTTTCTTTTAGCTTTTAGATATACCCTTTTTGGTGCAGGATAACCCTCAATAGTTTTATTATCATCATCGCTATCTAAAAAATCTTCCAAACTACACTCAAAACTCCAAGCAGTTGCTCTTTGTTCTGTACTATCAGTTTTTGTGATTTCAAGTACTTCTATATCTTTAAATCCAGCACGATTTAGCCAATTCTTAAAACATTTGACTGTTGGTATAAAATATATATTTGGAATCATCGCATATCTTTCAAAGGGTGTTAGGCAAACTTCATCTTCACCATCAATCATAAAACTATCAACTATTATTTCCCCATTTGGATTTAAACTTTTTGCTAAAGATTTTAGAGTTCCTATTGGATCACTTCTGTGGTATAAAACACCAAGCATAAAGATAAAATCAAATTTATGGTCGTATTGCTCAATATGCTCAACACCAAGCATCTCATAAACTATATCACTTTTAACAAAACTATTTACAAAATCAAATTGACTTCTAAAAACAGCAGATGGATCAAAACCAACAAGTTTTTTAGGATTATCTTCAAGCATTCTAAACATATAATATCCGTTGTTGCATCCAACATCTGCAACAATTTTATCTTTGAGGTTAAAATATGGTCTTAGAAGATTGTATTTTTTATTTGATTGCCATTCGCTATCAATTTTCAAGCCACAAATATCAAATGGTCCTTTTCTCCAAGGTATTAAAGTTTTTGCATTTTTTGTTAATAAATCAAACTCATCATCATTTAAATCATCACGATTACCAACCTTAAACCAATCAATTGGCGTAAATTTATAATTTCTTAGTGAAATCGTGCTTATATTTTTAATTGCTTCTCTCATTGGAACTATATTTTTCCAAGTTAGCCACTTTTCTCGTTCAATCTTAATTTTTTCTAAATCTTTCATTTTCCACCACTAATTAACACTCACTTAACACTGAGCTATTATAATTCCCTACCTAAAATAAATAAAGCACTTCCAAAACATATCATAAAATTATCACTTCCACTAAATCACCAACATTTAGTGGAGCTTTATCTTCACCTTGAACTAAAAGTCCAGCATCCAACATATTTGTTAAAATTGCACTTGTACCATCTTTTTTACCATCAAAATCAACATAGTATTTACCATCAATAAGCTTTATATTACAAGCCTCAAATGTTGTTTTATTGCCTTTTCCTTTGTGATTTTGATTTAGTATTGCTTTTATTTTTGTTAGTTTTTTATCAACTCTTTGAAGTTTGAAAAGTATCGGCAATACATAAAGGATAAAAGTAACCGTGCTACTATATGCAAATCCAGGGAGTCCAATGATAAATTTTTCATCTTTCTGTGCAACTATTATATGTTGTCCTGGCTTGATATTTACCCCTTGAAATAAAACATCTGCCCCAATTTCATTTTTAATAATATCTTTTACAAAATCATAATCCCCAACACTTACCCCACCAGTTGTAACAACAATATCACAACTTTTCAGTGAAGATTTTATGAGGTCTAAAATCGAATTTTTATCATCTTTTACAACTCCCATTTGCTTTACATCTGCCCCATACTGTTTTGCTAGGGCTTCAAGTGTTAGGTGGTTTGTGCTTCTTATTTGTGATTTATTTGTTTGAATTTCACCTAGATCTAAAATCTCACTTCCTGTACTTGCGATTGCAATGATTGGGGTTTTAAATATCTCAACTGTTACTTGATTTAATCCAGCCATCACACCAATCTGTGCAAATCCAATCTTTGTTCCACTTTTAATTAGTAAGTCACCAGTTTTATAGCTCTCCCCAATCTCTCTAATGGCAAATCCTTTTGGAACTTCATTTATAATCTTAATCTCACCGTCTTTTACAATTACATTTTCAATTGGAATAAGTGTATCGCACCCTTTTGGAATTAGTGAGCCTGTAAAAGTTTTGATACAACACCCATCTTTTAACTCTAAATAATCATCACTTCCTGCTGGATTTATCCCATCAATTTTTAAAAATCGATTTTTTTGATTTTCAAATTTTATAGCATATCCATCCATCGCAGAAGTTGGAAACTCTGGGTAATGCGAGGTTGCTATAATATCAATGGCTAAAACATTTCCAAGACTCTCCATTAGTGGAACTGTTTTTGTGTTTTTATTTTTAATAATAATATTTTCTAAAATCTCTAAACTTTTGTTATAAGAGATAAATGTTTTTTTAGTCTCGCAACTCACAATTAATCCTTTTTTGTATCTATAATTTTTTTATTTTTTCAATCTCATCACGAAGTCTGATTGCCTCTTCAAAATTTAAATCTTTTGCAGCTTGATTCATAAGTTTGCCGAGTTCAGCGACTAATTTTTGTCTCTCACCTGCTGGCATTTTTGTAAGTCTATCAAGTTTTAATGCAACAGTGTCATACTCTTCCATTTTTAAATCTTCATCAAGCCGTCTGATTGTTGTTGTTGGTGTGATATTGTGGATAGTATTAAATTCTTCTTGAATTTTTCTCCTATTTTGTGTTGTTTCAATCGCAAATTTCATACTTTCTGTTATTTTTTTTGCAAATAATAAAACTTTCCCATTGCTATTTCTAGCAGCTCTTCCCATAGTTTGTATAAGACTTGTTTTGCTTCTTAAAAATCCCTCTTTATCGGCATCTAAAATAGCAACCAAACTAGCTTCAGGAATATCAAGACCTTCCCTTAAAAGGTTTATCCCAACAAGAACATCAAAATGCCCAAGGCGAAGTTGTCTAATTATTTGATTTCTCTCAATAGCATCAATTTCAGAGTGCATATATTTCACTCGAAGTCCTAAATCATTGTAATAAGTAGTAAGCTCCTCCGCCATTTTTTTAGTTAAAACTGTTACTAAAACTCTTTCATTTCGCTCCACAACTTTTTTTATCTCATCGTGTAGCCTCTCAACTTGATAGGTGCTATCTATTATCTCAATTAATGGGTCAAGAAGCCCAGTGGGTCTGATGATTTGCTCCGCTACGACACTACTGAGATTTGTTTCTAGTTCATTTGGAGTAGCACTTACAAAAAGATAATTTGCTTTTTTATTGATAAATTCATCAAACATAAGTGGACGATTATCAAGTGCTGATGGGAGTCTAAAACCATAATCAACTAATACAGTTTTTCTACTTCTATCCCCAGCGTACATTCCGCGAAATTGTGACAAACTTACATGAGATTCATCAACAATTAAGAGATATGGACGGTTCATCGCTTCAAAATAATCTATAAGTGAATATGGAGTTTCCCCCACTTTTTTATCTGTTAGAAGCCTTGCATAATTTTCAATTCCCTTGCACATTCCTGTTGCTTCAAGCATCTCCAAATCAAACTCAACCCTTTGTTTTAATCTTTGGTGTTCAACTAATTTATCATTGTCTTTAAAATATTTTAGTCTCTCATCAAGTTCCTCTTCAATTGTTTTTATTGCATTTGCCAATCTGCTTTGGGACACAATAAATGGATTTACACTATAAAGGATAAAGTCTTTCAGAGTTTCTGTTTTGTTATTTGTTAGATATTCGTGTTTTGTAATAGATTCAACATCATCCCCAAAAAACTCAATCCTGATATATTCATCTTGATAGTAAGCTGGAAAAACATCAATAACATCGCCATTTACCCTAAAATCACTTCTGTCAAAAAATTTATCATTTCTTTTGTAACCCATCTCGACAAGTTTCAAAAGAAGTGTCCTTTGAGAATATTGTTGCCCAACTTCAAGTCTTTGGACATTTTGCTTATATTCATCTGGATTTCCTAAACCATAATTGGCACTAACAGATGCTACACAAACAATATCCTCAAAAGAAAGAAGTGATGCTGTTGTTGAAAGCCTCAATCTCTCAAGTTCGGAGTTAATTGAGCTGTCTTTTTCTATAAATAAATCTTGCCTTGGTATATAAGCCTCAGGTTGATAATAATCATAGTACGAAATAAAATACTCAACATGATTATCAGGGAAAAAGCCACGAAACTCACTATAAATTTGAGCCGCTAAAGTTTTATTGTGAGTCATTATAAGTGTTGGCATTTGTAAAGCTTCTATCACTTTTGCCATCGTATAAGTCTTACCACTTCCTGTTACGCCAAGAAGTGTATTGTATTTGTTGCCTTGCTTGATAGAAGCTGTGAGTTGCTCTATCGCTTTTGGTTGATCTCCTGCTGGAGTGTATGGGGTGTGTACTTTAAACGGTGTCATAGATTTTTTTGTTCTTATTGTGATTTAAATTTGCAAAATATTATCATTTTAAGCTTCAAGATAAGAGATAAAGTTTGTGTTGATTTGTATTTGTTAAAAAGTGAATTTGATGGTGCGGTCGGCGAGAGTTGAACTCGCACACCCGTAGGGCGCTACCACCTCAAGGTAGTGTGTCTACCATTCCACCACGACCGCAAAAAGTAAGAATAATAATTTTTGGCTCAAGAGAGACCAAAAACTAGTAATGTTCTAAAAAAGTAAATTTCCTTACTTTTTTAGTGGTGCGAATTACCCTAAAAATGGATTTGCATAAAGTGCAATAAGAGCGATAACAAGTGTATAGATAACTTGAGCTTCAATCATCGCTAATGCGATAAACATTGTAGTCATAAGTTTTCCACCCATACCTGGGTTTCTTGCAGTTCCAGCGATAGTTGCAGCAGCAGTATTACCCATACCAATAGCTCCACCCATAGCAGCGATACCAAGACCAATACCTGCAGCAAGTACAGAGTATGCCTGAATCATAGATGTTCCAGCTTCTTCAGAAGCGAAAGCAGCAGTTGCGAATGCAAGTACTAAAAATAAAACTTTTTTCATTGTGAATTCCTTGTAAATATTTTGTTAAATAATTTTTTCGGCTAGCGTAACATAAAATGAACTTATTAGTTTATTTTAAGCCATAAATACATAAATGCACCTATGTTCCTACTCAAATTTTTAAGCCGCGAATAATATTATAGTTATTATTAATTTTTTGTTAATTTCTGATTAATAAATAAAAAAAGAGTGAGTTTTAGGAATTATTAAATAATTAAAATTATCTTATAGTATTAATAGCTAATGGAATAGAATAATAAAACATTAAAGGAAAGAATATGATTGAAAACTTAACACATAAACAGAAAATGTTTATAAATATGCTTATGGCACAAGTAGGTTTTGCCACCTTGTCTATCGTTGCGGTAACATTAAGTTCACCATTTTTAACTATTGTAATTCTTAATGTATTGTTTGCTATTGCTATTGCATTTTTTAATTGGCTTGCATATAAAAGAATTTTAACGGGAATCACGAATTTTAAAATTTATATGGATGAGATTATGAATTTTGTATTTATGAAAACAAACCGCATAAAATCAGTAGAATGTTCTAGAAATGACGAAATAGGCTTGATAATAAACGAGCTAGATCAATACGCAATAAAATTTGACACGATCCGAAAAGATGACATGAAGGTTCTTGGTGAGATTGTTATTGTATTAAATAAGATGGAACAAGGCATCTATATGTGTCGTGTTAGAAGTCAATCATCTAATTTTATGATAAGGGAACTTTGTCGTGCTACAAATGCAATGGTAGATT